>Ga0209577_10005143_pt1 | contig 12224 bp, 12 predicted proteins | sample GraSoiAngelo_109_FD_185874 | JGI IMG/M metagenome (GOLD analysis project Ga0209577, IMG submission 185874) | Grasslands soil microbial communities from the Angelo Coastal Reserve, California, USA - 14_0903_12_20cm (SPAdes) (version 2) | ecosystem: Environmental > Terrestrial > Soil > Grasslands... | reverse complement strand
TGCCGCCTGGGGAGTACGGTCGCAAGATTAAAACTCAAAGAAATTGACGGGGGCCCGCACAAGCGGTGGAGTATGTGGCTTAATTCGATGCAACGCGAAGAACCTTACCTGGCCTTGACATGCATCTCTAAGCTGGTGAAAGCCAGTGACTCCCGAAAGGGAGAATTTGCACAGGTGCTGCATGGCTGTCGTCAGCTCGTGTCGTGAGATGTTGGGTTAAGTCCCGCAACGAGCGCAACCCCTGTGAACTGTTGCCACCGAGCCGTGAGGCTCGAGCACTCTGTTCAGACTGCCCTGTGAAACGGGGAGGAAGGTGGGGACGACGTCAAGTCAGTATGGCCCTTACGGCCAGGGCTGCACACGTACTACAATGCCCAGTACAGAACGATCCGAGACCGCGAGGTGGAGGAAATCTAGTAAAACTGGGCCCAGTTCGGATTGGAGTCTGCAACTCGACTCCATGAAGCCGGAATCGCTAGTAATGGCGCATCAGCTACGGCGCCGTGAATACGTTCCCGGGCCTTGTACACACCGCCCGTCACATCATGGAAGTTGCTTGTAGCCGAAGCCGGCGCGCTAACCCGCAAGGGATGCAGCCGCCTACGCTATGAGCAGTAACTGGGATGAAGTCGTAACAAGGTAGCCGTAGGGGAACCTGCGGCTGGATCACCTCCTTTCTAAGGAGAAAGCCGCGACGCGCCGTGATTCGAGAATCGAGAAATCGAGATTCGGAAATCGGTCGCTCGCACTAGGTCGACGGCTAAATCCTTTGGGTGAATCAATTGATCATCCAACGGGACATGCCGTAAAGACTTTGGAATCGAAAGGGACCAGAGCTCAGAGAAAACGACGGTAACGCACAATTCAGTCTTAGCTGCTACACATCGACTAAATGCCGGATGACAACCTCACGTTGACATCCGGCATTTTTCTTTTTCTCTCTTTGGATTGGGGAGCGCGGGCTGCTCGCGTGCTCGTTTCGGCGGCGCGCCGAAACAGTCTTTCCCAAAACAAGTTTGCGATCGCGAGGACGCGACCGCCAGCACGCGAGATGCGTGCGCTACCCAGATGCTTATGCCAACCTCGCGCATGATCATTGAAATGCGGACCTACAAAATCAAACCGGGATTGCGGACGGAATTTCTCGAGATCTTCGAATCGAAAAGCCTCCCCGAACACAAAAAGATCGGGATGAAAATCCTCGGCCCATATCTTTCGGTCGAAGACGACAACACATTTTTCTTTATGCGCGCTTTCCCCGATCTGGCGAGCCGCGATCCGATGAAAGCTCAGTTCTATGAGGGCAAGTTGTGGAAAGAAGAGCTTGAACAAAAGCTCATGCCCATGATCGACAAATACGACGTCGTTGTTGTCGAAGCCAAAGATGGGCTCGGCGCATGGCGATGATTTCGTCCGGACAATCGCAGACCGAAAACGGAATCGATCGATAAGCCCAGAGTATACGAAACCTACAACCTTGAACAACAAGATCACTCAGGTTGACGCGACTCGTCGGATAGAATTCGACTAGCGGTCGGCTCTTTTAACTCAAGCTAATTCCTTGGGGATCGCCGTGGAAGCGCTTTTCAGCTAGCGCTCTAAGTCAGCCGGGGCCGAAACTCAGGCCAAATTTTTGCGCCCTGATGAGTGCGAGTCCTGCAACTGCAATTCCGAGCATCAGCAACGTCGAGCCTGTGTCCGGTGTCGAAAATATGTGAAACGTGTCCCCCAAGGGACTATCGGAACTGAAGCCCGGTTGACCCGAAGTGGGGGTATAAATGGTGGGACCGGATTGGCTTTCCTGAATGGTGACCGTGTTGTCATACATCAACGATGGAAGACCGGTGTCAGCCAGCAGGCCGCCATGATCGTTCGAATAGAAGAAGATTAGTTGAGTGAACCCAGACGAACTGCTTGTGGCTGGATTGAATCGCAGGATGTCGGAGACGTGGCCGCTCGCGTCGAGTAGCACCACATCGCCTACTGGAAAGGGGTTTAACTGAGGGTGTGCCGTAAAGGTTAGAGCACTCATCAGGCCGCCCGGTCCGGGATCGGCTATGAGGGCGCCCGGAAAGGGGATGACGAAGCCGTTGGGAAGCTCGAGCTGGCCCTGGCCGTTCTCGTGGAAACTAAATGTTGGAAGTGAGGGCACAGCGCGAAGTGTGTTGGCGCTGAGCGCAAATGCGAAAGTGAGCGCGAGATAGGGGATTTTCATGGGTTTTTGGTGGGATGTGGTTTTGTCAGTATATGTTTCGTCCAAAGCTCTAACGGAACCGGGAAAGCAAGGTCAAGAAAAATTCTAGAGCTACGCAGAGGTGCTACTGCAGTCCGGTTTTCGCCCCCGCTTCGCCTGAAGCGCTTCATCGGCGCTGACCAGTTTGCGAGATGAAGTTAAGCGGGAAATACCAAACCGAAACAAGTGCCCGGGTCCGCCTCCGCCAAGCCTCGGGCGCGACAGTCTTCGCTCTCCGCTACCGCTGCGAGCGAAGACTGGAGGCAAGGGGATTCGAACCCCTGACTTCCAGCTTGCAAAGCTGGCGCTCTACCAACTGAGCTATGCCCCCTCTAGGAAGGTTGAGAGTTGATGGTTGAGGGTTGAGAGAAAATCAAATTGTTTTCCTGAATTCCTGATTCAGATTCTGCGAATTGCGTTATTTCGCTTTTACTAATTCCGCCCGATTCAAGTCCAGGTCAGATTGAGCAATCACTCGCGTCACCGGAAAGTCTTTCTTCAGAGGATCACCAAAAGCCGAAGCCTTGCCGACAATTACCAAACTGGAGGGGGTCGCGAGATACTTGTCCGCAAATGTGGTCACATCTTTTGTCGTCACCGCATTGATCGCGGGAATAAATTTATCCAGGGTCTCAAGCGACAAATTGAAAACTGCTAAACCAGCAATCTGACTCGCGAATCCCAGATCAGTTTCCAGGCTTCGCGCGTAGTTGCCGGTAAGTAATGCCTGGCGCGACTTTAGTTCGTCTCCCTGTGCGGGATCTGTTTTCATCCGTTTCAACTCGGCCTGCAATAGTAATGCGACTTCAGCGGCCGATTCGTTCTTAGTTTGAGCGGAAGCCGTAAATGCCCCCGCATCGCGACGGATATCGAGCGAGCTCCTGGCTCCATAACTAAGACCGCGTTTGATCCGAATCTCCCGATTTAGCCTGGAAGCAAAACCATTGCCAAGTGTAGCATTCGCAACCAGTCCCGAATAATAGTCTGGCGAATCACGTTTGATCGCGGGCTTGGTTATGCTGACGGAAGCCTGACCGGCCTCTGGCATGTCAACGACTACGCTGGTTGGTTTCCAGGTCCCGGTCGTAGCGCTAATAGGGCTAACCGTCGCTTGATGTGTCTTCCAATCGCCGAAAAACCTCCGGGCATACTCTTTCCCTTGTTCAAAGGTAACGTCACCCGAGAAGATCAGTGTCGCGTTATCCGGTCGGTAGTAGGTCTGGTAGAATTTTACGATGTCTGCTCGTTTAATGGCCGGCAATGTCTCCAGCGTGCCTCCGGCGGCGTGACCATATTCACCATCTCCGTAGACAACACGCCCGGTAACATAGGATGCGACTGAGCCTGGTTGTTGCAAGGCGACACGCAATCCATCAAGCGACTGCTTTTTTAATCGATCAATCTCTTCCTGCTTGAAAGCAGGATGTAAAGCTACGTCGGATAAAATAGTTAAAGCGGATTCAGCTTTGCTCGACATAACCAAAACACCCGCATTCGAGTTATCCGAAACACCAGACGAAAAGATCGTGCCACCTAGCGATTCAATTGCACTGGCAATTTGCGGCGCCGACATCTTTTCGGTGCCTTTGGTGAGTAAGGAGCCGGTCAAGCTCGCGGTTCCCGCAAGATCGTTGGCATCTGCCTCCGATCCGCTTCGAATAATTAATTCCACTGCTAGTAAAGGCAGGCTTGGCCGTTCCGCCACAATGAGTCGCAGACCATTACTGAGCTTCGTTTCCTTGGGATGAGTGAAACTGACCGCATGCGGCGGAGCCGGGGGTGGGGCGGTATCGACACCTCCGATGGCGAACAAGTGTTGCCCTAGCGCAAGGCAAAACAGCACCAGCAAGAGATGGCCCCGTCCGTTCTTCACGGCTTCTCCGCTTCCTCCGGTTTTGCTGCTTCTTTTTTTGCTTCAGGCAAATACTCGATCAAGACCTTCTTTTTGTCGGCAATATATTTGTTCAATACCTCTTTGATTTGGTTCGCGGTCACTGCCTGATACTTCGCCAAATCGGTATTGATGTGGTTAGGGTCACGGTAGATCACCGCCGCTTCGCCCAACGCACTTGCTTTGCCGTTGTTAGTCTCTCGCTCCATCAGCTTTCCCGTTAGAAAGCGGTTCTTTGCTTTATCCAACTCCGCTTCGCTCACGCCGTTCTTCAGGACTTTCTCAATCTGATCGTCCAACGCCTTCTCGGCTTCGGGTAACGATTTGCCGCTGGCCACAATGACGTGAAATGTTAGCAGGCCCAGATCCTCCCGAAGATCGGCACTAAAAGAGACACGCTGCGCAACCTGTTGTTCATAAACGAGCGACTGGTAAAGGCGCGACGATTGGCCGCCCGATAGAATTTCGTCGGCCAAATCCAACGCTGCTTCATCTTCACTGCGAATCGACGGCGCCAGATGAGTCACGGCGAACGCGGGCAATGGCGCCTTAGCACTGAACAAAACCTCGTGCCTATCTTCCTTGCGCGGCGGTTCAGCAACAGTGACGCGCGGAATCTTCGCTGTCGGCCTCGTGATCGGACCGAAGTATTTTTTAGTCCAGGTTTCCAGGTCGCTCGCCTTAAAGTCACCAACTACAATCAATGTTGCATTGTCCGGCCGATAGAAGGTGGAGTGAAACGTCTTAACCTCGGGGAGCTGCGCGGCATCGAGCTCTGCAATGTTGCCGATGCTCGGTCGTTTATAAGGATGAGCGGCAAAGGATCTCTGATCGATCGCTAACGAGAATTCGCCATACGGATTTGCCAGGATGCGTTGGCGATATTCCTCTTTCACCACGTCCCGCTCCGAATTGAAGTTCGCATCATTGAGGGCCAGCGAAGACATCCGTTCCGCTTCCGCCCAAAGGATCGGCTCGAGGTAGTTGGAAGGCACAACCTCGTTGTAAACGGTCACGTCCGGCGCAGTAAAGGCGTTGTTCTCTCCACCGACGTTTTCGGTCAACTTCTCAAAAGCTTCCGGGGTCAGGTGCTCGTTGCCTTTAAACATCATGTGTTCGAACAAGTGCGCGAACCCGCTGCGCCGATCGGGGTCATCTTTGGAACCGACGTGATACCAAACCTGAACGGCGACCGTTGGACTGGAATGATCTTCAATCGAGTAAATCTCCAGGCCGTTTTGCAGCGTAGTATGTTTGAAGGATAACTTCTTGATCTCGGCTTCCGGTTCGTGCGCGAGACCTGAGACGGCCAAGGTGAAGCACGCAAAGAAAAGGAAGAGAAGGCGACCGGCGTGCACAGAGCGCAAACCTTAGTGCGCGATCTTCTCTCGACAACCGGTTTTGTCTTCAAACAAGTTGTCGCGGATCTTTTGTTTTCGATTCTTTGAGGTTACGCTCCAAACCGATGACGAGCGGAACAATCATCGCGCGACAAAAAGCAAGGGCCGGCACGGAAGAAATGTTTCCGTCAAGGGTGACTCATGCTCATTCGCCGCGTTTATTTGGCCTCGATTTTCTGCGCGCACTCGCCATCGCCGGTGTCGTTGTGGCGCATGGCTTCGGCTTTATGATGGGACACCTACCGTGGTGGTTCGGCTTAATCGGTCATTGCGGCTTTTATGGCGTCGAATTATTCTTTGCTCTCAGCGGCTTTTTGATCGGAAGCCTGCTTATTCGCCTGGGTCCCGCTCTCGCCCAACCGGACCGTCTTGTAACCTTCTACATTCGTCGCTGGTTTCGTACCCTTCCTCTATTCTGGCTTTTCATCGGTTTTCAAATTCTACTCGAACTGGGGCTGCGACAGCGTCACCTGAGCTATTCGGAGATTGTCCAGCACGCCTTCTTTCTGCGGAACTTCAACACTTTGAAAATAACGTTCTTCCCAGAATCGTGGAGTCTCGCCGTAGAAGAATGGTTCTACTTACTTTTTCCCGCGTTACTTTGGCTAGGGCTGCGCGTCGTTAGTCGTTTCAATGTCGCTTTTCTCAGTGTCGTCACGGCTTTTTTCCTTTTTTCAACTTTCGCACGGATGATCGAAGCGCCGCGCGCTTATGCCCATTGGCCCGATTGGCAGCGCGAGTTAGTTATTTTCCGCTTCGACGCATTGATGATTGGCGTCTTTGCGGCTTGGATCTCAGTCAACTATGCCCGCGTCTGGTATCGCAGCCGCTGGTTTATTGCCGCTCTCGGTGTGATTATCCTGTCCGCTATGTATGCCACCCTTTGGCGTATCACCGACCATCGTTTGGAATGGGGTGCCGATTCTTATTTCGCGCGAACATTCCGCTTCAATCTTGTTTCGCTCGGATTCGCCATGCTTCTGCCCCTCGCGTCTTCCTGGCAGTTGGCGCGCGAAACCTTCGCCTCCACCGCAGTTCGCCGCATCGCTCTCTGGTCATATGCGCTATATCTGGTCCACTTCCCAGTTTTCCAGATCGTAGCGAAGTACACGCCCGCGAGGTGGACCAGTTCATTCGCTCAAGGGATCGCTGTTACGTCTTTGCAATTTGCGGCTGTTATCGGGATCAGCGCGCTTCTGTATCGCTCTTACGAATCACGCTGCACCCATCTGCGCGAGCGCGTCGCTCCGGCGATAGCGCGATTGTTGCGAAGAACGTAACGGCTCGGTTGCAAAATTGCGGACTGGCGATCATCAGCCTCCGTCAAAGGGCCATGAGGGCAAGCGATTTGTTGAAGTCGTGCGCACGTCGCGCCCGCGCGACTTCAGGAATCACTTTTCACGCGTCGCGCCACTCACGCTGCTTGCTCGTACGAAACTTGTCCGCAGACGGGACAATTAAGCTGGCCGTCCAGATCGGTCGCAATCAGCTCTGGCGGCCAGCAGCGGGGACACCAACTGAATCCCAATTCGCCACCGAGCGTGGCTTTGGCAATCCGCAGATCGTTTTCCACTTCGCAAAGAAACTTTCCCAGACCAGCCGCCGCGTCTCCCGTGGCCGAGAGCATTTCTCGCGCGGCGGCGCGAACTTTTTCAGAAACTACTGTGATTGAAAGAAGCGTAGAATGCAGAGCGTCGATGTCCATGACAATAGGTTAAACGTCTCAAGTGACGATTCGGTTTCAGTTGTGTGCCGATTTTGTGAAATCGGAGATCTGGAATGGTGGATTCTCGAGGACGGTCGCGGCACTGAGGCCCCTACCGCTTTGGAGAGTGGGCCTGACTGGGCTCGAACCAGTGACCCTGCGCTTATCAAGCGCATGCTCTAACCAACTGAGCTACAGGCCCGCTTCGCGGAGGTGAAAAGTGAGCGGTGATTAGTGAATGGTCAAGCGGGATGCGCCTCCGACTTCAACAAGCCATTATTCCTTCGCCACCGTTCATCGCAGCACAACGGGCTAAAAGCCCATCGGGCACACAGGCTAGAAAGTTCTGCCTTCCCAACCAACCAGGTCCGACATGTCGCGGAATACAGACATTCCTGTCTGTGCGCCAACCGGGCATTCCTGCCTCTTTTTTTCCTCCGCGGCTAGATGCAGGCGATCCTTGCCCCGCTGCTCCAGATTAGGAGCGACCTGGCGTGATGCGACGGGTTGCGATCGACCAATACAGGATTACCGCCAGCGTTGCACCGCAGATATCGATCATTACGTCACGCAGTGAGGCCGTACGTGATGGAACGAAAGCCTGATGAAATTCATCAGTCGCCGCGTAGCCCGCGCAAAGCAAAAGCACCAGGCCGGCGGAAAGCGCCCTGCGGCCTCTCAGCACCGTATGGACAAAGGCGCGATACAGCAGCACGGCCAGAACTGCATACTCCGAAACATGCGCCAGCTTGCGCATAAAAAATTGCACGCGCAAAATCGTGAAGGGCGAAATTGTAGGATAAAACCAATGCAACAAAGGCCCGATAATACGCGAAGTATGCTCGGCCGACATCAAATCGGTCGACCCGACGAAAATGAGGGCCAACCAGATTATGATCGGCAGCCAGTATCGAAAAAATGCTCTCAAATTAGGAAGGTTAACCGCGCAGTCGTGTTCGACAATTTACCCTATTACAGGTTCAATTTAACGATGTTTGATGGGCGATGTTCGAGGTTTGATGTGGGGAAAAATGCCAGGCTTTAATTCACCTCTCCAGTTCAAACCGATTTTCCAGGAAAGAATTTGGGGTGGTCGTAACCTTGCCGCGTTGTTCGGTAAGAGATTGCCTGCCAACAAACGAATCGGTGAATCGTGGGAGATCGTCGATCGGCCGGAGGCCCAAAGTATCGTGCGTGAAGGTCCGCTCTCGGGTCGATCGTTTCACGACCTCTGGGTCAACTTTCGCGAAGAGCTCTTTGGCAAGATCCCCGATGGGCCACGTTTTCCGCTGCTGATCAAACTTCTTGATGCGCAGGAGAAGTTGTCACTGCAAGTCCATCCGCCGCAAGAAATCGCAGAATCGTTAGGCGGCGAAGCCAAGAGCGAATTTTGGTACGTTGCGGCGGCGGAACCGAATGCCGAAATTTTCGTTGGTCTCCGGAAATCGATGACGCGCGATCAATTCGAGGGAGCCGTTCATTCCGGAACCATTGCCGACTGTGTTCACGCGATCCGGATGAAGAGCGGTGCCGCCATGTTTCTGCCTTCCGGACGGTTTCACGCCATTGGCGCCGGAAACCTGGTAGTCGAGGTTCAGCAAAATAGCGATACCACCTATCGCATCTTTGATTGGAATCGAGTCGATGATCAGGGTAAGCCGCGACAACTTCATGTCGATCAAGCGTTGCAATGCATCGATTTCAATGACGTCGCGCCCAAGCCGATTACACTGAGCGGTGAATTATTGGTCCGGCATCAACTTTTCGAAGTGCAGAAATGGAACCTCAAGTCTGCTCGCGACATTGCCCCGCTTGGACAATTTGCCATTGTTTTGTGCTTGACCGGCGCGCTGCAGTCCGCCGGTGTCGATTTCACGCCGGGTGATTTCTTTCTTGTGCCGGCTTCGTTACAAGATCGATCGATTCATCCGCGCGGCGAAGGCACATCACTTCTGCGCGTGACGATTCCGATGTAGAGGAGGCCGTGCCGGCCGCAAAGCCGGTGTAGAAGCGGCCGTGCCGGCCACAAGTTCTTGGTCTGCGGGCGACACGCTCGCCACAACACCTAGGCGCGATCAATCGTGACAATCTTGCCCTGATATCGCCATTCGGCGGCCGAGTTGACAAGTCCGGCACGCACAGGATTTCGTCGGACGTATTCCCATTTTTGCGCGTAACTTTCGTCATTACGTAAAACATGATCGAAAAACCCCGGCCGCCACAGTGGCCGGTTATTCGTGGCGCCTAACGCAACCGATATCGCCCTTTTTAATCCGTTAACCCATTTGCCGAGGTCGAGTTGATTATCGCCTCGAACAAAGAAATGCATGTGATCGGGCATGATTACATAACGACCGACCCCGATGCTGAATTCCTCTACGCCTTTGAGCGCCTATTTTCGAAACGCCTCATGCGCGGTGTCCAGACGATCAATTTTGCATCGATGGAAAGTACATATCGTGACAAAAAAAGAGGCGGATCATAGGATTGAAAAATCTGCTGCAGCCGCGGGATCGCTTTTTGATCACCGAGCGAGTGTAGAGGCGGCCGTGTCGGCCGCAAAATCTATCAATCTCGGATGTCGCCTGCAGATTGGGAAATTGCGGCCGACACGGCCGCCTCTACACTGGTAAATTCTGCGGCAGGTGTGATCGCGGGACCGAGTCCTAGACTTTATGTAGAGGGCATCTGCGAAGACAACCGCCGCAGATATTGGAAACTGTAGATGCCAGTGTTGTGTCCATCGTGCCAGCTCGGTTGCAGGGCGTAACCGCCAACGACGACGAAACTATCGAGCTGAAAGCTCGCGTCGGTATAACTGACTTCGGGTCGCAAGATGTTGCCGAGCACATCCGGTTCGCCACCGCAAGCTGCGCAGGGACACGCGCGGCGCAGTAGCACAAGATCGAGATACGATTCGCTGCCGTCGTTCCATTGAATCGCCAACTCATTACCGATTTGCTGAATATTTGTCGGCGCCAAAGGCATGCGATACCGACTTTAGCAGGATGCCGCTCTCATGGGCAATCTCAAGGAGCGGCGACTTCCAAGTCGCCGTTTGTTTAGTCGGCGGTCTGGAGACCGCCGCTTCTTGGCTTCGATTGCTTTCGTTCACCGAAAATGGCGGTGCCGACCCGCACAAGCGTGGCGCCTTCTTCCACTGCAACGCTGTAATCGTGCGTCATTCCCATCGAAAGTTGCGACAACTTTATTTGAAATTGTTTTTCGAGCGCATCACGTAGCTCGCGAAGTTCGACGAAATATTTACGCGAACCCTCCGCTTCCTCCGCAAGCGGCGGAATACACATCAAACCTTCGATGGACAGTCGTGGGAGCATGAGAAGCGATTCCAGCTCAGCTCGCAGCGCTGGGGCTTTGAAGCCAAATTTGCTTCCCTCGCCTGCGACGTTTACTTCCAGAAGGATTCGCGGATGCAGTCCGTCCTCATGGGCGATGCGGTCAATCGCCTGCGCAAGATCGAGACTATCGACGCTATGAATCATTTCAAACAAAGGGAGAGCATGACGGATCTTGTTCTTCTGAAGATGACCGATGAAATGCCAGCGAAGGTTCGATGGTAACAATGGGATTTTAGCGCGAGCTTCCTGGACTTTGCTTTCGCCAAAGACAACCTGGCCGACACCGATTGCTTCGCGGACGATCTCTGCGGGATGGGTCTTGGTCACGGCGACCAGCTCGATGTCGGCCATCGTTCTGCCAGACACTTGCGCCGCTTGAGCAATCTCATTTCTCACGCGGTTGAGATTTGCTTCGATATTGATCACAGCTTTCAATCAGAGCATTTCAGCGCGGCAAATTCTGCAGTTTGGCGATCGAGCTTGCCGATTGTCATTGCCCAATTTTTCTCTTGTTCGCGCCAGCAGCGAGATTGCTCAACCACGAAACGATTAATCGCAATTCAGGTATTTCCAATTTCGCGGTTTCCCTTGGGCCATCCACGCGATGGCGGTCTGTAACCGTTTCGAGCGAGTTTCTTCTCGCTTCACTTCAGTGATCCATTCGAGGTATTCCTTTTTGTTGGTGTAACTAAATCCATTGAAGGTAGCCGCAGCCTTCTTATTCCTGTGCAACGCAGTCCGGAAATATTCAGGAATCGTTAGCCCTCGCCGGGCTGATTTCGGTTTGAGATCGGCGGGTTTCTTTATGCCTTGCCTGTTCAGCTCGGCCGCTTTGTGCACGTACTCGATAAATTGACGATCGGAAGGCAAGTGTTTCAAGCTGGTGAGCCTCCCGAAATGGCCCATCCCGCCATCGCTTCCGGCGCTTTTACCCATTATTAACTCGCCCTTCCAGAACCCGATCGAGCAATGCTCCTTAAATGCCGCCATGCCCAGCATGATTCCGTGATACTCGAAATGCGGCATGCTCCATTTGATTGTCTCCTCTACCTCGGGACATCCCTGATGAACAAGCTGCCCGACATGCCGCAAAACCGGCCGGGCGAACGGCGCCGCCTTAGCGATGTAAGCATCTATTCGGGGATCTCTACTGGCCATGCCGCGATGCTGAAATTCCTCCGGCGTTGGCGTCAATGCAATTCATCGTAGAGTCTTTAAAATCTCGCTTGTGCAAACCTAGTTAAGGCAGTTCGCGCGTTCAGAGCCACTGGCATATCGCTAGCTCTATTGAGAACAAGATGAGGCTGGCTATTTCTTTAATCCTGGCGCTGATACTTTGTGGCAGTCGGCTTTACGGAGCTACTTTTCCGGATAGGGGACCGACAACTGCTAGTTCCCGTGCTGCGTTGCAGAATGGAGTCGCGCTGGCTCCGGCCGATGCGCCGCGTGCGGTTAAGCGCGCGATTTGGGCGGCAAATCAATTGCGTTTAAAGCCGTATCGTTATGGTGGCGGGCACGCATCGTTTCACGACAACGGTTACGATTGTTCGGGGACGGTTTCCTATGCCCTTGGCGGTGCGGGGTTAATTTCATCGCCGCTGAACTCGTCGGATTTTCGTCGCTATGGTGAACGGGG
>Ga0209577_10005142_pt1 | contig 12224 bp, 13 predicted proteins | sample GraSoiAngelo_109_FD_185874 | JGI IMG/M metagenome (GOLD analysis project Ga0209577, IMG submission 185874) | Grasslands soil microbial communities from the Angelo Coastal Reserve, California, USA - 14_0903_12_20cm (SPAdes) (version 2) | ecosystem: Environmental > Terrestrial > Soil > Grasslands... | reverse complement strand
CTTTGACGGTGCGCACAGGCGTGCTGTTCGTGGTTACTAATTCCGCAATTTGAGACTTTTGCAAACGGTCGATCGCGATATCGACCAGAACAGCGTGCGAGACGCCAGCGTAGATTTTTTGTGCGCCCCGTTTCTTCAAAAGCTCTGCCGCCGACGTGAGTGTGCCAGCCGTCTCGGTTAGGTCATCGACTAACAGCACATCGCGCCCTTCCACTTCGCCGATGAGATATAAGGCTTCGGTCTCCGTGGCACTTCGACGTTCCTTTGCCACAATTGCGAGATTGGCATGCAGTGCCTCGGCATAAGCTGAAGCCATCTTGAGGCCGCCCAAATCTGGCGACACGACTGTCGTCTTCCCGGTAAGTTGTTGTCGAAGATACTTGATTAACACGGGCAGGGAATGGAGGTGATCCACGGGTATGTCGAAAAACCCTTGTACCTGTTGTGCGTGCAAATCCATTGTCAGCACACGACTTACTCCGGCGGCATATAGCAAATTCGCCACCAGTTTCGCTGTAATTGGGACCCGCGGCTGATCTTTCCGGTCCTGGCGCGCGTATCCGAAGAATGGAATCACGGCAGTGATCCGGTCCGCGCTGGCGCGCCGAGCTGCATCCACCATGATGAGCAACTCCATCAGATGCTGGTTAGTAGGCGGACAGGTCGGCTGAATGATGAAAACGTCGTGGCCTCGGATGTTTTCCTCGATCCTTACGTAGGTCTCGCCGTCGGGAAACGAGCTAATCGTGGCCCGGCCCAGCGGCACACCCACGTATTTGCAAATGCGCTCAGCCAGTTCGCGATTGGCAGAGCCGCTGAAAATCTTTAATTCCGGTTGGAGCGCGAACATGGAGCGGCTAACTTAGGCGTTGGAGAACGGCCTTGGCAATCTTCAAAACTTGCCAACCAACTTTTCTGTAGCGAAGTTCCAATACCCTGATTTTCTCAAATGAATGTCGAAGTGATTCGAATAGAGCGGCCAACGACAAACTCGAGGTTGTTCGCGCATACCCGCTGGGACGCCATCCCTACGTTGGCCGGCCTGTTTCATCTGGCTTATTTCCTAGGGCTGTTTTTCCTGTACCCGCACGCGCCGTTGTGGGCCATGCTGATTTTGGGATTCGTTTACTCTCTGATGGTCAACGCGAACATCAACGGGGTGGGGCACAACTTCATTCACAATCCATTCTTCCGCTCCAAGACGCTGAATCGCATTTTTGGAGTTACCCAATCCATCGCCTGCTGCTTCTCCCAGACGATGTACGACGGTGTGCATATGCAGCATCATAAGGGGAATTCCGATCGCCAGGACGAAAAGGGCGATACGGTTGATTGGTTGTCAATCTATCGTCACGGGCATGACGGCGAGGCGGAAAACCCGTGGAGGTACGTATTCCTGAGTTTCTTTCGGGACGATGTCGGAGCAATTCGTAGAGAGCTGCGTAAACGCAACAATGGCGACGTATTCTGGGGAAACCTCGAGCTGGCAGCATTCGCGACCACGCTCTTGATGATGTTCCTGTTCAACTGGCGCTTCGTGATTTTTTATTTCCTGCCGTTTTGGTATCTGGGCCACTGCTTCAGTTACCTCAACGGGTACTATCGCCATTATGGGGCGAACCCCGATAAACCGATCGCCTGGGGTGTAAGCAGCTACGGTAAAATCTATAACTGGCTGTTTTTCTACAACGGATACCATGCGGAGCACCATTTCCGGCCCAAAGTGCATTGGACTAAGATGGAAAAATTTCATCACGGCATCCAAGAGCTTCAAAAACAGGAAGGTGTTCGTACCATCAAGCGCGCGCATATGCTGGGTTTTCTGGATCCCGATCTGCCCAAACGAGGAGACGGAAACGTGCAGGTGGAGAGCGCCCAGCCGTCGGCTTCCGGGTAGCGCACGCCTCTGGCGTGCTGGTTTCGGCGTCGCGCCGAAACAGGCTTTTCATTGGGATTTCGTCCGCCGATGGAGAGAACGCACAGGGAAAGTCCCCGATCGCGAGGACGCGCTCGCCAGCACGGCGGGACGCGTACGCTACCCCGTGAAACTTGCTCGAAGCTTTTCTTTTTTAGCTTCGCATTCTTCCTGTAAGCGGCGCATTTCTGAGGCAAGTTGTTTCTCAATTGATTGCGCTTCTTCAGGTTTTCCAGTGGTTTGCGCCTTGCGGATTTGATCCTTCAAGAAGACTTCTCTCTCAGCAATCTTGGCCCGATAAACAGAATCGACTTCCGCGATTTCTTTCTTCTGATCTTCTGTGAGCGGGGTGGATGGTGACGCTTTTTCAAGCCGTTCCATTGCCAGTTCGTAAGCCGATTTCATTGTCGATTCTGGTTTCTAAGCGACGTATTGCATGTGCGAAATCAATTTCTAAGTTAATTTAATGTCTTCGCGAATCCAATTGCTCAGTATCGATTTCGACGGAACACTCGTCTCTCACGCTCGCGAACCTGCATTGGACCGGCAGTGCATGGAAACGATTCGCGACCTGCAGAATGCCGGTGCGACCTGGGCGATCAACAGCGGGCGCTCGGTCGATCTGCTTGAGTCTGGGCTTGCCAATTTTGAAATTCCAATCCGTCCGGATTTCATTTTAACAACCGAGCGCGACGTCTTTCGTCCCGGCAGGAACGGAGACAACTGGGAGCCATTCGGGGATTGGAATGATCGATGTGCACGCGACCACGCCGAGTTGTTCTCTTCAGCCCAGCCAGTTCTCGCCGAGGTCATCGACTTCGTGACTCACGAAACAAGAGCGCGTCTTATTTACGATTCCGATCGCCTCGAGGGCCTCGCCGCCGAAAATGAGGAAGAGATGGAACACATTGCCAAATTTATCGAGGAGGCACGGGCGGGGCATCCAAAGTTTGATTATCAACGGAACGGCATTTACCTCCGTTTCTGCCATACCGATTACCACAAAGGCGCAGCGCTTGCTGAGTTGGCACGCTTGATCGGAGTCTCGCGCGACAACATCTTTGCGGCCGGCGATCATCACAACGATATCTCGATGTTGAATGGAAAAGTCGCTGCGATGCCGTCCTGCCCGGCGAACGCAATTCCCGAGGTGCAAACCGCCGTCCGCAACGCAGGTGGTTATGTGGCGGAGCGAGAACACGGTGCGGGCGTCCACGAAGCGCTGCATTATTTTGCGGAGGGACATTCGTTAGGGCGCTAACGAGTTTCCTTGTATCCACGGCGCTGTGTCGCCGTGCAGGTAAATCGCGCCCGAGACGCCTCGGCACAGCGAGGCGGCTACAGCAAACTATTCAACTTTCGCCGTCGCTAGCGCGAGCGGTGCATCAGCTTCAATTTTTCCGGCAAACCGATTCGTCATGTAGGTGAGGAGCAACACCCAAAAAGTAAGCGCCAGTCCGAATAGAGGAAATTGCAGGGCAAGCGGCAGGGAATAGATAATCGCCATCAGCGGAATCCAGACCGCCCACGTGGCTAGCAAGGTCGGAATGATTTTGTCGCGGTAATGTTTCCATGTTAAAAGATCGCGGATGGGCCGCAGCGAAATGCCGCTGTTTTTCCATTCGTAGGTCAGCACACCAAATGGCGCCGCGAAAAGAGGATTGTAACCAAATTGATCGACGCAAATTTTCGCCGCCACCACCGGGAGCGTTGCCACGTCTCCGAACCAAGCTGCTTCACTTCGATATAAAAAGTCCACCAGCGTTCCATCGAGTCCCCAAACGGGTACGGTAAACAGCAAATTACGAAGATTCCGGCGGCTCGGGCGTCCTCGCTGGAAGAAGAGGATCAAGAACAACTCCGGAATAAGCGCTCCCGCCGCCACGGATGCGACGACAACAAAGAGAATGCCTCGTGAGCGCTTTAGCTCGGTCAGTTGCCAAAGAAGTGCGAACGCTGTGTGACTTGTGTAAAAACTGACGAGCAACATCAGCATTAGCGCTTGAATAATTAGCGCTGGTAGTGCGTTGGCTCGCGCCGCTTCCCAACCAAGAGTGAGTGGCGAGCGCGTTTGGTGCGTCATCCTCGCTGAGTCTTCTCCGTGCGCCTGCGCGATCAAGCAGAAATCCGCTGTAGACGCTTTGCTCTGCGAAGAGCGCCGCTAACTTGGCCAGAATCGCCGGCTGCGCCGCCCTTAGGTCGGCGGCTACAGCCGCTTATTACCAGTGAACGCTTCCGCTGGCTCCGGGCCCACCCGGAGTAAACTTTCCCTCATCGTTTAATTTCTCTCCAGGAACCGGCGTACCAGACGTAGCAGACAGCGAGCCCGAGTCCCCGCTCACCGAATCCTGCGACGATGCACAGGCAGAGAACAGCAATGCGATCGCGAAAGACAAAATCGGGAGCAATGCTAAAGGTTTCTTCACGGGACGAACGTAACTTGGCCGGTGCTTGATGCAAGCTGGGTGTCCGGTAGATTTTGTAGTGAAGAGCGCCGGCAAAACTGATATCAAATCTCTCGTTTTTAGCGAACTTCAGGGGCAGCTTCGCGAACTGGGAGAGCCTTCGTATCGCGCCGGTCAGATCACCGACTGGCTTTACAAAAAGCGCGTCGACACGATCGATGAAATGACCAATTTACCGCGACCGTTGCGCGGACGGCTCTCGAAGGCGTTTTCGCTTGCTAAGGTTGACATCGTGCGCGAACTCGGCGCCCGGGATACGACCCGAAAATTTCTTTTTCGTCTGGCGGACGGAAATTTGATCGAATCGGTTTTGATTCCGGCGTCGCTGGCCCTTTACGGCGAGAGATCGGACCGTAGGACGATCTGTGTCTCGACCCAGGTGGGCTGCGCGTACGGCTGCAAATTTTGCGCCAGCGGTTTGGAAGGTTTCTCGCGCAACCTGAGCGCAAATGAAATCGTCGACCAGCTCATCGCTGTTGAGCGCGCGACTGGTGAAAAAATCGACAATGTTGTGTTCATGGGGATGGGCGAGCCGCTCGCCAACTTCGAGAACGTGCTGCGCGCGATTCGGATAATTAACGCGGAGTGGGGCCTGGGGCTTGGCGCGCGTCACATCACGATTTCAACCAGCGGCCTAGCGCCGCAGATTCGCAAACTGGCAGAGGAGCCTTTGCAAATTCGGCTGGCCGTTTCTTTGCACGGTGCGACTGACGAAGTCCGTAATCGGATCATGCCGATCAATCGGCGTTACAACATCGAGACACTACTTTCGGCCTGCGACTACTACAAAGCTCACAAGAAACAGCGCCTCACATTCGAATACATTTTGATTGCCGATGTGAACGATTCTGATGAGCAGGCGCGCCTCCTTTCTCGCCACGCACATCGGCTTTCGGCAAAAGTAAATTTAATTCCGTATAATAGCGTGTCCGGTCTGCCTTGGACGCGACCGTCAGAAAAGCGTCAGGAAAAATTTCTATCGATCTTACGAGACCAAGGGATTCCGGCGACGTTGCGTCGTGAGAAAGGGCACGACATCGATGCCGCATGCGGACAGTTGCGTTTGCAAACGGAGCGCGAAGCAGCTAGCAAACACGTGATCTCAAAATTGTAGGGCGTCTGTGTCAGGCGCCTTCTCAAATGGCGTTTCACAGAATGGAGCTGGCGGGAGCCGAGCGACATGGACGGTAAGGTTGCGAAACCGAGCGAGCGGGAGCGAGCGAGTCAAATGCCCTACAAAGCAAAACCTTTTGCGCACAGAGACAAGCTCGCGTTTAGTCTCTGTATCATGGCTGGCTACGAGGGTGAGCCCGAACGCATCTGGGACGAGTACCAGTGGGAACGTTTTCTACAGCAACAGGAGGGAAAGGCGGAAAAGTACATGCGATTGCTGGAGGAATATCTTGATGATCCCCAACGCGACGAGATCATCGCGCGCGAAATGGGTTGGGCCCAATTGTTGGATGGCCGGGATTGGGGCGCGGAACTCGATGCGCCACCAGGTGAAGACGCGGAAGAGAACGATCCTGGCGTTGAGCAGGCGTCCAGATCGGCAGAGCTCTTTGAAGAACATGATCTGTATCGCGCTGCCTTTGCTTTGACGATTTGGATTGATCACCTGTTCGATCGAAACGCTTCGCTTCCAAACGAGCCGGCCGCTGTGAAATTGGCCACGCAAGCCGCAGTAGCGAACGCCAAGCTCGCCGCGGCCTTGAGCAGCGATAGTCTAAGTGAAATCGGAATGACAATCGCCTATTTGAAGCGGGCGTTGAAAGCAATCACCGTTTCGATGGATGCGGCGGCGCAACTCCGGAAGGTCGCTGGGCTGGTTACCCGCTCACAATACGCAGTTCTTCGAAAGCGACTTTTTCAAGTCCGAGACGGCATTATCACTCTGATGGGTGAGTACCGCGGGGAGTGGCGTCGCCGGTTCGGCCCTGAAAGCTTTCGGGGTTGAATGAAATAGGGTCGGCTCCCGTCAAATCATGCAAACGGAAGCGACTCTGGCTCAGGCCGATGTGTCGGAATTGGACTTGGTGGCACGCTGCCAGGCCGGCGACACTGAAGCATTCGACGAGCTGGTAACTCGCTACCGAACACGAGTATTCGGCATGATTTACAATATGGTTCATAGCGAGCAGGACGCGTGGGACCTGGCGCAGGACAGTTTTCTCAAAGCATGGAAATCGATTAAACGTTTTCGAGGACGCTCGTCGTTTTATACGTGGATTTATCGAATCGTCATGAACGTGACAATCGATTGGCTCCGCAAAAAACAAGTTAAAGGCGGAGGCATCGAGTTCGACGATGCGATTCAGCTTAGAGAAGTTGAGCCGGCATCCACCACCGTGCCAAAGTCAGAAGCTTTGCCTCACGAGACCATGGAACGGAATGAGATTCGTGCGCGGATAGACCAGGCGATTGCCCAGCTCTCGCCAGAGCAACGTGCCGTCATCCTGATGAAGGAGATCGAACAGATGCAATATCATGAAATCGCGGAAGCACTCGGTTGCTCGATAGGCACGGTGATGTCGCGCCTGTTTTATGCGCGCAAGAAATTGCAAAATCTATTGAGAGACATTTATGAAAACATTTGAAGAGAAGTGGACAGCATGGCTGGACGGAAAGCTCAGCGGGCGAGAGCTGTCGGAATTCGAGACGTCGTTGCCAGATAAGGCTACTGCTGAAGCTGAGAAGGCGGACGCAAGAAAGCTCGGCGTACTTTTGAGGCGCGAGCTGGGTGTCTCTGCATTGACCAACGAAGAGTTTTTTAGCCATCAGCTCCGCGAGAGAATCCGTGAGAGCAGCGTGCTTTCGGGGAAGCGCGATGCCAAGCCGTCCACGTGGTGGACAATTCCTCGCCTGTTGTGGACGGGGACCGCGTCGCTCGCCGTCTTTTTGGTTCTTACAGTTTTCGTCATGCGCGACAAGAATCCTGCGGAAGAATCGCAATATCTCACCCAGATTCTGAATGCGCGCGTGGATCCAGTTATCAGCCCGAATGCAACCGTCTCAATGTTCGAGGTGAAGCAAGACCGGGTAACGGTCTTGTGGACCGAGGGGCTCCAAAGTCTGCCCGCAGACTACGCCGCCAAATAATTTTGTCATGGGTTGCTCGCTCGCGTTCTTAATTCCTTTTGTCTCACTGATCGCCGTTGCGGCATCAGGGTCGGAGGGTGCGGAAACGGTGTGGAGCGGACTTGTTATTGCGGAAAACGTTGCGCAACCACAATCGGTTCCGCCAGAACTCACACGGATCGAGGGGTCGCTAAAGAAATTCTTTGGCTACAACCAGTTTCAAGTGATCGGCCAGTCGCAAAAGACGCTCAAGACTGGACAGGAAGACTGGCTCGCGACCAGTAAATTTTTTGGACTGCATGTCGACGCACGGGGCGAAAGTGCGGCCGGTTATGTTCTGAATTTGCAGCTTTACAAGGAGAAAGAACTCTTGCTCGAAACGGATGCCAAGCTGAGTAAACGCAGCCCTCTGGTTATCAAAGGTCCCCAGGTTGGCAGCGGACAATTACTGCTTGTGCTGGTCATACAATAAGCAACACGCCTTGTTTCAGGCTAGAGATGCGCACTCTGCTTTTTCTTCTGGCTAAATTTGCAATCATGTCCTCCGTAATTGCTTCAGAAAAGCCATTCAGTTTCAAAGAGGCGCCCGGAAAACTCCCGAAAGAAGTCGTCCCAACGGATTACGCCGTCCGAATCATACCGGATATCGACAAGTTGAATTTTTCAGGGACGGAGACGGTGAAGCTCAATGTTCGTAGCCGTGTTCGCAAATTGGTGTTGAATGCACTCGAACTCAAAATCGAAGCGGCATCTATCGACGGCAAAGAATTGCCGGCCTCCGCAATTAAGACCGACACCAAAAACGAACTGCTTACACTCGCGCTGCCGTCAGAACTTCCGACCGGCGAGCATGCGCTCACCCTTCGTTTCACAGGCAAAATAAACGAGCAAGGACAGGGCCTTTTCTACATGCGGTATCAGGAGCAAGGCAGTGGCGCTCGGAAGATCATGCTTGGTAGCCAATTTGAAGCGACCGATGCTCGTCGATTTTTCCCCTGCTGGGACGAGCCAGCCTTTCGCGCGCGATTCCAGTTGACCGCAGTCGTGCCGGAGAGCTGGCTCGCCGTCTCGAACATGCCGGTCGAGAGCGAGAAAAAAATCCCTGGTGGCAAAGAAGTGCGCTTCGCTGCGACTCCGCCGATGTCCAGTTACCTGAATGTTTTCGTCGCGGGTGAACTCGACTTCATTGAATCGCGAAGCGGCTCGACTCAGCTCCGAGTGATCGCGACGAAAGGCAAGGCTGAGATGGGCCGCTACGCGCTCGAAGCCACTGCGCAAATCTTGCAATACTACAACGATTATTTTGGCGTGGCCTATCCGTTGCCGAAATTGGATCAAATCGCGATACCCGGGGGCTTTGGCGGAGCGATGGAAAATTGGGGCGGGATCACCTACTACGAATCAAAGCTTCTGTTTGATCCGAAAAGTTCCTCCGCGGAAACAAAGCAAGATATCTACGAGGTTCTCGCGCACGAAATGGCGCACCAATGGTTTGGCGACCTGGTAACGATGGCTTGGTGGGACAACTTGTGGCTCAATGAAGGATTTGCATCGTGGATGGGTTCCAAATGCACCGCGCATTTTAATCCACAATGGGAAGTCTGGCTGCGCCGGGAATTCCCGCGGGATCCGAGCCGGCGTGTCGGAATTGCTAAGGAAGTAGCGATGGAAGGCGATGCGCGATCGAGCACTCATCCGATCCAGCAGCCGGTCGCGACTGAAGCCGAAGCCAACACCGCTTTCGACGATATCACTTACAAAAAAGGCCAGTCCTTTTTGCGGATGCTGGAGAGTTTTCTCGGCGAAGATGTCTTTCGGGAAGGAATTCGCCGTTACCTGGCGGCGCATTTGTACTCAAACACCACGACAGCTGACCTATGGAACGCGCTTTCCGAGGCGTCCGGGAAACCCGTCGGGGAAATCGCGACAGGTTGGACAGAGCAACCTGGATTTCCTCTCGTCAAAGTGAAACGAGAGCAAGGCGGCAACGTCTCGCTCTTGCAGCAACGCTTTACCGTTAATTTCACAAACCCTCCACCGCTCGAATGGAAAATCCCGCTGACGTACGCGGTAGTCGGTGAGACTCCTGCGACACTGTTGATGACTGGGAAGGTCGATGCCGTTCACAACATTCCTGCCAATCGACCGCTCAAGCTGAATGTAAATGGGGCTGGAAATTATCGCGTCGAATACGATGAGGTCTCTTGGAAATTATTGCTTGGAGCTTTGAAGAATTTGGGTGTTGACGATCGCGTCAATCTACTGAGCGACACCTGGGCTCTGGTCCAGGCGAATCGTGCCCCGGTCGCTTTATACTTTGACTTGGTGGAGAAACTGCCGGCTTCGACCGAACTGGCCGAGCGCGAACAGATCGTTCACGTGCTGGATTTTATTAATCGGCTTTTGAGTGGCAGTCCTGAACAAGAGAAATTTCAGCAATATGCGCGATCACTCTTGTTTCCCACTCTTGATGCGGTTGGCTGGGAAGCGAAACCGGACGAGAAACCGGCCACAGCAACTTTGCGGGCGAGCCTGATTACGGCCCTCGGCAACCTGAATGATCCGAAAATTGTCGCGAATTGTCGCGAACGTTTTAAGGCTTTTGTCACTAATCCAGAATCGCTGGCTCCTGATCTTCGGTCGGCGGTGTTTTCGGTTGTGGGACGGTACGCTGACGAATCGACATGGAGCGAACTTCACCAGCTCGGCCTCAAGACAACGAGCATTGAAGAAAAACAGAATTATTACGACGCGCTGGCCGACGCGATCGATCCCAAGCTACTGAAGAAGACACTCCCCATTGCCCTTACCGATGAGTTGCCGACAAGCCGCGCTGTTTTTCTCGTCTTGCGAGTCGCTCGCGAAAGTGGTCATCCGGATGTCGCGTGGGACTTTGCCAGGGCGAATATGAAAGCGCTCCTCGCAAAGTCCGATGCGCTTGGCGCCAACACGTATGCGCCTGGTTTGTTTACTTTTTTCTCGGATGATTCGCGCGCTCAAGAGCTAACGGCATACGCGAAAAACAGCCTGCCTGCAGCGAGCGCTTCGCAAGTGGCAAAGGCGGTGGACGAAATTCAGTACCTATCCGAATTAAAAAAACGCCTCGCCCGTCAGTTGAAAGCATGGATCGAGGAGAAGACTGGCCACGGATGACGCGGGTAGCGCAGATTAATAATTATGTGAGCCAATGGAAGCGCGAGCTCCGCCAGTGTTTCCTGGAACGTGGCGTCGTGGTTACGCGTTAAGTATCGCGGAGCTCCGCCCCCTCCATAGCAAGGCACTACCATTGTCCAGATTCGTGTAATCCGCGGTCGCTCTTATTCCGCCTGATTATTCTGTTGCGGCGTGACCCACAGGCGCATCGGGATCATCGAAGACTCGACAAAACCGTAGTGGCGGAAAAACTCCTGCGCCACATTTTCCGGCCGGTCGGTCAGCAACGTAATGCGAAGGAAATTTTTTTGTTTGGCAAAGTCGATCGCATGCTGGAGAAGCCGCGAACCGTATCCTTTGCCCTGGAATTTCTTGTGGATTACCAAGTCTTCCAGCAGCATAACGAAGCCGCCCTCCGCAGTGCTGATGGTGAACAGCAAATTGATCATTCCCACGATCGCCCCATTCTGCCGCAACACAAAGACGCGCCCCCGGCTCGGTTGTTCAAAAATCAGGCGCAAACCACGAAGTTGTTTTTCCTTGTCCGGGCGGAAGTCGCCTTCCTGAGCAAACAAATCACCGAGCATTTCCGACAATTCGTCGAGGTCGGCTTCGGTTGCCGGTTCAATTACGACATTCTCTTTTTCGCCCATTGCTTGCTCTGCTTATTCCAAAAATCTCCTGTTCTGGCAATCAAATTAGCCTAACACGCCATGCCGGCGCTAACTATTGATGCACTTGGTGGCGTTGACAATATTGCGCTCGACCTTACTGTAGCCGCTCTTAAATCGCGCCGAGTTTGTTTTCGGTTTTATGAAACGCACTTACCAGCCATCCAAGCGAACGCGTAAACGCCAGCATGGATTTCGCGCCCGCATGAAAACAAAAGGCGGACGCGCAACTCTGGCACGCCGCCGTCAACGCGGCCGCAAGCGTTTGTTACCGAAGGGCGCCGACAGGCATTACGCCCGCCATACGCAGGCATAACGGGAGTCGTCGCGCTCGAAAGATTTTTCGCTGGTCATGGGGCGTAAGCAGTTACGATAAGCTTTACAATTGGATCTGGTTCTTTAACGGCTATCACGCCGAGCATCATTTCCGACTAAAGGTGCATTGGATACGAATGCAGGCGCTTCGGGGTCAGATCGTCGAACAGCAATACACCGCTGGCGTCCGAGTAATCAAGCTGCCACACACTCTTGCTTTTCTCGATCCCGATCTTCCGAAACTAAAACAAGGTTCTGCGAAAAAAGCTCGCCTCCGTTGGAATCTAAAGTCTGCGCCTCCAGGGAGGAGCCAACTGAGAAGGTACTCAGCTTGGTGTTATCCGGATAAGCTACCGATTTAGAAATCGGCAAGATTATTCGAGAAGATGCTTTCGTAGGAGTTTCCGAGTTTCCCAGCTTCGATCAAACTTTCGATGAGCCACACGGAGCGCTCGGTTGATTGCCCCATTGCTTCACAATGAGAGCGGCAGCGCGCTCGATTTGCTTCGAACCGGCTGTTGAGCCGAAATACGTCTGGGCGCTGATCATGCGACCGCGAACACCCTGCCTGGGTACGAAGATTACGGCCGTTCGTTGTCGAAACGCTCAAGCCGCTGATCGACGCGA
>Ga0209577_10005141_pt1 | contig 12227 bp, 7 predicted proteins | sample GraSoiAngelo_109_FD_185874 | JGI IMG/M metagenome (GOLD analysis project Ga0209577, IMG submission 185874) | Grasslands soil microbial communities from the Angelo Coastal Reserve, California, USA - 14_0903_12_20cm (SPAdes) (version 2) | ecosystem: Environmental > Terrestrial > Soil > Grasslands ... | reverse complement strand
CCTCGCCCTCTGGCGCGGTGACCCCGACGTACGTCTCATCGCCGCGATACCAGACGGGCAGCCGATGTCCCCCCCACAGCTGCCTGGAGATGACCCAGGGCCGGATGTTCTCCATCCAGTCCATGTACACGCGCGTGTTGCTCGGCGGGTGAAAGCGGACCCGCCCTACCCGAACGACCTCGATCGCGGGCCTTGCCAGCTCGTCCATCCGCATGAACCACTGCAGCGAGATCAGCGGCTCGATCCGCTCTCCGGAGCGCTGCGAGAACGGAACGGTGTGCATGTACTCCTCCTCGCGCGAGATCAGTCCCTCGGCGCGCAGCTCGTCGAGGACCGCGCGCTGCGCCACGACCACGGTCATCCCCCGGAAGCGCTCCGGCGCCGCCTCGGTGATCCGGCCATCCTCGCCGATCACCGAGATCTGCTCCAGCCCGTGGCGGCGGCCGATCTCGAAGTCGTTGGGATCGTGGCCGGGAGTGATCTTCAGCGCACCGGTGCCGAATTCGGGCTTGACGTACTCATCGGCGATGATCGGCAGCTCCCGCCCGACGAGCGGGAGGATCGCCGTCCGGCCGACCAGATCCCGGTAGCGCTCGTCCCCCGGATTGACCGCCACGGCGGTGTCGGCGAGCATCGTCTCGGGGCGGACGGTGGCGACCGTGACCGACCCCGCGCGATCCGCGAGCGGGTAGTCGATGTAGTAGAGCGTGTCGGTGACCTCGAGGTCGTCGACCTCCAGGTCCGAGATCGCCGACCTGCTCCCGGGGTCCCAGTTGACCATGTACCGGTCGCGGTAGATGTAGCCCTTCTCGTACAGCGCCACGAACACGCGCAACACCGCGTCCGCGTAGTGCTCGTCGAGCGTGAAGCGCTCGTCGTCGTAGTCGCACGAGGCGCCGAATCGCTTGAGCTGTTCGATGATCTGCCCGCCGTACTGGACCCGCCACCGCCACACCCGCCGCTCGAACTCCTCGCGGCCGAGGGCTTCCCTGCTCGTCCCTTCGGCCTCGAGCAGTCGCTCGACCTGGGTCTGGGTCGCGATCCCGGCGTGGTCGGTGCCGAGGATCCACTTCGTTCGCTGTCCGCTCATCCGGTGGCGGCGGATCAGGGCATCCATCACCGCGTCCTGGTAGGCATGCCCCATGTGCAGCGAACCGGTGACGTTCGGGGGCGGGATCGCGATCGAATAGTTCTCGTCCGGAGTCCCCTCGGGGTCCGCATGGAACAGCCCGGACTCGAGCCACCGGTGGACGATCCGCGGCTCGACCTCCGATGGGTCGTAGCGGGTCTTGGATTCGAGATCGGAGCTGGGGCGGCCCGGCATGGAGCGGGAGTGTAGGTGGGCGCTGGCGCTCACTGGGTACCGTTGGCGCCGTGGCGAGCGCGACCGTCAGCCGATCGAGAGGCCGTCCCCCGGCGGCCACCAAGGAGCAGTTCCTGGACGCGACGGCGCGGCGGTTCCTGGCCGGCGAACGGATCGACGTTCAGGCGATCTGCGGCGAGCTCGGGCTTTCCCGGGCGACCGTCCACCGGTGGTGCGGCTCGCGCGACGCGGTGATCGGCGAGGTGATGGTGATGCTGGTCGTGCCGCTGTTCCGCCGGATCGCCAGTGCGGGAAAGGGACGGGGCGGCAAGCGGCTCGTGGACGTCTTCGAGCGGCAGCTCCGGGTGCTCGCCGAGGACCGGGCCTTCCGGCGGTTCCTCGAGCACGAGCGCGAGGCGGCGCAGCGGATCCTCACCGCCTCCGACGGGATCGTCGAGCCCCGGGTCGTGGCCCTGATCAAGGAGGCGATCGACGCCGAGGTCGCCCGCGGCTACGCGCCCCCTGCCGATCCCGACGTGCTGGCGTACGCGATCGTCCGGATGGGCGAGTCGTTCCTGTACGCCGACGCATCGAGCGGATTCCAGGGCGACTTCGACCGTCTGCGCGACGTGTACGCGGCGCTACTTGGCGTCAAGCCCTAGTTTTTGGTACAAGAAAGGAGTTCGTACCAAAATCGGTCCAGCGGGAGGAGCGAGTCCTGGTGCAAGCACAGTCAATCGACAGGCAACGCCGGCCGCCGTCGACCCAAGCTCGCACCGTGCTCGTCCTTCTCCTGCTTCTTGCGGCGGCGGCGGCGACGGCAGGGGCGTCGCCCGCCGCGGCCGCCCCGGTCACGTTCTCGGGCCCGCTGGGCACGGCCGGGATCAAGCTCCACGCGCCGGCGGAGACCAGCCAGTTCCCGCTGCGACCGTATGGGTACACCGAGCAGGAATACCTGGCGTCGGGCACCGCCCAGGGCAACTACGCCGGGTACCCGCAGGGCCAGAGCTATCCGGCCGCGCCGTTCACCACCCGCATCATCGTGCGGCGGCCACTGAACCCAGCGCGGTCGAACGGCACGGTCGTGCTGGAGTGGATGAACGTCAGTCTCCAGCAGGACACCGACGTGGACTGGATCGAGTCCTATCGGGAGATCCTCCACAACGGGTTCACGTACGTAGGGGTGTCGGTACAGCCGACCGGGATTCCGCTAGCCGCGCAGGACCCGGTGCGCTACGGACAGATCCACATCCCGCCGTATGCGCCGAACGCTGACACCGCGAACCCAGCCCAAGGTGGTCCCTCGTACGGAGAGAGCATCCTCGATGGAATCGCGCACGCGCTGAAGTCCTCTTCGGGCGAGAGGGTTCTGGGCGATCGGCCGGCGAAACGGATCATCGCCGTCGGAGAGTCTCAGTCCGCCCTGCGCTTATCGTGCTATCTGCTCTACGCGAAGCCGGTCGACCCCGTCTACAACGGATTCATCATCGACCATGGGGAGTGCGCCGGCCCGGCGGCCAACAACAGCACCCCGTTCGCCTACAACCCGACGATCCCGACGATGTTCCTGGACGGGATGGCGGAGTCGCGGCCCGCCATGAAGAATCGCCGTGACCTCCGGATCTGGGAGATCGCCGGCGCCAGCCACGTGGACGCATGGATCGGGGCGTACGGAAAGGCGGAGCACAACTGGGACGACAGCGGCGTGCCGCAGGACTACAGCCAACAGACCGCCGGCAACTGGGGACTCGAGGGCGGCCAGGGAGGCGTGTGCAGCCTGTTCACCGCGTCCGATCCGGTGCGCGCCGACGAGCTACCACAGCAATACACCCATGACGCGGCGCTCGCGGCGCTGAACGCGTGGATCGCCACCGGGCGCCCCGCCGCGCGGACCGCGCCGCTGCGGTTCGATCCGAAGGGCACCGCGTCGCCCGACGGCGCCGGGGGCGGTGTGGACGCCGACAGCTACGGCAATGCGCTCGGCGGTGTCCGGCTCCCACAGATCCAGGTGCCCGTCGCCCAGTATCAGGGCACCTGCACCAACCCGGAGGGACAGGTGCTGATCGGCACCACCCGCCCATTCCCGGACGCGCAGCTTCGCTCGATCTATCCGGCGTTTGCGAGCTACCGGACCAAGATGTGCCTGGCCGCGATCGGCGATATCGAGCAGGGCACGCTGCTGCGGTTGGACGCGCGGGACATCGACCGCAGGGTCAGGTTCGCGCGGAGCCGCTGGCCAGTCGGGGCCCGAGGCGACGGCGCGTCGAGCCGGGCGTGCGCGCCGCTGTACTGAAGCCGCCTAGCCTTCCACCACAGCCCGGAGCGCGGATACGTCGGCGGCCCCGAACACGAGGCGGTTTCGGGTGGCCACGTAGACGAGGTCCAGGTTGATCCCCGCCTTGGCGATCTTGCGGGTCATGTCGGCCAGCACGCCCGGGCGGTCCTCGACGTTAACCACGACGACCTCGCGCTCGCGGGTGATCGCGATGTGCGAGATCGCGAGCAGATGGCGGGCGGCCTCGGCGTACGGGACGAGGATGTGCAGCTCGGCGCTCTCCCCGGTCCCGATGCAGGTGGCCGCGGCGATGTTCACCCCGGCGTCGCTGATCGCGGTTGCCACCTCCGCCAGGGCGCCGGGCGCGTTGTCGATCTCGATGGTCAGGTCGTACGCCATGACGTGACGAGAACCTAATCGATCGCGAGCCGCCGAACCGCTGACTACGGTGCGACAGCTACTCGCTCCGGAGCCCATCGTTGGTCGGTCCGGAGCGGCCAGCTGCCGAATTCCGGCAGTTATTCGCACCGGTGCGCAGGGCGCGGTGGACAGGTGCGAGTAACTGTCGCTCAGGCCGGGGGCGTCGCTCAGGCCGGGGCCGTCGCCGATCCCCGCGGCCGTCGCTGAGGCCCGCAAACCATCGCTGAGCCCCCCGGGCCGTCGCTGAGCCCCGCAAAGCTGTCGCTCAGCCCCGCGGCCGCCACGCAAGCGGCGCGGCCAGCCTCTACGCCGCTTCTTCTTCCGGCGCGGCCTGGGTGACCAGCGTCGGGGGGACGTCCTTCTCGATCGTCTCGCGCGTGACCACGCACTTACGCACGTCGCGGCGCGAGGGCAGCTCGAACTGGACCTCGAGCAGGACCTCCTCGATGATCGAGCGCAGCCCGCGGGCGCCGGTCTCGCGCTCGAGCGCCTTATCGGCGACCGAAGACAGCGCGTCGTCGGCGAACACGAGCTCGATCCCGTCGAACTGGAAGAACCGCTGGAATTGCTTCACCAAAGCGTTGCGAGGCTCGGTCAGGATCTGCATCAGCTCGTCGCGCGACAGCTGATGAATGGCGGACATGACCGGAAGCCGGCCGATGAACTCGGGGATCAGCCCGTACATGATCAGGTCCTCGGGCAGGCAGTGCTCGAACATCTCTCCGAGGTCGCGCTGGTCCTTGGTCTTGATGGACGCGCCGAACCCGATTCCCTGGTGGCCGATCCGCCGCTCGATCACCTTGTCGAGGTTCGCGAACGCGCCGCCGCAGATGAACAGCACGTTGGTGGTGTCGATCGAGAGGAACTCCTGGTGCGGGTGCTTGCGGCCGCCCTGGGGCGGGACCGACGCGGTCGTTCCCTCCAAGATCTTCAGGAGCGCCTGCTGGACGCCTTCCCCGGACACGTCGCGGGTGATCGAGGGGTTGTCGGCCTTGCGCGCGATCTTGTCGACCTCGTCGATGTAGATGATCCCGGTCTCGGCCTTCTTGACGTCGTAGTCGGCCGCCTGGATCAGCTTCAGCAGGATGTTCTCGACGTCCTCGCCGACGTAGCCGGCTTCGGTCAAAGCGGTGGCGTCGGCGATCGCGAACGGGACGTTCAGGATCTTGGCCAGCGTCTGCGCGAGCAGCGTCTTGCCGCACCCGGTCGGCCCCAGCAGCAGGATGTTCGATTTCTGCAGCTCGATGTCGTTCTCGTCGGACTGCATCATCTGCACGCGCTTGTAGTGGTTGTAGACGGCCACCGACAGCGTGCGCTTGGCCTGCTCCTGTCCCACGACGTACTCGTTGAGGACGTCGTAGATCTCGCGCGGCTTGGGGAGGTTCTCGATATCGAAGCTCGGCGGGGCGGTGAGCTCCTCGTCGATGATCTCGTTACAGAGATCGATGCACTCGTCACAGATGTAGACGCCCGGCCCGGCGATCAGCTTCTTGACCTGCCGCTGGCTCTTCCCGCAGAAGCTGCACAGAAGCTGTTCGTTGGAGTCGGTGGGACGTGCCATTTGTTGCCCTCTCCAGAAGTCGGCTCGGGACGACTCGCGGAACTAAGGGTAGACGGTCAGTGCTGCGAGATCACCCGATCGATGATTCCGTAGTCCTTCGCCTCCTCGGCGCTCATGAAGTAGTCGCGCTCGGTGTCCTGGCGGACCTTGTCGATCTCCTTGCCGGTGTGCTTGGCGATGATCTCGTCGAGCCGCCGGCGCACGTCGATGATCTCCTTGGCGTGGATCTCGATGTCCGTCGCCTGGCCCTGGAACGCCGAGGACACCTGATGGATCAGGATCTTCGCGTTCGGAAGCGCCATCCGCTTTCCGTGGGCGCCGCCGGCCAGCAACAGCGCGCCCATCGACATCGCGATCCCCACGCAGATCGTCTGCACGTCGGGCTTGATGAACTGCATCGTGTCGTACACCGCCAGCCCCGCGTAGACGGACCCGCCCGGCGAGTTGATGTAGATCGAGATGTCCTTGTCCGGGTCCTCGGACTCCAGATGCAGAAGCTGGGCGACGATCAGGTTGGCGATCTGGTCGTCGATCGGCGTGCCGAGGAAGATGATCCGCTCGTTGAGCAGACGGCTATAGATGTCGAACGCGCGCTCCCCACGGGAGGTCTGCTCGACGACCATCGGTACGAGTGGGCTCATCGTCCTCGCTTCTTTCGCTTCCTCCGCCGGATTCCTGCCGAATGTAGCAACGGCTCGCCCCCGGCCAGGAAGGGCCTCAGCTCCCCGGCGTCCAGAGCTGGCCCGAGCCCCCTCCGGCGTCCTCCTTGCCGGGCTGCCACAGCTTCTCGCGGGCCTTGGCCTGCTCGACCGGGATCGGCTTCGCCTCGCGCACGAGCAGCTCGAGCGCCTGGCGCGAGGCCACGTCGCTCCGGATCCGTTCCAGCCGATCGTCGGCCCGAAGCCGCTCCATCAGCTCTTCGGCCGAGGATCCCGCGCGCTCGGCCGTCGGCTCCAGGGCGGCGCGCACGTCCTCGTCGGTCGGGACGATCCCCTCGGCTTCCACGATCGCCGCCAGCACCGCCTCCCGCTTCAGCGCCTGCTCGGCATCGGGCTCGGCCTCGTGAGCGAGCGTCTCCTCGTCCTTGCCGGCGACCTGCAGGTATGCCTCCTTGGAGATCCCCTGGCGCGCCAGGGCGGTGAGCGTTTCCTCGAGCAGCTCGTGCGCCCGCGCGTGGACCAGCTTCTCCGGTATCTCGACCTGGGCGTTGTCGACGGCCGCATCGAGCACGCCCTGTTCGAACTCGCGCTCGATCGCCCGCCCGTCGATCTCCTTCAACCGGTTGGCGACGTCCTCGCGCAACTCGGCGAGCGTGTCGAAGCCTCCGGCCTCCGCCGCGAACTCGTCGTCGAGATCCGGGAGCCGCTTGGACTTGACCTCGGTCACCCTCACGTCGAACTGCGCGTTTCGGCCGGCCAGCTCCTCGGACTCGTAGTCCTCGGGGAAGCTCACCTCCACCTCACGCTCGTCGCCCGCCGTAGCTCCGATCAGCTGCTCCTCGAAGCCGGGGATGAGCCTGCCGGAGCCGAGCTCGAGCAGCTGATCGCGCCCACTCCCTCCCTCGAACTGCTCGCCGTCGATGCTGCCGGTGTAGTCGATCACGAGGTGATCGCCTTCCGCCGCCGGCCGCTCGACCGTCTCGAGCGTGGCGAACTGATCGCGCAGGCGGTCGAGTTCCTCGTCGATCCTGGACTCCGGGACGTCCGGCTCGCGACGTCCCACCTCGAGGCCTTTGTAGGTCCCCAGGTTCGCCTCGGGCCGGACTCCGATCTCGATCGAGAACGACAGCGGCTCGCCTTCCCCGGGCAGCTCGGACACGTCGAGCTCCGGCTGTCCCACGGGCGAGATCCCCGCGCCCTCGATGGCGTCGGCGTACCAGTTGCCGAGATGCTTGCGGAGCGCCTCGTCGAGCACCGCCTCGCGGCCGAGCCTGCGGATCACGATCGGCGGAGGCACCTTGCCTCTCCGGAATCCGGGCACCCGCATCTGGCGCCCGAGCTGCCTGGCCGCTTCCGTGACGCGCCGCTCCACCTCCTCCGCCGGAACCTCGGCTCGGAGCCGAACCCTCGACTCAGGGAGCTCGGTGACGCTGGTCTTGACGCTCGACATCGCGCCAGACGATAGCTTGGCCCGCGTGCTCTCAAGGCTCGTAGGCCGCGCGGTCACGGGGCCGTTCGCCTTTGCGGTTGCCGGAATCGCGGATCTCGCGATCTACGCGCTCCACTCGGTACGCGGGCGTGTTAAGCAACTTTGGTGATCGGCGCGCCCCCAACTTGCGCTCTCTACCATCCGGCCCGATGAGCCGCTGGCGAATGGTTCTCGCGGCGGTGGGCCTCGTCGTGGCGATGGTCTGCGCGCTGCCAGGGCACGCACCTGCATCGACCACCGAGAAGGCCTCGCTGCTCGATGACGACCAGCTGATCTACGTCTCCACCCAACACATGGTGCAGACACTCGAGACGCTGCACAGCCTCGGGGTGGACACCGTCAAGGTCTCGCTGGTCTGGCAGCTGATCGCCCCCAACTCAGGCTCCACGCAGCGCCCCGCGAACTTCGACGCCACCAATCCCGCCGCCTACCCGCCGGGCGCGTGGGGCCGCTGGGACACCCTCGTCGGGGTGGCCCACCAACTCGGTATGAGCGTGTACTTCCTGGTGATCGGGCCGGCTCCCCTGTGGGCGGTTCCCGCCGGGAACCGGACCAGCGGCCAGGGGCCCGCAGTGGGGTGGATGCCCAACCCGGGCGATTACCAGAACTTCGTCGAGGCGGCCGGCCGCCGCTACAGCGGCACCTACGTCGATCCCGCGCAGGCGTCGTCCGCGGCCGCCGGCTCGGAGAACCCGGGGCTGACCGTGCCGGGGCTGACCCCCACGACTGCCGCCGCCCCCCGCGCCGCGGACCCCATCCCGCGCGTCAGTCAGTGGGGGATCTGGAACGAGCCCAACGAACGCTCGTGGATGAACCCGTGGTTCCGGAAAGGGCCGCACCACCGCCAGATCCTGCTCCAGCCGAGCGACTACCGCAGCCTTGTCGATGCGGGCTGGAACGGGCTGGCCGCCAGCGGCCACAGCGGCGACACCATCCTCGTCGGCGAGACGGCGAACCGGGGGATCATGTCCCCGGTCCCGTTCATGCGCGCGCTGTACTGCGTGGGCTCGAAGCTGCGGCCGTTGCGAGGCAATGCCGCATCCGCGTTCGGGTGCCCGACCTCGGGGCCGACGTCGAGCTTCGTCTCCCAGCACCCCGGACTGTTCCGGACCGCCTACGCCCACCACCCGTACGGGTTCGAGGCCCCGCCGAACCGTCCCGACCCCGACAAGGGGTTCGTCACGCTGATCAACGTTCCGTCGTTCGAACGGACCCTCAACCGGATCTTTGGAGCCTATGGACAGCATCGCCCCGGCGGCGTGCCGCTCTACCTCACGGAGTGGGGCTTCAAGACCAACCCCCCGAACCCCTACGTGAGGACCTCGCCGACGGACCAGGCGGCTTGGATCAACGAGGGCGAATACATGATGTGGAGGGAGCCCTACGTCAAGGAGTACACGCAGTTCCTGCTGGTCGACAGCGCGCCGAAGCCGCACACTCGCAAGGGCAGCGCCCTCTACTGGAGCACCTTCCAGACCGGGCTCGAGTACCAGAACGGGCGCCAGAAGCCCGCGTTCACAGCGTTCAGGGTGCCGATCTGGCTGCCAAACGCCCGGCGCGGAAGGCACGTCGCCGTGTGGGGTCAGCTGCGACCCGCCGATCACTCGACTACGCAGTACGGCCTGGTCGAGTTCCAGCGCCACGGCTCGAGGAGCTGGAAGGAACTGACCGCGGTTCAGACCAACAGCCCCGAGGGCTTCATCTACACGCACGTCTCGATTCGCCGGGCGGGCCTGGTCCGGCTCGGGTGGATCAGCCCGAACGGGTCCGTCTCCTACAGCCGCACCGTCCGGGTCAGCTGACCACTGCCCGCAGCTCCCGGAGGGCGACCGGCAGCGTCGTCGTGTCATAGGTACGCGACGCCCTGACGTCGGCAAGCGTCGCCAGCCAGCGGTCGACGGCCTCCTCTCTGGAGCCCCACCAGGCGTCGATCGCGTCCCCCGCGCCCGAGCGCTCGTCCGCGGACTCGAGCGCCTGCGCGGTCAGCCTGCGGTGGATGCTCGTGAGATCGTCGCGCAGTGCGACGCGGGTCAGCGACTCCCACCGGTTGGTCCGCGGGAGCTCGGTGATCCGGTCTCGCAGCCAGCCCAGCTCGAGCCTGGAACCCAGCCCGAAGTACGTCTCCATGACCAGCCGCAGATCGCCCTCGACCTCGGAGGCCACGGCGACGATGTCGAAGCTCGCCGGCAGGAAGCGCATCGAGGCGACGCGAGCGGAGAGCTCCCCGGGCACGCCGCCGTCCCGCAGGCGCGCGAACCTCTCGTGGAACGCTTCGCGGCCGGGGTCGTCGAGCAGCTCGGGCAGCGACTCGGACAACAGCTGTGCTCCCGGCTCGAAGCGACGGGTCGTGTCCGCGATTCGTAGCGGTCCCGGCTCATTCGACACCAGCCACCGTGTGGAGCGCTCCACGAGCCGCCTGCCCTCGATCAGCAGTTCCAGCTGGATCCCGGCATCAACCTCGTTGTCGAGCCCTTCGACCGCGTCCCAGAACGAGTGCATCTCGAACACCTCCCGGGTCACCGCGTATCCGCGCGCGAGCACCGGCGGAGGGGCGCCAGTCTCGTCGGCGAGCCTGAAGGCGAACGTCGTGCCCACCCGTTCGACCAGCTGATTGGCAAGCACCGTCGCCACGATCTCACGACGCAGGCGGTGCTCCTTCATCCGCTCGGCGTAGCGGTCCGGCAAGGGGGCGGGGAAGTATCGCTTCAGGTCTTCGAACAGGTCCTCGTCGTCGGGCAAGTCGGACTCGAGCAGCCGCCCGTACAGGTGGATCTTGCAGTAGGCCATCACGATGGCCAGCTCAGGCGAGACCAGTCCGCGATGGTCGGCCTTGCGGTCAGAGATCTCGTCCTCGCTGGGCAGGAACTCGAGCTCGCGCTTGAGCCCGGCCACCTGCTCCAGGCGGCGGATCAGCCGCGCGTGGACATCGATCATCCCCGGTGCCTCCAGGCGATCGATGCTGAGCGCCTGCGTCTGCGTGTAGGAGCCGTAGCGCACCTGTTCGGCGACCGCGTCAGTCATCTCGGAGAGCAGCTCGTTTCGCTCGTCCACCTCCATGTCGCCGTCTGCGACCAGCCCGTCGAGCAGGATCTTGATGTTCACCTCGTGGTCGGAGGCGTTGACCCCTCCGACGTTGTCGATCGAATCGGTGTTGATCCTCCCGCCGCGACCGTCCGGGCCGCCGGAGATCGCGTACTCGATCCTCCCCCGCTGGCTGAAGCCCAGGTTCCCCCCCTCCCCCACGACCTGGCACCGGAGCTCTCCTCCGTCGACGCGCAGCGCGTCGTTCGCCTTGTCGTCCACGTCGGCGTGGGCCTCGTCCGCGGCCTTCACGTACGTGCCGATCCCTCCGTTCCACAGCAGGTCGACCGGCGCACGGAGGATCGACCGGATCAGCTCGGGCGGAGACATCTCCTTGGCCTCGATCCCCAGCGCCTCGGCCGCCTGGGGGCTGACCGTGATCGACTTGGTGTCCCGCTGGTGCACGCCGCCGCCCTCCGACAATGCGTCCCGGTCGTAGTCCGCCCACGAGGAGCGCTCGAGCTCGAACAGGCGCTTTCGCTCGGCGAAGCTCGCCTCGGGGTCGGGATCGGGATCGAGGAACACGTGCTCGTGGTTGAAGGCGGCCACTAGCTGGGTGTGGCGCGACAGCAGCATCCCGTTACCGAACACGTCTCCGGACATGTCGCCGATTCCGACCACGGTGAAGCTCGAACTCTGGATGTCGCGACCGAGCTCGCGGAACTGGCGCTTGACCGACTCCCACGCCCCGCGGGCGGTGATCCCCATCTGCTTGTGGTCATACCCGCGGGAGCCTCCCGACGCGAACGCGTCACCGAGCCAGAACTCGTACTCCGCCGCGACTTCGTTGGCGATGTCGGAGAACGACGCCGTTCCCTTGTCCGCGGCCACCACCAGATACGGATCGTCGTCGTCGAATCGAGCGATCCGGTCGGGACCGGTGACCTGCTTGTCGCGGATGTTGTCGGTGAGGTCGAGGAGGCCCGCCAGGTACAGCCGGTAGCAGGCGACCGCCTCCTCGCGCCGCTCGTCGGCGTCCTGGGGGGCTCGCTTGAGCACGAATCCCCCTTTGGCGCCGACCGGAACGATCAGCGCGTTCTTGACCATCTGGGCCTTCATCAGCCCGAGCACCTCGGTGCGGAAGTCCTCGGGACGGTCCGACCACCGGATGCCCCCGCGGGCCACCTTCCCGCCGCGCAGGTGGACGCCCTCGAACCGAGGTGAGTACACGAAGATCTCGAACTTCGGCCGCGGCTCGGGAACCGCGGGGATCGTCTCTGGCTCGAGCTTGAACGAGACATGTTCGGGGGGCGCCTCGGACTCCTCCCGGAAGTAGTTGGTTCTGACCGTGGCGCACACGACCGCCAGGAAGTTGCGCAGGATCCGGTCCTCGTCGAGGCTGGGCACATCGTCGATCGCCTCTCCCATGGCCCGGCTGAGGCGCTCGGCGAGCTCCGGAGCCGGCCGGTCCGGGTCCAGCCGCGCGAGGAACAGCTTCA
>Ga0209577_10005140_pt1 | contig 12227 bp, 8 predicted proteins | sample GraSoiAngelo_109_FD_185874 | JGI IMG/M metagenome (GOLD analysis project Ga0209577, IMG submission 185874) | Grasslands soil microbial communities from the Angelo Coastal Reserve, California, USA - 14_0903_12_20cm (SPAdes) (version 2) | ecosystem: Environmental > Terrestrial > Soil > Grasslands ... | reverse complement strand
CCGGCGCGTCGGAGACGGGTGGCTGGTAGAGCGTGAAGGTCAGGCTGTTCCCGTTCTTGTCCGTCACGTAGGTCGGATAACCGGCCTGGTTGAAGAAATAGGTCACCCGGTCAGGACGGGTGAAGGCCCACCAGCGGGTGGTGTCTGTCGTGGAGTATTGGCGCAGGTAGAGATGAACGCCGGGCGGCTCGACATAGTAGGCGACGTTGTTGGCATCGAGGTTTCCCTGGAACTTGTGGTACGTGCCATCACCATCGCTGAAGCCGATCCAGCGGTTGGTCGTACTGGTATCGGTGTTGTTGGGATGGATGTCCAGCGGCAGGCCGAACCGGGTCAAGGTCGAGACCGACAAAGAGAAGTTGTTGCCCAGCGGCGAATCAGAATGGTTCTCCAGGCTGTTGTAGGTGACGTCCATCACCGTCGCCAGGCCCCGGCCCGGTGAGTTGAACGGCGTCCAGCGGAGGATCGAGTTCCCGTTGGCCACGTTGACCAGATGCTGCATGTTGCCGCCGATCTGGTTGCCGGTGTACTGGTAGTACTTCTCGAGCCCCAGGGCGACCGACAGGGCCTTGTTGATGAGCACGGTGTTCACCAGCGGCTGGTTGCCCTTGACCGCGAACCAGGCCGCATTCCTGGTGTCATACATGTCGACCTGGAGCTGATACTGGGACTGGTCGACTCCAGTGGGCAGGGTCGGCGGCGTTACGGACATCGACACGCTCGCGGTCGTCCCCGGCGCCATGTTGAAGCCGATTCCAACGCCGGTGTTGGCTGTGATCGTTGCCGGGCTGTCCGGGCTGATCCAGCGGTACCCGAAGTTGGTGCTCCCCTTGCTCCAGGTCGCGGAACTGGTGTTCTTGACGTTGAAGCTCACGGTCAACCCGGTATTCGAATAAGCCTCGGCGACTGACGAACTTCCGCTGGTAGGCGGCGTGAAGTTCGCCATGTACTCGGTCCCGCTGGTGTTGGTCACGTTGACGGTGACTCCGGCGGAGGTCGTGGTCTGTCCGTACTGGTCGTAAGCCACCGTGGTCAGGACGTGGCTCCCGTCGTAAGCCGGAAAGCTGGAATCGAGCGTGTTCCAGCTGGCGCTGTACGAGGTCTGCCCGTTGACCGCGGCATCCGTCGCAAAGCGGGTGTTGTCGAAATAGAACTCCACCTGGGTCAGCCCGCCGGCTGCGCTCGCGTTCGCGCTCACGGTCAGGGCGCCAGCCGCGCTGCCGCCGGTGGGCGCCGTCACAACCGTGGTGGGAGCGGCGAAATTCTCGACCGCAAAGCTCGCACCCGACGAGGTGGTCGTGTTTCCGGCATCGTCGTACGCTTTCGCCGTAAGCGTATGGTTTCCGTTGCCGACGGTCGTCGAGTTCCAGGTGATTCCGAAGGGCGATCCGCTGGTCGAGCTTCCCACCAGGCCGCCGTCCACGTAGAACTCGACCTTGGCCACATAGCGGTCGTCTGTCGCGGTCGCTGTCAGGTTCACCGAGCTTCCCATTACGGTGGCGCTGGGCGCAGGGGCTGAGACGTTGACCGTGGGAGCAGTTGCATGGCTCCCGTCCTGGTAGGTGACGGTCAGCTTGGGCATCAAGGTCGGAGTGCCGGTGTAGTCGTTGGTCCAGTAGTCGACCTCGTTGCCGGCCTGGATGGCCTCGCTGTCGTATTTCAGCAGGACCCCCAGGTTGGGCGCAGAGGCGTTGACCCACTGCTGCGCTATCGAGGTGATGTCGTAAGCGTCCCAACCGCTGGACTGGCCCGCCGTGAGGCTCACGGCAGGGGAGACGTCGTTCGTGCCCGTCGCGAAGTCGCCGCCCTGGTTGGTCCAGTTAACCCCAGCATTGGCTTCGTACCAGGTCGCTCCGTTACCGGTGCAGGCCGCCGGGTTGGAGACTCCAGTTCCTTCGCCCCAGGCCCGGGTCACCCGGTAGGCGTGAACCGTCGCGGCGTGAGGGACGGAAAAGCCTCGGAAGAGGGAGAGCGTGGTCCTGGTGACGGTGGAGTTAGCGGGAATGTCGCTCAGGTTGTACGAAACGAGGGCCCGCGAGATGCTGTTGCTGCCGTTGACGCTGTCGGTCCCAACCGACATGTCGCTATTGGCGCCGTAGTTCGCGCAGTTGGTCAGCGTCGAGTACCACGAGATATAGGAGTCCTGGCTCTTGCCGGCCGCCGGCTGCAGCGTCTTGGTGGCCGTACCGTCCGCCGGAAGCGTGACAGCCACCTGGTTCGACCCGCTGCTGTTGGCGACAACCTCGTAATAGAACGTCGTGCTGGGTGCCGCCGTCGTGTCCCGATAGGAAATGACCGAAATGTCGTCGATGGTGGTCAGGAGCGTCGAGCTCGATGGCGTGAAGTTCTTGACTGTCGAGCGGTGGACCTCGTACTTCTGGAAGGGTGTTCCGGAGAGCGATCCCGTGTATCGGGTCCAGCTGAGATCGGCGCCGTTCGAGTGCAGCGTGCTCGGCTGGTTCAGGGTTACGCCGTCGGTGTTGTAAGTAACGTTCAGCTCGGGAAGGACCGTCGTGTCCGCCGTGTAACGCATGCCTGGGGGATACGGTCCACTCAGGTTGAGCGTGTTGTCCGGGTCTCGGTTGAGGAACAGGCCGTAGTTGCTCCAGGTGCCCGAGAGCCAGTTCTTCACGGCCGTGCCCACGTCCCAGGTCATCCATTGGTTAGGGGCGCCGGCAGGGAGAGTGAAGTTCGAGAGGATGGTCGAGTCGAACTGAATCTGGGAGGTGGTCGATGATGTGTTCCAGGCTGCTGTCATCCGGTGGACGTCGACCGTGTGGCTCGTATTGGGGCAGCCGGGATTGGCGGTCGCCAGGCAGTAGCCGTTGTAATAAAGGCCGAGGCTGGCGCCGGTGACGCTGGCGCCGGCGGGGATCGGGCTGAGATCGAACTGGACGCCGGGACGCCAGGTGTTAGTGCTGTCGGTCCCCATCGGGATCGAGGCTCCAAGCCAGGGGGAGTAGGTCGGCTGGTTCCAGGTGAAGTCGGCGTCCTGGGTGTCGGGCTGGACGGTCAGCGTGGGGTCGATGAAGACTGGGAAATGCCGGCGGCTGTCGTGGAGCCAGGCGCTGTCGACGGCGAGGTCGATCGAGAACGATGTCCCCTGCCGGCTGACCGAAAGCGAAGCGCGCCGCTCGGGCGCCGGGACGGCCTTCGGATCGCGCGGCGAGTCCTGTACCAGCGGGGGCGCCAGGACGAAGACCGGGCGATGCGAAGGTGCCATGATCACGAGCCAGGAACCATCCGGTCCCTTTCGCACGTCGACGGCGGTCTTGCTAGGCGGAGTCAGGGTGAAGCGGTAGTGCGTGGGGGCGTTGGCATCGGCGAGCCTGAGTGTTTCCTCGGCCCCGGTGCTGCCCAGGTCGTACTGGAGGCTCACGCCTGAGAACACGTTTCCATAGGTGATCCGCGACCCCTTGACCGATGCGGCCTGGGCGGCGGCGCCCTGGAGGGTGAATTGGAATGACTTCCCGTCGACGTCGAAGCGGAGGAAATCGGGGGTCAGCTTCTCCTTGAAGAGCTCGGTGAAGGAGTTCGCGGCGTTGCGCCAGGCATAGCCACCGGTGCTGGATGCGGTCAACCTGGAGTCGATTGGCTGCCAGTGGCCCTTGGCGTCGCGGTAGTTGATCGGAGCGGCGGAGATCGTCGTCGTCAGGCTTCCATTGGCATGTCGAGAGGTCCTGGAAAAACGGGTGCGATGGTCGGCCAGCTCTCCCACCGGCAGCGGGCTCGCGGCCGCCGCGGCGGCTTCGGCCACTTTCACCGGCTGTGGTGGCAGAAAGCTGAGATGGACGCTCGGTGCCGCGTCGGCCAGGTTGCCGCGCCCGAGCAGCACCAGCATCGTGACCGCGAAGATGGCGAATCGCCGTCCCATGAGCAGCCTCCCAATCACGTGTTTCTGCCTACCGGTGGCAGCAGTGTCCCCGGTTGCGGAGGCTAGACCGGACTCAGAAGCGGGTCAATTCGGAAAAAGTACCGAACGCCACGCCATCCGTGAAGTCTGATATGCGGGCTATCCGGTTCAGCTCTCGGTCGGTTAGGCTTGATCGCAGGGACGACAATGCTCAGCCCTCGGCCTGCAGCGGACTCGAAGAAGATGGCGACGCGGCGCCAGGCCGAGATCCTGGAGTTGGTCGCAGCCGGCCTGACGGACAAGCAGATCGCGCGCAGGTTGGGACTCTCGACGCGGACGGTCAGGACTCACCTGGAGATCTACTTCCGGCGGTCCCGTCAGCACAACCGGATCGGTGCCCTGCGCGCCTACCAGAATGCGATGCGCTCCGCGCTGGAAGTCCCACCCGGGCGCCTGGAACTGCAGTAGCGTCAGCCGCCTGGCCTGCCCGGCCCGGTGTAGGGTGAGTAGATGGAGCGGCTCCGCAAGCTGCTGAGCCATGGGGGTAAGCGGTCGCCCTGGCTCTGGGCGGCGCCGGCGGCGGGCGCGATCGGCACCGTGGTGGCTGCCTTCCTGATCATGCCCGACGTGCCCCTCGCGGCCAAGCTTCCCATCGCCCTGGTCATGGCGGCCTACATGGTGATCCAGGCCGCCCTCTACATGGGGCGCGACGAGCCGGGCCCGGACGAGGGTCACGGTGGCGGCCGGCCCGTTCCGCCTGAGCCGCAGCCGCCCGTGCTCCGGATCCCGATCGAGGCCTGGGACAGGCCCGAACCGGCTCCCCGCAAGAAGGAGCTGGAGCAGGCGGGCCGCCGCTAGTCCGGCTGCTCCAGGAAGATCCGTCCCGTGTCGGTGATCCGGCTCCTATCGGTGCGCAGGAAGTAGACCAGCGCGACCACTCCGGCCAGCATCCAGATCGCGATCACGATCGGCGCCAGGTTCGCGGGCGGGCTGAGCGCGCCGATGCCGAGTCCGGCGAAGTCGATGCCGAAGGCCGCCACCAGGGCCGGCAGGAAGATCAGGGTGCCGAGCACGGGCACGATCAGGTTGAGCAGCGGGTTGAACTCGGCCCGCTTCTCCCGCCAGTGGAAGACCAGGTTGCTGACGTTGGTCAGGATGTAGATGCAGATCACGATGATGGTGGCGATCGTCCCCAGCAGGGCGAAGGCGCTCAGCGGACCTCCGGTGGCCCAGCCCAGGGCGAGCGCCAGCACGATGCCGCCGATCGCCTGCACGTTCACCGCCACGTACGGCGTGCGGAATCGAGGATGGATCCTCGCCAGGGCTCGGGGCAGCAGACCGATCCGGCCCAGGGCGTAGCCCACCCGGGTGGCCGCGTTGGCGCCCGCGTTGGAGTTGGCGATGGCGCTGTTGAGGACCGCCAGGATGACCAGGATCAGCCCCGGCCCCCAGACCGCCTGCGCCATGAACGACCAGGGATCGTTGTTGTTGGTGACGAAGAAACCGTGCTTGGGATCGGCCATCTTGTTCGGTCCGAAGTAGACCGTCGCCGCGTAATAGCAGAAGAGATAGAAGATGCCGATCAGGAGTGCCGATAGCACCACCGCCCGAGGCACGGTCTTGCGCGGCTCGCGCGCCTCCTCCGCCAGCGGCAGGCAGGCCTCGAAGCCGATGAAGGCCAGGATCGCGTAGATCATTCCCGGAAAGACGGAGCCAAGGCCCTTGGCATTGCCGGTGTTGGGCGCGAAGACCGCGAGGGTGTTGTTGCCGCCGGCGGCGATCACCAGGGTCAGGGCCAGGGCCAGGAAGACGATGATCTCGAAGCTCCCCAGCGCGACCCCGGTTCGGGTCGAGAGCCGGATTCCACGATAGGTCAGAAACCAGACGATCAGGCCGGCGACCACCGCGAACGGCGCCCAGAGCCAGGTCGGCCAGCCGAAGTGGGAGTTGAGGTTCGAGGCCAGCTCGTTGCCGAAGATGAGGTAGAGGAGCGGCGCGACGAGCGGCTCGGCGAGCATGAAACCCCAGGCGACGAGGAATCCGACGGGCGCTCCGATTCCGCGCGAGCTGAGGGTGTAGAGGCCGCCGGCGGAGGGCAGGTGACGAGCCAGCTGCCCGATGCTCACGGCCACGAAGAGGCAGGCGATCAGCGCCAGCAGCACTGACAGCGGCAGGCTCCCACCGGCATAGGGAGCGCCCACGATGATCGAGAAGGCGACGGCGGCGGCGGGCGCCATGTGGGTGATCGACTGAAAGAGAGTCGGCGCCAGGCCCACGGCGTTCCGTTCCAGGTGATGGGCGTCGGCGGCGGTGCTCATGGATGTCTTCGGTCCTCCTCCTTCCTTTAGGCGAGAGCCTAACACCCCGGTCCTGTCTCGGCAACTTCCGGTTCTGGGAACAGAATCAGCTCCGGCGGGGTTATCGGTGGCATGGGAACGCCTGTGGTGAGACTGCGAATCGACCCGGCGGGTGCCCGCCGGATCATCGACGAAGGACGAGCGGTGGTGGTCGATCTGACCTCGTCGTTCCTCGATCCCGCGGTGCGCAGCCGCATCCATGGAGCGATCCGGGTGTCGCCCAATGCCGTTCTGGATCGCAACCGCCCGGCGGCCGACGTCCTGGCCACCCTGCCGGCGCTGCCCCGGGACCGCACCGTCATCTCCTACTGCACCTGTCCCGACGAGGAGGCGAGCGCTCGGCTGACGCAGTTGCTCCGCCACGACGGCTATGACGCCTGGGCGCTGGCCGGAGGCCTGCCCGCCTGGCGCGCAGCCGGCTATCCGATGGAGCGCATCGAAGTCACCGCCTGATTTTCTCTCCCTCGATGTGAGGTGCGACCGTCCACCCGCCCCGATCCTCGACGCGGTAGGTGGAATGGCCTAGGTAACGAAGTCACAAGCGGGTGAAGTGGGCGCGCTTCCGCAGGCTTTCCCTGACCGCGATGGCTTTTCCTGTATGCGCCCCATCCGGCTCCTGTTGGTCGAGGACCGCAGCTCCGATGCGGAGCTCGTCATCCACGAGCTGCGGCGAGCCGGGCTCGACCCGCGCTGGGAGCGGGTCGAAGACGAGTCAGGCTTCCGGGCGCGGCTCGATCCCTCTCTGGACCTGATCCTGGCCGATTACAACCTGCCCCAGTTCGACGCCATGCAGGCTCTCGCGATCCTCAAGGAGAGCCAGTTGGACATTCCCTTCATCATCGTCTCGGGCAGCATCGGTGACAAGGCCGCTGTGGAGTCGATGCGATCCGGGGCCAGCGATTACATCTTCAAAGACAACCTGTCGCGTCTGGCGGCGGCGGCACGCCGAGAGCTGGAGGCGGCCGACCGGCGCAAGGCCGAAGCCCGGGCTCGCGCCGAGAGCGCAGCCCGCCTCAGCGCCATCATTGGATCGGCGCTGGACGCCGTGGTATCGATCGACGAGGGGGGCCGGATCCTGGGCTGGAATCCTCAGGCCGAGCTGATGTTCGGCTGGACGGCGCAGGAGGCGGTCGGCCGGCTCCTGGCGGAGACGATCATTCCGCCGGCGCTGCGGCAAGCTCATAGCGCAGGGCTCGCCCGCTATCTCGCGACGGGCGAGGAACACGTCCTCAACCGGCGGGTCGAGGTGGCCGCAATACATCGTGACGGCCGCGAGTTCCCGGTGGAGCTGTCGATCGCAGCTATCACCCTCGCGGGCCGGCGGTCCTTCAGCGGGTTCATCCGCGACATCACCGACCGCAGGCGCGCCGCCCAGACGACGAGCGCGCACCTCGCCGTCAGCCGGGCGCTGGCCGAGTCCGGAAGCCTGGAGGAGGTCCTGGTAAGGATCCTGGAAGCGGTCGGCACCAACGTCGGATGGGACGTTGGCCAGGTCTGGCTCCGCGACCCGGCCGACGGCATGCTCTGGTGCGCCCACCGCTGGCTGGCAGCCGGGTCCCAAGCGGGCCCCTTCGCCACCGACAGTTCCGCTGCCCGGTTCGCGCCGGGGAAAGGCGTGGTAGGGCAAGTGTGGGTGGAAAGGAAGCCGCTCTGGCTGGAAGACATCGGCCAGGCCTCCGACCCGCTGCTGGTGGAGGCGGCGGGCCGCTCAGGGCTGCGTTCGGCGGCGGTCACCCCGCTGCTGAGCGGCAACGAGGTCAACGGGATCGTCGAATTCTTCTCCCACCGTACCCAGGAGGCCGATCCGATGCTGGTTCAGCTCATGAGTGACCTCAGCCGTCGCATCGGCGAGTACATCAGCCGGGCCCAGGCCGAGGCCGCGCTCCACTATCGGGCCAGCCACGACGCGCTGACCGAGCTGCCCAACAGAATCCACTTCAAAGAGCGCCTGGGCCAGGCCATCCAGGGAGCCGACGCCGCCGCGGTGCTGCTCCTGAACCTCGACCACTTCAACGACGTCAACGACGCCTTCGGTTACCTGGCGGGCGACGAGCTCCTGCGACAGGTCGGACCTCGCATCCAGCAATGTATTCGGGCCGAGGACGTGGTCGTCCGCGTGGGCGGCGACGAGTTCGGCATCCTCCTCCACGGCGCGGACCAGGAGGGGGCCTGGCGCGCCGCGAGAGAGATCGCGGCCGCTTTCGAACAGCCCTTCGCCGTCCTCGGCCACTCGCTCGCCGTGGGAGCGAGCATCGGGATGGCCATAAGTCCGGAGCACGGCGGCGAGGACGAGCTCCTGATCCGCCGCGCGGACATCGCGATGCACGTCGCCAAGCGCAGCCGGGGAACCGTCGCCCTCTACAGCTCGGACTACGAGGAACGCGGCGCCAGCCGGCTGACACTGATGGCCGATCTCCGCCGCGCCATCCACGAGGGCGGCCTCGCCCTCCACTTCCAGCCGGTGATCGAGCTCCGAAGCCGGGCCGTGGTGCGCTTCGAGGCCCTGCTCCGATGGAAGCACGCGGTTCACGGAATGGTGGCGCCGGATCGGTTCATCTCCTTCGCCGAACAGACCGGCGTGATCCAGCCGCTGACCGATTGGGTGCTCAAGACCGCGCTCACCCAGTTGAGGAGCTGGCAGGTTCAGGGCCACGATCTGCGTGTCTCGGTCAACATCTCGATGCGCAATCTCCTCGACCCGGGCCTTACCGAGCGGCTCGCTGGGCTCCTCGAAACGAACCGAAGGGAGCCTGGGTCTCGCGCCGAATCGCTCACCCTGGAGGTGACGGAAAGTGTGGTCATGGCCGACCCGGAGCGCGCCCTGGAGCGGTTGGGACGCCTGCGCCGGCTGGGGCTCAGGCTCTCGGTGGACGACTTCGGGACCGGCTACTCGTCGCTCACCTACCTCTCCAGGCTGCCGGTCAGCGAGATGAAGATCGACCGCTCTTTCGTGCTCGGCATCGCCGACGACCCGGGCAAGGCGGCCATCGTCCGGGCCGCCATCGACCTCGGCCACAGCCTCCGACTGGAGGTCGTGGCTGAGGGAGTGGAGGACCGTCGAACGTGGGACCTTCTCTTCGCCCTCGGCTGCGACACCGCCCAGGGCTACTACATGAGCCGCCCGATGCCGGCCGACGCGGTCCTACCCTGGCTGGCCAGCTCGGCGGGCGACGGCGCCGTGTGGCACCCCGGCGAGGCGGCCTGAGTCGACGCCAGCTTGCGGCCCGCAGCCGGTGACTCCTAGGCGGCCGGCTCTACGGGTGGCCTGTTGAGCAGCAGCCAGTACATCCCCAGCTCGCGAACGGCGTTCGTGAACTGATCGAACTCCACCGGCTTGACGATGTAGCTGTTGCTGCCCAGCCGGTAGCTCTCGAGGATGTCCCGCTCCTCCCTGGAGGAGGTGAGCAGGACGACCGGGATGGTCCGGGTCCTGGGATCCTTCTTGATCTGACGCAGCACCTCCAGGCCGTCGACCTTGGGCAGCTTGATGTCGAGCAGGATCACCCTGGGCCAGTCGGCGCTGTCCCGGCCGGCGTAGGCGCCGGTCGCGAACAGGAATTCGAGGGCTTCGGCGCCGTCCCGGACCACGTGGATCCGGTTGGTCAGCTTGTTCTTCTTGAAGGCGTGCAGGGTCAATTCGATGTCGTTGGGGTTGTCCTCCACCAGGAGGATCTCTACGCTGCCTTCGCTTGCCAGGTCTGGTCACCTCCCAGGGTGAAGAAGAATGTTGCGCCATGGTCGACTTCGGCTTCTGGCCAGATCCTGCCTCCGTGCCGGTGCACGATCCGCTGAACGATGGCGAGCCCAACCCCGGTCCCCTCGTAGTCTTCGCTCCGGTGCAGCCGCTGGAAGACGCCGAACAGCTTGTGCGCGTAATTCATGTCGAAGCCCGTGCCGTTGTCCTTGACGAAGTACACGGTCTGGCCGCCGGCGTCGGCACGGGACCCGATCTCGATCCGGGCCGGCGTGCGGCCTCGGCTGTACTTGATGCCATTGCCGACCAGGTTGACGAAGACCTGCTCCAGCAGGTTCGCATCGCCCCGGCAGGGGGGAAGCTGGCCGATCGAGATTTCGACCGGACGGTCCTCGATGCTGTTTCGCAGCTGCTCCAGCGCGCGATCGACCACGCGGCGGGTCTCGACCGGCTGCCTTCGCATAGGCTGGCGGTTCAGCCGGGAGAAGCGAAGCAGGTCGTCCACCAGCCGGCCCATGAGCTGTGCGTTGCCCGCCACCAGGCCGAGATAGCGGCGGGCTTCACCCTGCAGTTCGGCAGCGTACTCCTCGAGCAGAATCTGGACGAACCCGTTGATCGCCCTGAGTGGTGCCCGCAGGTCGTGCGAGACCGTGTAGGCGAACGCTTCCAGCTCTTGGTTGGCGAGGCGAAGCTCCTCCGAGGCCCGCTTCTCGGCAGTGATGTCCCGGGCGACAGCATAGATCCGTTCCTCGGACATCGATGGGCTCGCGGTCCAGGCCAGCCAGCGGTATGAGCCGTCCTGGCATCGGTAGCGGTTTTCGAAGTGGATCGTGTCCAGGCCGGTGGCGATCTTGCCCGCCTCGGCGAGGGTCGCCTCCCGGTCGTCGGGGTGGATGAACTCCATGTAGGGTCTCGCTAGCAGCTCGGCCTCCGACCAGCCGAGGGTGCGCTCCCAGGAGGGGGTGAGCCGTTTGAAGAAGCCGTCGAAGCCGGCGACGGCGAGCATGTCGATGGAGAGCCTGAAAAACCGGCTCAGCTCCTCGTTCGGTACGGTGATCTCCTGGGTCATGGGCTTGCTTGCTAAGGTGAATCGCGGCCGCGCCCGCAAGGTTGCATAGGCATACGCGGCTGTGGCCGTAACATGGATGTGACAGATGGAGGAGGACTGATGAAACTGCTTGGCTTCCAGATCCCGAACTTCACCTTCCCGGGAGTGCCCGACGACCGGCTCTTCGACCACATCGCCGGTCTCGCCTCGACCGCCGAAGGGGCCGGCTTCGACGCGGCCTTCGTGATGGACCACTTCTATCAGCTCCCCAACATCGGACCGCGGACCGAACCGATGCTGGAGGCCTACACGCTCCTTTCCGGGATCGCGGCCCGTACCAGCCGGCTGCGCCTGGGAGCGCTCGTCACGGGCGTCACATACCGCAACCCGGCGCTGCTGGCCAAGACCGTGACCACGCTCGACGTCGTTTCCTCGGGCCGGGCCATCCTGGGTATCGGGGCGGCCTGGAACGAGGACGAGCACAACGGCTACGGCTTCGAGTTCCCGCCCGTGGGCGAGCGCCTGAGCCGGCTCGAGGAGGCGGTCAGGATCTGCCGCCAGATGTTCACCCAGGAGGAGGCTGACTTCGAGGGTCGCTTCTATCGCGTTCGCGGCGCGCTCAACTTCCCCCGGCCGGTGCGCAAGGGCGGTCCGCCGATCATGATCGGCGGTGGGGGAGAGCAGCGGACCTTGAAGTTCGTCGCCCAGTACGCGGACATGTGCAACATCTTTGGCGACGTGGAGATGGTCAGGCACAAGATGGCGGTGCTCGCCGAGCACTGCCGGGCGGCGGGGCGCGACCCGAAGTCGATCGTCAAGACCCGTCTGGGATCGCTGATCATCCGCAAGACTCAGGCCGAGGCCGACCGGGTGCTGGAGGGAATCCTGCAGCGGCCGGGGGTCGATCGAGGGCGGGTCCTGGGCATGTTCATCGCCGGCGACCAGGATCGCGTGACTCGCGAGGCCCAGGCGTTGCTCGACGCCGGGCTGGACGGCCTGATCTTCAACATGCCGCACGTGGAGGATCCTGAAGCGATCGACCTGGCGGGCCGGACGCTCGCCGGCCGCCTCGAACCCGCCCGGACCTAGTCCTTCTTCAGCTCTCCCACTGGGAGGCGGCCAGGAAATAGCCGCAGTTGTTGCACGTCCAGCCCACGATCGCGTGCGGGCCGAGGCGTCCTGGAGGATCCTCGGGATGGCCGGAGGCGCGCGCCTCGCGCCAGCTCGGTTGCGCGTTGCAACGCGGGCAGCGCACCGGCGGGCGAAGCTCCTCCA
>Ga0209577_10005139_pt1 | contig 12229 bp, 15 predicted proteins | sample GraSoiAngelo_109_FD_185874 | JGI IMG/M metagenome (GOLD analysis project Ga0209577, IMG submission 185874) | Grasslands soil microbial communities from the Angelo Coastal Reserve, California, USA - 14_0903_12_20cm (SPAdes) (version 2) | ecosystem: Environmental > Terrestrial > Soil > Grasslands... | reverse complement strand
GCGGTTGCGGGTGCCGGCCAAGATCTTTCTCGCCGGAAAGTGGGTCGAGCGCTACCCGGACGTGACGCGCAGCCTCGCCGCTGACCCGCTCTTCGAGTTGGCCAGCCACTCGTATGCCCATCGTGCGTTCAAGGCTCCGTGCTACGGACTGGGAGCGGCCATGCCCGTCGCAGAAATGGCGCCCGACGTCGAACGGTCCGAGCAGCTGCTGCGCCAGTTCACCGATCATCCCACGCCGTACTTCCGGTTCCCCGGTGGCTGCTACGACAAGGCGGCGCTCGATGCTGTGGCGTCCACGGGTGTCGTCGTCGTGCAGTACGACGTGGCCAGCGGCGACGCCTTCGGCACGTCGGTGAACGCCATCGTCGACCAGACCCTGCGAGAGACGACCAACGGATCGATCGTCGTGCTGCACCTCACGGGCGGCGATACCGCCCCGCTTACCGCCCTGGCGCTCCCGCGCATCGTCGACGGTCTGCGAGGGCGCGGCCTCCAGCTGGTGAAGCTGTCAGACCTGCTGGCGTCGACGTAGCCGGGGACCGGCCTTCACGGCCAGGCCGGCGGCGATCGGCAGCAGGGCCCAGCCGAAGATGGCGGGGCCGCCGGTATTGGCCAGGCCGCCGCGTCCGCTCGTCCCCGCCGACGCCGACGCGCCCTGCACACGCGTCGGTTGCGCGCTTGCACGCGGCGCGGGCGCGGCGGCGGGCGCAGCAGGCGCAGGCGTCGACGAAGCCGCCTCGCCCTGGATGACGATCGTCCCGTTCATGTTGGTGATGGGGTTGTTCTTGCCGGTCTGCGTCGTCCCGCCGTGGTACACGCAGTAGTAGTTGAAGGTGCCGGCCTTGGTGAACGTGAACGAGTACGACGAGCCCGACTTCTTCAGTGTCCCCGAGTCGAAGAGGGCCTTGCCGTCGGGTCCCTTGTCCATCGCCGTCGCTGTGTGGCCGGGGCACGCCATCGAGAGCCCCGGCGTCTCGCAGTTGGGCATCGGATCGGTGGAGCTCTCGTCGTAGGTCCACGTGACCGTCGTGCCCACCTTGACCGGGGGGGGCGTGGCCGGCATGAAGGCGAAGTCCTTCATGCTGACGTGCAGGGTGGCGCCCGTCTGGGCCGCCGCCGGCCCCGCAGCAGACAGCGGTCCCCAGGCGAGCGTGACGAAGAAGCCGGCGACCAGGGCCGGGAGCACGAGGCGGCGGGACCGTCTCCCCACCAGTGGCATGATGCGCAGATCCTCCCTCTTCGGAGGTTCTACGCGCCATCGACTCGGCCAGATGATCTAGCTTGTAGGCCAGCCAACAGCATCACACGGAGGTCTGCCCATGCCCCTGGAAGAGGTGGTCACCGAGCACTTCCTGGCCCGATACCGGGCTCTTCTGGATGCTGAGGACTGTGCGTTCGACGAGCTCGAGCACGCCTATGAGGATGGGGACCGCGACCACTTCTCCCTCGACCTCGACGCCTGGCAGCGGGCGGTCGCCCGCCGCATGACGTACCTGGAGCGGGCGGGCGTGGAGCTGAACGGCAGCCGGCCCGTCGTCTAAGACCCCGGCCGGCCCTGGGACAATGGGCCTGCAGTGCATCGCCTCCTCGCCGTCGCCGTCGCCCTCCTGTTCGTCGCCGGGCTGAGCTCGGTCGCGGCCGTCGGCGGACGGGAGGCGGCGTCAGGGGCTCCGCCGGTCCGACCCCGCACCGAGCCGGCGAATCGGGCCCCGGTCGACGCGGTCGCCGCCGTGCCGCCCCCGGCGCCGGCGGCGGCACCGACCACCGTGGCGTCCCCGCCGGTGCCCCGCCCCACCGGGCCCGTCCCGCTCGCCGGGTGTCCGCCGCCGCCACCTCCGCCCGGTCCTCCGCCCGCCCCGCCGTGGCATCCCGCCGTCCTGGTCCCCGAGGCCGCCCTTCCGGCGCCGGCGCCGGCCGTGCCGCGCACCGCCGGCCTCGACGCCCTCACCGGCAAGGGCATGTGGGTGTGGAAGTTCAACTCGACCGAGAACGGCGACGCCGACGCCATCGTGACCAAGGCCGACACCGCCGGGTTGCGCCAGCTGTGGGTGCGGGTGGGCGACTCCCAGGACGGCTTCTACGGCGCCACTGTTCTCGACCAGTTGGTGGGCAAGGCCCACGACAAGGGCATCGCCGTCATCGGCTGGGGCTTCCCGTACCTGTACGACCCGATGGGCGACGCCAAGTGGACATCGGACGCCCTTGCGTGGCGCGGTCCCCACGGCGAGCGGCTCGACGGCTTCAGCCCCGACCTGGAGACGGCGTCGGAAGGTGTGATGGTCACCGAGCGCCGCATGCAGGTGTACCTGGGCCAGGTTGCCCAGACGTCGCCCGACCGGCCGCTGATCGCCACCGTGTTCCGCCCGACCGACCGGCTGTGGGGGTCGTATCCGTACCTCGCCATCGCCTCCTACGTCGACGGCTTCGCCCCGATGGTCTATTGGGGCTGTACGGAGCCGGGCGCGGCCGCCGCTGGGGCCATTGCCCGCTTGGCCGCCCTGCGTCCGGTCCACGTCATCGGCCAGGCCTACAACATGGCCGACGAGGGTGGGCGCCGAGTGTCGCCCAGCGCCGACGAGACGTGGCGCTTCTTGGACGTCGCCCACAGCGGCGGCGCCGTCGGAGCTTCGTTCTGGGACTGGCAGGAGATCAGCCAGGAGCAGTGGACGGCGATGTCCCAGTTCGCCTGGCCGGTCTACGAACGCTCGCGCGGGAGGTTCTGATGTCCGACGTCTCGTTCAGCTCCGGGCTGCCGGAGACGGTTCTCGACTCCGAGCCCGACGAGGTGCTCGGCGCGTTGGACGACGCCCTCAAGGCCGGCGACCGGGATGCGGTGGCGGCCGTGGCCGCGGGCTGGCCGCAATCGCTCGAGGCCTGGTCGCGGCTCGGTGAGCTGGGCCGGGACGACGTCGAGGCCTACGCCTATTTCCGCGTCGGCTATCACCGCGGCCTCGACCGCCTACGCCAGTCCGGCTGGCGGGGCTCGGGCTATGTCCGCTGGCGCCACGAGTCCAACCGCGGCTTCCTCCGCTCTCTCGACGGCCTTCGCCGCACGGCCGAGGCCATCAGCGAGGCCGACGAAGCCGAGCGCTGCGCCCAGTTCCTCCGCCAGCTCGACCCCGACTGGCCACCTCGCTAGGTACCCAACCTCTCCAATCCGCTCCGTTCCGTCCCGTTTTCGACACCGGAAACGAGACTTGGAGAGGGTTGGGCTAAGGGCGGCGGCGGAGAGGGTGGTCCTCGGGTACCTCGACGAGGACGATCGAGACGCCGTCGGGGTCGCGGATCCACATCTCGTCGAGGCCCCACGCCTTGCGCTCGGGCGGGCCGACGATGTCGACTCCCTTGGCCGCGAGGTCGGCGTGGACCGCTTGGAGGTCCGGCACCTGGAGCCACAGCGAGACCTTGTCGACATCTGATGACGGCGCCGTGCCCGTGATCTCCAGGTACCCGCCGCCGATGAAGAAGACGACGCCGCGATCGGCGCCCGTGCCGTACTCCCGGTAGACGCGCAGTCCGAGCGTCTCGCCGTAGAAGCGGAGCGAGCGCTCGAGGTCGACGGGGCGCAGGATGATGCGGCCGGAGAGCACTTGCATGGAAGGGCGAGCGTAGGGTCGGGCGTCATGGCGGTGCGACGGCGGGTCGTGGTGCACGGGCGCGTGCAGGGCGTGTTCTTCCGAGACAGCTGCGAGCGGATGGCTCGCTCAGCAGGCGTCTCGGGCTGGGTGCGGAACCGCAACGACGGCGCCGTGGAGGCGGTGTTCGAGGGCGAGCCCGACGCTGTCGAGCGCATAGTCGGATGGGCCCGCCAGGGGCCGCGCCGGGCCGACGTCGAGCGCGTCGAGGTGTTCGAAGAAGAGCCGGTGGGCGAGTCAGGCTTCCGCGTGCGCTGACGGCGAGATCATCCGCCTGCGCGTCGTCCGCGTAGGACGGATATGCGTAGATGGACCACAGCGGCAGTGATCATTGCCACGGCCGGGCTCGTGTTCGCCGGGTGCGGCGGCGGTGGTGGCAGCAAGAAGACGTCGGCGAACGGAGCGTCCTCGAGCGGTGGTGGCGGGGCAACGATGAACCTCGTCGCCAAGGACTTCATGTTCGAACCGGCGACGATCACCGCGACTGCCGGTAAGCCGATCACCGTCACCATCAAGAACGAAGGTCAGGCCGAGCACAACTTCTCCATTGAGTCCCTGAAGGTCAACCAGGACATCGAGAAGGGCGACACCAAGACCGTGACCTTCACACCCACGCAGTCGGGGCCGGTTCAGTTCTTCTGCGAGTACCACCACATCACCCACAACATGGTGGGCACCCTGACAGTGACGTAGGTTCCGTTACTCGAACGTCGAGCGCAGGGGCATGGCGCTCACACCGTCGTCGGATCGGGTGGCGAGCACCTGGTGGATCTGCGTGCGGCCGGCCTCGAAGTTGACGGCCGAGCCGGCCATGTAGAGGCGCCAGATGCGAGATCGCGCCAACCCGGCCTGGGCGACGGCGGCGTCCCAGTTGGCCTCCAGGTTGGCCACCCACGCCCGCAGGGTCAGGGCGTAGTGCTCGCGCAGGCTCTCGAGGTGGCGCACCTCGAAGCCGGCCTGCTGGATGGCGGACACGATCGTGCCCACCTCGTGCAGCTCCCCGTCGGGGAACACATAGCGGTCGATGAAGCCTCGGCTGAACCGGGCACGTCCGCCCTCGAACGGCGGCCGGCCGGTGGCGTGGTTCAGGAACCGCCCCTGGGGCCGCAGCACGGCATACACGCGGTCGAAGTACTCCTTGACCTGCGACAGGCCCACGTGCTCGAACATGCCGATGGAGCTGATGGCGTCATAGGGACCGTCGGCAACGTCGCGGTAGTCCTGCAGGCGGATCTCGACCACGTCGCCGAGGCCGGCCTCGGCCACCCGCTTCTCGGCCAGCTCGGCCTGCTTCCTCGAGAGCGTCACACCGACCGCGGTGACGCCGTGGTGGCGCGCCGCGTGCATCGCCATGCCGCCCCAACCGCATCCGATGTCGAGCAGGCGCATGCCCGGCTGCAGGTCGAGCTTGCGGGAGATCAGCTCGTACTTGGCCTCTTGGGCTTGATCGAGCGTGACCGACGGGTCGGACCAGACGCCGCACGAGTACGTCATCGTCGGTCCCAGGACCAGGGCGTAGAACTCGTTGGAGACGTCGTAGTGGTGGGCGATCGCTGCCGCATCTCGGCTCTTGCTGTGGCGTCTGCCGTGCAGGCGGATTTCTTCCGGCGGGGGCGTGGGGCGCCGGAGCCCGGCGGCGCCGAGCAAGCGCAGCACGGCCAGCATCTGCTTGGGCTCGAGACTGACCGAGGGCATGCGGTCGCGCAGCGACAACGCCGCCCAGATGTCGCCCTCGACGTCGAGATCGCCCGCGACATACGCCCGGCCGAACCCGAGCTCGCCGGGCGCAGTGAGGATGCGCTGCAGTGCGGTAGGGGAGCGGAGCACGATGGTCGTCGGGGCGTCGACCGGCCCGCAGCGGCTTCCGTCGTAGGCCTCGAACGCCACTGGTAGGTCAGTGCCGAGGATCTGCTCGACCATTTCAGCTACAGACATGGCGATCACGCTATGCCCGTTGTCAAGCGGTGGCGTCCTCCAGTTCGACGTCGAAGGTGGGCGGCAGGGCCACCACCTCGTGCGCACCGTCAGCCCGCAGACGCTCCCGGCGCAGGCCCCACGCCGCGGCCGCAGCAGCGATCAGGCTGAGCGCCCCGCCCAGGAACAGGCCGGCCCGGGCGCCCCACTGCTGGGAGATCCAGCCGATCAGCGGGCCGCCGATGGGTGTGCTGCCGAGGAACACCAGGGCGTAGAGGGCCATCACCCGGCCTCGCATCTCGTGGCGGCTCGTCAGCTGCAGCGTGGAGTTGGCGGTGGCGATGAACACCATGGAGAAGGCACCCATGGGAACGAGGCCGATGGCCGCCCACAAGGCGTTGGGCGCCAGCGCCACCAGCATGGCCAGCGCCGCGAAGGCGCCCGCCGAGCCGACGAGGAGTGGGCGACTGGGCCGAGCCCGGGCGGCCGCCAGGAGCGCGCCGACGAGCGACCCGCCGGCCATCGTGGCGAACAACAGCCCGTAGAGACTGGCGTCGCCACCGAACTCGTAGCGGGCCATGAGCGGCAGCACGATGATGAAGTTGAACCCGAAGGTGGCGACGACGGTGACCAGCAGCAGCGTCGACCGCAGGACCGGCTCGCGCCACACGTAGCGGAGTCCCTCGCGTATCTGCCCCTTCGAGCGGGGAAGTCGCTCATGGCGCACCAGCTCTCTGGTGCGCATGGCCCTCAGGGCGGCGACGACGGGGATGAACGAGATGGCATTCAGGAGGAAGGACGGCGAGATGCCGATGGCGTGGATGCTGATCCCGGCAATTGCCGGACCGATCAGGCGGGCGCCGTTGAACACGGCGCTGTTGAGGCCGACGGCGTTGGCGACGTCGTCCTGTCCCACCATCTCGATGACGAACGCCTGGCGGGCGGGGTTGTCGAACACGGTGACGACGCCGAGCAGGAACGCCAGCACGTAGATCATCCAGAGCTGGGTGATGCCGGTCAGCACGATCAGCCACAGGGCCACGGCCAGCACGGCCGCCGAGCTCTGTGTCCAGATCAGGGTCCGCCGCTTGTCGAGGCGGTCGGCGATCACGCCGCCCCAGACGCCGAACAGCAGCAGGGGCAGGAACTGCAGCGCCAACATGAGGCCGAGCGCGAACCCGGCGCTGCTTTTGCCGGTGAGGTCGAGGACGAGCCAGCTCTGGGCGGTGGTCTGCATCCACGTGCCGCTGAGCGAGATCAGCTGGGAGAAGAAGAACAGGCGGTAGTTGCGGACGCGGAGGGAGTGGAACGTGCGCTGTCCTGCCAGGCGAACGCGCGTCACTGGCCCTCGCCCTCCAGCAGCTTCTCGAGCAGGGTGGCAGCGCGGGCCAGCACGGCCCGGTCGTCGGCGTCGAGGGTGCGGATCCGGTCGGAGAGGTAGGCGTCCTTTCGGCCCCGGCTGCGCTCCAGGAAGCGCCGCCCGGCGACGGTCGTCTGCACGCGTGCGATGCGCCGGTCGTTCTCGTCGATGTGGCGGCTGACCAGACCTGCCTCCTCGAGGCCGGACACGATGCGGGTCATCGTGGGGGGCTGGACCCGCTCGATATCGGCCAGGTCGCCCAGCGTGACGGGCCCCAGGCGGTTCACGCTCGAGAGGGCGGCCAGCTGGGACGGGCTGATCTGTTCCTCAGCGTTCGCGTGCTGGCGCAGGCGGCGGGCCAGCCGGGTCACCGCCAGGCGCAGCCGTGATGCCAGCTCGGCCTCGTTGAGGAGTGCGTCTGAAATCTTCATCCGTTCGACATTCATATTACTTAGCAAAACAAATTAGCAGAGCGAAATACTCCCGGCGCGGAGCGCCTGCTGGAATGATCGCCAGTGAGCACGCCCGCCCGCCGCTTCGAGCAGCTTGTGGCGCTCGGCCGGCGGTCACAGCAGGTCCTCGTGCTCTCCGTCGTCACGGGCGCCCTGACGGGCGGCGCCGTCGCCCTCTTCGACTGGCTGGTCAGCAGCGCCATCTTCGACTGGGTGCTCCGCCAGCCGACCTGGTTCAAGGCGACGGCACCGGCCGTCGGCCTGGCGCTCGCCGCGCTGGCCCTCCGCTACCTCGCCAACGGGGCCACGGCTGCCACATCGGACGAGTACATCCGCAACTATCACGACTCCGAACGCCGTCTCGACGAGCGACCCGTCCTCGGCCGGATCCTGGCGAGCGTGGCCACCCTGGGCTTCGGCGGCGCCATGGGCTACGAGGGGCCGTCGATCTACATCGGCGCCACCATCGGCTCGACCCTGCAGCGACGGGCGAGCCGCTTCTTCTCGCGCGACGACGCCAAGTTGCTGCTGGTGGCCGGCGCCGCCGCCGGCGTGGCTGCCATCTTCAAGGCACCGGCCACGGGTGCCGTCTTCGCCCTCGAGGTGCCGTTCCAGGACGACGTGGCCCGGCGCATGCTGCTCCCCGCCCTGACCGCCGCGGCCGTGAGCTACATCACGTTCGTGTCGTTCAACGGCACGACGCCGCTGCTGCCCGTGCGGGGAACGCCGCCGTTCGACCTGCGCGATCTGGCGGGCGCCGCCTTGCTCGGCCTCATGTGTGGCGTGGGCGCGCGCGGCTTCGCCGTCATGCTGACGACGGCCAAGGGTGTCGCCGCCAAGGCCAACCCGGCCCTTCGCGTCGTCGTCGCCGGCGCCGCCCTTGCGGGGCTGTACGCGGCGTCGACGGCCCTCTCCGGCGAGGGGCTCACGCTCGGGCCCGGCTACCGCACCGTGGCCTGGGCGCTCGATCCCAAGCACGGCCTCGGGCTCATCGTGGGGATGTTCTTCCTGCGGGCGCTGGCGACGACCTTCACGGTGGCCGGCGGGGGCGCCGGGGGCCTCTTCATCCCTCTCGTCATCCAGGGTGTGCTCGTCGGGCGGGCGGTCGGCGGCCTGTTCGGCGCCCCCGACAGTTCACTGTTCCCGGTCATCGGCATCGCCGCCTTCCTCGGCGCCGGCTACCGGGTGCCGCTGGCGGCGGTCATGTTCGTGGCCGAGACCACCGGTCGCCCCGGCTTTGTCGTCCCCGGGCTCATCGCCGCCGCCGTGGCCCAGCTGGCGATGGGACGTTCCTCCGTGTCGCCCTTCCAGGTCGCGGCCCGGGCCGGGCATCTCGAGCGCCGGTTCTCGCTGCCGATCTCGGCGGCGCTCGTTGCCGACGTGATGACCGTCCCGCCGGACACGACCGTGCGGGAGTTCTTCGCCCTCCACCTGATCGGCAACCGGCAGAAGTCAGTGCCCGTCGTCGACGACAGCCACCAGTACGTTGGCATGGCGCGGGTGGACGAGCTCGACCGTGTCGACGAGGACAATTGGGAGACCACGCCGGTGACGGCGATTGTTCGCGACGACCTCCCCACCGGCCGGCCCGACTGGACGCTTCGGGAGGCGGTGGGAGCCATGCAGGCGGCCGACGTCGACCGCCTGCCGGTCGTCGACAGCAGTGGCCGCTTCATCGGCGTGGTGTCGACGAGCGAGATCCTGAAGTTGGACGAGATTCTTGGAGAAGCTGACTCCCGAGGAGGATGACATGGCCAAGCTGAGTGACGAAGACGTGCAGCAAGGGCTGGCGAAGCTCGACGGGTGGGAGCGGGAGGGCGACGAAATCGTCCGGGAGTACCGCTTCGACGGGTTCGGAGACGCCATCGCCTTCGTGGTCCGGCTCGCGTTCCGCGCCGACAAGGCCGACCACCATCCCGACCTGGACGTGCGCTACAACCGTGTGCGCGTGGCGCTGAGCACCCACAGCGAGGGCGGGATCACGGCCAAGGACCTGGCCCTTGCCGCCGAGGCCAACGCCGCCGCCTGAGCCGTGTTCACCGACATTCTCTGGATGTCGCTGGTGGCCGTGGGCGCGCCCCTCGTCGTGGCCCTCGTCCCGTCGCTGCGCGTCCCGGCCGTCGTCCTCGAGATCGTCGGCGGCATCATCATCGGGCCCGAGGTATTCAACATCGCCACGCCGGACACGCACGTGCGGATGCTGGCGACGATCGGCCTGGCCTTCCTGCTCTTCCTGGCCGGCCTGGAGGTCAACCTCGAGAGCTTGCGCAGCCCGGTGGCGAGCCTCGCCCTGCGCGCCTTCGTCGTCTCGGTGGCGCTGGCGGCGATCGCGGGCTACCTCATGAACCTGGCGGGCAGCGACGAGGACCCCCTGCTGCTGGCGGTCATCTTCGTGGCCACCTCGTTGGGCGTGGTCGTGCCCGTGCTCAAGGACACGGGCGAGATCGAGTCGGAGTTCGGCCAATTGATCTTCATCGCCGGCTCGCTGGCGGAGTTCGGGTCGATCTTCTTGCTCTCGCTGTTCTTCTCGAAAGACTCGAGCAGTCCGGGATCCGCGGTGGTGGTCCTCGTCGGTTTCGGGGTGCTGATCGCGGCGGGCAGCTTCGCCGTCGGCCGTGCGTGGCGCGGGCACTGGATCGCCGCCCAGATGGAACGCCTCGAAAACACCAGTTCCATGCTGCGCGTGCGCGCCGCCATCGCCATCCTGTTCTTGTTCGCGGTGCTCGCCAACCACCTGGCCCTGGAGGCGATACTTGGCACGTTCGTGGCCGGCGCCCTGGTGCGGGTGCTCGACCGTGGCAACGTGATGGTCGGCGAGCATCTGCGCGACCGGCTGGATGCCATCGGGTTCGGTTTCGTCGTCCCCTTCTTCTTCGTGGCGACCGGGATGCGGCTCGACGTCGACGCCCTGTTCTCGAGCTGGAGCACGGCCAAAGAACTGGTCCTGTTCTTCGTCGCCCTGCTGTTCGTGCGGGGTCTGCCGGCGCTGCTCTACCGTCCTCGGTTCGGCACTCGGCGCAGCTACGTTGCTGGGCTGATGCAGGCGACGTCGCTGACTTTCATCGTCGTCGCTGCCGATCTGGGACGGCAGCTGCACAAGATCGACGCCGCCAGCGAGGCGGCCCTGATCGCCGCCGGGCTGTTCTCCGTGTTGCTGTTCCCCGCTCTCGCCCTGGTGCTGTCGACGCGCCAGGAACGGGAGCTCGAAGCCGTCGCCGTGCCCCTCGAGGGCCAGCTGGAGGAAGATTGACCGCCCGGCCGGCCTACGAGCGGGGTGTCCACGAGGTGGCCGACGGCGTGTTCGCCTACCTGCAGCCGGACGGCTCGTGGGGCTGGAGCAACGCCGGCCTCGTCGTCGGCGACGGCCGCTCCCTGCTCGTCGACACCCTGTTCGACCTCGAGCTGACCCGGGAGATGCTCGACCAGCTCGCTCCGATCGCCGGGCGGATCGAGACCGTCGTCAACACCCACGCCAACGGCGACCACTGCTGGGGCAACGAGCTGGTGGGCGACGCCCGCATCGTGGCGTCCAAGGAGTGCGCCGACGAGATCGGCACCCCGCCACCGGAGACGCTCGCCGCCCTCGTCAAGGAGGCGTCCACCATGGGCGTCCTCGGCGAGTACCTGGCCCGCATCTTCGGGCCATTCGACTTCGAGGGCATCACCCTGCGCAAGCCGGACGAGACGTTCGAGGGCGAGCTCACGCTGTCGGTGGACGGCACCGAAGTGCGCCTCATCGAGGTCGGCCCGGCGCACACCCGAGGCGACATCCTGGTCCATGTGCCGTCGCAGCGGGTCGTGTTCACCGGCGACATCCTGTTCGTCGGGGGCCATCCGATCGTCTGGGCCGGCCCGGTGCGCAACTGGGTGGCGGCTCTCGACCGCATCCTGGCGATGGACGTGGACACGGTCGTGCCCGGGCACGGGCCGGTCGTCGACACCGGCGCCGTGGACGACGAGCGCGAGTACCTCCTCTGGGTCGAGCGCGAGGCCAAGGGACGGTTCGACGCCGGCATGACAGCGATCGACGCCGCCCGGGACATGATGGGCGAGTACAAGCATTGGAGTGAGAGCGAGCGTCTCGTGGTCAACATCGCCGCCGTGTACCGCGAGCTCGACCCGGACCGCCCACCGTCGTTCGTCGACCTGTTCGCCCAGATGGCGGAGCTGTCGGCTGAAGGCGCGTAGAGGCGGCCGGGCTGGGCGCCCGGCCGCCTCCGATTCTCGTCTGGGTCGCGTTACGCCGTGGCGGCGGCGGGCTGCGCTGCCCACTCCCGGTTCGGGCTGTACTGGTAGTTCGTGATGAGGCTCACGGCCAGCACGGCGATACCGGCCACGATGTAGAACGCGGTGAGGCCGGTGTCGGAGTCGTTGAAGCCCAAGGCGAACGGCGACAGCACGAGGAGGGCGGCCGCGAGGTAGTCGCCCGCCGAGTGAACGGTGAACGGCAGCACCTTCACGACGCCCAGCGGGTACTTCGTCAGCATGCTCACGACGAGCACGACCACGCCGATGACGACACCGGCGGCCACGGCCTCTGTCGACCCGCCCACCGCGGCGGCGACGACGATGAGGGTGGCGGCCACCGCATAGTCGGCAATGGCGTGGAACCAAGCAGGCAGCACTCTCACCAGCGACATGTCCTTGTCTCCTTGCATCGACGTGTGTCATGTGTTCGGAGTAAGCAGGGGATATGGATGTCGACCTTCCTCCCGAAGACGATCCGCGCCGGGCCGAAGTACGCCGCTGGCTGGAGGAGCACCCGAACCCCAGTGGCCGTGACCTGGCCGAAGGCCGCTACGTGGTGCCCCATTGGCCGCCGCCGTGGGGGATGGACGCCGAGCCCGAGCTGCAGCTGATCATCGACG
>Ga0209577_10005138_pt1 | contig 12230 bp, 9 predicted proteins | sample GraSoiAngelo_109_FD_185874 | JGI IMG/M metagenome (GOLD analysis project Ga0209577, IMG submission 185874) | Grasslands soil microbial communities from the Angelo Coastal Reserve, California, USA - 14_0903_12_20cm (SPAdes) (version 2) | ecosystem: Environmental > Terrestrial > Soil > Grasslands ... | reverse complement strand
CCGTCGTCGTGCTGAAGGACACCGGGCACTGGGTGCTTGAGGAGCGGCCTAAGGAAACCACCGAGGCGCTTCAAAAGTTTCTCTGACACGAAGGTGGCAGGCTTGAGTGTGTGCCTGCCGAGCTACCGCGGACTCGATCAAGTTGCGAACAAGATTAGCCTAAGATTTTTCAACCTGGAGATGGGCTGCGATCCCGACTAGCTCCAGCAATTTCTAATCCTTTGGATGCGTACATTTTCTACGTTATCTAGCCTTAAACACAAAACCAAGCCAGCCCAAACGCCGAGGTTTCCCCTGAGCGTGCCATACTACTCAGTCAGGTCAGCCTGCCTCAGAATGAATTGAACAGAGAGAAAAGGGACGTGGCAGACGCCGCACTTGCGAATTCGGCCGAATCTGCATACCAGCGCCTTTGCTCGGCGAGCAGGGTTTTTTCCCGAGCCTTCTTGCTGGCCCTAATAGTTAACGACCCACTCTCTGTCGCACGCCTGCATGCGCAGAGCTCACAGCCAGCTATCGAGTTTATAAATGTGACGGCTGCCGCTGGCATCAAGTTCGTCCACTTCAAGGGCAATAATGGCATCTCGATTAACCGTGAGGAATTTGGCCCCGGAGTCTGCGTGGCCGATTTCGATGGCGACGGCTGGCAGGACATCTATTTCGTCAATGGACGGGATGTATACAATCGCGGCATTTCCGCCCGCAATGCTCTGTACCGAAATAATGGAGACGGCAAATTCACCGATGTCACTGAGAAAGCCGGCGTTCCAGGGACGGGCTACGGACTGGGTTGTGTCTGGGGCGATTACGACAACGATGGCTTTCCTGATCTTTTTGTGACTCAGTACGGCCGGAATGTTCTGTATCACAACAACGGCAACGGAACCTTTAGCGATGTGACCGACAAGGCCGGCGTAGCTGGTACAGAATCGGGGGCTTTTCATTCTGGAGCGACGTTCTTCGATTACGACCGCGATGGCCGGCTCGATCTTTACGTCGGCAGCTACGTCGCGCTGGGTGATAAGCGCTATTGCAACTTAGGAGCAGTGCTCAGCAGCTGTCCTCCCAGCGAATATCGTGGCAGTCCGGACGCGCTCTATCACAACAACGGAGATGGCACATTCACCAACGTTACGGTAGCGGCCAAAATTTATCAGCCACAAGGTAAGAATCTTTCGGTCGGCGCGGCTGATTATGACAACGACGGCTGGCCCGATCTCTTTGTGGCCAACGACGGTATTGAGGCCTATCTCTATCACAACGAGCACAACGGCACGTTCAAAGAGATTGGCGTTCCCAGCGGCATGGCTCTCACGTCGCAAGGCCGCACCATGGCGGCAATGTGCATCTCCCTCGGGGATTACGACAACGACGGCTGGCTCGATCTCTACATTTCCGATTTCCAGAGATCCTCAGACCATCTCTGGCATAACGATGGCAAGGGATTTTTCGACGAAGTCAGTGATCAGGCCGGCATCACGCGCCCCACGCACGACGTGCTCAGCTTCGGTGGGGGCTTCTTCGATTACGACAACGATGGGTGGCTGGACCTGTTCATCGCTAACGGACACGTCTATCCCGAAGTCGAACAGGCCACCCCGGAGATTCACTATAAGCAGATCAACTCTCTGTTTCACAATGAAGGGAACGGCAAATTCGTAGAGACTACCAAACTGGCCGGTACTGGCTTTCAGACACCCCATGTCGGCCGAGGCGTTGCTTTTGCCGATTTCGATAATGATGGGTTCGTGGACGTGGTCGTAGCCAACAATGGAGACCCGCCCCTGCTGCTGCATAATAGCGGCGGTAATGGGAATCATTTCCTCAATTTCAAACTCGTTGGAACCAAGAGTAACCGCGACGCGATGGGAGCACGCTTTCGCATTGTGGCTGGCGGCATTTCGCAGATCCGGGAGATTGCCGGTGGTGGAAGCTATCTTTCTCAGAGCGATCTGCGGGCCAATTTCGGACTGGGCAAAGCTACCCACGTAGAAAGTGTCGAGGTCACGTGGCCTAGTGGACAGCGTCAGATGTTCCGCAACATTGAAGCCGATAAGTTTTATCTGGTCGAGGAAGGGAAAGACCAGTTACAGATGCAGAAGTTCGCTCGCAAGCTAGGTGCGGGTTAAGTTCGCGACGTGGATGACCAAGTCCCAAGCGATTTTGCATCCGTGAGGCAAGTGAAAAGACTACTTTGCAACCCAAACGACGAAGGTCAATTCATCGTCCTGATAGTGTCCGGTAATCTCCCAACATCCTAGCATCGGAAAATTGATACCGGTCACCATAGCCGTCTGCTCTGGCTTAGCCCAGCCGTAGGTCGCGTGATCCGAGAGCAGAGGCGGAGCCGGAGAGTCTAGCCGTTTCCCTGTGACCTTGAGCCTCGGCTGCGGTTCGGTATGCCAGTCATATCCTTCACGGTAAAAGGCGAGCTTCTGCCTAAACTCGGGTCGCTGGGCCTGTAGTGTGGCAATCCTCTCCAGGTTCCATTTACAGGGAGAGCCGTCCAAAGCCTGTCGCTTCCAAACCAAAAATCGCCTGCTGATGCTTTCGGGGGATATGGAGATGGCGGAACAAAAAGGCTGGCCTGATACGGCTTGGTAACCGGACAAGTCTCAGGCGCACCGTCCAGTCTTGCCGTTGCTGATCCCTGGGCAAGAGACGCTTGCCATAAGGAGAGCAAAATCAGCAGAGGGAGAACGAGCATGAACATAGACCCCCACACTACGCGTAGATTCCACAACCCAGACGGCGGTTGCGCTGGTCTTTGCCTAAGCCCCCACCGCGCCCTGCAACACCTCGCGCAATCGCTTCGCCACGATCACATCCTCGCCCGGCTGCATCATCCAGACCCCCACCACGATGGTATTGGGTCCTCCAGGCAAGCCCGCGCTCGCCGGAGCGCCTCCCGTCGAGGGATTCAGTTCAATGCGCGGCTTTCCTTCGCGCATCTTTTTCATCACCTCAGCTCCCGTGATCTTGATCCGGTTCTGATCATAAGTGATGAGCAGGTGCGGCACATGATTCGCAGCTACGGCGGGAATAAACACCTGGGTCTGCACCGTCGGGATGCTCTTCAATTGCCCGGCAATCCGCTCCGCCCGCTTGCGGTACTCGGCTTCCATGGCGGCATCGTCCTGGCTCAAAAACCAATCCACTGCGGCAACCAGGCCGATGATTTCTTCTTTTGCCACTTTCATTCCGCGCCCGATGGTATTCGAGTTCGGCGAATTATTCTTTTTGGCGGCCTCGATCAAATCTTTTCTGCCCAGGAGCAAGCCAGTACACTGCGGGCCACGCAAACCTTTGCCGCCCGAGAATGTCACGAGATCGAATCCCATCTGCGTGTAATTCCACAAATTCGAAATCGGAGGAACATCCGCCGCAGCATCATTGAAGCACGGTACTCCATGCTGGTGGGCAACGCGCACCCAGTCTTCGCGGCTGATCTGGCCTTCACCGGCATTAAAAAAGTGGGTCATAACGGTGTGATCGTTGAAAGCCTGTTCGTATTGCTCGAGCGTTTCCACTTCGACAAAGCGAATGCCGCAGTTGCGCAGAGCATGGTCGTATCCATAACGATGCGCTTTCTGAATGATTACTTCGTTCTTAAGGGCGCTCATGTCGGTAGGAATATTGAGAATGGCAGAATCGTTTCCCCGCGTTACGCAAGCAGCAGTGCCAACCACAAGCGCGGCAGCAGCGCCAGCGGTGACGAGAGCGGCCTCGCAACGCAAGCGCTTCGCTAAATACTCTCCGGAGGCATCGAGCAATTCATTCAGATTTACGGGTTGCCTGGCAGCCAAGCTGATCGCCGCCTGCACTTCCTCCGGCATGGTTGATGCGGAAAGTACGGTGTAAGTTCCAGCGGCGTTAATGAACGGGGTCACGCACAGCTTTTGGTAGTAATCCACGCCTTTTGCGGAAGCCTTGGACGACGACTTGGCCTTCAGAGCCGGACCGCCGCACACCGCGACGCCGCCCGCGATAAATGCCTGTCCTCCAGTACGCAAAAGCTTTCGACGGCTGATGGTGCTTGACATCGGCTCCCCCTTGCATCGAATTCGCCTTCGTTTAACTCAGCTCTGGTCGCACACCGGGGCGGTTCTCACTCCCTCGGAAAATCATCCGCCCTGGCTGGCTTAGAGTTACCCAAACCAGGCGTGGTGAAATACTGCGGCCGTGCCTTTTTCCACTCGATCATGCTCAGGCCGGAGGGATCGTAGAGAATTTTCCCTGCACGCACCGTCATACGAGCCACCAGCTTCACGTTTCCATCCATTCGAGCGACGCCGCAATCAATGTAGCCGAACGGCCCGTGCTGTTCTTCCAGCACAGCGATGTCCGCGTCCTTACCAATCGAAAGTGTGCCCAACTCAGGCCTGTGAATCTCCTTTGCCGGATTTACCGTAGAACGCCGGATGACGTCCTCCAGCGGTACTCCCATTGCCAGAAACTTGGACATGACATTGTTCATGCTAAGGACCGTATAGTTTCCCGTATGCAAGTCCGTGGACATGGAGTCTGGTACAAAGCCCTGTTTGACGGCAGGCACAGCGTTGCGGAACCAGAAACTCCCCGCCCCATGGCCGACATCGAAAATCACTCCACGGGCCCGTGCCTCGGCCATGATCGGATTGAGCTTGCCATCAGGAAGAATGATGGGAAATTGCTGGGCGAACACGTGCGTATGAATGTCACCGGGCCGCATCTTCTTCAGGATGAGGTCGGCGTATGTTCGTTCGGGACGCGGCCAGAAATCGAACATCACCGGTACATTGGTCATATTGCCGCAGTCGATCGCCCGGTCCACCGCGGCCCAAGGAATATGCTCCGCATCCCAGGGCTCCTCGGTCCAGAAATGCGCCGTCTTCACGCCGACGATGATGTCGGGATACTTTTTGATCGTCTCAGCGCAGAGCTTTGGGTCCATCTGGTCGACACTTTGCTCCAGACCACCGTTCATTCCATTCGCCACAATGTTCAGAAAGGCCAACACCCGCACCTTGGCATGATCGATGACTTCTTCCTTCTCCTGAAGAAACGTCTCGGCTCCGGCGGTACCTGCGTCAACTAATGTAGTCACGCCTGACTGCAACGCCAGATCCGCTGGAATTCCCAGTGGCCCGATGTGTGCGCGGGCTTCCGGCGTGAACCAGTTGAGCGGCGCGCCTCCGTGACCGATATGGAAGTGAATATCGATCAGCCCCGGAGTGACGTACAGGCCTGAGGCGTTGACCACTTTGCCCGCCTGACTGGCGGGAATGTCCTTTTCGACCGCAGCGATCTTGTCTTTCAAGACGGCGACATCCATAACTGCATCTAGATGGTTCGCGGGATCGATGACGTGGCCGCCCTTGAGCAGCAAGTCGTACCGGGGAGCCTGTGCCAGCGCGCCCCCAAGTAAGAGTGCGATTCCCGCCACTTCCGCAAGTAACTTCCACAGAGTGAAAATCCATTCAATTTTTTGCAAGGGGACCATTGTGTCACCGTGGAAAGTCCAAAGTGTACGCACTTCGATGAACGTTGTCATCATGATCGCGTCAAAACACGCTTAGGGAACACCTGCTTGAAAAGCTCTAAAGCGTAGCGTAGCCTGAGCGATACTTTTTGCTGATTGGAGCTGACTGATGGATCGGCGCACGTTCGTGAAGGGCACCTTTCTGGGAGGCGCCGGTCTACTCTTGCATGGGTTCGCCGTAAGAGCCCAGAGCGATGCTTCCGCCCCCGCCCTGCCGCCGATTGAGACTCATGGTCTTCCGCAAGTTAAGCCGTCACCATTGGGAATGCCGGGACTGTTTCCTGGACGCGTGGTCGAGGTCTCCAATGCCAACGCGATCGCGCGCAATCGCGTGGCGCAACCCGAAATCAAGGTCATGATCGAACGCGGCATGAAGGAACTCACCAGTGAAAGCTCGCTCCCTGCGGCCTGGGCCAGGTTCATCGGGCCGGCTGACGTCGTTGGAATCAAAATCAATCCTTCAGGAGCGCCGGCGTGCTGCTCCTCACCCGAAATCATTCGCGAGATCGTCGGCGGAGTGCAGTCAGTTGGTGTGCCCGCAAGCAACATTTTCATCTACGACCGTTATGCCTATGAAATTGACGTTGGCAGCTATCAGGCGCTGGTACCTCCCGGAGTTCGCGTCGTAGGCATTCAGGATGCCTTCAGCGGGCCGGCGGGCTATGACATGAATGTCTATTGTCAGGCAAATTTCTTCGGTGAGTGGGAGACCCGTTCTTACATGGCCAGCATCGTCGCGCATGGGGTCACGAAGATCATCAACGTGCCCACGATGAAAGATCATTCTGCATCAGGTGTGACCGGCTGCCTCAAGAACCTGGGTTACGGCACGTTCAACAACGTGGCACGTTCGCATCGCCCACCGTACTCGTTCACAGATCCCTTGATCGCCGTGATGTGTTCGGTTGAACCGTTACGTTCGAAGGCCGTGCTGCACATCATGGACGGCATGCGCCAGGTGTGGCACGGCGGGCCGCTCACGCAGGTGCAGGATTTTATTCATCCAGCCGGAACTCTTTACCTCGGCACCGACCCGGTGGCGATTGACACTGTGGAACTGGAGGCGATCGAGCAGAAAAGGCAAAAGGAAGGGGCGCCTTCGGTTTGGGAGCACGATCCCGCGAGCATCACTTCAAACTATCAAGAGTTCTTTCATAACCCAAGCAAGAACTTGTTCTATCGCCGCCCGGGGCACATCGCGGCAGCGGGAAAGTTGGGCTTGGGCATTGCAGATCTTAAGCAGATCGATCATCGCCGAATTGCCTAATAAAGATTGCCTAACAAAAATGAACCAAACGTCCGGCATATCGAGGCCTTCGAAAGACGGAACAGACTGGCCTGCGCTCCTTAAAGACAATTCGCGAACCGGGGGTCAAGGAACTGCCGCGGCGCGCGCTCCCGATCATGCCCGCTGGCAAATCCGCCTGGGAAGCTCCATCCGTTCGGCTCCAGTATTACGTGACGGAGTCCTTTACGTGGCCGCCGTAGGAGGGACTCTCCACGCGATCGATGCGCAGAATGGCCTATCTAAATGGAAATTTCAGGCCGCCGGCCAGATTCATTCCACGCCTTCTCTTTGCGGCAACAAAGCACTCTTCGGTTGCGATGACGGAAAAGTGTACGCTGTGAATTGCGATTCCGGGGCGAAGGTCTGGGAGGCGGCCGTTTCTGGGGAAGTCTGGACCTCCCCTGTAGTCCGCAACGGGGTGGTTTTCTTCGGCAGCGCCGATGCCCGGCTGTATGCCGTGGATGCGGAGACGGGCGGCAAGCGCTGGGCTCAGGAGTTTGGTGGCCGCATCTATTCGACGCCGTTCGCCACCGAGAAGCAGCTTTACTTCGGCTGTGGTGATGGGAACGTATACAGCGTTGACATGACATCCGGCAAGCTCTTGTGGCGTGCTTCCACGGGAAACGGTATTGACTCCTCGCCCGCTGTGACCGTTGAAACGGTTCTGATCGGCTCTGAAGATTTCTTTTTTTACGCACTGGATGCAAATACCGGAGCTGTGCGCTGGAAATATGAAACGGGACTGGGTATCGCATCTTCTCCGGCCGTTGCGGGCGATCTGGCGATAATCGGCAGCAAGGATGGTTATCTCTACGCGCTCGAAATCCAGACTGGCCGGTTGCGTTGGAAGACGCAGGTAAGTGAAGTGGTGACTGCGCCTCCGGTTGTTGGAGATGGCGTGGTTTGCATCCAGGCAGGCGGCCTTGTCGCTCTGGACCTTGTCTCGGGCCGCGTGGTCTGGAGAGCTGGTCTGGGCGGAGCCGTCCAGTCGGCCCCTGTGTTAACTGGAGACGTAATTTATCTAGTGAGTCTTGATGGGGAGGTCTATGCGCTGGAGTAGCAGAATCGCGGCGAGCCTGATGCTGGCGAGTCTCAGCGCAGCGTCAGCACACGCCCAAGATCTGGCCTACGTTCATAAAAAGAAGTTTGTGATGGGCACCGTTTTCGAGATCGTCGCCTATGACGCTTCTCCTGCGCGTGCCTCGGCTGCCATTGACGATGCTTTTCAGGAGATTGTTCGGCTCGATGGCATCATGAGCAATTACAAGTCCGGCAGTGACCTGAGCCGGCTGAACCGCACAGCGCATTTTCATGCGGAAACGGTTCCGACCGACTTGTACAACGTGATCGAGGAGTCCCTACGGTATTCGAGGTTGTCAGAAGGCAAGTTCGATATTACGGTGGGTCCTTTGGTGAATTTCTGGAAAGCTATCATGCGTGGGGACCGCGGCGCCCCTTCTTCCGCGGAGGAAGAAAGACTTCGACGCTGTGTTGGCTACGAGAAGATCGTGCTTGTTCCTCCAGATGGTGTGGAGCTCCGCTCCCCTTGCTTGCAAATCGATCTCGGAGCTATTGGCAAAGGTTACGCAGTGGATCGTGCGGTTCAGGTTCTGCGCTTGCGCGGTATTTCTAGTGCTCTTGTAAACGCTGGTGGAAGCACCATATACGGCATGGGTTCTCCTCCAGGCCAGTCTGCGTGGCGTGTGCGCTTGCGAGATCCTTCAGACAGGATTCATCCTGAAGTCATGATGCTCGAAAATAGCGTTTCAACTTCTGAGCAAACCGCGCCTAGCTTGCTAGAGAAAGATTCAGCGGGGCACATTATCGATCCTGAAAGCGGTTTGCCGGTGAAAACCGCCGCTGCTGTGAGCGCAGTGGCAAAAACCGCTACCGCTTCTGACGCGCTTTCGACGACCCTGTTGCTGTTGGGCCCAAAAAAGGGCAGGGAATTGGTCAAGGCCATGCTGGGAACCGCTGCTATCTGGATTTCGCCCGACGGGCAAGTGGAAGCAGCCTCCAGTGGACCGCAGATTCTGCTGGCGGCTGAAAATGCAAATGCGAACGACAGCTCGCGCTGATCGAGCGAACCTAAGCTGCTTCGATAAAGGAGTGTGTGCTCGCCGATGACACCACTATAGTGATGCGTGACTCCGACCATCATGTCAACACGAAAAAGAGTTCTTCCATTATTTGTCGTGCTGTTTGCTGTTCCCGTGTGGAGTAAGGTGTTTGTGCGCTGGACCCAACCACTGCTGCCTCCCGCGGAACGCCTCGGCGTGCATGAGCTCGCTATTCCATGGAATGCAGTCGCCCTCTCCTCATTCCGCGGCGCCGCCAGACAGGGCTATCGCGCCTATGCCGAGGTGGCGATAGGCGAGGCTTCTTCCGCGGCAAAAACGGCGACCAAGTTCGGGTTCGCAGGAATTATTGTGAACCCCGGCGATTCCCGGCCGGACCAGATAGAGCAAGCTCTTCGGAAGCTACGATCCGCTTACCCGAGGCTTCTGTTCCTGACCCTCAATCCGAACGGGAAACAGCCGCAGATGAGAGGGACGCTCATAGTAAAGAGGAATGGCGTTCTCGAAGCAACAAGCCCCACGGCTCAACCCTGGCTTGATACGAATTTGGCGCTCGTCAGATTGGAGCAGGCGTTCCGTCCAGCGCAGACTCCACTTTACAGCTTCGCCTGGGAGCTGACCGACACCTTGCAACAACAGCACGGTCCTGACGCGAAGGACTACGCCTTGGCTGTGGCGGAGGCAGGCGCGTTTGATGCTGACCTGGTCTTGTCTCTTCACGAGAGCCTGGAAAACGGCATGGCGCAGAACAACCCTGGTGCATGGGCTGTGTGGGATCAGGTTAAGAGCTATCTGCGTTTCTTCCCTCAGCACCCCGAGCGGCGCCTTGATCCCGAAGCGAACGTGGGCGTCGTCACCGACGATGACGCAGCATCTTATGAGCCCATCAATCTCCTGGCTCGGCACAACATTGCCCTGCGCGTTTTGCGCCCGGCTGACTTGAGTCCACGCGGCCTCGAAGGCGTAGATGTCGTCGTCGTATTCTCCGCTTTAGAGAAGCTGAAAGCCGAGACAGTTACTGATTTCGCAAAGAAAGGCGGAGTCGCAGTTCTCGTGGGCTCGCACCGATCCCTCGCTCGGCAATCTGACTCTGGGCAATCGGCTCAGCCGGTCCGGTTAAGCGAGCAATCGGTTTCCTATGCTGTAGGCAAAGGTCGCATGATTGAATTATCAGAACCTGTCACCGATCCAGAAAGCTTTGCTCAAGATATTCGCCGGCTTATCGATCATCACAAAATACGAATCAGTCTCTGGAATGCCTTAACCACCGTTGCGGTCCTCTATCGCCCCACAGGCACTCCGCGCAGAATCGTCGAGCTACTCAATTACGCGGAGGAACCATTGCAGGTACAAGTGCAGGTAAAAGGATCGTTCCGCTCGATTCGTTTCGAGAGTCCCGAGCAAGGCTGTTGCGAATCCCTCAATCCCACAGCACGTGACGGATTCACTGAATTCGTGGTGCCCTCGCTGAATGTTGCCGGCCGTGTGTACCTGCAGCCCGAGAGCGCCGCGCCGCAGTCTAGCCGGAGGTGAATGCCGGAGGGGAATGAATGATGCGACGTCAAATTGCAATTTTTATTGCGGTTATTGTGTTTCTTCTCGCAGCCGCCTCGGGAGCGCCACAGACGAATGCAAAGGGCTCCTACCTGATCTATGTTGGCACTTATACGGGACCAACTAGTAAGGGAATCTATGCTTATCGCTTCAACGCCGTAACAGGCAAATCCACCTCGCTGGGATTGGTTGCCGAGACGACCAACCCCTCATTCCTGGCCATCGACCGCACTCGACGTTTTCTCTATGCGGTGAATGAGATCTCCGACTACCAGGGCCAGAAGAGCGGCGGCGTGAGCGCATTCGCGATCGACCCTAAGACAGGAAAACTTGCCTTCTTGAACGAGGTCCCATCGCGGGGTGCTGATCCTTGCTACGTGACTTTAGACAAGTCCGGTAAATACGTCCTGGTAGCTAACTATGGCGGCGGCAATGTGGCGGCTTTTCCCATTCTCAATGATGGGCGCCTGAGTGAGGCAGCAGCGTTTATTCAACATACAGGCCGGGGCCACGATCCTGAGCGCCAAGAGGGCCCTCACGCACACGAGATTGAACTCGCCAACGACAATCGCTTCGCTATCGCCGCGGACCTGGGGCTCGACGAATTGCTCATATATCACTTCGACGCGGCACATGGCACGCTCTCGCCGAATAATCCGCCGTTTGCCAAACTCCAACCGGGCTCCGGCCCGCGCCATTTCACTTTTCATCCCTCCGGGAAATATGTATATGTGATCAACGAAATGGGATCGACAGTCACTGCGTTTTCCTACGATGCTGCGCATGGCACTCTAAGGGAGCAGCAGACGACATCAACTCTGCCAAAGGATTTCAAAGGCAAGAACGACACGGCCGAAATAGAAGTACATCCGAACGGAAAGTTTCTATATGGCTCTAATCGCGGGCACGACAGCATCGCCGTGTTCGCAATTGGCCCAAAAGGCATGCTTAAGGCTGTCGAATATGTTTCAACTGAAGGCAAGACGCCGCGCAGTTTTGCAATCGATCCCACTGGCTCATACCTGTTTGCTGCCAATCAGGGCTCTAACAAAATTGTTGTTTTCCGTATTGATTCGAAGACTGGGCACCTTAGGCCTACCGGCCAAGCGCTCGAGGCCCCTTCTCCGGTTTGCATAAAGTTCATGGCGATTGATTGATGCTCACTGCGAAATCATTTCCATTTCCCCTCTCCTTCGACGATCGTAATGTACCGGTCAATGGGCAAATCAGTAAACCGTTCCACCGCGCCGCTAGGAAGCGGCCATTTCACCTCTACCCAATCGAGCTTCTTTCGCTGCCCAATGCCAAGCACAATCCGCGGATCATGCGAAGACAAGTAGCTCCCGCCGCCCACCTTCATGCGGCTGCGCTTGAGATCTCCCGCCTGGTAAGTAATCCGCGCACCGACCGCGTCTCGGTTTGATTTTTTTCCGACCAGCGTCAAACCAAGCCAGTGATTTTGGCTGCCAACATTATTGCGGAGAAACACCGGCGCATCATCGTTTACCGAAACCAGAACGTCGACTGCGCCGTCATTATTGAAATCGCCGATTGCCAGTCCACGGGACGAGAGCGGCTTGGAGAACACAGGTCCGCTCGGCGCACTCACATTTTGGAAGTTTTTCCCGGTGTTGTGAAAAAGCATGAGCGGCTCGCGATACGTGACCTGAGGATGCAATGATTCGATCAGATCATCGGGATTGCCGTTGCCGAGAAACAGATCCAACTCACCATCGTTATCATAGTCAAAAAACTTCAGGCCCCAGCCGCTCATAAGCCGTGTCGCCTG
>Ga0209577_10005137_pt1 | contig 12233 bp, 10 predicted proteins | sample GraSoiAngelo_109_FD_185874 | JGI IMG/M metagenome (GOLD analysis project Ga0209577, IMG submission 185874) | Grasslands soil microbial communities from the Angelo Coastal Reserve, California, USA - 14_0903_12_20cm (SPAdes) (version 2) | ecosystem: Environmental > Terrestrial > Soil > Grasslands... | reverse complement strand
GGCCACCCGAGAAAGCAAAGCGTGACGTGGAGCGCGGCGGGAGTCACCATCCGTAGGCCACGCACGCGGCGCGGCGCGCTGGAACGCCACAGCTCTAGGGCCTCGCGCACGCCTGGCGGAAGCTCGAGCGCGACGAACAGGCGCGCGCGCTCATCGCCGGCCAGCGCGGGGGCGCTTCCACTCAAGGTCGCTCGGCCGATAACCGGGGGGCGCGGTCGCGCGTCCCCGGAAGCTGCACATCGGTCTCGCCGCGAAGCAAGCGCCGGACGAGATGCAGAGCCACGGTGGTCGAGCGATCGCGGACATCCGCCCGGCCACCGGGCAGCCGGGCGGTGCGGGTGATGTCCGGCCCGTCGCGCAGCTTCACCGAGAAGCAAACCGTTCCGACCGGTTTGTCCTCGCTTCCTCCGTCCGGACCGGCGATGCCGGTGATGCCGACTCCGATGTCAGCGTTCAACCGCTCGATTGCGCCCTGAGCCAGCGCGATGGCGACCTCCCCAGAAACCGCCCCGAACCGCTCGATCAGCTCGGGGTCCACGCCGGCGAGGGAGACCTTGGCCTCATTCGAGTAGACGATCAGGCCGCCCATGAGGTAGGCCGACGCGCCGGGGCGGTCGGTCAGCCGTGCGGCGAGCATCCCGCCCGTGGACGACTCCGCCACGGCGATCCTGTGTCCGGTGAGCATCGTTGCCACTTGTTCGTCGATCGTGGAGCCATCTTCGGAGAACAGCGTGTCGCCGTGGCGGCTCTTGATGAACCCCATCAGCTTGTCGTACGCCTCCTGGGACGGCGGCTCGTACCGGATCGAGACCTCGATCTCGCCTCGCCGCAGGCACGTAGTGACCTCGAGCCCATCGAGCGACAGCCCGGCCGCCTCCGCCTCGCGCAGCGTGTTTGCGATCTCCGACTCTGGAATCCCGAACAGGCGCGCGATTCCGTGCCGGTACGTCGGCGCACCGGCGATCGCGGCCTGCAACGCGTCGGTCTGGGCCGCCATCCGCCACATGGGGTGAAGCTCGCGCGGAGGGCCGGGTAGCACGACCACGGTCGGGCCGGCACCGTCTTCCGGCGGCACGACCAGGCCGGGCGCGGTGCCCACCGGATCGAGCACGGTAGCGCCGCGGGGTATCACCGCCTGCTTGCGATTGGAGGCCCTGATGGCGCCCGGATCTAGGCTCGGCCAGCGGGTCATCATGGGGCGAAGGATCTCGGCGATCCTCTCCTCCAGTCGACCGTCAAGCACCATCTCGCGACCGGCGAAGCGGCCGACCACCTCCGCCGTGAGGTCATCGGCGGTCGGCCCGAGGCCGCCGCTGGTCACTATCAGCGCCACCCCCTGGCTGCGCATGAACTCGAGCGCCGCCAGGAGGTCGTCCGGGCGGTCGCCCACGATCTGGATCACCTCCGTGTCGACCCCAATTTCAATTAGCCGCTCTGACAGCCAGGGACCGTTTCGGTCGGTGATGATCCCGGTCAGGACCTCCGTGCCTGTGACGAGGATGCCCGCCCGGGGATTCACGGGCAGGTGGGCGTCTGCGTCATCGGGATGGGCTGCACGCTGGTGGGTGTGAGCTGGAGCCGGATCGCGCTGTTGGACTGCGGCACTTGGACCGGCTTGCCGTTGACCTTCATCTGCACGCTCGGGTTACCGAGCGTCAGCAGCAGATTCCGGCCGCTCTCTGTTGGGATCGTCTGACCAGGACTGAACGTCTGCTCGTAGATCAAAAATTTGCCGTGGGCATTTACCAGGCAGACGTAGAGGGGAGCGGTCGGCGTCAGCTCGAGCTTGACCGCCTGAGGAGGCTTGGGGGCGGCCGCAGCCGTTTGGGTGCGCGCGGTGGTAGTGGTGTGGCGGTGCGTGGTCGCATGCAGCCCCTTCGGATTCGAGGACTTGTTGCTGCCGCCGAAGACGGTGCCGACGATGAACAGCGCGGCCACGATCACCACCAGCGCAAACGCGATTGGTGCCCAGGGCGGTAGCGCAGGGCGCGGCATCCGCTCTCGCTCCCGCTCGCGCCCGAGCGATGCGATCGGGGGAGCCATCTCCTGATCGTGGGGGCGCTCGTAGCGCTGCTTGAATTCCTCCACCAGCATCCGGCTGTCCAATCCGAGGTAATCGCCGTAGGTCCTCAAAAAGCTCTTGATGTAGACCGGCCCCGGCAGCAGGTCCCACTCCTCGTTCTCGATCGCCCGCAGATACTTGGCACGGATCTTCGTCTGTGTCTCGACCTCGGACATGTCGATCCGCGCGCGGATCCGCGCGTCTCTGAGGGTTGGACCGATCTCGGCCATGGCAGGCGAAGGCTAGCGCCGGATTGGCCATCGAATCGGCCTGCAGACAGCCGCCCAGCGGCCGCAACACGCGGTCGACCGGCCATCTTCGTGACGACGCTCTGCAGCCGCCCAGCCGCTACTTATCCGGCACGGTGACCGCGTCACCCGCGGGCGGCGGTGCTCCGCCGCCCGCGGACGGGCCCGGCCGTGACACGCCCTCGCCCTCGGCTAGGTGGGCCAGGATGCGGGGAACGTCCGCCTCCGCGATCAGGACCTGACGGGGCTTTGAGCCCTCGTATCCGGAGATGATGCCGCGCCGCTCGAGCATGTCGATCAGGCGCCCCGCGCGCGTGTATCCCAAGCGCAACCGCCGCTGGAGCATGGAGGTGGAGGCCGTCCCCATCTGAGCCACCAGCGCGATTGCCTCCTCGAGCAGCGGGTCCTCGTCCGGGCGGAATTCGGCGTCTTCGGACTCCCCACCCTCCGGCGAGGGAAGCTCCTCAAGCAGCTCCTCGTGGAAGTCGGGTTCGCCCTGGCCCCTCCAGCCGTCCGTGAGCTCCGCGATCTGCTGCTCGTCGACGAACGCTCCCTGAATGCGCTGGAGCTTCGACGACCCCTGAGGGGAGAACAGCATGTCTCCTTGGCCGAGCAGCGACTCGGCGCCGTTGTGATCCAGGATCACGCGGGAGTCCGTCTGCGACGAGACGGCGAATGCGATCCGGGAGGGAACGTTGGCCTTGATCATGCCTGTGATCACATCGACCCGCGGCGACTGGGTGGCCAGAACCAGGTGGATGCCGGCGGCGCGGCCCTTCTGCGCCAGGCGGATGATGCAGTCCTCCACCTCGGCGGGCGCCACCATCATCAGATCCGCGAGCTCGTCGATCACACACAGCACGTACGGCAGGGGGTGCTCTGACCGCTGCTCGCGGGCGCGATTGAGCTCCGGCAGCGACCGGGCGCGGGCCAGCGACATCATCCCGTAGCGCTGTTCCATCTCCTTGACCAGGTTTCCGAGCGCGTTGGCGGCCATCCGGGGGCTGGTGATCACCGGCGTCAAGAGGTGGGGAATCGCCTCGTAGTGGTTGAGCTCGACCTGCTTGGGGTCGACCAGCACGAGCCGGACCTCGTGCGGCGTGGCGCGCAGCAGGATGCTCGACAACAGAGAGTTGATGCAGGCCGACTTGCCCGAGCCGGTGGTACCTGCAACCAGCAGGTGGGGCATCTTCGCCAGGTCGGCGCCGATCGCGCGTCCCGCGATGTCCTTGCCCAACCACACCGTGAGCGGCGACCAGTCATGCGGGGGGTCCTGGAACACGTCGCCAAGGTGGACGATTCGGCGGCGGGCGTTGGGTACCTCGACTCCGATCGCCTGCTTGCCCGGGATCGGGGCCAGGATGCGAATGTCGGTCGCCGCCAGCGCGTAGGCCAGGTCGTCCTTGAGCTGTGCCACCTTGGACACCTTGGTCCCGGGCGCCAGGCGCAGCTCGTAGCGCGTGATGTGCGGCCCCGTCACCCGCCCGATGACGTGGGCCTCGATCCCAAAGTGCCCAAGCGTCTCCAACAGGGTGTCCGCCACTTTCTCCTGGCCGGCGGTGTCCGGCTTGGCGCTGTCGCCAGTCGAGCGGGTCAGGAACCGCGGCGACGGCACCCTCCATTCGAACTCCGGGTCGTCTGTGATGGACGCCCGGTAGCGACCCTGTGGGGTAACGGTCGCGAGTTCCGGGTCCTGCGGACCCGGAATCTCGCCATTAGGCGAAGGCTCCGAGACCTCGCGCTCAGGCTGCGAAAGATCGTGCCCGGAGCCCGCCGGAACGTCGGGCTCGCCGTCGATCGGAGGCGCCTCCACGTGGGTGGCGCGGACCACGAGCTCCGCGGTATCGGGGTCGGGAGGCATGACCGACTCGAACGCGGCCGCCGCCGGCATTGCCGACGCGCTCGATGAATCGGCACCCTCCACGCGCGGATCGCCCGTGGGAGAAAGGCTGCGGCGACGCTGCTCGGTTGAGCGCCAGAGCGCTCGGCTCGTGTGGGTGACTCCCGTGCCGGTAGCCCGGATGAAGCCGGCTAGCGTCGCTCCGGAGACGAGGATCAGCCCGGCGGTCAGCAGGAACACGGCGAGGATCTGGGCACCCAGGGTTGAGATCAGGTGGGAGGCCAGCCAGAGCTCGGCCTGACCCACGATCCCCCCGCGGGCCTCGAACGCGCGCGGGTGCCAGAAGGCGTGGCCGTGGGCGATACCCGGCCCGACGATCCCCGCGGCCAGCGCGAGCGTGATGGCCGCCGTCAGGCACAGGCTGCCGGTGCGCATTGGGCGGCCGGGAGGCCTCAGCTCGCGCGCGAGGATTAGACCGCCGCCCACGAGCAACGCGGCCGGGACGGCGTAGCCGAGGGCCCCGAGCACAAATCGCAAGGCCAGCACTACCGCCGAGCCCAGCGCTCCCCCGCTCCAGTGCAGATACGCCACCCCGGCCAGGAAGAGGCCGCAGGCGATAAGCCCGAGGGCGACGACGTCCAGGTGGTGTGGCTCGAGCTTCAGGCTCGGGAGCCTCGGCTTCCGGGGTGCGAGCAGGGAGCGCTGGGCGCGCTTGGGCGGCCGCTTCTTTCTCGCACGTTTTGCCATGTAGTGCGAGGTTGCTTCGACGGGCAAACGCCGGCTCCTGCCGCGTATCAAGCGGCACTAAAGATCCTGCCGCGCCGGTGTGCCCCGGTCCTACCATCTGCGGGAGCAATGGTCGATTACGAGCGCCCGCCCCGCGTGTTGGTCGTCGAAGATGACGACGCGATCGCACATGTGCTCCAGCGGTCGCTCCGAATGGAGGGCTACGAGGTCAAGATCGCCGGCGACGGGGTGAGCGCGCTGGATCTGGCCCACGCGTTCCTGCCGGATCTGGTGATCCTCGATCTCGGGCTTCCGCGACTCGACGGGATCGAGGTGGCGAAGACGCTGCGCGAGACCGACGACGTCCCGATTCTGGTGCTCACCGCTCGCGACGCCGTGGAGTCGCGCGTCGAGGGCCTCGATGCCGGTGCCGACGACTACCTGGTCAAGCCATTCGAGCGCCAGGAATTGTTGGCGCGGCTCAGGGCCCTGCTGCGCCGTCGTCCACCCCGCGGCCAGGCGACGTTGACCGTGGGGGACCTGAAGCTCAATCCCGACACCCATGAGGTCATGCGGGGCGGTCGCCGGATGGAGTTGACGCAGAGGGAATTCGAGTTGCTGGAGTATCTGATGCGCAACGAGCGGATCGTGATCTCGCGTCAGCGGCTGCTCGACGAAGTCTGGGGCTATGACCCATTCTCGATGACAAACACAATTGAGGTGTTTGTCTCCAACCTACGGAGGAAGCTTGAAGCGGGTGGAGAGCCTCGGCTCCTACATACGATCCGCGGCGCAGGCTACGTTCTCCGCGTATAGGTCGGTACCCGTCCGCTGGCGCCTCGCCGGCGGCTCTGCGGCGCTGACGTTCGTGATCCTGGCCGCTTTCGCCGTGATCGTCGCGCTGTTCACGGCGAACCAGGTCCGCAACCAGTTCAACAACGACGTTCGCAAGGTCGCCAACCAGCTGGCGAGCGAGCGAGCGCTGCTGACGGCGGAGCCGCTGGGTCCGAAGTGCAACGCGAACGTGATCCGAGCCTACAGCGCCGAGGACGCCCAGATCCGGGTGTACGACGTCGGCACGGCCACGACGCTCTGCACGCAGACGGGCACCAATGTAGCCAGGACCCGGCCGGCCTTTCCACCCCCGATCCAAACAGGTGACGACGTGGAGCTGGGCTACCGTGTGGCGGTCCGCGCGGTCCGGCTCGAGCCAGTGGGCGACATTCACGTCCTCTACGCCCGCCCGCTCTCGGCCGTTGACCACACGCTCAATCGCGTGCGCTTCCTGCTGCTGCTGGGGGTGCTCGGTGGCGCGGTCCTGGCGCTCCTCGCCGGCCTCTACGTGGCGCGACGCGCGATGCGGCCGATCGCCGAGCTGACGGACGTGGCTCGCGAGATCGAACGGACGCGCGACCCGAGCCGTCGGCTGCCGTTTCCGGAGGCCGAGGACGAGGTGGCCGAACTGGCCCGCACGCTCGATGGCATGCTCGCCGCGCTCGATGCCTCCAGAAGCGAGACGGAGGCAATGCTCATTCGCCAGCGGGAGTTCATTGCCGACGCCTCGCACGAGCTGCGCACCCCGCTGACCAGTGTCCTCGCCAATCTCGAGCTGCTGAGCGAGGAGCTCGCCGGAGAGCAAGCCGACACCGCGCACGCCGCCCTTCGCTCGACCCGCCGCATGCGCCGTCTGGTCGGTGACCTGTTGCTGCTGGCCCGAGCCGATGCCGAGCGGACCCAGCCACGAAGGCCAACGGACCTGGCGGCCGTGCTCGTTGAGGCCGCCGGCGAGCTCGAGCCGGTGGCGGAGGGCCACGAGCTCACGGTCGAGGCCGAGCCGGCGGTCGTCTCCGGCGCTCGGGACGATCTGCACCGGCTGACGCTGAATCTGCTCGAGAACGCGATCCGGCACACGCCTCCGGGCACCCGCATCCGAGCATCGACCGCCGCGCTCGATGGGATGGCCGTGCTGACGGTCGAGGACGACGGCCCCGGCATCCCGCCGGAACTGGAGCGACGGGTATTTGAACGATTCGTTCGCGGTGCCCGCGACGGCCGTCGCGGCTCGGGGTTGGGGCTGGCGATCGTGAGGGCCGTCGTCGAGTCCCACGGCGGCAATGTCCAGCTCGAAAGGCCCGAGGTCGGCAGCGGCACCCGGATCGTGATCCGGCTTCCGGCGGACGTCACGGCGGAGCCCCCCGCGGCCGCCCGGCGCGACCGGACTTCGGCATAAGACCGAAGGACCTTTCGCACCAGACGTGGTGTACGCCTCCCCGGCCGTGGGCACGGTGCCTTTGCGCGTTCGCTAAAATAATGCTTGCCAGCAAGCAAGTGCTTTATGGAGCAGCAACCTCTGCCAAGCCCAGCATCAGCTCTCGACTTTGATACCGCGCCGCGTCTTCGGGTGGCGATCGCCCGGCTGTCGCGGCGGCTGCGCCCCACCAAGGCGGCCCTGGCCGCCGGGCTGACGCCGACTCGAAGCGCCGTTCTACAGATGGTCGCACGACGAGGACCGATGCGGTTGGCGGAGCTCGCGGAATCGGAGGGCATCAACCCAACGATGCTCTCGAGAGTCATCGCCGAGCTGGTCGAGGCCGGCCTGCTCGAGCGTGACAGCGACGCGGGAGACCGCCGCGCCGTTTGGGTGAATACCACCCTATCCGGCAAGCGGCTGGCAGAGCGCATCCGCCGCGAGCGGACCGACGCTGTCAGCCTCGCATTGGGTGCGCTCTCGGATGACGACCAGGACCTGATCGAGCGGGCGCTCCCGGCGGTGGAGCGGCTGGCCGAACGGCTGAAGGGCGTGCGGCCGTGACGCGCGTGCTGCGCGCCGGCCGCGTCACTTTCGCCGCCCTCTCGGTTCGCAATTACCGCCGGTACTACGGCGGTCAGGCCGTATCGCTGATCGGGACCTGGATGCAGATGACGGCGCAGTCGTGGCTGGTCCTGAGCCTGACCCACTCCGGCGCGGCCCTGGGGGCGGTGGTCGCGCTTCAGACGCTGCCCGTACTGCTGCTCGCCCCCTATGGAGGTGTGATTGCCGATCGGCTCGACAAGCGCAAGCTGATGATCGCGCTCCAGAGCGCCATGGGCATCCAGGCGCTCGTCCTCGGTCTGCTAACCGTCACGGGGCTGGTTCGCGTGTGGCAGATCGGACTGCTCGCGGCGCTCTTGGGCCTCAACAACGCGTTCGAGAACCCGGCACGCCAGTCGTTCATGCTGGAGATGGTCGGCCCCGATCACCTGCGCAATGCGGTCAGCCTCAACTCGGTGCTGGTCAACGTGGCCCGCGCCGTCGGACCGGCGGTCGCTGGACTGCTCATCGCGACCGTCGGCGACGGCGTGTGTTTTCTGATCAACGCCGGCAGCTTCGTAGCTGTGATCGGCTCGCTGGCAACGATGGACCAAGGGGCCCTCAACCCCACTCCCCCCGCCCCTCGCGCACGCGGCCAGCTGCGCGAAGGGCTGCGATACGTGCGCTCGACTCCGGCTCTCGCCGTTCCGCTCTTGATGATGGCGGCCGTTGGCTGTCTCACCTACGAGTTCCAGGTCTCGCTTCCGGTTATGGCCAGCCGGGGACTGCACGCCGGCGCGACGGGCTTCGGCTTCATGACTGCGGCGATGGGCATCGGCGCCGTCGTGGGCGGACTGCTGGTCGCCGCCCGCGGTAAGACCGGCACCCGCCCCCTTGTGTTCGCGGCAAGCGCTTTCGGACTGGCCATGGCCATGGCCGCACTGGCGCCCAGCCTGTCATTCGAGCTGTTCGCGCTGGGGCTGGCCGGCGGCGCGAGCATCTCCTTCATGGCCACCGGCAACTCCACTCTCCAGCTGAACGCCGCGCCGGCCATGCGGGGGCGCGTGATGTCTCTGTGGTTCGTCGCGTTCCAGGGATCGACGCCGATAGGCGGCCCGATCGTGGGCGGAGTAATGGAGCTGTTCGGCGCCCGCGCGGGCCTGGGTCTGGGGGCGATCACGTGCTTCGTCGTGGCTCTCTGCGGGTATGCGGCGCTCCGGGCGACGCGGACTCGGTCACGCCGCGAGCGCTCGACGGCTGGCGTCCAGACCGCCTAGCCCCACTCGGACGCCCCGGCGGCCCCACGGACGCGGTTATATTGGCTGCACCGATCATTGGGTCCACGGATCATTTGCTACTGTCCGATCTATGAATCACGAAGCGGCGATCGAGGTCGAGCAGCTCGTCCGCGAGTTTCGCAAGGGACCGCGGGCCGTCGATGGAATCGATCTGACCGTCTCCCCTGGCGAGATCTACGGATTCCTCGGTCCCAACGGCGCCGGAAAATCGACAACCGTGCTGGTGCTCACCACGCTGCTGCCACCCACCAGCGGCCGGGCGAGCGTTGCCGGCTACGACGTGGTCCGGCAGGGCGCTCAGGTACGGGCGACGATCGGCGCCGCGCTCCAGGAGGCGGCGCTGGACGCCATCCTCACCGGCCGCGAGCACCTGCTTCTACAGTCGACGCTGCAAGGCTTGCCCTCCGAACAGCGCCGCAAGCGCTCTGCCGAGCTGCTGGCGCGCGTCGGGTTGACCGAGGCCGCGGACCGGCGGGTGGGCGGCTACTCGGGCGGGATGAAGCGCCGCTTGGATCTGGCGCTGGCGCTCGTCCATTCCCCGCGGATCCTGTTCCTCGACGAGCCCACAACCGGTCTTGACCTACAAAGCCGCGCGGCGCTGTGGGAGGAGGTGGAGCGGCTGGCCCATCAGGAGGGGATCACCGTCTTCCTTACGACCCAGTACCTTGAGGAGGCCGACGCACTGGCCGATCGGATCGGCATCATCGACCACGGCCGGATCGTGGCCGAGGGAACCCCCGGCCAGCTGAAGGCCGAGATCGGGAGCCCCACTGTCGAGGTAACTCCAGCCGACCCGGACGTGGGCGAGCGGCTGGCCGAGCTCCTCGCGCGCTTCGGCGAGATGCGCCGCAACGGCCGCGGCAGCATCACCGTGCAGCTCCCCGGCGGCGAAGCCCAGCTGGCGGAGATCGTCCGGCTACTCGATCAGGCGGAGCTCCGAGTGGAGACGCTACAGCTGCACCAGCCCTCTCTCGACGACGTGTTCCTGGCCAAGACCGGTCGCAAGCTCGAGGGATCAGGGGACGGCGCGCCTGCGGAGGCCCCCGCACAGACCCGTCGTAGGCGGAGGCGACGTGGCCGTTGAGCTGACCCTCCGGGGTCCGAGCACAAGGCCCTCGGCGCCGAGGGCAACGCTCGTAGAGCAGACGGCCGCCCTCGCACGCCGGGCCATAGTCCGCACGCTGCGCCAGCGCGCGCTGCTCGTGTTTCCCATGGTCTTCCCGTTGATCCTGTTTGCCATCAACGGGTCGGCGCTCAGCCCGGCGACCCGGATCCCGCGCTTCCCGACCGACAACTACCGCGACTTCCTGATCGCGATGACGTTCGTCCAGGGCGCAATGTTCGTGTCGATCAGCGCGGGCGTCGATCTGGCGCGCGACATCGAGAGCGGATTCCTCAACCGCTTGGCGCTCACGCCGCTGCGTGGCGAGGCGCTGCTGGTGGGCCAGCTGGGCGGGGCGCTCGTGATCGGGATCATCCAGGCCATCGTCTACCTACTCGTGGGCCTGGCCGCCGGCGTGACGCTGTCAAGCGGCGTTGGCGGAGCGCTCGTGCTGCTCGTTCTCTCCATTCTGATCTCGTTCGCCTTCGCCAGCTTGGGGGCGCTGCTGGCGCTCCGCTTCGGCACCGGCGAGGCCGTTCAGGGCATCTTCCCGCTGCTGTTCGTGACGCTGTTCTTGAGCTCGTCGAGCCTGCCTCGCAACCTGATCAAGGCAGACTGGTTTCGCGACATCGCCACCTACAACCCCGTCTCCTACCTGATCGAGGGCCTGCGCAGCCTGGTTATCACGGGCTGGGACGCAGAGGCCCTGGCGCTCGGACTCGGGTTCTCGATCGCGATTCTGGCGGTCGCACTGGGGCTCTCGCAGCGGTCGATGAGGACCAGGCTGGCCAGACGATGACCGGCATCCTCGACGAGCTGCGTAGGTTCGCGTACGTCACCCGCGGCGTGGCCTGGCGCTCGATCCACAACACGATCGTCAACCCCGCGATCCTGCTGCCCTCGATCATCTTCCCGCTGTTCTTCCTGATCGCCTTCGCCGGGGGACTCTCGCGGATCGCCGACGTGCCGAACTTCAGCTACAAGCCGGGATACACAGCGTTCCAGTTCGTGTTCGTGTTCCTGCAGTCCGCGGCCTTCGGCGGAGTGTTCACTGGCTTTGCGGTGGCGCGCGATTTCGACTCGGGCTTCGCCCGGCGGCTGCTTTTGAGCGCGCCGCGCCGCAGCGGGATCATCGCCGGTTACACGATCGGCGCACTGTTGCGCTGGGCGCTCACCGGCACGATCGTGACCGTCGCCGCGCTGATCGGGGGCATGAACGTCGACGGCAACGGCGTCCAGCTGACGGGGCTGATCGGCTTGGGGGTAATCCTGAACCTCGTGGCCGCGCTGTGGGGCTGCGGGCTGGCGATGTTCCTGCGAACCGAACAGGCCGGGGCCCTCATCCAGATGCCCGTGTTCGTGCTGTTGTTCCTGGCCCCCGTATACGTCCCCCTCAAGCTCCTCACTGGCTGGATCCACGCCGTGGCCAACGCCAACCCGGTGACTGCCGTGCTGGAAGCCGGCCGCGGCCTGCTGGCCGGGTCCCCCGTGAAGGTGGCAATCGCGTTCATGGCCTTGGCGGCCGCCGCGGCGATATTCGCCGCGTTCGCGCGGCGCGGCCTGACGTCGGCTGAGCGAGCCGGGTAGAGCGTCAAGCGACTAGATACCAGTCAACGTAGCGGCCGCACGCCTGCGAAAGTGGAATCAGACGGTGCGCCCATGATGGCCTGCTCGCCGTGACTCGACCGAGTGGCGAGAGGCCGGTGGGCGCCGGGGCGCGGGTCAACCCAAGCGCTCCCAGCACACGGGCGGCGAGCGGGGGTGAGTGATACGTGACGATGATTTGAACCCGCGCCGCTCGGACCAGGTCGAGCGTCCCCACATACCAGTCGGGAGCAAGCGGCTCGAGGGTCGGTGGGAGGACAGCGCGGAGTCCGGCGGCCGTTAAGGAGATCGGGACCACGCTGTCGTACTGCAGGGAGATCGCCCAGCTACCTGCGCCAAGATCCAGGGTCTGCTGCGCTGAGCGTCCGGCGTAACCGACCGCTCCCCTCCAAGCTGACCGCACTCCCACAACGGGCGGGGGCTCGGTCATTGCAACGCCACGTTTGTCTGCGATCGCCCGTTCTGCCGGCGTCGCACAGCTGAGAGGCGCGCCCGAGTTGGCAGCCTCGTCGAGCGTCAGGTACCGGTCCGTGCGACCAGACCGTTTCCACAACTCGTATG
>Ga0209577_10005135_pt1 | contig 12238 bp, 15 predicted proteins | sample GraSoiAngelo_109_FD_185874 | JGI IMG/M metagenome (GOLD analysis project Ga0209577, IMG submission 185874) | Grasslands soil microbial communities from the Angelo Coastal Reserve, California, USA - 14_0903_12_20cm (SPAdes) (version 2) | ecosystem: Environmental > Terrestrial > Soil > Grasslands... | reverse complement strand
CTATTAGATCTATCTCCTTAGTAGTAGCATAGTCTAAAATAGAATCGATAACCGATTTAACATCCACAAAAATATCTGTCTTTACATCACGAATACCTTCATTCTTTGCTATATTTCTTACTTCATCAAACCACGAGTTGATTTTATCTTTTATTCCTTCATCGTATTGATGCACCGTGGATGCTGCAGGAGTTGCATATCCATATGGTATACCGGGAGTAATAACATGAATAAAAAATAGTTCTGCATTGTCGACCTTTGCAATTCTTGTGGCATATTTAGCGGCCTTTATGGAATGCTCTGAGCCATCTATCGGTACAAGTATTTTTCTGATCTGTATTTTATCATTATGAGGCGTTCCTTTTGCTCCCATAGATTTAGGGTCACTCACTGTTATAAATTGACTGCTTGATATTTCTGAGTTGCTTTATTTATTTTTCAGCTTTCAAAACTTGTATGCATATTTTGTGATTTAAGAAATATAATAATAGAATGAAATGTTTCTGCGACAAATTCTTTTTTAGCATAATGTTGCGGTACAGAGATACAAAGTCAAACTCAGCTACATTCTGTATATCGAATTCCTTAAATAACAGACAATATTTTTTGTATAAATGGAATACGAGAGGCAAGAAAGGGGCATCCTTTTACTTCTGTGTGCAGTTGTTTCTGTAATATCTTTAATATTATTTCCTGCAAGTGAAAGTGTAAAAAAAGTAGTAGCAGATCCTATTGTTACAACGGTGAATAACACTGTGAAGATAAATAAAACGAATGTTAATAATCCAGAAAGTAACAATAGCTTGATAATAAACAACAATCCAATTTACCAAGCAAGTGGATGGACGGTAGGTCTGCTGAAATTAAAATCTGCAGGCTTTTCTCAAGAAGTAGAATCAATCTTTGAAAATGGAATCATGAATGGTGTTGGTAAGGTTACAAACCTTGAAGCATGGATATTTTCTCCCATAGGCACGCACGGGTTTGGTCATGGAGTAATAACTACTAAAGATAAACAAATGATAACTTGGACAGCACATGACATCAGCGGGACCAACAACAAAAACGGAACAGCAACCTACCGAGGACTTATAATTTTCAACGACGGCAACCCTACTGGCAAATTAGCTTTCATTAACAACTTGAAAGGAATCTACGTTACAGAAGCAAACGGTAATAACCAAACAACAAAAATGTGGAAATTGAAATAATCAGTAATAGTTGCTACGAGTTCCAGTTACTAATGGTTCGGTATATTATTCTCGGAGTTGACATGAGTAAACATGGCAAATTTGTTTCCATCTATTGTTAGTTTGATGGTCAATTTGTTGTTAAAGTATCAAGACACAGCAAGATAAATACGGCTTTTGATAAAGTAGAAATATTGCGATGATTGATACTTTTGAAGATACACTGAGCCAATAAAGTCGTCTTTCTCACTGGGGCTGGTATATCACAAGAAAGTGGAATTAGTACTTTTAGAGGAAATGATGGTTTGTGGAAAAAATATGATCCAATGAAGCTTGCTTCGGCTCAAGCTTTCAGAGATAATCCGAAATTAGTATGGAGTTGGTATAATGATACACGAAGGAAAATAATGGCTGCTGTAAAGAAATATGTTGTAGATAGGCAAAAGGAATGAGCAAATAAGATATCAATGCTTATAATAAAATGTAAAACATTTAACGAAGAAAGGCTACCGAGCGTATTGAACTGGATTTCCTAAGACGTTCAGGGTTTCCCTTCCTTCAAGATATAATAATAGTAAAACATAGACAGTTGCCAGCATATTCTCCAGCAACTTCTAAGACATCATCAGAATCAGATATTTCTTTGAGCATATCCAAGGTTAGTTTGGCTGGCAAGTGGGAGGATAGGAAAAAGAACCAGAACAAGAAGCTAGCCGTCAGGGAGTTTAGTTCCAGCAGATAGCCTTAGCGTCAAGTATCTCTTGATTTGTATATCGTGGTCGATTGCGTCAGTCCTGATAGTTATCTTGACTTCCTTAATTTTTTGGTTAAACAATATATCTCGTAACATAGCTTCAAATTTCTGTACATTCTCTTCAATAAATTCACGTCTTATATCTAAATACGCTTCATCATCATTTATCTCTAGCTTCATGCTGTTTTCTCCCTCACTCAAAATCATATCCTCCTGCAGAAACTGTTTCCATTCTTCAATTATTTTATCTGCAAATAATCGATTCAGATCAGATTTCGAATAAGATATAAGAAATTTAGATCGTTGGTCGATTGTACGTTTGATTGACGTAGCGTAGGACTGCTTTATCAAAAGCTGTATTTATCTTGCCGACCAGGGCTTATACTTTCTTGAAGCCATGATTTTCTTGCTGACCTTGCCTAATCTATAGGTAAGAAGAGTAGAATTTATGTTCCGATTATTGTTTTTGCAATTGCTCTGGTCGCCATAGAGATTAAATAATTCAATATATCCTTGAAATAAAAAGGCGCGACCGTTTCCAAATATCTGCCCCCGCTGGGTTAATGATTAGATTTCCACTATCTGCTTCTCGATTTTACTCTCCTTGACCATGAACGTGTTCACCAATTATCGGGTACCTTTCAGTATATCGTATAAACAGAATACACATATCCCTGTTGTCTTTTCTGACTCTTCTAGAACGTTATGACAAGATTGACATTTCGCTTCCAATAAAAATTCATGACCAATTTTAAAGCCACAATTCCTACACGTGACACCTGAGGTATGATAATGTAGAATTGAATTACAGGTTTTGCATCGCATTTAAGATACCCGGCTCCGATGAGTATATTTTAACCTACACGGTCTATGTCGTTGGACTCAGAGACTAGAATTTGATTCAACATCCAATCGACCTCTCTATCTAAAATAATTGCAGTCTTCAAGTAGTAAAAATCAGAATATTATCTATTATAACTTCTCGCATGTGAGCCAGAGCAATAACCACAATAACCAATAGTAGCCGTTCTTTTATGGCACATGCACTCACATCTAGAGCCAAATCCGGATGAATACTTTCTTCTTCTCATACGATATATTGTTATGCTTTCACGTATTTAAATTACTAGTACTTCAAAAGAAGTATTCGTTCACTGAACTACTACTACTAAGATTGCTAATATAGAGGACATAATTAACAACGCAGAAAATTTAGCCTTATAAATAAAGATTAGTTAACATGTGTAGATAATTTGGGGCTCAAACTGGATGAGATGTAAAGCCGTTTTCAACCGCATGAACTAGGTTACATTAACATATATGTACTTTGTCGATCAATTTTTCTATTATGTCAGATAAATATACTGACAATAAGAACAACGGTAGAAGAAGAGTTGCAGTGATAACAGGTTCGGGCAAGGGAATCGGTAAATCAATTGCATTAGAATTTGCAAAAGCAGAATATTATGTAATGATAAATGATTTAGAGCAAGAAGAAGAGCTAAAAAGTACAGCAGAGGAAATTTCAAAGATAATTGGTGATAATACTAGAGTTGGATGTGTTATTGGAGATGTTTCACAAGAAGAAATCAGTATATCTTTAATAGAGCAGACAATAAAAAAGTTTCAAAGAATTGACGTATTGATAAACAATGCTGCTATAGCTGAAAAAGTAGCTATGAAAAAACCGGATCAAATGGCAACTAGCGAGCAAGCGTCCCGTTATTTTACCCTAGAGGAATATGAAGTTGCAGATGCTAATCTAAGGGCGGCATATTTTTGCATCAGACAAGCAGCCAAGCAAATGGCTGAATTGGAGAAAGACGAAAATAGAAAAGAAAAACGATTCAGAAGAAAAACGTCTCCATATTCAATTATTAACATATCTGCTCCCTATGAATCAATCCCCAAGGTAGATGCTGATGAATATACTATGTCAATGTCTGGAGTAGATCCGTATACGACTTCAAGAGCTGGAGTAAAAACTCTCACGAAAACCGTTGCATTCCAACTGGCAGAGAAGGGAATAAGAGTCAACGCCATAGCGCCGGGTTTAATAGCTACGGATAAGATAAATAAACAATTTCTTGGAGATGAAGCAAAGAGAGACGAAAAGGAAAGAGGAATTCCTTTTCATAGAATCGGACAACCAGAAGAAATTGCAAAGATCGCACTATTTTTGGCGTCGGATGATGCCAGTTATATTACGGGGAGTATGATATATGTAGATGGTGGTCTTTCTTTACCTCGTTCAAATTATTTCCTTGAAAGTGAAATAGAACAAGATTAATTTTGTTCTATTTTAAATGTTACTAACACTTAAGTTGGTGTACTCTTTTCATAGTGATTGGATAAGAAAATTGGATGCTGACATTCCATACTTTGATAGCGCTTGTACATGCAAAATATGTAATCATGGGTTTGCACGGGATTGTAAAGAAATTAATTGTACTTGTTGTAATAGTGATAGTCATACCTTGATTTTAGATGGAATAGAAGGCTTCGCACCATCAAAATTAAAATCAGAAAATCCATAGCAGGAAACAACAAATTTTCATGTCTGATAATTTTTCCTGATCAAAGATATTCTCTTGAACACATTTTAGAAGCCTTGGCAAGACAAAACCAACAAATGAGTCTTGAGCAGAGTAATGATATTGGAGACATTCAATAAACAAAAGGAACAACCAAAGCATTTGGTAACAGATAAAGATGCGATTATAAAAACACCAATTGGTATTCATCTTTACTATTTCCATTGGTATTCGAAAGCTATTCAAAGGCTTGGATGTACAATCAAAAGTAGTAAGAGATCGCTTCCTCCATTAAGCAACTGCAAACACAAATAATACAGCGAGTACAAGTACAGGTCATTTATGTTCTCAATTTAGCATATGCGCGGTAAGAAATATTAAATTATGTCTCGAGTAACCAGATTTTGGTTCTGCTTTTGCGTTAAATATTATTCCCTTATCGCTTCAAGGTCCTCCGCCCTCACTAATTTCACGTTTATATGAAAAGTCAGATATCCTTGCCCAGTCTTACGTCATGTCTAAAAATGAAGAAGCGGTGAATTCGTCTCTAATGAGCAAAGCAAGATCCTCGTAGTGCAATTATCTAATTGCATTGTAATTAGTTTTAGTCATCGAATTGCAGTATATTCCGGAATTTTATATTTGAGCAACACAACATGGTTTCTGTCCCCAAATGAAAAGAGCATTATTTTTGCTAGTACCAGTACTGGTGTTGGTCTTTGCGCCATTAACAGTAGTAATACCACGCGCATACGCAACCGGAGCATACGACGACGGGTACAATACAGCGAAATTCGACTTCTTACACCATAAATCATATAGCGACTCCTGCCACACTGATTGTACTCGGTACAAATTGGGATACTCTCAAGCATGGAATACATTAAATGGCTGGTTGGGAAATCGTTAAACGTCCCTGAAATCCGAAATGCTGCTCGGCCTGTTGAATTTCAGCAGGAGTTAGAGATTTGTTAAAGATTGGTAAACTTGCTAAAAGTCCAGAAGATGTGGAATGGGCACTGAGACTTTCACCTATTGATAGATAGTGCAAAGAAAAACTAAGACAAAATCAACATTTAGGACTGTTATTACAAAGACTGATGAATCAAGAATAGCACAAGCATAATTAGGTATGAAAAAATAACGATGATAATAATAAAAATTGAAACCCGACCTATTCTAATAGTAGATCCATTAATGCTCTTGTTATGCTTAAGAATTTGAAAGGAGACAAGGAAAGTAACAATATAAAGTTTGGTTGTTACATCTACCAGGACAGTTTAGGTTATAAAGATATTAAACATATTGCATTGGAATGTGAAAAGTTAGGATATGATTCTGTATGGTTAAAGGATAATTTTATTCCCTGGATTCAGGATTATGCCTCGTTCAATTCGAATAGAAATAACATAACCTCGTAGACAAGAAAAGGATCAGCAACAGAATCATCAGCAACAAGAACCAAGTGAAAGAATGATGTTAGAATGTTGGACAACGCTTTCTTCGCTTGCCTCTGTGACTACAAAAATAAGACTAGGAGCGATATTGGTCAATCTATATAGGAATCCAGCCATTGTAGCAAAAATGGCTTCTACTTTAGATATCATAAGTAATGGAAGATTAGAGATTGGATTAAGTGCTGGTTGGTACCAAAGAGAGGCAGAGGAATTTCGTTTCCAGCAGGATCTGTTAGAATAGAAATGTTAGAAGAAAGTGTAATAATATTAAGGCGAATGTTAAGCACTGAAAATGAAAATGAAAATAGTGGCAAAATATCACTTAAAGGTAGATATTACAATATATCAAATGCAGAATGTAATCCAAAACCAATTCAGAAGCCGCATATTCCAATATGGGTGGGGGGAAGGGGTAAAAAGACTCTAAAGGTTGTAGCAAGATATGCGGATGGTTGGAATTATGGGCTTTGCAGTTATGATCAATATGTAGAGAAATTATCTTTTTTAAAGAATTATTGCCATAATAATAAGGTAAGTGGTAGTAGAAATTATGATGATATAATCAAAGCATGGCATGGTATTTTATTTCTTGGTGCGGATGAAGGAGAATTAGAGAGTAGAAAGACGAATATATTGAGTAAAAAAAGAATATGGAAAGATTCTGGCTTATTAACTGCTGGAACACCTGATACTATCATAAGGGAAATAAACAGATACTTGAATATTGGAGTAACATATTTTACCGTATGGTTTCCAGATTTACCCGATACAAGATCTTTACAATTGTTTGCAGAACATGTTATACCTTGTTTTAGGAATAGATAGTATTTCGCAGGTCATGAGTTCGGGGTGGGTCAGATATACTGGTCATGAAATATGTACTTGTTGAAGTTTACGAATCCCATTTCTACGTCGGTTACGGCCGTACATGATTTCAAAACGCCATTGACTGCAGCAAGCACATAAATCATATAATACGTCAGATTTGGGAGAGATAATGGATTAAGCCTGACATAATTACAACAAAATATTGATGGACTGGAATAAATTTACTTTACTCAGAAATGCAGTTGTCGCAATCGGGTTGGCAGATAGAGACGATCTTAGTCCACTCATTTATAATGGGAAGACTATGATCGAGGGAACTGGATTTCTCGTTGGCTCAAATGGATATCTCATGACTGCACCACATGTCTTAGATAGTTGTATGCATAATAAACAGAGGATTAGTGGGGATCCCAAAATTGGCTTTTTTCAAGTAACTGTAAACGAGGGTTTGGAGGTTTCTTTTAAGTTTTGCGAGATCACTAAAGCATTAGAAATAGGTTCTGACATTAATAATGCACTATATCCAGGTCCCAGACAACTCGATTTAGCTATTGGAATGTCCCGGTGCAAGCCGGTAGCTGCCCACCTTGAAATTAAGAAACCTGACAAAATGAACCTATCCGATGAGGTAATTTTGTGTGGATATCCAGGAACTTGGCAATCGATTTATTATCATAAAAGAGGCATGTATGCCGGAATAAGATTAGGGCCTGTAACTCAGACAGGAAAAATTGGGGTTTCTTCCACTAAATGTCCACTAAATGAATGTCCTAAACCTTATGCACTACAGACTGATATTGTGACAACGAGAGGATATAGTGGTTCTCCAATAGTTGATGTAAACGATGGGAAAGTAATTGCGATAGCTCAGCAAGTTATCTGGAGTGACGCCGACGTAGTCACCCATGATGTGGTTGGAAACTATTTAGAAGGATCTCTACCGCATCATGCGTAGGTATTATTTCTGGTTTAACAAATCAATATTATATTATATTTCGGAACAGACAGAGAAATATTTTGCACCTGACGCATAGAAAGAGGTCAATTTTAAGATTACAGGACTTACCAAAAATCCTCCACTCAATGGTTCGCTTATTGAAACAGAGGTAAGATTAGAATCCGGAATAAAGGAGTTATGGTAAAGATTCTGATTGTATCAGTATTTCCCTACCAGATAATCCAACTAATAAGTTATTTTCTCTGTTTGAGTCAATATCCCATACACAAAAAAGAAGGTTGTTGCTGGTCTGGTAATAATGCTTAGCTTTGCTGGCTCTGCTTACTTATCGAAACAGAGACTCTTGTATTCTCTTATGATCATGAGATATAAGCATAAACAGACGTTTTGCGAAAACTTTAACGCCCTCGGCAAATTTCTTTATATCTTCGGTAAAGGAAAACTCCGGGCATGCCCTACTCATCATCCTGAAACATCATGAATATGGATAAAGCTGTATTTAAGAATTTGATAACTTCAGCCTACATCACCCTTATTTTACGCGATTGGTGCATCATCCACATCTTCGTTATAATAAATACTAAATGCAAAAAATCTAGAGTCAATATTTCCTAATTCTAATAGTGTTGGTTTAGATTTATCTTTAGATTTCTCTCGCTCTAGCATGATTAACCTTATCTTTTCATAATTTGCTTCAATTGCTTCTGATAGCTCTTCTCTATCTTGCTCAGAAAATCTATCGTTTAGTTTTTCTGCCGATTCAGTAAATGATCGTTCTAACCTAATTAACATATTATGCATAAAAGTTATGCGATATGATATAAAAGATCTTTCCTTACCCTAACTTAGATTGTAAAGTTTTTAGGAACCCGTAGTTGACTAGCATAAGATATAAGGTAGTTTCTACTCCAATGCTATTAGACGCCTTCCGGTTAATGTCTTGATTGTCAATGTTATAGGTAGTTTCATTTTAGGTGTATTTCCAATTGTTTCTGTTTTTTGCAATTTTGATACAAAAATATTCAATACTTGTTGCAGTAGGATTGTGTGGCTCACTTACTACAATGTCTCCATTTGCTCATGAAACAAGCAATTTACTTACCTCCTAGGAGAATAAAACAAGTGTGTGTTCTATATTGTATCAATAACTTATTTTGTAATGGATGTCACGCCTTCCTGTGATATATTAATTTGAGCGAAAATGGAAAGACGAGGTGAGGACAATTTTCAGCCCTGAATTTAACAGATTTTGCGCCTTCATATTCCTATTGTAGTAGCTAACTTAACTGGCATTTCCTTCAGACTCCAAACATTGCTTGGGAAACTACGTTTAATCTTGAAAGGAATAGAGGGTGAGATGGCTCAGCAAGGGCTGCAACAAAGTCAATTCCAGTCCGACACAGGTAGGACGGTTATAACGAAGAGATGAAAAGAGACTAAAGAGAAAGAAAAAGGAGGACAAATACAAACAAAGGTACTTCTATGTATTAACTAACTCCTGACGGTTCTCGATGTTCCTTGTGCTCTAATTTTTTATGTTCTTCCTTATCTTGTTGTGTAGTAAATGTCATACCGCATATCTCGCATTTTATGTTATCATCTTTTGTTGACATTCGGACTATTTACGCCTAATAAGAATATGTATGTTTAGCTACTATGTGAAACAACAGGCGACTCCTAATAGTATAATCTATCTTGAATATAGTATTACAAAGTGACGCCTTTTCTGCCAACCATAATTATCATCACGATTGTTACCATTGATTTAGTACTTTCTTTATCCATCTGTGTCACCTGTTGATAAGACGAGCAGACAAATCGAAGAGCAATAGAAGTTACCTGAACTAAAACGAAAGGTCGAACGGACCTAAGTACTCTTTGAATAATGCCTATTTTGTTGCAAGCCTATTGTCTCTGTCGCCAAATATGCTTTGCATTATACATACGATCCATCCATTAATGTCATGTGACAATACTCCTTTTGTTAATTGATGTTACATATCACCTGACCGTTCATCTTCTTTCATTCATTAGCCGTGTGGCTTCAGACTTCCACTCAGGGAGTAAAAAATGCTAATCAGGACGTTAAGGTAAGTTGTCCAAATTATAAGATTGCTCTATTTAATGCGAGTCAGGTTTCGGCGACATCAAGTCCACAATCTATACAAAAGTTAAGCGAATACAATTCTCAGTGCGCGGCGCTAACGGGAAGAAATGCCGAGTAGTCGCAAACCTTTTGCAAACCAGAAGCAGCGTCTACGCAACTGAAATGAAACGCTAGCTAACAGATAACACTATAGAGTATGAATAAATGATTTCTTAAAATAGTTGCTGCCTAATATTCAGTATTCAGTATTCAGGGCCAGTAATGATAACGGTGATACGTTTGCAAAAACAATAACGCCGAATAGCACTGGGTAACTTTCTTATTTCATCTTTCTCTTGGTATGCAGAAGCAGAACGTAATATAGTCAAAGCTCGCATATCACTTAAGGAATAACCCAATGTCCAATAATGAAGACAAAGAAAAAACCAAAGAACTCTCTGAGTTTATAGAGAATTTTGAACCACTTTACAAAGAGAGAAGACGAATCATGAAAGACATACTTTTGTTAGTGGATAGGGCAATCATGGATTATAATATCGAAGGTCGGAATATTGGCCATATTGACAACATGAGGAAATTGAGATTAGCAGAGAGAATCTTAACTAAAATATCGAATGAGATGAAAGAGGAGAGTGAGAATGAATAATATTATTGCAATAACCCTCTCTACTATTATTTTGCGACATTACTATTATCGTCTAATCTTGTGTCTGCAAACTGGTCTTGATGTGACAAGCAAAATAGCACACATTAATGATACGGAATAAGATTTATTTGCTACTTTTGCGATATATTACATTGTCCTTCGCATCACCCGTAGGCCAAGGTGTGTAGGATATCACGACTTGCAAATTGGCTAGGCTTGCGCTTGTGGTTAAAAAGACTCACTGTTGAATATAGTAGAACAAGAATAAATGGCGCTAGCAGTGATAGATAGATAATGTATGGAAAAGACTTTGATATCGATCAAAGAGTTCCCAGTTCCTGAAGTAGGCAGACGTCAGAAAGATAAGCGTAAGAGATGTGTGTTATGTGGCAATTTAGCCTCACATGAAGCTATCTTTAGAGTGCAAGGGGCGTCACTCGTCGAATGGTATTGCGGCGCACATGTCAAACGGCTAAAGTAAATAGTAAAGTGACTCTTAATTTATCCATCTGACGAATCCATTCCACATATTTTTGTTGAAGGTCATGGAGGCAGCAGTAGTAGCGAGGGAATGTGAAAGACCAGAATGGGCTTCAAGCCATGCGTGTATATCTGCTAAAACATACTGTTCAATTGGTCCAATTCCAGTCGACCACTGAGATGAAGGATAGAATTGATGTCCTAGATTGGGATAAGTTATCATGTATGATCAGGATGATTTATCAATGTATTTGCACCAATACCTCTTTTATCATATCGGAGTACTGCAAAGCCTCTTTCTGATAGATATTGAGCTATCTGCAAAAACGGTGTAAGTGGTTTAGGACCGTTCTTGTGAACAAATCCCAATGTTCCATTTTTATCATTAGCACCAGAGCCAGAAATAAGAAGAACACCAGGGAATGGTCCTTTTCCAATATCAGGAAGAGTTAATTGAGCATTAATCTTTACTCCATTTCCTAAATCTATTACTAGATTTCTATATTTTATTGTCTGGATGTATCGTTGAGCTAGCGCTGAAAATACTAGTAGATAAACAAGATAATCCAAGTATACTTATCAATAATAATCCCAGAGGCAGCGTCATAGTTTTTTGCACTCCAGTCACTGGCTCATGCACTACAGTACCTCCCGCTATCCCCCGTGGAACAGCAACCTCCAACGTCATTAATAATACTGGTGGTATCATGAGTGAGCTGAACTGACACCAAAAGCACTTCAGAATGATATCCAAGAGTCGATATTTACCATAAGGATCCTCTGAGCTTTATCTGTTGTAGTACCATATTAGCATACTAGCACCGCACAACAGCAACAAGGAATTAGGGTTCAGAACAAGCATGCTGATTTATCATACTCTCTTGAAGGACTCTTTATAGGTAAGTATTGAGCACAAAATATACCACGAATCATGCAAATTTAGGTGCTAATTATGGTATACGAATAGTTAGTCTAGTAGTCACAATCACGTCGGTCATCGTGTTTTTTGAACTAATGCCAGAGAGAAGTGTTTGGTCAATTCCTGTTAAACTAGAACAGGAACATATGCTTGCCGTTCCAGGATCTGGAGGTTTTTCTATATTGCTGATGCAAAAACAAGAAAAACAATACCCGCCTCAGACTGAAGACGATGAGTATCATATGCAATATCATCGCAGAAGGAAAATTCTAATTGTGGATGATGAACCAGATATTACTACATCCTTTAAAGAGGCTCTAAGAGATAATGGTTTTGAACAGGTTGAGACAGCCAATGATCCCCTA
>Ga0209577_10005133_pt1 | contig 12239 bp, 12 predicted proteins | sample GraSoiAngelo_109_FD_185874 | JGI IMG/M metagenome (GOLD analysis project Ga0209577, IMG submission 185874) | Grasslands soil microbial communities from the Angelo Coastal Reserve, California, USA - 14_0903_12_20cm (SPAdes) (version 2) | ecosystem: Environmental > Terrestrial > Soil > Grasslands... | reverse complement strand
TTTCGCACTTCCCCCTGACGCGCCGCCTCCGGCTTGAGCGCCGGACTTCGACGTGCCGCCCGCGCCCGCGCGCGAAGAGCCACCGCCCGACGCGCCGCCTCCGGCACCGGCTGTGCCGCCTCCGGTCGCACCGCCTCCGGCAGCACCGCCGCCGCTCGCGCCGCCGGTCGCACCGCCTCCGGTCGTGCCGCTCCCGGCGGCACTGCCCCCGCCCGCGCCTTCGCCCGCGCCCGGCGTGCCGCCTCCTGTCACCCCCGCGCCCATGCCCGTGGTGCGACCGATGGCCGCGCCGCCGCGCGTGCCGGCCCCGCCGGACACGCTCGTGTCACCGCCGGGGTCGGTGGTCTCCACGCCGCTGCCCGTTACGTCGTCTCTGTCGTCTCTGTCCCTAGACATCTGAATCTGCTCCTTTGTGAGAAGTATGACCTCACACTCAGGCGAGGTCGTCCCTAGCGTTCTACGTGCTGCAAAAAAATCCTTGTCGCGTTTGGGGCGGAGCATAGCACAACTTTCACCCGCGCGAACCACTACTTTCACGCGCGAAGAAAAAAAATCTTCGCGCGACAAAATTCTCTCCCGCGCGGCACTCGACCGCGCCTCGGCGACCCCTCTCCGCGCGCCGCCCAAGTTGCCCGACCGCGCTCGTGAAGCCATAATGAGCGCGCACGGACGTGCAAGCAGGGCACGAGCCGAAGGCCCTATGGAACCACTCAACTCAGCCCTGGCCGTCCTGACGGCGATGATTACGCCCGCCGTGCTCATCTCCGCCTGTGGCGCGCTCATTCTCTCGACCTCGACCCGCCTGGGCCGCGTCACCGACCGCGTCCGCCTGCTCATAGACCGCTTCGAGGAGATGTCGAAGGGCGGCGGCGACGTTGAGCTTTACGAGGAACGCCGCGCGGCCACCTTCGACCAGCTCGACCGTCTGACGACGCGCTCGCGCCTGCTGCAAAGGAGCATGACGGTCTTCTACCTCGCGCTCGGCGTCTTCGTCGCCACCAGCGTCGCCATCGGTCTGGTCGCGGCGGTCGGGCAGACCGGCTACAGTTGGGTGCCCGTAGTGCTCGGCCTCGTCGGCTCGTGCGGCCTCTTCTACGGAAGCCTCCTGCTCGTCTTCGAGGCGCGGCTGGCGCAGGCGGCCCTGAACGCCGAGATGGACTTCATCTGGAAACTGGGCCGTGCGCTCGCCCCGCCCGACCTCAGGCAAACGCGCAGCCCGCACTTCAACCCGCTGACGCTCAGGAGAAAGCCTTGAACGCACGCGCCTCATACCTCGGACTCTACGAGACGGGCGAACTCGCGCGCCGCGTCGCCGCGCTCGAACGCCTGCTCGAAGCCTGCCGCGTCTGCCCGCTCGTTGGTGCCGCAATGAAATATTGTTCCACGAAATAGCGGCTCTTCTGCGGTTTTTTCAAGCCGCAGGGGTTGAGACCCTCGTGCTTAAAGGGGCCGCATTAGCACTATACTTTTATAGACGCGCACGGAGCCGGTGAAATTCTCGGCCGGCCCCTGCCGTGAGGGTTGCGCGCCTCTCCGAGTGATTTTGATCATCTGTGAATTCTGGGCCGGTGCCGACGGGGCGGCACCGGGACCCGAGGAGGCCCCCACCTGATTGGACTGGGCGAACGCCGAGGCGAGCAAAGAAAGCGACAATGCGGTCGCGGCGAGCAGTTTCATTTCCGTCCTTTCGATTCGGCGAATAAAGGTGTAACCCTCCTACGACAAACAGGGGTGCTTACAGCTCCTGGCGCGTGGGGCGGAACAGTATCTCGTTAACGTCCACCTCCTCCGGCTGGCTCATGGCGAAGGCGACCATGCGCGCGAACGTCTCGGCCGGGAGCGCCATCTCGTTGGTTATCTTGCGGACGCCCTCCCGGATGTCGGGCTCGGTGATCCTGTCAACGAGTTCCGTGTCGAGCGCCCCGGGCGAGATCACCGTCGTGCGGATGTTGTAGGGCTTCACTTCCATCCGCAGTCCCTCCGAGATGACGCGCACGGCGTGTTTGGTCGCCGCGTACACGACGCCGCCGGCGCGCACCTTGTGGCCGGCGACGGAGGAGACGTTAATGATGTGCCCGGACTTCTGCTCCTTCATGTACGGGAGCGCCGTAGCGATGCCGTAGAGCACGCCCTTGATGTTCACGTCGATCATCTGCTCCCAGTCTTCGACCTTGAGGCGTTCGAGCGGCGAGTGCGGCATCAGCCCGGCGTTGTTAAGCATGACGTCAATATGCCTATAGGTCTCGACAGCAGCGTCAACCAATCTCTTCACCTGGTCGAACTGGGTAACGTCTGTCGTAACAGCGAGCGCCTTGCCGCCGCTGCCGGTCAGCTCGTCGGCCAGTGACTGGATACGCTCGACGCGCCTTGCGCCCAGCACGACGGTCGCGCCCTCTGCGGATAGCAATCGGGCCGTCGCCTCGCCCAGCCCGCTGCTCGCGCCCGTGATGACGACCACTTTCCCTTCGATGTTATCGCTCATAACCTTGGCCCCTGTTTGTCATGACGGCCGCTCAGCGGCCGACCCTTCGCTCCAGGTGTTCGGGATACCGGGCTCCCTGCACCGTGATCTTCGAGGCGCTACTCGTGCCGCCGCCTCGGTCCAAGAGTTGGACGCTGAGGAGACGGAGCTAGCGGCCGCGCGCCTCGTTAGGCTATCTACAGAGAGCCTGCCGGATTCATTCTGGCAGATGCCCGCGCCGCAGGTCTCTTTCGAGGACGCCGTCTCGGCCGTCACCTCGGAGCGGGAGGAAGACTGACCCACACGCGGCTTATGGTAAGACTGTACAAGACAGCTCCATGACCCGGCTAACCGTCGGCTCTTTAACTATGAGCGCTTCAGGTTATACTTACACGCGAGTGAGGCGCTGATGAGGCCCGCGACTTGGTCAAAAGTCTTGACGGCTTTTTGACGGGTTTAGGGGGAAATGAGGGGTTCTGGGTAACAGGGGGAGCACGCTCCGCGCCCCTCTCGAAGGAGAGAAGCGCCCGTTAGTAAGGTCAGACAAAACGGGCACAGAGGTTGATTATGGCAGCAGAGTACCGACCGCATTACTTAGCCCTGTACGAATCGGGGAGGCTAGAGGAGAGGGTGCAGGCCCTCGAAAAGATGCTGCTTAGCTGCAACATCTGCCCGCTCGACTGCGGTAATAATCGGATTGAGAACCAGATCGCCAGGTGCTTCTCAGGCAGGCTGCCGATAGTCAGTTCCTACACTAAGCACTTCGGGGAAGAGCCGGCAATAGTCGGTACAAGGGGAGCGGGGTTAATCTTCTTTGGCAACTGCAACCTGCGCTGCGTCTATTGCCAGAACTACCAGATTTCGCAGGCGCACAAGGGGCAGATCAAAAATGAGGTCACGCACGAGCGCCTGGCCGACATGATGCTTGAGCTTCAGACGCGCGGCTGCCATAACATCAACTTCGTCTCGCCCACACACTTCGCGCCGCAGATGGCCCGCGCCGTCCTCGTCGCCGCCGGGCGCGGCCTTCATCTGCCAATCGTCTATAACACCAACGCCTACGACTCGGTCGAAGTCCTGCGGCGGCTGGACGGCGTCGTTGACATCTACCTGCCCGATTTGAAATACGCCGACTCCACGGAAGGCTACGCCTACTCGAAAGTTCCGAACTACACGGAGCACGCGCGCGCCGCCCTGAAGGAGATGTACCGGCAGACGGGCGACGAGTTGGTCTTCGGCGACGACGGCCTCTTGCGCCGCGGCCTCGTCGTGCGCCTGCTCGTGCTCCCGAACGACATCGCGGGGATTCGTGAATCGCTCGAATGGATACGCGACTGCTTGAGCCCGCGCGTCGCCGTCTCGCTCATGGCGCAATACTACGCGACGAACAAGGCCGCCAGCGAAGAGCGCTACACGCTGCTCTCGCGCCGCATCTCGGAGTCCGAGTGGCTGCGCGCCGTCTCGCTCCTCGACGAACTCGGCATGGAGGAGGGTTGGATGCAGGAGTACGACGGCGCTTCGCACTACTACCGCCCCGACTTCGACGACCGCGAGACGCCGTTCAAGGATGTTCGAGACTTTCAATAAACCTCAGGAGGAGCGGCAAAGGTGAGCACATACGTCGGCGCGAACGCGCCTGACTTCACACTCAAGGACGGCGAAGGGCGCGACTGGCGGCTCTCCGACCAGAGAGGCAAGGTCGTCGTGCTTCTGTTCTACCCCGGCGACGAGACGCCCGTGTGCACGCGGCAGATGTGCTCGGTGCGCGACCGCTGGGAGGACTACGCGGCGACGGGCGCGGAGGTGGTCGGCGTCTCGAAAGACTCGCCGGAGTCGCACCGGGCGTTTGCCGAGCACCACTCGCTCCCCCTGCGCCTGCTCTCCGACCCCGACGGCCAAGTCGCGGCGATGTACGGCGCGAAGTCGTGGCTGCCCGGTCGCACGGCGCGCGCCGTCGTCGTCATTGACGCAGAGGGCCGCGTCCGACACAACAAGGCGCAGCCGCTCTCGCTCTTCCGACCGAAGGACGACGAAGTGCTCGCCGCCATCCGCGCCGCGCGAGGGGCAGAGGGCGCGTGAGTCGGTGAACGCGGGCGCGGGCAGCAGCGTTGTGCTATCCTTCGCCACAGGGAAAAATTATCTGACCGGATTTCGTAAGGAGAACCCTTCATGGCCGAAGAGATTAAGTGTGCGCGCTGCGGGCAGAAGCGCGCCGCGCTCGGCTACGCGCCCTTCCCGAACGAGATCGGGCGGCGCGTCGGCTCGGAAATCTGCCAGCAGTGCTGGGGCGAGTGGCTGCAACACCAGAAGATGATTATCAACCACTACGGCCTCGACCTGACGAACGAGGATGCGCAAACCTTCCTCTTCGACAACATGAAAGCCTTCTTCTTCGGCGGCGGCCCGCCCGCGGCCCAGATAGACACGTCGAAGGAAGGCACGGTCAAGTGGTAAAGAGGTCAGAGGTCGGAGGTCGGAGGTCAGTTGTCGCGCCCGCCGCGTCGCATGCTTTCAATTGGAGACGTATGCTCGGCTAGTTTTACTGACCTCTGACCTCTTCTTTCCCCTTGTCCCGCCTGCGCCTCCGGCGTTAAGATTGCCCCAGTTAAAGCCCAACACAGCGACCGGGGATTTTACGGGGCCTTCGTCCGCCGAGGCGAGGCCGACAGTCCGGGCGCGCGTTGCGGGCCTGCGGTCAGGACAGACAACAGAGGCACAGGAGAGGCTATGAACAGGATGAGACTTCTTGCGATTCTCGCGGGCGCGGCGCTCGCCCTGGCAACCGCCGCGTGCGGCGGCGGCGATAACGCGAACGCCAACGCCAACGCGAACCGCGCCGCCAACGTGAACGCCAACGCGAATGCGAACGTGAATGCTAACGCGAACGCCAACGCCAACGCGCGCAACTGGAACATGTCGCGCGAAGAGTACAACAAGAACGAGAGCAGCTACCGCGCCGAGGCGAAGGGCAAGGGCGAGACCATCGGCCAGGACTTGGAGGACGGCTGGATTCACTTCAAGGTGCGCGGCGCGCTCGCCGCGGCCAGCGACGTGCCCTCGACGGGCATCAGCGTGGACGTGGAGAAGAAGGTCGTGACGCTGCGCGGCACGGTCGTCACCAAGGAGCAGAAGGCTAAGGCCGAGAAGGCGGCGCACGTGGACGGCGTCGCGAAGGTCGTTGACAAGCTCGAAGTCAAGCCCACAGGCCCGAACACGAACGTCGGCAACGCCAACGCGAACGCGCACGGCGCGGCCAACAAGAAGGGCTGAGGCCTTTGATTTTTTCTCCGGTAGCGCGGGCATACTAGCCCGCGCTACCGGAGCTGAAACTTTTCCCCGCGGCTCGCGTAAGCAGCAGGCGCGCCCGGCCACAGGCAACTCCTCCGCCCGATATTTTTAACTTTTCCTCGTGCGGGGCTTGAGTCCTGTTCGCGGCGGCGCACCCTTCAAGTTTTACCGTCTCAAAATTCGGCGCGTGCTCTTCTTCCGTCCCCGGCGCGGCGCAGGACTGTGGGGCACGCCGGTTTCTACGTCTCCTTCTCAGGAAGCCAGAACTCCTATGCGACACCTTCGGAAAAAACTTCTCCCCGCCCTCCTCGTCGCACTCGCCCTCTCTGCCCTGGGCTTCGCCGCGACCGCGGGCGCGCAGCGAAGGCGAGGCGGCGGCGCGGACGTGGCGACGACGGACGCCAACGCGGGCGTCAACGTCTATGCCATCACCAACGCGCGCATCGTCACCGTCTCCGGCGCGACCATCGAGCGCGGGACGGTCGTCATCCGCGACGGGCTGATCGCGGCGGTCGGCGCGAACGTCGCGGCCCCGCCCGACGCGCGCCCCATTGACGGCACGGGGCTGACGGTCTATCCCGGACTCATTGACGCAAGCTCGACGCTCGGCATCCCGCGCCCGACGCCTTCGCCCGGCGCGGCTGGCGCAGCGGGCGGCTTCGCCGGACTCTTCGGCCAGAGCGCGCCCTCGGCCACCTCGCCGAATTCGACGCAGTTGCCCGGCCTCCAGCCCGAAATCCTCGCCTCCGACATCCTCCGACCGGGCGGCCCCGAAATCGAGGCGGCGCGCAACGCCGGCATCACGTCGGCGCAGACCGTCCCGCGCGGCAACGTCTTCCTCGGCCAGTCGGCGGTCATCAACCTCGCGGGCGACTCGCCGCAGGCTATGATCGTGCGCTCGCCCGTCGCGCTCTACATCGGCCTGAACCCCATCGGCGGCGGGCAGTATCCGGGGTCGCTGATGGGCGTCTTCTCTTCGGTGCGGCAGATGCTCCTCGACGCGCGGCGCTACCGCGAGGCCAACGAAATCTACGAGCACAACCCGCGCGGCCTCCGAAGGCCGGAGCAGGACAAGTCGCTCGCTGCGTTGCTGCCCGTCTTAGACCGGCGCATGCCCGTCGTGATGCAGGCCGACCGCGAGCGTGAGATCGAACGCGCCCTCGACCTCGCTCAGGAATTTAACCTCCAGATGATCATCAACGGCGGACAGGAGTCCGACCGCGTGGCTCCGCGCCTGAAGGCTTTGAACGTGCCCGTCCTACTCTCTTTGAACTTCCCGCGGCGCACCGCCGCCGCCTCTTCGGAAGCCGACCCCGAACCCTTGCGCGTCCTGCGCGAGCGCGTCGAGGCGCAGAAGACCGCGGGCCGCCTCGCCGCTGCGGGCGTGCGCTTCGCCTTCCAGTCGGGCGGCATGACCACGATGTCGGACTTCCTCGCCAACGCCGCGCGCGCCGTTGAAGGCGGCCTCGCGCGCGACGAGGCCGTGCGCGCTCTGACTCTTCGCCCGGCGGAAATCCTCGGCGTCTCGAACCAGCTCGGCTCAATCGAGGTCGGCAAGATCGCCAACCTCACAGTCACGCGCGGCGACCTGCTCGCGACCGCCGCATCACGCAGGTCTTCATTGACGGTCGCCAGATCGAGCTGCGGCCCGTGGCGACCTCGACGGGCGGCGCGAACGCCTCCGGCACGTGGTCGCTGACGATCAATCTCGCCGGCTCTGGAAACGAGAAGCAGGAGTTCGGCGTCACGCTCACACTGCAACAGCAGGGCGAGCGACTTTCGGGGTCGCTGCAAGGTCAGCTCGGCTCCGGCACAATCGCCAACGGCACGATCAGCGGGGGCGACGTTAACTTCACCGTCCCCATCACGCTGACCGCGCCTGCGAGCCAGACCACCGACGCCATCTTCAGCGGCACGGTCGCGGGCGGCGAGATGCGCGGCACGGTTCAGATCGTCGGTCGCGGCTCCGGCTCTTTCGTCGGCACGCGCGCGGGCGCTCAGCCGCCGCCGACGGGCACGACCCCGCAGGGCGGCACGACGACGCCCGCGGGCGGTCAGCCGCCAGCCGGGACTCGCCCGCAGCCAGCGGGCGCGGCGACAAGCTTGTCAGGCACTTGGGCGCTCACGTCTTCCTTCGGCGGACAGGAGATCACCTCGACGCTCACGCTCGAACAGCAGGGCGACCGGCTGTCTGGCCGCGTCGAGAGCCGCTTCGGCACCGGCGAGATCACGGACGGCTCCGTCACGGGCAACACCTTCCGCTTCTCGACGAACGCGACCTTCGGCGGCCAGACGATCAGCCTGACCTACGAGGGCACGGTCAGCGGCAACCAGATGAGCGGCAACGTCACGACGCCGCGCGGCTCGATCCCGTTCAGCGGTACGCGCAACCCTTAAAGGCCGTAAACCGTGAACCGTAAACCGTGACAAGACAAAACCGGCTCTCACTTGTCACGGCTCGCGGCTCACGATTCACGGCTCTTTCTTGTCACGGTTTACGGTTCACGGTTTACGCCTTTCGGAGAATGCGATGAAGAGACTGTTGACACTCGCTTTTTTGCTCACGCTGGCGTGCGCGGTCGCGTCGGCGCAGACGCGCGGCGGCCAGGCGCGCGCGGGCGGCGCGGCGCAAGACACGCTGATACGCAACGCCACGGTCTTGACCGCCTCGCACGGCGCGCTTCCTGCCACGGACGTGCTCATCCGCAATGGGAAGATCGTCGCCGTCGGTCAGAACCTGAAAGCGCCCGAAGGCGCGCGCGTCGTTGACGCGACGGGCAAGTTCGTCTCGCCCGGCATCATTGACCCGCACTCGCACTCGATGATGGACGGCTCGGTCAACGAGTGCACCAAGTCCGTCACCTCGATGGCGAACACGCGCGACATCCTGAACCCGACCGCCATAGACATCTACCGCGAACTCGCGGGCGGCACGACCGCCGCGCTTCTGCTGCACGGCTCGTGCAACTCCATCGGCGGGCAGAGCACCACGGTCAAGCTCAAGTGGGGCCACCCGGCGGCTGACTACCCCGTGCCCGGCGCTCCGCCCGGCATCAAGTTCGCGCTCGGCGAGAACCCGAAGCGCTCGAACTTCAACGTGCCCGGCCTACAGGGGCGCTACCCGGCCACGCGCATGGGCGTCGAGGAGACCATCCGCGACGCCTTCATGCGGGCGCGCGACTACAGGGCCGACTGGGACGACTACCGCGCACGCACCGCGCGCGGCGAGAAGAACCTGATCCCGCCGCGCCGCGACCTTGAGCTTGAGCCGCTCGTCGAAGTCCTCGAAGGCAAGCGCTACGTCCACTCGCACTGCTACCGCGCCGACGAAATCCTGATGCTGATGAACCTCGCCGACGAGTTCGGCTTCAAAATCCGCACGCTCCAACACGTGCTCGAAGGCTACAAGGTCGCCAGCGAGATTGCGAAGCACGGCGCGATGGGTTCGACCTTCACGGACTTCTGGGGCTACAAGCTGGAAGCCTACGACGCCATCCCCTACAACGCCGCCATCATGACGCGCCACGGCATAGTCACCACCGTCAACTCCGACTCCGACGAGCGCGCGCGCCGCCTCAACATCGAGGCCGCGAAGACGGTGCGCTACGGCGGGCTGACCGAGGAGGAGGCGCTCCGCCTCGTCACCCTGAACCCGGCCATACAACTCGGTATAGACAACCGCACCGGCTCGATTGACGTGGGCAAGGACGCCGACATCGTCGTCTGGAGCGCGCACCCGCTCTCGGTCTATTCGCACCCGGAGCTGACCTTCGTTGACGGCGAGCTGCTCTTCGACCGACAGGCAGACATCGCGCGCCGCCCCGCCCTCGAAGCCGAGCGCAAACAGCTCGAACAGGCCGAGGCGAACCGCGCGCCCGCGCAGGGCGGCACGCCGCCGCGCGCGCCCGGCGCGATCCGGCGCGCCTACGCCGACGACGACGACAAGCAGGACGTGGAGGACAACCAGAGATGAAGTCAACTCAACTCTTCGCCGCGACCGAGGCCGCGCGTCGCGACGATGCGAAGCGGGCGGCGCGGCGCGCCCCCGTACTCATCGCCTTCGCAGTCCTCTTCGCGCTCCCGCTCTCGCGCGACGCACGCGCGCAGGACACTGACCGCCCCGACCCGCAGTTCTCGAACACGCCCGCGCCCACCTACGTCATCAGGGGCGCGCGCATCGTCACCGTCAGCGGCGCGGACATCGAGAACGGCTCGATAGTCGTCAGTGGTGGGCGCATCAGTGCCGTCGGCGCGAGCGTCTCGGCCCCCGCGGGCGCGCAGGAGATTGACGCGCGCGGCCTCACGGTCTTCCCCGGCATGATTGACCTGGGGACGAACATGGGACTCGTCGAAGTGTCCGGCGGCGCGCCCGGCTCGGTGGACTCTCAGGAGTTGGGCGAGATCAACCCGAACATCTCGGCCATCTGGTCTATCAACCCCGGCAGCTCGCACATTGACGTGACGCGCGTTGCCGGCGTCACGAGCGTGCTCTCGATGCCTTCGGGCGGGACGATTTCGGGCCAGGCCGCCTTCATCAACCTCGCCGGCAGCAGCCCGCGCGAGATGGCCGTCGTCCCGCAGGCCGCGCTCGTCGTCGAGTTCCCGCGCATCGGCGGCGGCGGCGGCTTCGCGGCCTTCCTCGCCGCGCAGCAGGGCATCACGCAGGACGCACTCGCGCAGCGCGACCGCCGCGTCGAGGAGTTGCGCCGCCTCCTGCGCGACGCCGAAGCCTACGGGCGCGCCGAGGACGCCTACGCCAAAGACCCGAAGGCGGTGCCGCGACCTGAGACCGACCTCAAGCTCGCCGCTCTCGTGCCTTACGTGCGCGGCGAGCGGCCCGTCATCTTCCGCGCCGAGCGCGAGCGCGAAATCCGCGCCGTCGTCCGCTTCGCCGAGGAGACCCGCCTCAAGCCCGTCATCATCGGCGGCAGCGACGCCTGGAAGGTCGCCCCGTTCCTCAAGGATCACAACGTCCCCGTCATCCTCGACAGCGTCCTGAACCTGCCGCTCCGGGAGGACGACGCCTACGATGCGCTCTACGAGAACGCGGCGAAGCTTCAAGCGGCGGGAGTCCGCTTCTGCATCTCGACGGGCGACTCTGGCGCGCACGTCCGCGACCTCCCCTTCCAGGCCGGCATGGCCGCCGCCTACGGGCTGCCGAAGGCCGAGGCCCTCAAAGCCGTCACGCTCTACCCGGCGCAAGTCCTGGGCGTGGCCGACCGCGTGGGTTCAATCGAGCAGGGCAAACTCGCCAACCTCGTCATCGCCGACGGCGACATGCTCGAGCCGCGCACGAATATCCGTTACCTCTTCATCAACGGGCGGCAGATACCGCTCGTCAGCCGCCACACGATCTTGAACGACCAGTTCAAGGACAGGAAGTAGTGGAAGGCAGTCGGTAAAAAGCGGGGGCTAGTCGAAGACGATTTCGTGTCTCCGACCAGCCTCCTGCTTTCGCGTCTTTCTCCGGTTTCAACTCTGACCGAACTCACCCGTGAGAATCTTTGACACTTGTCGCCGGAGCTGCGGCGCGTCCTGCGTCGCCGCCACCCAGACTATTGACCGGTCAACGGCGAAGTAGGCGTGCACCGCAATGTTGCGGAACCCCACAATGTCCGGCCACTCGATTTCGGCGTGGCGTTCGCGGAAGTCCGCGGACAGGCGGGCTGCCGCCTCGCCGATGTCCGAGAGGTAAAGTTCGTCACGCCGCATAGATGACCTCCGCGCTGTCGAGCACGGCCTGTCGAATCTTCTCCTTCAGCCCTCGTTTCGGCACGAGGTCAACGCGGCGTCGGATCAGCGCCGAGAGTTCGCGCTGCATCTTCGTGAGGGTCAGGAAGCCGACCTGCGCCGAGGGGTCGAACTCGACCAGCAAATCCACGTCGCTGTCCGGCCCGAAGTCGCCGCGCAACGCCGAGCCGAAGAGCGACAGCTCCCGCACCTGATAGCGCCGACAGAATTCCGCCAGGCGGTCAAAGGGGATTTCGATTGCGGCAGTCGGCATACGAGCTTCCTCCCGACCCGGAAGTATAGCTCAGATTCCCGCATGCTCACTGCTTTTGCAATCGGCTCGCAAAGTAATTGCAACCATCAGCCCCGGCGTTTCAGCTTATCTTCCCACGAACGAAAAATCACTGCCCCGACAATCGTCTTAAAAAGCGCCTCGCTTAAGACACCGCTCAATTGTCCGAAAGGTCGCAGTGAACCGAAATCCGACCGAGGTAAGAAGGGGAGACGAATATGAAATCTTCAGTGACACTACGAACCTTCGTGGCAACTTTCGCGCTCGCACTCGCGCCCTCGGCGCTGGCGCAGGACACCTCTATGAACACTCCGACCAACGGCGCGCACGCCGCCGTCGCCGCCGGCCAGAAGACGAAGCTCAAGGGCGTCGTCGTCAGCCGCGCCGCCGACTCGTTCGTCGTGCAGGACGCCAGCGGCGCGCAGACGACCGTCGTCTTAAACGACCGCACCAGCGTCAAGGCGAAGG
>Ga0209577_10005131_pt1 | contig 12240 bp, 7 predicted proteins | sample GraSoiAngelo_109_FD_185874 | JGI IMG/M metagenome (GOLD analysis project Ga0209577, IMG submission 185874) | Grasslands soil microbial communities from the Angelo Coastal Reserve, California, USA - 14_0903_12_20cm (SPAdes) (version 2) | ecosystem: Environmental > Terrestrial > Soil > Grasslands ... | reverse complement strand
CGGCACACCGGGGGCGTAACCCGCGAGGAAATTCTCTGGCATCTTCTCTAATCCAGCCTGATGAGACCCGACATTCCAAAACTGCCAATCCGCCAGAAAACACCCCACATCGAGCGCTGGATCGGCTAAACGAACAGTGTCGAAATCCATCATTGTGAGCCAGTCCGGCGCGACCCAGATGTGTTCGGACTTGAGGTCACCGTGGATAAAGGTCGGGGGCTCCTGGGGGAGTTGTTCGTGCAGTTCTCGCGCACGGTCGAGCAACGCCTCAATCGTCGAGCCTACCTGCGGGAGTAGCACGGGAATGTGAACACCCTTCTTCGCAATCGACCGAGTCTCAGCAGCAAAATCGTGTGGGGGGCCGAGGGGTCCCATAGCCTCCACAGGCATCTGATGCAGCGTGCGGAGAGCCGCTCCGGCGCGCTGTAAACACGTTGCGAGGTTATCCACCTGGCGCCGCGCGAAGTCACACAAGGGTGTGCCCGCCGCTCGTGGGTAAAGAACCACTGCGTCCTCCGCCACGCAGGCGAGCGGCCGCAAGCCGTGCGCCGAGCCCCCATGTTTTTCGAGCCACTCTGCCGCTGTGCTTGCTACCCGAAAACAGCGCGCCGCGTCTTCCCGGCGAAAGACGCGGGCTCGGTCTTCGGCGATGTAAAGCTTGGCGAATACGGTTTCGGCACCGGCGTCGAGTGGGTCATAACGCAGTACGTGCCCCTTGCCGGGGCGGTATTTAATAGGCGTAACCCGATAATCTCGGCTCCGGCATTGGTCGGATTCCGCGAGTCCCGTCTTCGCGAGCAGGACATGCAGGTGCTGCGGATCTGACAAGCGCACGAGTTGATTGAATCGCGCGTCTAGCGGCGACACCCAGACCCGCATGCTCCAGTCGCGAAAATCCTTCCAGAGTTGTTGAAAGGGGGCAGCTACACCCCGGCGTACCGCCTCGGCTTCTATCTTGGCAAGAACGGTGGTCTCTGGGGGCTCGTCTTCGCTTGCATTTGGTGCCCAAGTCACAGCGATAGGACGAATGTAATTTCCTTTGGGGCTTTCGGTATCAACAAACGTATCGTAATAGGCTATGATCTTGCGACCGGGCTTGAAACGCACTTCCGTTAGGCGGAACGGCCCAACGGCAACCCCTGGGGGAAGCATTGCCCTCAGCTGATCCGCCAACACTTCTTGGGTTGGCGCGGAGAGTAACAGCCGTTGGATACCCTCCGACGTGGCGCGCCCCGATAGCACGTCAGCAATGTTCATTTCTCTACTTCCCTTCTGCCACGATGAGACAGAGAAAAACCAATTCTCGGCGCGCGAACTGCCGAACCCCAGTGCGCGCCGTGACCAGGAGGCATTCCCTTGTCACTTATTCCGATGACGTTCGAACGCTGGCATCCATAGTTTGGCTCTTCGGGCATTCTGGAGTTTCTGAGCACCCTAGCGCTGCGTCCCGATACCACCTCACAAACCTTGTAAGTCCTTCTTTGAGGGGGGTCGCGGGTCGATAACCAAGTATGCGGGCTGCTTTGGATGTGTCGGCCCAGGTCACGGGAGAATCTCCCGGCTGCGGCGGGCGCCAGTCGCAGGTGGCCTTGCGTCCAGTGGCGTTCTCAAGCAGTTCGACAAGCTCGGTGAGTTTCACAGGAGTAGAATTACCGAGGTTGAAGACCTCAAAGGGAGCACCATTTGCGGGGAGCCGCAACTCCGGGTCGAGACTCGCCAAGATTCCGCGCACAATGTCATCCACATAGGTATAGTCGCGGGCGCTTGAACCATCTCCGAAAATGGGCAAGGGTTTACCGGCCTCAAGCAACGCGGTGAACTTACGGATGGCGAGGTCGGGGCGTTGCCGCGGGCCGTAGACAGTGAAGAAACGCAGACAGATTACCTCGAGTCCGAACAGATGGGCATAGGTATAGGCTAGCATCTCGCCGGCCAGCTTAGTGGCCGCATACGGAGAGAGTGGCCGAAGTTCCACTTGATCTTCAGAAAAGGGCACACGGCTCGAGGCACCATAGACCGAACTGGACGAACCAAAGATGAACCTCTTCACCTGAAACTGGCGGCAGAGTTCCAGCAGGTTCAAAGTGCCCGCTACGTTTACTCGCTCATACAATTTCGGCTGCGCGATGGACGGGCGCACACCCGCACATGCAGCCAGGTGAATGACGACCTCGGGGCGATAGGATGCCATGATCTGAGGCAGCTCGACTGTGTCACAGATATCGAGAGCGTGAAACTCACAGTCGCCGACGTGGCGGATGTCTTGCAAATTGGCTTTCTTCAAAGTGCGGTCATAAAAAGGGTTGAGATCATCCACGATGGCTAGCCGAGCACCGCGGCGAAGCAGGGCTTCGGCAAGATGCGAGCCAATGAATCCGGCTCCTCCGGTCAGCAGCAGCTTTTGTCTTTGGTCACTCATCTTGGTTTTGCCTCTACGTTTGTGGGGATCTCAGAAGTGGTAACGCACAGAAACCTGGAGCTGGCGAGCCGGGTAAGCGGTGTGGGGTTGGCCGAAGGTCGGCGAGATGATTACACCATTGTAATTCTGAAAATTCGCGTGGTTGAAAACATTGAAAGCGTCCCAGGCAAGCTCCACGAAGTGGGCATGCTCTCTATGCCTCATCAGCCGCCAACGTTTCGACAGCCGCAGGTCCAGGTCTGTATAGGCCGCGCCACGCCCGGCATTGCGCCAGAGGCCCGGGGGACGGTCGTTAAAAACGGTATCGTTATTATCATCCTTTCCCGTGGTGATGTTGTAGGGAAGGCCCGACCAAGCGTTAAAGATTGCCGACAGCTGAGAGCCGAACCGCCAGGGATAGACGAGAACCGCGTTGAATCGGTGCCGGCGGTCGAGGTCTGAGCGGCCCCAGTCGGCGTGCGGGTCATAATTATTGGACGGCGTATACAGGAAGCCATTCTGGGTGTCATAGACATCATCAAGAGTGCGGGAGAGCACATATTGCGCCATGATGTTCAGCTTCTGCAGCCGGCCTTTATAGGTAACCGTTAAGCTGTTGCTCTGTGAGGAGCCGGAAGCCTCGAACTGATCGATGTTGACAAAATTGGGGTTGGGAGGGGTGAGGGTGCCGGGCAAGGGGGCATTCAGGTTGCGCGAACGATACAGGTCTACGCCGCGCAAGGTGGAGAGTTCCACGGTAAGAAAATTCTGGCCGCGGCCCAGTTTGCGCTCAACGGCGAAGCTGCCTTGCATGAGGTACGGGAAGCGGATGCTCGGATCAGTCGTCATGATGCTAGGTGGGGCCACGCTTGCCGGTGGGGTCCCGGGCAGAAACGGCTGTGGATAGGACGGGCAGGATAGTGGGCAAGAGAGAACGATCTGCTGGATGGCCGATCCGCCGTAAAGAAGACTGTCCTGCTGCATGAGGTACGGCTGCCGGTCGTAGAAAACTCCAAAGCCTGCTCGGAACACGGTGTTCTCCAGCACCGCGTTCGTGCTTCGAGGCGCATAGGCCACAGCAAGACGTGGAGCAAGATTCTGATGGCTGGAGACGCTCGGTTGAAACTCATAACGCAAGCCCAGCATGAGGGAAAGATCAGGCCGCAAGCGCATATCGTCTTGGAGGAAGGAATAAACTTCGTGGTCCGGAAAGTCGACCGAGGGATTACCCAAGTTCATTGTAAACTGTGAGGGGTGCGGGGACGGGCTCTCGAAATCTGCCAAGCCGGAAAAGATAAAGGTACCGCCAAAATTTGACCGATCGGTAGAGGAGAAGTTCCGCAATTTGACTCCCGCACCGAACCGTAAATTATGACGGCCATAAAAAAGCGAAGCCACGTCTTGCATATCGCCCAATTTTTCAATTAGGCTGAAGTTCCTTGGGGCGCCGCCGAAATAGGCGTAGCCCGGAATGTCGACGGCATAGCCGCCAAACGCGCTGGAGGTAGTTTGGCGCTCCTGCTTGTAGGTGAGACGTGCCTGGTTCTGAAAGTTCGCGGAAGGTGTGAACGTTTCGAGGATCTTACCCTCATTCTCGTGGTTGAAATTGTTGGTTGCGCGGTCGGGAAGGTAGAGCCCCCCAACGCCCTGACTATCTGTCTTGTCATCCTTGAACTTATATAGAACGGATAATTTGTGAGACGGGCGGAAGCGGTTGTCGATCCTGCCGAACAAGGAGGTGGTGCGCTGGGGAACCCCGACATTCTCTATAAAGAGGCCCTGTGGCGTCGTAACGTTGTTTATGGTGAGTCCCCCCGGCGTGGTTGCGTAAACCACCGCACTATTGTTGAAGAGATGGTAGCGTCCCGCCAGGAAAAAAGTCGTCTGTTGAGCAGTAGTTAGCGGACCATCCAATTCCACCTCGCCGATGGCGCGCTGCTGCACCGGACGCACCGTGGCCAGAGGATTACTGGCATCCACTGCGGAATTACGGAACATGGCGAGCACATTGCCGCGGTAACGGCGGTGGACGCCACCCCTCGTGGTAACTTCCAGCCGCCCTTTGCCGGGCCGTCCGAACTCTGCGGAATACGGATTCTGGTCGACGGCCACACTTTTTACGCTCGAAGAAGGCAGATCGAGGGAACTGGTCTCCACTCCATCCACAATCAGGGTCGGTCCGCTGGCGCCAGTAGTGGCCGGGTTGAGAAACAAAGAAGGAACAACCAAAGGGTTGCCATCGCGCACCGGCAAGTTCATTACCAGATGCTCATCGAAGCGAGCTTGGCCGCGATTGTCCTCCGCAACGAGATCCGATTGCGCACTGACGGTTACCTTCTCGGATACCTGCGCAATCTTGAGCTTTACCCGAATGCGGGCTACCGGTTCAGAGCCGACAGTGATGGACTTTTCCACCGGCTCGAAACCGGGAACGTTCAAGCTCAGCACGTATTCGCCAGCAGGGACATCGGAAAATTCAAATGCTCCTTCATCGTCGGTTGTCGCGGTAAGGGGCTTCCCTCCGGCCGAGGGGGCCAGATCAACATTGACATCCGACACCGCGGTGCCGTCAGGATCTTGAAGGCCTCCGCGCACCACTGCTTTGTCTAGAGGACTCTTGGCTGGGGCGGGTTTGGGGGCGGGCGGGGGAGTTTGGCCCTCAGCCACAGTCTTCGGCAATGGCGATTGTTCAACGGCGCTTGCCGTGGTAACTCCCGACGGAGTCGGTTGGGAAGGCGAAGCAGTGGGTCTGGAGGACGGTGGGGGAGTTTGGCCCTCAGCCACAGTCTTCGGCAATGGCGATTGTTCAACGGCGCTTGCCGTGGTAACTCCCGACGGAGTCGGTTGGGAAGGCGAAGCAGTGGGTCTGGAGGACGGCGGGGGAGTTTGGCCCTCAGCCACAGTCTTCGGCAATGGCGATTGTTCAACGGCGCTTGCCGTGGTAACTCCCGACGGAGTCGGTTGGGAAGGTGAAGCTGTGGGTTTGGAGGACGGTGGGGGAGTTTGGCCCTCAGCCACAGTCTTCGGCAATGGCGATTGTTCAACGGCGGTTGCCGTGGTAACTCCCGACGGAGTCGGCACTGGCGATGCGGAAGTCGAAGCCTTCGTGGACAGAGGCAGCGGACCGGCGGCAGGACTCGGCACGGCTTCTAGTGGCGCTGTTCTTGGTGCTAAGGCTTCCCCTTGAGCGCTTGACGCTCGACTCGCTGCCAAAGCTGTGGTCTTCGTGTTCGTTTCCGGCGTGGACTGTCGGGCTACGGCCGTGTTATCAGACGCCCCGCGCACGTCGACCACCAGGCGATCAGGGTTAGTGAGTTCGGAGACCGAATAATCTTTCATCTGGGCCACGTCCAGCACTACACGCACTACGTCCGAGCGGTTCTGAGCCACGCGCACCGCCTTCAAGCAGCGGCCGGAAGGAGTGCTGATGGGCTGGCGCAGGAGTTCATTGCTCAACCGGGCGTTCTCGATATCGAAATAGATGCGATCCGGATCCGAGAGGCGAGCGGTCTGGTATTGCACCCGGCCTCCGAGGTCGATGATCATTTTGGCGCTGTTGTCCGTGTTTGAGAAGCTCACGCGTCTCACTTCCACTTCTTGCGCCGACGGCGTTTGGCTCGCAACTGCGCGGCGGGAAGCCCAATGCGACCCACCGAACGCGCGCAGATTTTGCGCGTGTTGGGATGGAGCGCCTTGCTGTGCGCGGGCTGGCGCGACCATCCAAAATGCGGCGGTTAGGAGGATGAGCAGGCAAAGGTGTTTTCGGATCATCGTAGTTCGTCCCTTTCTTCAGCGACGGTAGCCGCTTCTGGAAGAATTTTGTTTGGCTGACTCGCCAACACTTCCCGGGCTGTCGGGGAGAGCAACAGCCATCGTGCTCCCTCCGAGATGGCGCGTCCCGCTAGCATGCGAGCGAAGTGCATTCTCAACTTCCTTCCTGCCGCGATAGAGCACCCAGAAAAGTTAATTCCCGGCGTGCGAACTGCCTAACCCTAGTGCGTGCCGTCGCCCGGAGCCATTCCCTTGAATCAGTTGCTCGACACGACCGATGACCTTGGCCGCATTATGTGTCCACGTGCGCTCTGAGCAGGCTTCACTGGCCTTTTGTCCAAGTTCTTCACGCAGCGCGTGGTCGTTTCGGAGCCGCGCGACGCAGCGAACCAGGTCCGCGGGATCACCCGGCTCAAAGAGAAGACCCGTGACCCCATCAACAACGACTTCCGCGACTTGTCCTACGCGACTTGCGACCACTGGCCGGCCCGCCGCCATGTATTCGAAGAGCTTCAACGGAGAAAAGTAAAAATTGTCCAGAGCTGGGTAAGGAGCAACAGCAACATCCATCGCGGCCAAATACTGGGGCACATCTTCATGAGTGAGGGCCCCGACAAACGTTACGGCTTCGATTAACCCCGCGTCCTGCATTTCCTTCTCAAATTGCGGCCGCAATGGCCCGTCTCCCACAAGAAGCAAGTGGATCGAAGGATCGCCCCGGTGCAACTCCCGAAACGCAGAAAGCAGCACGTCCACGCCATGCCAGCGTTTAAACGTACCGACAAAGCCGATGACAAAGCGCCCATCAAGGTTATGGCGCTGCCTTACCAGCGAGCCGTCCAAGCCGGGATGGAACAAGTGCGGATTAACCGCGTTGGGCAGCACGTGAATACGCTCGGCTTTTACGCTTGCTTTTCGTAATTGGCTGTCGAGTGATTCGGAAACCGGGATCACCAGATGCGCCTTTCTCCAGATCATCCTTTCGACCCAGCGTGCCAGCGGCGGGCAGGTCACCCCCGCCCGATAGTGCTGCTGCTCGTAGGCGAAAGGCGCGTTCACTTCGAGGACCAGCGGAATGGAGCACTTTTTAGCCAACCTGAGGCCCGCCACGGCCCAGAGACTGTAGCGCTCATAAATGAAATCCGGATGCAACTGCTTCGCAGCGCGCCGCGCCGCTTTGAAGAACGTCAGATTATGAAAGAGACGCACCGCATCTGGGTTGCGACGGGGAGTTCGGCCGATCATCCGCTTGGCGGCCCTCAGGACCTGGGCTAGCGCGCGGTTCCAGGGAGAAAGCGGTGCTGGCCAAACTAAGGCGTGGAGTTCCTCTTCGAGAGTCTGCTTACAGTCGGGCAAGCGACAAGCGACGATGACAACTTCATGACCGAGCTCGGTGAGCGCGCGTGCGAAAGACCGGATATGGATGGCTGCACCGCTTTTTCCAGCCAGATCGATACCGGGATCGTTACACAGATAAAGTATCTTCATTCGCCCCCACTTGCTGGATAACAGACAGTAGTTGTCGAGAGTTCTTTTCAATGGAAAAGCAAGTTTCAATCTTGGCCCTGGCAGCAAGGGCCAGTTGTTCTCGCAGCTGCGGCGACTCGAGTAGTCTGTTCAGTGCGTCGGCAAGCCTTGCGGGGCTGTTCGGCGGCACAAGCAGGCCCTCGACTTCGGAGCAAATCACCTCAGGAATGCCCGAAACAGGCGTGGATACGACAGGTACCCCACTCGCCATGGCCTCTAGCAACACGTTGGGAATGCCGTCGCGGTCGCCGTTGGCGGCAACGACACAAGGCAGCGCAAAAAGGCAGACTCTCTGGTAAAGACGGCAGAGCCTTTCGTGCGGCAACGAGCCGAGGAAATTTACTTGGTCGTTCAGACCCAACTGTCCCACCTGGGCTTCCAGGCTCTGTCGCAGAGGGCCATCCCCAACAATCTCGACTCGGAAGCAACGACCACGCTTACGAAGAAGGTACGCAGCTAAGATGAGGTCGCCGAGACCCTTCTTCTCGACCAGCCGGGCAACCGAAAGAATCACGGGTGGTTGTGCGTCACGAGCGCTTGGAGAGCAGAACTTAAACTGGGAGAGATCCAGGCCATGATAAATACAATGGAGTTTGCCGTTGCTTGCTGACTCGATCTGAGTTGCTATATACCGTCGGTTGTATTCCGTGCAGGTGACGACGGCCCCGGCAGTCTGGGCCTCCGCCCGAAGAAGCTCCGGGGACGTTTTGACGTAAAGGTCTTTGGCGTGGGCTGTAAAGCTATAGGGTACTCCCGTCAGGTGATGAGCAAACATAGTGACCAGGGTTGGGTCGTGCGCGAAGTGCGCGTGCAGATGAGTCAAGGATTCGCGAACAACCAGGTCTGCCAAGTAAGTCGCCTGGAAGAAGCATCGAAACACGCCCTTCTGCCGGTATCGCAACGCCCGGAGTGCGGTCTGGCAGAAGCGGATAGGCTGGCCCAAAAACAAGCGGACACTGGATCGTCCAATCGCCTGAAAGTTGTGTTTTGTTGACAGACAGGTCACCGGCGCATGTACCTCGGACGCTTTGGAGTTGGCGACCTTATCTTCGGTCTGCTTCATGGTAAAAATGCGCAAGCGAACTCCTAATCGCTCGACGCTGATCACTTCGTTCAGGATGAAGGTTTCCGACAGCCGCGGCCACGCGCTCACGACATAGCCCACCTTGGGCTTTCCGTTTGACTGCTGCTGCACGCGATAGCGCTCACGATCTATCCAATCAAATCGTCTGCGCTTAGGAGCGCACCTCGACGCCATAAGCCCCAGCCCCTTGTGAGCCGTTAGCCCACCTTTTTGAGATCCGCGTGCGCTCGCTTGTTTGGCGGTGTAACCCAAAGGCCCTGGCCCTCGGCCTAGCGTCAAATTCGCCTACTTCTCGTGATAGCTCACCGTGTCGTGTAAGTTTCGCGAGGACCAGGCACAGCGTCTCGGGCGCGCAAGCTCCCTCCGAGCACTTTACCGAAGCGGATTCTGTCGACAATCGAGGAAAGACTCCAAATGCGATGAGGAAGATTCTTTCATCCCAGGGAATTATTGCAGAAGCGCTTTTCGCCAATCACCAGACAAATGTTGCCATGATATTCACTACTGTGAGTAAAAGAGCTTAAGGTGGTTTACATGCATTTCCCTAAGGAATCTCCGGCGAAGGCCCGCTTGCTTGCTACCTTGTATCTAGCAAACTGGTGTATGAGCCAGGATTTGCAGAAATGGCAAACGACGTTGGCCGACCAGCCTTACACGAATTGCAGGCCGCCGGTTGGCTTGCTAGTGTGCGCCAAAGGGTCTGATCCTGGGTCTCGCGAAGAATCCCCCAACTTATCTTCTTAACTAAAGGAAGAAGCGTGTTCGACAGCTGGCGGAAAAACTTGCAATGGCAGGCGGGAGCGGCTCTCCCTCGAACGAACGGGAGGTTTAAGCAAACGCAACGCTTTGCGGAGTCGAAAAATTGAGTATGACACAACCATATAAGGAGGCCTTCCTCAAAGCCCTAGACAAAGCTTACCCAGGCTGGGCTGGCGAGCCTCGTTCGACAGTGGTCTCCTCGTCGGAAAGGACCGAGAACAATGGGACTAAGCCTTCGGCGGTCGACTCGATGCCAGGCGAGCCGCATCGGTCGACGGAAACTGCGGGCACCGGAGGCGAATCTCGGCCAAGGGTCCCGACCCGGGCTGAGCCGCCGCAGGTGTCGAAAGCGGCAAAAAGCCGGGAGATGCTGAGTCAACCCAGGTCTTTGGGTCTCGATCAAAGGCTTCTTTACTTTTTCCATCTTTTTCGCCCGTACTGCGGAAAGATCTCGCTGGCCTTCGCGGGGATCGTTATGGAGGCGGTGCTCGGCGTCATGCGCCCTTGGCCTCTCAAAGTGGTTGTCGATCGCGTGCTTACCCATAGACCAAGCCGCGTGCCTTTCATCCACCACTGGTTAGACACCGCGCCGCTCACGGGCATGCAAATCGTGTATGGCTGTTGCGCCGCAGTACTGCTTATCGCGGTCATCACCGGTCTGACGGCTTACTGGTATACCCGGCTTATAGGCAACATTGGACAGCACTTTGTCTTTGACTTGCGGCGGGACCTATTCGGCCACATGCAACGTCTGTCCCTGAGTTTTCACGACCGGCAGAGGACCGGTGACCTGACCACCCGGTTGACCTCCGACATTCAGTCGATTCAAGACTTCATTACCAACGGTGTCATCGTTTTCTGCACCAACACGATGTTACTGACCGGGATGGCGATCCTGATGTTCTGGGTCAACTGGAGGTTCGCTTTCGCTACGCTCTCGGTCTCCCCATTGATGTTCTGGATCGTTTATCGCCACAAGCTCCTCATCAAGCGCGCCACGCGCAAAGCCCGCGCCAGCACGGGACTGCTGGCCGCCCTCGCCCAGGAAACCCTAGCATCGATCCGCATCGTACAAGGGCTGGCGCAGGAGGATCAGATCGACGACCGCTTCCAGGCGCAAAGCGAAAACACGCTTCAGGCGTTTCTCGAGAGCATCCGCTATCAGGCGCGCATCGCCCCGGTAGTGGATTTCTTGTCGGCCATCGGGCTGGCCATGGTGATGTGGTACGGGGCCAAGTGCGTCCTTAGCGGCCAGCTCACCACCGGCGACGTGATCGTTTTCTTTGCTTATGTGAACAGCTTCTACACCCCCATGAAAGCCATTTCGCGCTCGGCGAATACCTTCACGAAAGCCAGTGTAGGCGCCGAACGAATCTTCGAGGTTCTGCAGCATCGGAGCGAGGTCAGAGACCGCCGACGCGCGCGGCCAGCCCCACAATTCAAGGGAGCCATCCAGTTTCGCGATGTGTCGTTTGAATACGAAGCGGGCGCCCCGGTTCTCTCTAAAATCAATCTTTCTATCGCACCGGGAGAGAAGCTGGCGATTGTCGGGGCCACCGGGGCGGGGAAGAGCACGCTGGTCAGCCTAGTTCCTCGCTTTTACGACCCCACCGAGGGCGCCGTCTTGATTGACGGAGGAGACATTAGAAATTATTCGCTTCACTCTCTCCGCGAACAGATCAGTCTGGTCCTTCAGGACTCCTTACTACTGAGCGGCACCATCCGCGACAACATCGCATTCGGCCGGACGAATGCGACGGACGAGGAAATCTGTGCTGCGGCCAGGACGGCAAACGCGGAGGAGTTCATTCGCCGGCTTCCGAACGGCTACGATACCCGCGTGGGAGAGAGGGGAACCACTTTGTCCGGCGGGCAGAAACAGCGAATTGCGATCGCGCGCGCGGTGTTGCGCAACGCGCCTATCTTGATTCTCGATGAGCCCACCAGTGGTCTGGATGCCGCCGCCGAGCGCACGGTCATGGACGCGCTTGAGCGAGCGGCGGCCGGACGCACCACCCTCATCATCGCTCACCGCCTCAGCACCGTGCGCCTGGCGGACCGCATCATCATCCTCGATGGCGCGAACATCGTCGAGGAAGGCACCCACGCAGAGCTCCTGGCCCGCAACGGCCGGTACGCTTACCTTTATCGGCTTCAGGTGACTCCGCGCGAAGCGGCAGTTCTTCACGCCACAAAATCCGAAAACTAACCCGGCTGACAAGAGCTACCCGTTTGGAACAACTGCCGAAGGATTTGCAGCCATGAGGAGCTCGAAGATTGCTTCGGCTCTGAAAAGTAAGAACCACAACAACCTTACGATTCTTCCCCGCGCTCACTAACCATCCCGGACGAGTGTGTGCCCGTTGAAACCTGCCTGGTGATGCCAAGGTGCTCCCGCCCCTTGATCAAGGCGGGTACCCGAGTAGGGCGCACACCAGCAGGGAGGCGCTTTCGAGAAAAGGTGTGATTTCCTCGTCTTCCTGCAGTATTATATACTGCAGGAGGACCGAGCATGGATAATCTCGCACCTGTAGTGCCTTCCCGCATTGCACAATTAGCAGCAGCCTTCTCGCATCCGCAACCGATGCGACGAGGTTCGCTCTGTGAACGCCGGATGAAGTGCGGACAAGCAGCCTGCGCCTGTCAACACGATCCTAAGGCGGCCCATGGTCCTTACTTCCTCCTCACGCAGAAGGTCGAG
>Ga0209577_10005130_pt1 | contig 12240 bp, 9 predicted proteins | sample GraSoiAngelo_109_FD_185874 | JGI IMG/M metagenome (GOLD analysis project Ga0209577, IMG submission 185874) | Grasslands soil microbial communities from the Angelo Coastal Reserve, California, USA - 14_0903_12_20cm (SPAdes) (version 2) | ecosystem: Environmental > Terrestrial > Soil > Grasslands ... | reverse complement strand
CGTTTGTTCGCGCCCTCGGACTGGATCCGCAGGTTATGGGTGAGGATGCCGGTGTTAGTGGACTCGAACTTCAGCCGCCCGGCGTGGACGTTGAGCGCGGCGGGGCGGATGCGGTACTCGTCCTGAAAGACGTGGACGACGCGCCCTGGCACCGGCACGCTCGAGGGGGTGCCGCAGCCCCCGAGCCCGGCGAGCCCGGCGGTTGCGGCCGCCAAACGCCCGGCGGTGGCGAGGACGCTGCGGGGCTGGGGCCGGAGCATCGGGCCGAGGATTGTTCCGTATCATCTCCGCCCGCATGAGGGACGTCCGCAAGATCGCGGGCGGCGTCGCGACGTTCGCGGCTTGCGCCGCGCTCCTCGCCGCCTGCAGCTCGCGCCAGGTCAAGCTCCCCCGCTCGAGCCCCTACTACCACGGGGCTCAGCTGTTCGCCGACCACTGTCGCGGATGTCACACCCTCGACATCGTCAACGCCCAGGGGTCGGCCACCAAGGTACGGGACCGCGAGCGCACCAACGGCCCCAACTTCAACGTGCGCAAGGAGCAGGTCTCCCAGATCCTGTTTGCGATCCGCAACGGCGGCTTCTCCGGAGCGATCATGCCCGAGAACATCGTGGTGGGCACCGACGCCCAGGCCGTAGCCCGGTTCCTCGCCCGCTACTCGGGGCTCAAGGCGGCGAGCACCAGCGGGGGGGCGCCGGCCGGCCCCAGCCAGGGCAGCGGCGCTCCCGGCGGACCGCCCTAGGCCGCCCGGCGCGGCCCGTGCTCGATCTCAGGCTGATCCGCGAGGATCCCGACGCGGTGCGCGCCGGGCTGGCCCGGCGAGGACTGGGGGACAGGCAACTCGACGAGGTGATGGCCGCCGATGAGCGCCGACGCGAGCTGCTCCCCGAGCTCGAGGAGCTGCGCGCGCGCAAGAACCGCGCCTCGGAGGCAATCGCCGAAGCCAAGCGCGGGGGCGAGGACACCACGGAGGCGATCGCCCAGATGCGCGAGGTGGGGGAAAGGGAGAAGGGGCTGACCGAGGAGCTCGCCGAGACCGAGACGCGTCTGCGCACGGCACTGGCCGCCCTGCCCAACCTTCCCGCCCCCGACGCGCCCGAGCAGGACACCCCCGTGCGGGAGGTGGGCGACGCCGGGCGTGAGGGGCGCGATCACCTCGAGCTGGCGGGATCCATGATCGACATGGACACCGCCGCGCGGGTGTCGGGGGCGCGATTTGCCTACCTGCGCGGAGAGCTGGTGATGGTCGAGCTGGCGCTCGTGCGCCTGGCCCTTGAACGGCTGCGCGAACACGACTTCGAACCGGTGATCCCCCCCGTGCTGGTACGCGAGGAGGCCCTGTTCGGAACCGGCTTCCTGCCCGACACCGAGCAGCAGATCTATCGTCTCGCCGACGACGAGCTGTACTTGATCGGCACCTCGGAGGTGCCGCTGGCGTCCCTGCACGCGGGCGAGATTCTCGATCGCGAGCAGCTTCCCCGGCGCTACGCGGGGTTCTCGTCGTGCTTTCGGCGCGAAGCGGGGGCGGCGGGCCGCGACACCCGGGGCATCTTCCGCGTGCACCAGTTCGACAAGGTGGAGATGTTCAGCTTCGTCGAGCCCGCAGACTCCGAGGCCGAGCACGAACGTATCCTGCAGATCGAGGAGCAGCTCCTGGCCGAGCTTGAGATTCCCTATCGGGTGGTGAGCATCGCCGCCTCGGACCTGGGCGCCTCGGCGGCCAAGAAGTACGACTGCGAGGCGTGGCTCCCCGGCCAGGGTCGCTACCGCGAGCTGACCTCCTGTTCGAACACCACCGACTACCAGGCCCGCCGGCTGCAGATCCGCGTGCGCGACGAGCGCGGCAGGCCGCGAGTGCTGCACACGCTCAACGGCACCGCGGTGGCGGTGGGCCGCACGATCATCGCGCTGCTCGAGAACGGCCAGCGCGAGGACGGCGGCGTCGACTTGCCCGAGAGCCTGGTGGCCTACGGGGCACCGCCGCAGCTGGCGGCGACCTGAGGTTGTGCGCCACGGCCGCCGGCCCTTGGCGGGTTGGCCGACGACCGTGACGCGATACGACCAACCCCTGACGCCCCGCAGGGGTAGGGACGAATGGGTGGCCGTATCCGGAATCTCTAACACAGCGTCAGAAGCCGGACAATCCCCAGAAGTGGGACATCGCCCCGCCGTGCCCGGCGCCGCGGCCCGGGCGCTGGGTTACCCTGGCCTCCGATGTGCGGGAGACGGGGGAGGGGATCGCTCGTGGCGGTCGGCGCGCTGGGCGCGCTCCTGCTCGCCGCTGGGACCGCACGGGCGGCCGGCGCGGCGCGCGGCGCCCGCACGCACAAGCGCCACCGCCGGCCCCCGGCCGCGCTCCGGGTACGGGTGCTCGGCCCCGACGCGGGCTCGATCGCGCGCCGGCGTCGCGTTCGCGTGCGGGTCCGCGCCCGCCACGACGCGGTCGTCCGGCTCTACGCCACGCTGGCCCCCGACGCCCATCGGGCGAGCGCCGCCGTGATCAGCCGCCCCGGCTCGGTAGTCCTGCGCGCCCGGCATGCGCGGACGATCTCGCTGCCGCTCTCGCGCTCGGCGGCGGCGCGCCTTAGCGCGTGTGGAGGCCACCTGCTCGAGGTGCGCGCGCGTCTGTTGGGCCACGGCCGGCGGCTGGGTCGCCACGTCTACCGCGGCCGGCGCCACCTGGCGGGCGTCGCTCGCTGCCGCACCCGCCGCCCGATCCCGTTTGACGCCGCCGACCTCGGACGCTGCGATCCGATCGACCCCGCCGTGTGCCTGCAGCCCTTCCCCGACGACTACTTCACCGTGCGCGATGCGAGCACGCAAACCGGACGGCGGGTGAGCCTCGACGCGGCCTCGATGCCCACCAACCGCGCGGGCAAGCCCATCGACCCCTCCGACATCGACCGCAACGACGGGTTCTCCCCGGGGTCGCCGATCGTCACCAAGGTTCCGGGCCTCGACACCCAGGAGGCGTTTCAGCGCACGGGCGCCGTGCCGATCACCGACGTCGGCCAGACCTACCGTGAAGACCAGCCCATCGTCGTCCTCAACACCCGCACGCTCCAGCGCCAGCTGATCTGGGCCGAGATCGACGCCAACCCCGGCGATCCCGCCAACCGCAACCTGATCATCCGCCCGGCGGTCAACCTCGAGGAGAACACGCGCTACATCGTCGCCCTGCGCAAACTGCGCGACGCCTCGGGCCGCCTGCTGTCACCCAGTGACGCGTTTCGCATCTACCGCGACGGCACGCCAACCTCCAACCCCGACATCGAGGCCCGGCGCGAGCACTTCGAGAACCTCTTCGCCAACCTCGCCGCGGCCGGGATCGACCGGGACTCGCTCTATCTGGCGTGGGACTTCACCGTCGCCTCCGAGCGCTCGCTTTCCGAACGCCAGCTGACGATCCGCAACGACGCCTTCGCCCAGCTCGGTGACCGCAACCTCGCCGACCTGACCATCCAGGGACGGGCCCCGGCCTATGCGGTGACCAAGGTCACCGACTACACGCCCGGCCAGGATCCGGAGATCGCCCGCCAGGTTGAGGGCAGCTACACGGTCCCCTGCTATCTAAACGTGCCCGGCTGCCCGCCCGGCTCGCGCTTCTCCTTCCCCGCTGGCTCGACGCACGGCCCGCCCCAGTGGAGTCCGGGCAACACCATGCAGGCCCACTTCACGTGCAACATCCCTCGCGCGGCCATGGCTGGCGGCGGCGCGCGCCCCTCGCTCTACGGCCACGGGCTGTTCGGCTCGCGTATGGAGATCGACCAGCAACAGCTGCACGACATGGCCCAGGAGCACGACTTCGTCTTCTGCGCTACCGACTGGGTGGGGATGGCGTGCGCCGACACCCCCGAGGGCTCGAGCTACTTCCAGGCCCTGGTCGGCGACCTGGTCGCGGGCGCCGCGCCCAACACGCCCAACTGCGACGTCCCCACCGCCTTTGCCGACGAAACGGACCTGTCCAACTTCCCCACGCTGGTGGACCGGGTGGACCAGGCGTTCGTCAACGCCATGTACCTGGGCCGGCTGATGATCCACCCCGATGGGCTCGGCCAGAACTCCGCCTTTCGCAACGGGTCGGGCTCGGTCATCGACGCCCGCCGGCTGTTCTACGACGGCAACAGCCAGGGCGGCATTTTCGGCGCCTCCCTGATCGCGCTCGAGCCCGATCTGGATCGCGGCGTGGTGGGCGTGCCGGGCATGAACTTCTCGCTGCTGCTGCAGCGCTCGACGGATTTCGGCACCGGCCAGCCGCCGCGGCCGGACCCGACCAACCCGGCAAGCTTCGTGCCCGAGTTCGCCTACCCCCTGTATCAGTCCTACCCCAACGAGCTCCAGCGCCAGCTGATCCTCTCGCTCATCCAGCAGATGTGGGACCACTCCGACCCCGACGGCCTGGCCCATCACATCACCACCGATCCGCTGCCCGACACGCCGGCCCACCACGTGCTCATGCACGTGGCGCTCGGCGATCACCAGGTCACCCAGTATGCGGCCCAGGTCGAGGCGCGCACGATCGGCGCACGGGCCCGGCTGCCCTGGGCCGATCCCGGGCGCCACAGCGAGCGCGATCCCACCTACGGCCTGGCCCCGATTTCTTCCTTCCCCTACGACGGGTCGGCGATCGTCATGTGGGACGCGGGTCCCATCCGCTCCACCGGCTGTCCCCCCGGCGAGAGCTCGTGCGGCAACGATGTCCCGCCCGTCGCCAACGTGCCGCCGTCCACCGGCGCCGATCCCCACGAGCTGCCCCGCCGGTCGGCCGCCGCCCGCCAGCAGAAGTCCGACTTCCTCCAGATCGGCGGACGCGTCACCAATCCCTGCGGGACGCGTCCCTGCTACGACGGAAGCTGGTCGGGCCCCTGATCCGGGGCCGCGGCGAGCGCGGCATCGCTCCTACACAGCTCTTAGCCCGCTCTGAGGTCTTGCTCGCGCCCGGCCGGGAGGCTTGGCGCCATGCCCTCACGGCTCACCTGGGCCACACTCGGCGCCGCCGCGATCGCGGCCACGCCGGCGGGCGCGCCGGCTTTGGCGCGCGCCGCCCCGGTGAGCTCCAACTGGGGGGGCTATGTGGCCAGCGCCCGTCGCGGCGCGGGCCCCGGGCGCTTCCATCGCGTGGCGGGTAGCTGGATCCAACCCGCGGTCAACTGCCCCCCGGGCCAGCCCGGATACTCGGCGTTCTGGATCGGCCTGGGCGGCTACCGCCAGACCTCGCGCGCCCTCGAGCAGGTGGGTACCGAGGCCGACTGCACCGGCCAGGGCCGGGCGGCGTACTCCGTCTGGTACGAGCTGGTTCCCTCCGCTCCGGTGACCTTGCCCATGCGGCTGCGCGCCGGCGACCGGATTGCCGGGGCGTTCACCGCCTCGGGACGTCGGGCGATCGACGATCTGACCAGCGGGCGAAGCTTTAAGACGGTAAGGACGGCGTCGCTCATCGACGTCTCCTCGGCCGAATGGATCGCCGAGGCTCCGTCGGATTGCCGGGGCGCGTCCCGCTGCCAGCAGCTGCCGCTGGCCGACTTCGGCACCGTCGCCTTCGGCGCCGCCTCGGCCGCGACCGCGGACGGCCACCGAGGGCCAATCCGCGACGCCCGCTGGACGGCCCGCGCGGTGGAGATGCGCGACGACGGCGGCGGCTCGGCAGCGGGACGATTGGCCGCCGGCGCCCGGGCCGCCGATGCCCTACCCCAGGCGCTCTCGGCCGCCGCCAGCGGCTTCTCGATCCGCTGGCAGGCGGCGACGCTCGCCGATCAACCGCCCTCCGAGCTTCCCCCTCCCCCGACTGCGGCTCGTGCGCCCGGGCGCCCGGTGATCGCGGGCGGACAAGTCTTACGCCCAACTTATCGCCGCGTCCGATAGTGAGCCACGTGACCATCAAGACTCCAGCATTTCGAGCTCTGAGAGGGTCATCCGAGGAGCGTGGCGGCCGGAACGGGCGGATCGAGGAGGCGTGGCGCGGCGCCAACCGGGCCTACCGAGCGTGGGCTTCGGAGCCCACGCGCGACCGCTACCGGGCGTTCCTGGACGCCGATCGGCGCTGGCGTTCCCTGCTCGGACGCTGAGTCGCGCCCGCGCCGCTCGCCCGCCGAGCCCGCCCCGGCGGAAGCCGCCACCGGCTGGTGCCCCGGCGGGCCCGAGCGCTAGGAAGTCTCCGAGGCGGAAGCGTCGCCGGATGTGTCCGGGGCTTCGGCGGGCTCGGGTGCCTCTGCGGGGTCGGGGGTCTCTGTGCCCGAGGACCCCGAGCCTGGCGTGTCCGAGGATGAGCCAGAGCCCTCGCCCGAGCTCGAGCCTCCAGACGGTGAGTGCGAGCTCTTTGCCTTGCTCGAGACGCACTTGCCAAAGGCGTTGTGACCGTTGCCGTTGGTGCCGTACTTGGCCTTGAAGGCGGCGGGGTCGGTCTTCTGCTCGGCGCGGCACGCCTTGGCGGCGTTCTGACGCTTGGCCTTCTCGGAGCCGCTCTTGGGGGCGCGGGTCTTGGCGTGGCCCTTGCCGCAGGTCTTGCCGATCGCCTTGGAGTGCTTTGCGTGGCCCTTGCCGCAGTGCAGACCGTGCCCCGGCTTGGCCGCGGCGACGCCGGCTACGCCGAGCGTCATGATCGCCGCAGCGGCCAATAGGCCCGTGCCCAGGGGGAAGATCCGGTGGGTTCTCAGCATCTCCTAGCGCCTCCTTCGCGCGTTTGCCTATGGATCCTTATCGGCAGGGGCCGGCCGTGACTTGTGCCGCCCGGGAGGGCCTGGACGGTAAGGAGCCTCTGGCGGGCCTAGCATTAGGGCTCGGCCCGGAGGGGTGGCAGAGTGGTCGAATGCGGCGGTCTTGAAAATCGCTAGGGGCCGCACAGGTCCCTCGTGGGTTCGAATCCCACCCCCTCCGCTCTCTACACTGGCGAACGACCCCGGGAGAGGTGGCCGAGTGGCTGAAGGCACTCGCCTGCTAAGCGAGTATGGGGTTCACGCTCCATCGCGGGTTCGAATCCCGCCCTCTCCGCTTCGCTCCGGATCTTTCGGGCATCGATGGCGCGCGAGATCCTCACCGTCGGTCACTCGACGCACTCGATCGAGGCCTTCCTCGGGCTCCTGTCGCAGGCGCGGGTGGGCACGGTCGCCGACGTGCGTCGCTACCCGGGCTCGCGTCGGCACCCGCACTTCGGCGCCCCGGCGCTCGCCGCCGCCCTGCGCGAAGCGGGGATGCGCTACGAGCATCTCCCCCAACTCGGCGGACGCCGCACGCCCCGGCGCGATTCGCCCAACCGCGCCTGGCGGGTCGACGCGTTCCGCGGCTATGCCGATCACCTCTCCACCCGCGAGTTCGCGAGCGGGCTAGAGCAGCTGGAGGCGCTGGCGGGCGCCGATCGCAGCGCGATCATGTGCGCCGAGGCCCTGTGGTCGCGCTGTCACCGGCGACTGCTCGCCGACGTGCTTCTGCTGCGCGGGTGGCGCGTGCTGCATCTGCTGCCCGACGGGCGCCTGCGCGAGCACGAGCTCACACCGTTTGCCATCGCCGCCGAGAACTCCCTGCCTCGGTATCCGGAAGGGGCGCCGGCTCGCCCAGACCCCCACCAGCGGGCGCTCTGGGAGTCGGGAGAGACGACGGGTCGGGGATAGAATGACGGGCTCTGCGCCCGTAGCTCAGCTGGATAGAGCGTCGGTCTACGGAACCGAAGGTCGGGAGTTCGAATCTCTCCGGGCGCGCTAGGAAAGCCCCGCGTACGCGCGTGATCTCAGAAACCCGGTGTAGCCGCGCCCCCTTTCGCCCACGAGCGCGTGCCGGTGAGAGCCCCGGATTTTGGCGAATCTCAGGGCCGAGCGTCGGCGTCCTGCAAGTCCTGCTTGGCTGCTGCCACGGGTATGCCGCGACGGAGCGAACGCTTCTCAGCGGGACCAAGATGCCCGTGTGCGGGTCCGGCCGGTTGATGGATGACAGCCGAGTGCGGCTGGCGTTGGCGATGGATCGGGCGGCGCGCTCACGCGGATGTCAGCTCGGGGTCCGTGCGCTCGCGAGGTAGACCGCGCCGAGCGCCCGCTGCTCGACGGTGAGTCCGTCTAGTCGGGACGCGAGTTGCTGCCACGGTCGGTCGTAGCCAGTGAGGGTCGTGGTGTAGCGGGCGCCGATCCGGCGCGCGACGAGGTGGACGGGAAGGATCCAGCGTGACGGTGATTTTCCGCCGACGGCGACCAACCGGGCGCCGGGAACTAGGTGCGCGAGCACGTTATCGATCGCCGCCGGCGACTGGAGCACGTCGTGGGTGAAGGAGAAGAGGGCGGCGTCGGCCTGCGCGTCGAGCTGGGCTTCATCGACGGACGCCGCGATCAGAGTCACGTTGTCCCAGTGGTGGCACTTGGCTCGCTCGCGTGCGAGCGCGAGCATCTCGGGGCTCACGTCGATGCCAATGAGACGGCCTTGCGATCCGATCTGCCGCTCGAGCACTTCGAAGCTCGCGCCGGTGCCGCAGGCGACGTCGATCACTGTCTCGCCAGGCGCAAGCGTTAGCCGCTTGATGGTCTGCCGGCGGTAGCGGTCGATCACGCGGGTGCGGCGATCGTAGGCCGAGGCTTCGCGGCGGTACTTGGCGACCGCGAGCTCGCGGTCGGGCTGAGCGGAGGTACTCATCCTTCGGTGTAGTCGTCGGGCGCGGCCGCGAAGCGCGCCGCACATTCGAGCGAGCAGAAGTGGTACTCCACATCCGCGTGGGTCAAGCGCCCGGCGCTGTGCTCGGGGTCGACCGCCATCCGGCACACCGGATCGATCGGCAGGCCATCCTCAGGGTCGCGCTCGCCCGCCTGGACCGCGGCATACAACAGCATCGGCTCCCCAACATTCTTCAGCGTCGTGCGGCCGCGCTCGCGCAGCTCGACGCCCTCAAGCCCGCCCGCGGCCGCACGTGTCGCGTCGGTCAGAAGCACCTCGCCCCCAGAAGCTGCGCCCGACACTCGCGCCGCGAGGTTGACCGTCGCGCCGAACCAGTCGCCGTGGCGCTCGAGCGCGGAGCCGGTGTGCATCGCCACCCGCACGACCGGAAAGCCATGCTGCTCGCCGACCTCGTGAACGATCTTGAGCCCGAGCCTGATCGCCGCCGCCGGCTCGTCGCCGCGGATCATCACCGCGTCACCGATCGATTTGACCTCCTGCGCCCGATGGTCGGCCAGCAGCCGGCGCACCGCGGCACCGAACTCGCCCACCAGAGCAACCGCCTGCTCGTCCCCATGCGCCTCCGTCAGCGCCGTGAACCCCGCGAGGTCCGCAAACAAGAACGTGTGCGGCCGGCCGCTCACCGCCCAAGCTTCCCAGAGCCTATGACGATGCGGCCCGCCGCGCGATCTCGACAGCGCTCCTGATTCCTTGCTGCCAGGGCTCCCCGTGACCGGGCAGGACCGTCTGAGCGTTCGTGGCGGCGAGCGCATCGAGTGACTGCACTGTCAATTCGGCATCCTCGGTCCACGCGCCTCGGATGATCTGAGGCCCGGTTCGTCCCCGGGTCATGTCGAGCGTGACCAAGGCATCGCCGCTGAACAACATCGAGGAGTCCTCGAGAAACAGTGCGCAGCTGCCCGCGGTATGGCCGGGGGCGTGGACCACTCGAGGGGCACCCGGCACGTCCACGAGCTCCCCGTCGGTGAGCTCGTCGAGGCGAGCGACCGCCGGCGTCCGGCCTACTCCTTTGGCGAGCTGGCGCAGCATGTAGACGACGTACCACGGGTGCCAGAGATACTTGACCACGCCCCGATTGCTCATCCGTCTCTCACCGCGGAGATAGGGCGCGTCGGCGGGGTGCGAGAACAGCCGCGCGCCGGATGCCCGCAGCCGTTCCGCGTTGCCCGCGTGGTCGGGGTGATGGTGCGTGATCAGCACCGCATCGATATCGGCGGGCGTATACCCGAGCCCTGAGAGCGCCGCGGAGAACTCACTCCAGTCGCCCGGCACCCCCGCATCGAGCACGGTCAGCCGGCCTCCATCCTCGAGCAGGTACCAGTTCCAGTAGCGGGTGGCCAGCCGATGCACCCCCGGGCGAACCCTTGTTAGACGCAGCGGCGTCACCGACATAGGCCTGAACAAAGCTATATAAGCCGGCCTCGGTGCGTAAGCCGGACTCGGTGCGTTTCAAATGGCCGGAAACGCGGCTGAGAAAGCGGGGCCTCAGGTAGGTCTCGGTCCAACCTCGGGCCGGTTTCGCCCAGCCCAGGCGGCGATCTCGCTCGAGCCGGCGACGACCTCCCCGTCGTCGGCGACCAGGACGGGGACCGTCCGCTCCCCGGTCAACGCCTTGACCTTGCGCCGTCCCGGCGTGAGGTTAAAGACCCCGGGCAGCGCCTCCCAGCCCAGGCACCGGACGATGTCCGGCGCGTAGCCGGCGTCCCTCAGCGCCTCGTGCGCGAGGCCGCAAGGATGCGATTCGGCTCGTCGGAAAGGCCACGGGGTGGCTCCTGTCCACGTGCCCCAGCAGACGTAGAGCTTCACACCGCCGAGCCTATCGCTCGCTCCGATTAGCTCCACCTGGTACCCACCGGCTAACTGCGCGGACCGGCGCGCTTCCCCTCGCGTGGAAGCAGGCGCCTTGCTTGCGCTCGCGAGACGCCCCAAAAGGACGAGCTGGGAGAGCCCGCCCCGGTCGTGGGTTAGCGCTCGCTTCCGCCCACGACCGAGCGCCGGCGTTAGACCCGGTTGGCGAGATGTAGGCGCCGGCCGTGGCTGCGACGCGCTGCCCGCTATCGGCGCGCGGTGAGATGGGCGTGGACGAGCTGCACCGCCCAGGCTCCCTCGCCGACGGCCGTGGCGCAGCGCTTGGTTGAGCCCGAGCGAACGTCACCGGCTGCGAACACGCCCGGGACGGTGGTGCCGAGCAGATTGCCGGCGCCGGCACCGGCGCCGGTGAGTATGAAGCCGTGGTCGTCGCGCGCGACCGCGTCGTCGAGCCATTCGGTGCATGGCAGTGCACCGAGGAAGAGGAACAGGAACGAGAACCGCAGGCGCTCGCCGCTCTTGAGCGTCACCGCCTCGAGCTGACCGTCCGTGCCGTGGAGCTCGGCGATCTCGCTGCGGTCGCGCACCCCCACTCCGTAGCGCTCGAGCTCGCGCAGCAGGTAGTCGGACATCGTCTCGCGCAGGTCCGCTCGCCGGTGCAGCAGGGTGACCAGCGCGCCGCCGCGGGCGAGCCACACGGCGGCCTGGCCGGAGGAGTTTCCTCCGCCGACGACGGCTACGCGCTCGGCTCCGCAGAGCTGCGCCTCGGGCGGCCCCGCGGCGTAGAAGACGCTGATGCCCTCGTACTGGTCGAGGTGGTCGACGGGCAGGCGCCGGTATTGCGCGCCGGTGGCGATTAGGACGGCCCGGGCGGCGATCTCGTGATCTTCCTCCAGGCCCACGATGTGGCGGCCGTCCCCGGGTTGGAGTGCGACCGCGCGGTATGGCGTCGCCAGTCGCGCGTTGAACTTGCGCGCCTGGGTGACGGCACGACTCGTGAGCTCGTTGCCCGTTATCCCTGCCGGGAAGCCGAGGTAGTTCTCAATCCTGCGGGAAGCGCCAGCTTGACCGCCGAGCCCGGTGCTCTCGACGATGAGTGCGTCCAGGCCCTCGGACGCTCCGTACACGGCGGCGCCGAGGCCTGCGGGACCGGCGCCGACCACAAGCAGATCGACCTCCTCGCGCGGGGCGAGCTCGCGGCCAATTCCGAGCGCGCGGGAGACCTGGCCAGGTGACGGGCCCTGGAATTCCGCGCCGCCGGGCAACCTGACCAGCGGCAGGCTCGCCTCATCGACGCCGGCTACGAGAGCCGCCGCTGGTCGATCCTCCGCGCGTTCGGGGTCGCGCCACGTGAACGGCAGGCGGTTACCCCGCGCAAACTCAATCATCCGCATCGTGGCCTTCGACGAGTGCGGCCCCACGATCTCGAGACCGATCCCCTGGACCCGCTGGAGCGCCTCACGCCTGGCGATGAAGGCCGACAGCACGACATCGCCGAGCGGCCCGTCCTCGTACAGCAGTGAGCGCATCACGTCGCGGTCGACCGCGATGTACCGCAGGGGCTGCGTGACGACCGCCGTGACGAACACCGTCTGCCCGGACAGCAGGTTCAGCTCGCCGAGGAAGCCCGCCGCGCCGTGGCGGACGATTTCGTTGCCGACCGAGTCGAGAATCGCAACCTCGCCCTCGAGAATGGCGATGAACGGATAACTCCGATCGCCGACGTCGTACAGCACGTCACCGACATTCGCCGCGCGCTCCTCGCCGAGCCCGGCGAGCGTG
>Ga0209577_10005128_pt1 | contig 12243 bp, 9 predicted proteins | sample GraSoiAngelo_109_FD_185874 | JGI IMG/M metagenome (GOLD analysis project Ga0209577, IMG submission 185874) | Grasslands soil microbial communities from the Angelo Coastal Reserve, California, USA - 14_0903_12_20cm (SPAdes) (version 2) | ecosystem: Environmental > Terrestrial > Soil > Grasslands ... | reverse complement strand
CCCCGCGAGCGTCATCGCCCGGCGCATCGGCGCGCTCGTGTAGGTGAGGGCGCCGGCCTGGCTCGAGCTGTCGTCCGTCCAGCAGGGGCTCCCCGGGAGGCCGGCCACACCGGTCACGTACGCCCCGAGCCCGGTGTTCCACTGGTCCGAGTTGCGGTTGCAGGGACTCGTGGCGTTGGTCCAGGCGATCGCGTCGGTCGCGCCGGTGTGCGCGCGGCGCGCCGCGAGGCTCCCGTCGTTCAGCGACGCGGGCGCGGTGCCCGTCCGACCGCCCCCGAGCCACAGCCTGTGCGCGCGCGCCGGCGGGAGCGGATAGGCGCCCGCGTCGATCCAGCGCCCGCCGCGCAGCTCGAACGCGTGCAGCGGTCTGCTGGTGCGGTCCACGCCATTCCGGACGCCCCTGAGCCAGCGGTCGAACCACCGCAGGAGGAGGTCCTGCACGCGCTGGCCGTAGCCCGTTGAGTTGTGGAACCAGGGTCCGATCACCGCCTGGTACCGGCCGGTGGGGCGGACGGCGGCCGCCATCGGGCCGAGCAGCGCGGGGCGTCCGGACGCGCGGTGCATGGCGGCGTAGGCGTTCTGGAGCGTCGCGTAATCGAGCACCACGCCCCGCTGATAGACGTCGAACCAGCCGCTCAGGAGCAGGGCCGGCACCCGGTTTCTCACCACCCGCGCGAGGTACGTCGCCGGCGCCCGCTCACGCCAGAACCGACTGTCGAAGGCCCGAGCGCCGCCGAGCGAGACCTCCGTGTAGAGCCCTGCGTCGAGGCCCGCGAACCGCTCGCCGCGGCTCACCGGACCGCGAGGGCCCGCGGCGCCGCTTGGATCCGAAACGACCATCGTGCCGCGCAGCGCCAGCCACGTGGCCGCGAACTCGACGTTCGGGATTCCACCGCTGAACGCCAAGTCGCGGTAGAGGTCGATCCCCGCCGCACACGGGGCGATCGCTCGAACCGGCGAACCGCGACCGGCGGCGCCCGCCGTGAAGATCTGGTTCAGGCCGAGGTAGGAGCAGCCCGCCATCCCGACGCGGCCCGTCGAGTGGGGCAGCCGGGCCGCCCAGCCGGCTAGCTCCACGCCGTCGCGCCGCTCGCGCGCGTCGAAGAGCCCGAAGCTCCCACCCGAAGCGCCCGTGCCGCGCACGTCCACGACGACGTTCAGGTAGCCGTGCTCGATGAGGTAGGGGTAGTAGCCGTCGCCGCCGAGGCCCGCGCCGGAGGACCCCGTCGTGACCGAGGAGCGCTTCCCGTACGGGGTCATGGAGAGAATCACCGGGAACCGCCCGCTCGCCGGCCGACCGGTTCGCGCGTCGGTCGGGTGGTAGACGTCCGCCGCGAGCGTCGTGCCGTCGGACATCCGGACCGCGGACTCAAGAGGCGCGCTGACCCCGTACCGCGCGGCCGCGGCCGGCGGCGCCAGGGCGAGTCCCGCGAGCAGCCCGCATGACACGACCACGGCCCCGCTGGCCACCCTCTGTTTGAGCGTCGTGCGGCGCACCTTCCCCCGCTTGTGATTCCCGCTGGCGGGCGCGTGAGAAACGCGTATGGCGGCCGCGGGCGGATCAGCTGCGCCGGCCGCGCTCCGCCGACTCGCTGACGGCGGCCGGCTCGTCGAGCTCGATGCCCGCCGTCTCCGCCACGCGGGCGACCATCATGTACTGACCGATCACGAGCACGAGCTCGACGATCTCCCGAGGCGAGAACCCCGCCTCGACCACCGCGGCGAGCGCATCGTCCGACGCGCGGACGTCCTGTACCACCTCGGTCGTGAAGCGCAGCACGGCGCGCTCCGCGTCGCCCAGCGCGTCGGATTCGAGGTCGCCGCTCTCCACGGCGGCGAGCTCCCGCTCGGTCGCGCCAGCGGCCAGCGCGATCGGCACGTGCTGGACCCGCTCATACTCGGCACCTGAGAGGCGCGCCACGTGGAGGATCACGAGCTCGCGCAGGCGGGCATCGAGCTCGAGCGACGAGAGCAGCGCGCCGCCGAACGCGAGCCACGGCCGGAACGCCGTCTCGGCGTTGGCCGTCATCCGGAACACGTTGAGCGGCGGCACCGCCGCGAGCGCCTCGCGGACGGGCTCGGAGACTCGATCGGGATCGGCGTACGGCAGCCGCGCCACGCCTGCACCCTACGCGCTTGTAAGCTCGCGCTCCGTGAGCGTCCCGCACAAGGCCCCGGAGTTCGCAGAGGTGCTGCGACGCGCGCGCGACGCGAAGCTCGCCCGCGACGCGGCCGAGGCCCAGTGGCACAACGCCCGCGACGCGCTGCGCGCCGCCGCCGCGGCCGGGACCCTCCCGCGCGAGCTGAAGGTCGAGGTGGACGAGCTGCTGCGCGAGGAGGAGCACCACCAGCACCGGCGCTGGCGGCCGTCGCCGTCCTGATCAGGCGCCGTCCGCGTCCCCGAGCACATCGGTGATCCAGCCCGCCAGCTCGGCGAGGTAGTCCGGGTCCACGGCGTGCGGCATCGGCGATTCGCGCCAGGTGACGTCCGCACCGGCCTCCACCAGCCGATCACGGGCACGCTCCCCCCACTCCAGCGGGATCACGGGGTCGTACGTGCCGTGACCGAGCGCGACCGGGTAGCCCTCGAGGCCGGCGAGGTCCAGCTCGAATCCCGGCACCTCCGGCATGAACCCGCTCAGGGCGATGATCGCCCGCGGCCGCGGCCGGCCCGCGCCAAGGCCAAGCGCGTAGCTCATGACCGTGCCCTGGGAGAAGCCTCCGAGGATCAGCCGGCTGTGGCCCAGGCCGTTCTCCTCGAGAAGCGCGTCGAGCCAGCCCGACACGAGCTCGAACGACTCGTCGAAGGTCTTCGGGTCGGGGCCGGGTATCCCGCGCGAGATGTACCAGTGGGCTCCACCCGGCGGCAGGGTCAGCGGCGCGCGCGGGGTGACCCCGAGGAGCCGGCGGTGCGGGTCGAGCACCTCGAGCAGCGGCCTCAGGTCGTACTCGCTCGTCCCCCGCCCGTGCAGCAAGACCAGCGCACCGGCCGGATCGCCCGTCGGCGGCCGGACGACGTGCACCAGTGCATCGGTTCCGGTCATGAGGGCGCCGACCCTACCGGGGTGGCATCCTGGCGCCGTGAGCGAGAACGACCCGTCCCGCGAGGCCGCGGCGACCGCAGCGCTCGAGCGCATCGAGCCCGGGATGACCATCGGCCTCGGCTCCGGGCGCGCCGTATGGCGCACCATGGAGCTCGCGCGCGAGCGCTGGCCGGAGGGCCCGTCGGTCCGCGCGGCGTTCGCCTCGGACAGGACGGCGGAGCTCGGCCGCCAGCTCGGGTTCGCCGCCGTCGAGCTGAACGGCGAGCGGGTGCTGGATGTCGCGATCGACGGGGCCGACGAGGTGGACGGCGACCTGGGGCTCGTCAAGGGCGGCGGCGCCGCCCTGCTGAGGGAGAAGCTCGTGGTGTATGCGGCCGAGCGCTTCGTGGTGGTGGCTGAGGCGCGCAAGCGGGTGGAGCGGCTGGGTCAATCGTTCCCCCTCCCGGTGGAGGTGGTGCGGTTCGGCTGGCCGGGCACGCGGCGCCGCGTGCTCGACCTCGTCCCGGAGGCCGAGCTGCGGACGGTGGATGGCGTCCCGCTGGTGACCGACGAGGGCCACCACCTGCTCGACTGCAAGCTTCCCGCGGAGGGCGATCTCCACGAGCTCGCCGCCGCGATCAAAGCCACCGTCGGGGTGGTCGAGCACGGGCTGTTCCTCGGAGTGGCCGACGAGGTCCTCCTGGGGCGCCCCGACGGCACGGTCGAGGAGCTGCGCCGCGGGAGCTAGGCGCGCTCGATCCCGGCCTCGCGGCAGCCCGCCTCGAGCTCGTCGAGCCCGAAGGCGTCCACCGGTCCAAGCGCGCCCGTGCCCTTGAGGCCGGCGGATGCCGCCGTATGCGCGCCCCACGCCAGGATCGCGCCGCTGAAGTCGTAGACGTTGCCTCCGGCCACGCGTACCTCGGCGAGCATGGTTCCGTCCCCGGCGTACGCCCGGGCGACGATGTGCGATCCGGAGCGCGCGCGCTCGGCGGCGTCCGGACCGCCCGTCGACCCCCTCACAGCGCGTGACACCAGCGCGTCGAGGCCGCGCCTCGCCCACGGCATCGCCGTCGCGATCGCGGTACCCGCCGACACCGCCTGCATCGGGCGCGACAGCGGTCCGAACCAGCCCAGGTACACGTCGACCTCGCTCAGCCCGGGGTGCAGGCGGGGTAGGGCGAAGTGCTCCGAGGAGCCCACCGAGATCCCGGGCCGGGTCCTGCCGTTCACGTCGAAGGAGGCGACCCGCCTCGCAGCTCGCTCGGTGTGGATGCGCCCGTCGCGCCACGCGAACGCGGGATCGAGCATTCCCGCGGCGAACGTCGCCGCCGTTCCACCGCTGGGTCGGGCCCGGCCCGTGATGAAGTAGGCGATCTCAACCCGGGTCGCCGCGTCGCCGGCCTCCCGCAGCACGAGCGCGCCGGCCAGGTTCCCCGGCACCCAGTCGTAGCCGAACGCGGTGACCATCCCGATCCGCGCGCTCTCCGCGCGCGGCCCGTACTCCTCGAAGATGCGCCGGATGAAGGGAGCCTCGCCGGTCGAGTCGAGGTAGTGCGCGCCCACCGTGACCGCCGCCTCGGCCGCCGGACCGCCCCAGCGGCCGAACGGGCCCACCGTCGAGATCAGCACATCCCCCGGCTCGACGAGCGCGCGCACCGACTCCGGCCGCGACACGTCGGCTACGGCGATCTCCAGGCCTCCGAGCTCGTCGCCCAGGGCGCGAAGGCGCTCGACGTTGCGCGCCGCGAGCACCGGACGCACGCCCCGACCCACGAGCGCGTCCACGGCGAGCCGGCCGGTGTACCCGGTGGCTCCGAAGACGACGATCCGTCCCGCCACGGACTCAGTGGAGGAGCGCGCGGGTGGCGCGCCCGGCGTGGAGGGGCGTTCCGTGGATGCCGAGGTCGTGCGTGAGCAACAGGCTCTGCTGCGGAGTCGCGTGGAGGAACAGCACAACGGTCAGGACGAGCACAGCAGCGCGCAGCGCGCGGCTGCGGCCCAGCGCCGCGAACGGTAGCGACCACACCACGTACCACGGCATCGGCTCGAACTGGGCGAGGGCGAGGGCGGCGGCGGCCCAGCCCGCGCTCGAGATCCAGTCAGCCCCGCGCCAGGTGCGCACCAGCAGGAACACGAGGACCGCGATCATGATCGCGCTGGTCACGTGCCGCACGCCCGGTCCCACGCTCGCGCCGAAGAGGCTCGCGATGTCCGTCGGCACGCTGTACGGGCCGACGACCACCGACAGCTGGTCGTGGTATCCGGGGAAGCGTGTGCCGAACGCGACGAACGTCCCCGCGAGGAGGACGGCGCCCGTGATCGCCGCCGCAACGATCGCCGCGCCGCGCCGGCGCGCTCCGAGCAGCAGGAACGGCGCCGAGGCACCGGCCGCCAGCTTTACGAACGGCGTGACCGCCGCGAGCGCACCGCTTGCGACGCTACGCCCGCGCAGCACGAGCCACACCCCCACCAGCATCGGCAGGAGCCAAAAGAAGTCGTTGTGGAAGCCGCCGAGCCCGTAGACCACGACCAGCGGGTTGAGCCACACCAGGACGACCGCCGGCAGCGGCGGCTTGCCGAGCTCACGCGCGCAGCGCCACACGAGCCAGACGCAGGACAGGCTGGTGACCATGGTGAGTGCCTTCACCGCCCAGTACCCGGCGTGCACTCCCAGCGGCACGAGCGCGTAGGTGAACAGCGTGTAGAGCGGACCGTATGGCGTCGGCAGGTGATGCCACGTGGCCAGGTGATATGTGGGATCGAGCGGCCGCTGTGCAGCGAAATGCGTGTACGGGTTGAGTCCGTGCACCACGCCGAGCCGCGCGTAGTTGATGTAGTTGAAGATGTCCGTGAGGAGGAACGGCGGCGAGAGGAGGAAGATCACGTGGAGGAGGCCGATCGCCGCGAGCGTGGGTCGCGTGGGCAGCGAGCGCGCGAGCCGCAGGACGATCAGGTAGCAGGCGCCCATCCCGGCCACGACGCTCGTGAAGAGCCCCGCCACCCTCCAGAGATGGACCCGCACCTCCGGCGCGATCTCGTGGAACGGCCAGGCGAGCCACCTCGGCGAGCCCCCCTTCTCGAGGATGGGTGAGAGCTGGGTGCTGCGCGACGCGACCACGAGGACCAGGCCCAGCGCGAGGCCCACGAACGTGTAGAGGGCGATCAGCGCGACGCCCTGCCGCAGGGCCTCGGCGTCGAGCGCGGGCCGTGCCACGCGCACGCGTGAGAGGAGCTGCGCTCGTGGAGCGATGGGAGCTGCTGCGCGCACGGACCGGCCGACGCAGGCTACGGAAATAAGTTGAAAGGTGTCTTAAGGACCGGCGCGGAGGCTCAGGCGGGAGCCTCGTCCAGCGGGGCCTCGTCCAGCGGCGTGTCCTCGAGCGGCGCCTCGATCATCCACTCGCCGAGGGTGCGCTCCTCGGCGGCGGAGGGCTCTGCCTCCCGTACGACGCCCGTGAACTCCTCCAGCCACAGGGTCGCCTTCTCGGGCGAGAGCGGCCGGCTCAGGAAGAACCCCTGCGCGTAGTCGCACCCGAGCTCCGCGAGCTTGTTGTAGCTGTCGACGTTCTCCACGCCCTCGGCGACCACCTTCAGCCCGAGGTTGTGGCCGAGGTCGATCGTCGACTGGACGATCGTCGCGTTGCTCGGGTCCTCGGCCATCGTGAGCACGAAGGACTTGTCGATCTTGATCGAGCTCACGGGGAGGCTCTGGAGATAGGCGAGCGATGAGTAGCCCGTCCCGAAGTCGTCGACCGTCAGCGTCACGCCCATCTTGTTGAGACGGCTGAGGATGGTCATGGCGCGGCGATGGTCGGCCATGATGGTCGACTCCGTGATCTCGAGCTCGAGCGATCCCGGGGGCAGCCTCCAGCTGGTCACCAGGCGGGCCAGGTCGTTCGGAAGCCGCAGGTCGATCAGGTTCTGCATCGACAGGTTCACGGCCACGCTCACCTCGATCCCGTGCGAGCGCCACGCGTTGCACTGCCGCAGAGCGGAGTCGAGCAGGTAGAGCGTCATCGGCCGGAGCAGGTTCGAGCGCTCGGCGAGCGGGATGAACTCGTCCGGTGAGAGGAGGCCGCGCTCCGGATGGTGCCAGCGGGCGAGCGCCTCCACACCCAGCGCGCGACCCGTGTTCAGGCAGATCTTGGGCTGGTAGTAGAGGACCAGCTCGGTCTCGTCCATCGCGCGCCGCAGCTCGCTGATCAGCGCAAGGCGGCCGGCGTCGTGGCGGTGCTCGTGCCGGCGCGCGTCGTAGAACTCGTAACCCGAGCGGTTCTCCTTGGCCATGTACATCGCCACGTCGGCGGCCCGCATCACGGACTCGACGGTCGTGCCGTGGTCGGGGAAGAGCGCGATGCCGATCGAGCCCTCGCACTGCAGTGCCAGGCCGCCGACCACCACCGGCTCCTCGAGCACCTTGAGCACGCGGCGGACGACCGGGACCACCGACTGCCGATCGGGGACCTCGGGCAGCAGGATGGCGAACTCGTCGCCACCGAGGCGCGCGACGCTCTCCGTGTCACGGAGGACGCTCTGCAGCCGCGACCCGATCCGCTGAAGCAGGAGGTCGCCGTTGTGGTGGCCGAGCGTGTCGTTGACGTCCTTGAAGCGGTCGAGGTCCATGAGCATGATCACGCCCATCTTGTTCCGGCGCCCGATTCCGGTCATCGCGCGCTCGAGGAGGTTCTGGAACATGGTCCGGTTTGGCAGGCCGGTGAGCCCGTCGGACAGCGCCTGCTCCTCCTTCTCCGCCGCCTGGCGGCGAAGGCGCTGCGACGCGCCGGCCACGACCCCGACGAGCGTGCCCCAGAGCAGGAACAGCCCGAGCCCGAGCATCACGTACATCGAGTGCGTATCGCGCTTGACCTGCGCGGCGATCCCGCTGTAGGGCACCGCCAGCTCGAGCGAGCCGACGATCGCCGAGCGCGAGCCGCCGAGCCGCATCGGGACGAACACGTCGAGGACACGACCGAGCGCCGAGTCCTGCGCCGATGCATCCCGGCTCAGGTCGCCGACCTTGGAGATCGACCCACCGTTCAGCGCGGCCTCCGCCTCGGCCGGAGCACGGCCCCTGGAGCCGATCAGCTCGTGGTTGTCGGCGTAGACGATGGTGCCGGCCCGGTCGCGAAGGATCGCGCGCGCGAGGTCGGTGCCCTGCCGGGCGCTTGCGAGCGCCCGGTCGAGCGCAGCCTCCTGATCCGGTCCGATCCCCCGCGCGAGATCGCGCCCCGAGTGGAGCACCCGGCGGAAGGCGAGGTTGCCCACGAGCTGCGACTGGTCGCGCGTGGCCGCGATCACGCGCCCGCTCGCGTGCGAGCGGATCGCCTGGCCGAGGAAGAGCCCGAGGATGACGATCGGGACCAGGCTGATCAGCCCGAACTCAATCAGCCAACGGCGCTTCTCCTTGACGCCTGCTTCCACCGCGCCCCGCCTCCTAATTGCCATGGCCGATCGGAAGCGCGTAGCGAGAGGGGCCGGTCGGCACGACCGGGTTCTGGATCTGCCGCAGGCGGCCGATGAGGTCGGTCCACTGGCCCGGGCTGAGGATGATCGACGTTTCCTTCCCGGTCTTCTTGTTCTTGCCGAAGAGCGGTCGGAAGCCGACGTGGATGTGGTTGTAGTGGTCGGCCATCGCCAGCGTGTTCCCGCCCAGCGACAGCAGCGAGATGATCTGGTGCGGCCGCATCGTGCCCTGGAGCGTCATGAGCCTCCGGACCGTCTGCTCCGCGATGCCGCCCCGGTCCTGATGGCCGGTGATCGGGGTGCCGTTGATGGCGGAGACGTCGACCGCGTTCCCCGAGGCGTGCTCGGACACGTTGCCGGACGAAGTGAGCTCGCTGTGGCCCGACTTCAGGCAGCTGACGGTGGGGCTCAGTCCGGACTCGGCAAGGAACTCGAGGACGGCGAGCACCCGGCGGTCGATCTGACCGGTCCTGATGTCGTTGCGGCCCGCGGGGTAGATCTTGATCCGGTTGTCGTTCAGCACCCGCCTCTGGAGCTCCGCCTTCGGCATCAGGAGGATCTGCCCGATCGACATGCTCGAGTCCGTGAGCACGTTCTTGCCGTTGGCCCGGTAGACCGCCGTCGACTCGAGCAGCTTCCAGCCGTCGAGGATCGGCTTGGGATCGATCTGCGGGGCGCCCTTGCCGGCCGGCCTGATCCCGAAGTTCACGTGCGCCGCCTGCTTCGGGTCGGGGCGGCCGACGTGGCCGAGAAGCGTGCCCGCGATCACCGTGGACCCGCTCTTCAGCGGACGCAGTGTCGAGTTGTGCGAGTTGAGGCCGAGGTTCGGGGTGAACAGGTTCGAGTAGCTCGAGAAGCTGCCGCTCGCCGCCTGCTCGTCGAACACCTGCTCGAGGCCGCCGGCGGCCCGCGCCGCAGGCCGCGACGGGTGCGCGAACACGCGCGGCTTGGTCACCACCTGCGGGTGAGGGGAGCCCGTCGCCGGGTGCGCGCTGACCGCGCGCGCCTCGTTGCCGGTCGGGCCCGGGTTCGACTTCGGCACGGGGTAGTAGCGCTCCACCGAGCCGAGCGCCGAGTACGTGTACTGGTTGCCGTACACGTCCTGGAGGACCACGTAGCGGCCCAGGCGCTTGCTCTGGCCCACCTTCTTGATCTGCCCGTCGTTCGCGGCGATGACCGGAGCGCCCTGGTTCGAGAAGATCGCGATCTGGTGGCGCCGCGCGTTGTCCTGGATCACGTTGGCGGCGTTCTGGCCGGCCTTGACGTTGCGTAGCGCCCGGGCATCCGCGATGTCGTCGGCGTAGCGGGCGTGCGCCGCGACCGGGAAGCGGCCCTCTGTGAGGCCTGTCAGCGAGCCCACCACGTCGACCGGCACGCCCGCGAGCAGCTTGGCGCGGAGCAGGACCGAGTCCACGTACCAGCTGGCGTGGTTGTAGGCGAAGATCGCCCGCTTGATGTCCTTGTCGCCGCCGGCGGCCTTCAGGTAGCTGGCGGCGGAGAAGATCGCGTCGACCGGGTTGTAGGGGTCGCGCTTGCCGTCGTGGTTCGCGTCGACGCCGTACCGGGCCCAGGTGCTCGGCATGAACTGCATCCAGCCGAGGGCGCCGGCCGAGGACACCGACAGGTTGCGGCCGTAGTCGGTCTCGATCTCGTTGATCGCCGCGAGTACCTCCCAGCGGATCCCGTACTGGATCCCCGCGGCCTGGTAGATCGGCAGCAGGAAGATCGGCACCCGGAACTGCTGGATCACGAAGTTCGGCACGCCCTTCACGGTGGTGGGGGCCGGAAGGGCGTTGAAGAAGGTCGGGTTGGACGTGGTGGGCGTGCCGTTGCTGTTGCGCAGCCGCGGCGTGACCGTGCGACCCCCCGTCACGTGATGGTGGTGGCGATGGCGGTGGATCCTGTGGCGGTGCGGCGGCCGGCGGTGCTGGTCGGTGACGTGACCGTGGCTCCGGCCCTTGTGCTGCGCGTGCGTCCCGCTGCTCGTGGGGCCAGAGGAGCCCGCGCCGTTCCCCTTCGCGCCCGCGCCGTGCCCGCTCTTGCCGCTCGACGTGCCGGCGCCCTGGCTCCCCGGCGCCTCAGTGCCCTTCCCGCTGCTCGCGGCCGGCGTGGGCGGCGCGGAGCGCGGCGGGCACACGATGCGGGGGTTGGCGACCGGATGGACGACGCCCGGCTTGCACAGCGCGGCGGGACTGACGAGCTTCAGGTGGGAGGCCCGCGCCACGCTCTGCGCGGCCGGGCCGGAACCGCCGAGCAGCGCCGCGGCGTCGGCGAGGCCGGTCGTGGGAGCGAGCGCGAGCGCGACGAGCATCGCCGCGGCGGCGGCGCGGCGGCCGACCGCGGCGGGACCGCGGCGACGTACCCGCGGCGACGCGGCGGGCTGCCACGCCGAGGGCTTGCCGAGCTCGATGCTGAGGCCGGGGCCAGTATTGAGGACGTAGGCCGTCTCGGGGTCCTCGAGCGCTGCCAGCGACACCGCGAAGGCGGCGCGCCAGATCCAGTCGTCGTCGCCCTCGCCGGGCTCGAGCACGCAGGAGTCCGGGAGGGGCTCGTGGCGGTGGATCGCCAGGCCGTCGTCCACCAGCAGCGCCGCCTCCAGCAGCGGGCGGGCCAGGCGCGAGCGGTAACGACCTTCGAGACGCAGCAGTGCGAGCTCGCGCCCGCCGGGCACGGACTCGAAACGGTCCACCTCGAGCGAGGCGAAGTCTGGGCGGAGTGGCTGAGGAGGGGTAGCCATGGTCGTATCCGCTCTAGGGGCGGGCTCCGGGTGCCGCTCGTCGCCGCTCGTCATGCAGGGGCTGTGTCGCTCTCGAATCCACGGGCCTTGGGTCACGACGGGCGCCCCGGGGGCCGCCACACACTCCTTGTCGGCAGCGGCGCGGCGGCCCTTAACGGGTCCGGGTCACGGAAGGGGGACAGGGCCGCTGGTTTTCGCGCACGCGCGCGCGTGAGGGCGGCAACGGGCCCGTGCCGTGGCAACGGCCGGGCCCGGCTACAGCGAGCCGGCGTCCACCGCCACACGTGCTCCTCCCGGCCGCTCGCCGGGAGGCCTCAGAAGCAGGCGGACCTCGCGGGCGAAGCTCTGCGCCGCGGTCAGGACGACTGCCTCCCGCAGGGTCACCCGGAGCGTGGCGAGCGCCGTGGCGTGCGCGGCCGCGCCGGCGCCCCCATCGGAGGCGGCCGGGTCGTGCATCCCGACCAGCTCGACGTCCTCGAGCGCGAGGTAGGTCCTGCCGCGGCTCGAGCTCGCGTCGGTCGTGATCAGGACGTCCACGCGCTGGCCCGTCCCGGCGGCCGCCAGGTCGGCGCCGGCCGTGACCGCAACGTCGATCAGGCGCTCCCCGGCCCCTGGACGGCCGGGGCCACCGCCCGCTGCGCCATCGCTCGCGTGCGTCAGGGATCCGCCCGTCACGTATGAGCCGGCGGGCACCGAGGCGGCCAGGCGCGCCCCCGCGGCCTCCTCGGGAGCCGCCAGCGCGTCGGGTGGGGCGAAGCGGGCCGGCACCTGGCGGGTGGTGAGCAGCCGGGCGAGCCGCCCGCGGGCGACCGTGGTGCCCGCGGGGAGGTCCGCGCGGGCGACGACCACGGGCACCATCGTCCCGACCCGAAGCTCGAGGCGGCTCTCGCGGCTCTGCACCTCCGACGCGGCCATGCCGCCGCAGGCGATCGCGAGCGCAACCAGGACCGCGCCCCGCCGCCGCCGCCGGCTCATCGCTCCACCGGAAGCTCAAGGGCGGCGCTGAAGCGCCCATCGCTG
>Ga0209577_10005127_pt1 | contig 12244 bp, 22 predicted proteins | sample GraSoiAngelo_109_FD_185874 | JGI IMG/M metagenome (GOLD analysis project Ga0209577, IMG submission 185874) | Grasslands soil microbial communities from the Angelo Coastal Reserve, California, USA - 14_0903_12_20cm (SPAdes) (version 2) | ecosystem: Environmental > Terrestrial > Soil > Grasslands... | reverse complement strand
ACTTACCCCCTTGAATTGCTAAGTGGAGCGAGCGTCGCACCGGATAACTCGGAACGAAGGCGCTGACGGTTCGGGTTCGTAGGAGACTGCTCTGCCACTGACTGCTGCCGCCTAACGGTGAAGTTGAGGGGCCGCGCGAGGCGTCAGGCCGCACTCAGGTCGAACGAAGTTCTTAAGGCGCCTCGGAAGCGGCCGGAGGGGCGCCGCGGGCGCACACTGTCCCCAGGCGCCCGCGGCGCCAAGCAGACCACGCATCACGGACCCCTCCAACGATTGTTAGGAGTCACGAGTTACCCCCACCGTCTGCGCCTCCCTGATAGTCGCTGCCGTAGCCAACGGGGTTGACGCCGGGATCTTCGCCTCCAAACGATCCTGCTACAGGCGCTGGCACGATCGATTCCCTCGCGACCTGAAGGGCCAAGAGAGCGCCAAGCAGCGGCACCAACCAGACAAGCAGGAGCCATGCGGTCTTATGAGCCCTAGCGAGTAAGTTCGCGCGAACCACCCGCGCCGAAGCGAAGATGTTGAGGACCATGAGAAGAACAATAGCCCCAACGACAACCGCGGCCATCATCTACGTGACTCCTAACGGTGAAGTTGAGGGGCCGGCCGACCACGTCGGACAGACCACGCATCACGGACCCCTCCAACGATTGTTAGGCTGCGATGCCAACAGGCTAGCAGCTTGAGACCTGGCCGGCATAAATCGTAGCCACCTGTCCTCTCACTGACTTGATGAATAGCCAATTCAGCAGGTCGTAACCCCCTTCGCAATCGCCGGGCACCTTCGCTCGAAAGTTATATGCTTTCCAGCCACGAGCGTGATGTGAGGGACTACCAAGGCGCCGCTGGACTTCAGCGTCAGCGGCTCCCAGCCATACATGAATTTCCAGCGGCGCGGGCTGCATTGCGTTTGGCAATGGCGGGCAATCGGTTGTTACCTTCGCATTGTCGATCCGACTGGCGGCAAATGAAGTGACCCTTCCCTCGGGACCGTCCATCTCGCCATGAGAGATGATCCAAATTCTGTCCGCAGCGTGTCCGTGGGGGATTGTGTAGCAAAGCCAGTAGATGCTGCCGCCCGCGTCGCCAGTATGCGCAATTGTGCCGGCGGAAGCTGCTTTCCGAACGTCAGTTAGTGTCGTCGTTTCAAACGTCACTTGAAATGTGCCCAGGGCGATTCCTTTCGTGGGTTCCTCTTTCATTGAGGCCGGCCAATCCATCGACTCAAAAGGCAGACTAGGCGGAGCCTCGGCGTTCACGCTTACAGCGAAGGTGACCACGACGCCAAGCAGCAGCAAGCGTTTCATGAGCAGCCTAACGGTGAAGTTGAGGGGCCGCGCGATGAAGCCCGATACGCGCCGCGGGCGCACACTGTCCCCAAGCGCCCGCGGCGCGGATCCACTGCCGCATCACGGACCCCTTGAACGATTGTTAGGTGCCGGAGCGGCCAATTCTGAGCGAAGGCGCTGAAAAAAGAGTGCCACGTTTTCCACGGACTTTCCGTTATCCACTACTGCCGTGCTCAGGCGTGGTTTGCTGCAAATGTGCACGGTGGTCTGAGGGCCATCGCCAGTCACTCGTACTGAGACAGATTCGCCCCAGCTGTACCACCCGGCGCCGGTCTTTGCGTCTAGTTCCCCCGTCACCGGGTCTTCCTTCACGATCCGCAGCTTGTGTAGGTTCAACAGCGCGCGTCGAGAAGCTTCGTACACCAACGCTAAGTCGCCATTTATTTCCTCAGAGCGCTCCTGCACTGGCGCTAAGTCGCCTGGATCGATTCCCTGTGCCTCGAGGCGGCGCTCAGCACCACGCTGCATCCAGAGTGACACACCGCCAAAGAGCGACCCCATGACGATACCCATACCCACCGCGTACAGCATTGGGAAATGCCCCAAGCGAAAGACGCACATGGCGACACCGAATGGGACTGCGGTGCTCCAGAAGACCCGGGCGCTAGAGACTCGCAACGCCGCCAACTCCGGCACCTAACGGTGAAGCTGAGCGGCCGCCCAGAAGGGCCAGACTAGCGCCGCGGGCGCACACTGTCTTCCCGCGCCCGCGGCGCGAAACCAATCACGCCTCACAGCCCGCTCCAGCGATGGTTAGACAGCATGCGCACAGAGCAGAGTTCGGCTGCGGGAGGACATGAGGGAAAGTTCAATAGCCGTAGCCCGGGCACGATCGGGTGCACACGGAATTGAAGCCCTGCGGCAGTGACTGCACATCCGGCGACTCCGCGACCCAGATGCGCGCCGTCTCGCCTTCTGTCGCTTCACACCTGACATAGTACTTCTGGCCGGCAACAAACGGCCCAGTTATCGCGACCTGGTGTACATCCCAGTTGAAATGGAACGGGCCGGCATCGGATGGCTTTTTGACAAAGCAATCTATACCGACCCTGTGAACGCCGGGTGCTACGCGAACGGTCCCGGAAAGCGAAGAGGTCTCCATGCCGTCTACAAATGACACATGACCCACGCTGCCTCGGGAAGGAAGCCCCGTTGCCACCATACTGTGGCCGACCAGTTCAGCGGCGGGAGCGCCTGTCGGTGGCGCCTGGTAGGGCGGTCGTGAGGTCGAAGACGTCGAAGCGCAGGCGCAAAGCAGGCTCAGTGCCGCGGCACCGAGTGCGGCGCACATTGCCCAGAATCTCATTCTCTGAGGCACAGGAATCCTGTCACCTGACGCAGCTGCGGCGCTGAGCGGGGCGCTGCGCCAGGATGAGTCCGTCTCGCGTTAGCGTCATGGCATGCTGTCTAACGGTGAAGTTGAGGGGCCGCCCAGAAGCGCCGATCAAGCGCGGCGGGCGCACAATGTCTTCCCGCGCCCGCGGCGCACAACCACTCACGCGTCACGGCCCCCTCCAACGATTGTTAGGGCCCTCGAACGTTGGGTGTCATCGACAATACCTTGATCATCCCAAAGATTAGGACGATGAGATAGCACAGGAAGAACACCAGCATGAACGCAGTCAACCGAGACACCTGAGGGTCATTTAGCGGACGATCCTCACGCGCGAAGAGAAACTTCATGAGTGTAATGGTGGCTCCGGGTGGATTGTTCCGAATGAGCCCCGGTTCGCCCATTTGGCGATACTTTTCCTGATGGTTTGAGGCGAGACGTCTGTACAAGGCGCTGACTAGGCCAAACCAGATGAGTGTTGCCCCGAATAGGACTCCGAAGACAACCCAGAGGTACGCGGGAGTGTCAGTCATGCGAGGGCCCTAACGGTGAAGTTGAGGGGCCGCACGCAGACGCCCGATTGGAGCCGCGGGTGCAGAATGCTTTTTCGCACCCGCGGCAACACTACCGACTCTCACGGCCTCCTCCAACGATTGTTAGGAGTCGGCTCACGCAAGCAACTTGCTGAGCTTGTGCTCAACAATGGCCGAACCAAATTGAGCCTCATAGGGCAGGGAAGCTAGATCAGCCGCATCGCGGGGCACGAGCGTCTCAGCTAGGCAGTTCAGCGAGTCGTCATACTCTGTGACATACACGTACTCCTTCGAATCGTGCGCACGGTGAAACTTCGGTAGAGCCCAGAACTTCCTGTCAAATTTGGCAATTTCTCCAACTACAATCCATCGACGTGTGTGTAGCCCGTGGTCCCCAAACCTACATACTAGTGCAGCACGACTAGGCTGTAGTGTAGTGATGTTTACCATCTCCGCGTTTTGCACTCGTGGCCCAAAGAAATATCCGAATGCCCGTCCTTTCCGATCCGTCCGAGCCAAAACGCCTACAGCAAATCCCGACGGCGTCAGTGGAACCAAGAAGATTGTCCCCTCATGGGGGGTGAACGCACGAGGCAAGAACCGACTCCTAACCGTGAAGCTGAGCGGCCGCGCGCTGCGGCCAGAGTAGCGCCGCGGGCGCATACTGTCTTCCCGCGCCCGCGGCGCAAAACCACCCGCGCATCACGGCCCGCTCCAGCGATGGTTAGAAGTCCGCGCAGCAGACCAGAGGAAGTACGCGCACATCGAGTATCCAAGCGCCAGCAGCGCATTTCCGACCATGCCAAGTGACAAGGAAACGAACGGTGGCGGAAGCGGTCGTTTCGTGAAAAGGTAAGACACAAGGATGACTCCCCTCCACAGCGCGAACAAAGCCGCGATGCAGACCGCTGCCGTGCGAACCCTTTGGCTGAGGGCGAAGAAGCGAAATGACACCACGCTCATAGCACCATTCAACAGCACCAGCCCCCCAAGGCTCACCCAAAAGCCGAGCCCGAACCTACCCAGATCCTTGAATAGAAGCGACCAAGAGCCAAGCCAAAATGAGTTGGCCAACAGCCCCGCAATTGCGACGTACATGGCGCAAAGAATGGCGAAAGAAACTGCAGTCGCACGCACCTGTTGCTGGGCTTGAGTCATACGCGGACTTCTAACGGTGAAGCTGAGCGGCCGCACGCAGGCGCATCCAGCGAGACGAGCGCGCATACTTTCTTCCGCGCGCTCGGCGAGCTAGCAAATGAGCCGTCAGGGCCCGCTCCAGCGATGGTTAGGCATCCGGCCCAGATGAACCTGCGGAGGTGAAGCGTGCCAAGACGTTGCGACAGGCCTCAAGAACCTGCTCCGAAACGGCTACCTCGTACTCTGCAATTTTCGCATCTTCCCGCGCCAGTGCGGAGGGGCTCCAACGCATCCTCGCAGCGCCAATCGGGTAGTCGTCCGTTTCACTTGCGACGGCGCCGAAAACTGCGAAGTCTTCATCCGACGTCCAGTCCGGAACGACGTCGTGCGCCAGATCGGCGAGGCGCCGACACCCTACGAACAGGTTGATATCCCCACGGAGTATCCCTCCTGCGACCTCCACAACGGAGTGGCGCGCTCGATCGCTACCAAGAGTCGTCACGCGAAGTTACCGGATGCCTAACGGTGAAGTTGAGGGGCCGGCTGATGCCGCAGGCCGTGCTCACGTCGAACGAAGCTCTCCAGTCCCGGTGCGCGCGGCCGATTAAGCGCCGCGGGCGCACAATCTCTTCCAGCGCCCGCGGCGCGGGACCACTCGGGCCTCACGGCCCCCTCCAACGATTGTTAGACGCCCGGTTGTGCCATGCGACGTCGAGCGAGAAGCCATCCATACAAGCACCCAAGAATAACGCCGACTGAAGAAAACAGCAGCGGTCCGAGCAAAGTCAATCCCAGCAAAATAAAACCTAGCACGTCAGGGTGCCGAGGGGCACCACCGGCGATTCCGACATTGCTAAGGAAGGGAAAAAGAATGGCAAGAAGCACAACGTTACCAATGATGAAGCCGACGCTGCCCCACAGCCACATGCGCCAAGCGAAGCCGAGGAGGTTCCTGAGGGGCGAAAAGAAAGCCGTCGCCAGGGTCGCGACGGCGCCCGCCAAGGTGAAAATCACTGCCGCAAGAAGAGCGAACGCGTAGGGCACTTGGCACCGCCCTGAGCCGGGCGTCTAACGGTGAAGTTGAGGGGCCGCACAGAAGCGGCGGATGAGCGCCGCGGGCGCACACTGTCCCCAGGCGCCCGCGGCGCCAATCAGACCACGCATCACGGACCCCTCCAACGATTGTTAGCCGTCATGCTTGCCGAAGATCGCAAACGTTCCCTTATGCGCAAACGCCGGGCCGAATTGCACGGTGCCTCCCGTAATGGTGTATGGGAATAGCACTATGACGGAGTAGCTGTCACGGTGATCGAGCTCCACCGCTACAGCGTCCGTTTTGTCGGTCGCGCCCGGCGGTATCGTTCGGACATCGTAGACCGTGGCGGACGCAATGATTGCCCCGTCCTTCGCTTGGGCGCGAAACGATTGCCGGAGGAGATCAATTAAGGGCTCCGATGGTGGATGTTCGCGGCCGTCATACGCGGCTGTTTGTACGATCTGTCCGTCGGGCTTCATTGATGCACCAAATGGGTAGAACTCCCCGTGCGCCGCAAGGAACTTCTTCGCCACGGACAGCACGGCGTTGACGAGCTCTTCGCACTGAGCTTTCGGGGTTGGCACGGACTGAGCCCCAACGGCGAGAAGAACGACAAGGCTGAACAATACGCTCCGCTTAAGCATGGCGACTAACGGTGAAGTTGAGGGGCCGGACGATCACGCAAGATCAGCGCCGCGGGCGCATACTGCCTGCCGGCGCCCGCGGCGCAGAACCACCCACGCCTCACGGCCCCCTCCAACGATTGTTAGGCATCGAGTCCGACCACGCCGAATCTTGCGATCACTTCGGCGCCCAGAGTACCGCGTGAGTTATAAGCACAGGGTTCCCAACCGTGTCCGCCAGGATACACATAACGGTACCGTAAGCCGCTGCAACAAGAGCGCGCTGAGGCCAGCCAGACTTTATTAGGGACAACAGCGCAAGCAGCCCCAAGCCGACACATGCGCCGGGCAGGAAGGCGCCGACGGCAAGGTAAGGGGACGAGTGGGGAAAGTTCATATACAGAGCCTTTTCGGAGTACCCCACCAAAAAAATTGCTGCGGGCGCCCCAAGGAACGCCCAAGCGCCGGCAAACCACTGCGGTTTCATAGATGCCTAACGGTGAAGTTGAGCGGCCGCCCAGAAGCGCCAGATCAGCGTCGCGGGCGCACACTGTCTTTCAGCGCCCGCGGCGCGTAACCACAGGCGCATCACGGCCGGCTCCAACGATGGTTAGACGCGCCTTTGCGCGGCATCATCATTGAGGGTTTCCCTGTGCGGCCTTCTCGCGAAAGAGGGGCACCCGGCCGAGAAGGAAGTAAATGAGCGGAAGAGTCACAATGATCTGCAGCACGATGTTGTGGCCACCAAAAAGAGCGGCAACACGAGAGTTCTGGTCAGACCACCAAGCTGTCACCAGGAGGAGCAGATACGCGAGAAGTAGCGTAGCGATCACTCGGAGAAGGCGTTTCAGGGTGCTGCGCATCGTGCGTCTAACGGTGAAGTTGAGGGGCCGCCCACCACGGCCCGAAGGGCGCCACGGGCGCACACTTTCCACAGGCGCCCGCGGCGCCAAACCGCTCACGCCTCACGGCCCCCTCCAACGATTGTTAGGCGGCAGCGATGTGCCAAGCGTCTGGTTACCTAAGCTGTACGCAAACATACTTGGCACTGTCCGATTGCTTGCGCGGCACGATTGTTTGTACCCATTTCTGTCCGGCTTGGTCACAGAGTCCAAACGACTCGAAGTCGGGGACGGTCGCGATAGTCGAATAACCGATGCAGTTAGGCCCCGAGCATGAGGGTTGACTTATGATTAAGGTAAGAATCAGTGTAAACATTTTCACTTACCCCCTTGAATTGCTAAGTGGAGCGAGCGTCGCACCGGATAACTCGGAACGAAGGCGCTGACGGTTCGGGTTCGTAGGAGACTGCTCTGCCACTGACTGCTGCCGCCTAACGGTGAAGTTGAGGGGCCGGCCACTGAGGCCAGACAGGCGCCGCGGGCGCACACTGTTCCCAAGCGCCCGCGGAGCCAAACAGACTACGCCTCACGGCCCCCTCCAACGATTGTTAGGCGGCAGCGTCACGCCCACCACTGCGTCGGAATTCCCGGACCGCAAATACAGGCACCCCAACCCCGGCGCCGATGAAGTAGGCAATCAAAGCGTCGCCGATCAGGCCGACATCATCACGGCCATGTAGGACGCCAACTCGAACCGTCACTACGCAGAGGCCAACAATAACAGCAAGCGCCCCACCAACGGCGGAGCAAGTCAGCAGACGCCCGGCTACTTGAGCGAGCGGTCGAACTAGCCGAAGTAGGCCACCGACGGTGAGCGCAAGAGCGCCTAGCAGGCCAACTGCCATCGCGACGAAGCCAATTGCGTTGGGGCCACCCATACTGCCGCCTAACGGTGAAGCTGAGCGGCCGCCCAGAGGAGTGTCCAGCGCGACGAACGCGCACACTGTCTTCCGCGCGTTCGGAGCGCAAGCAGCCTAGGTTTCACGGCCCGCTCCAGCGATTGTTAGGCGGCAACGGTAATGGACCAGTCGCTGAGTTGGGCACATCTACACGGCCTCGCGCGGCTTTGCACCTGATTTTGCGCAGTGGGGACAAACCGGGGCGCTGTCAATGAGCCAACCCTGCGCAGCGAATTTTCCTGCTGCGCGTTCCAAATTGCGTTGCCCTTTAATACCTGCCCTGGACGTGGAGATCTTGCCAATACGGCGACACGCTGGCGTGGCGCACAATAGATGGAATGCCCACTGACCAGCCCCGGTTGAGCCAGTGAACCTAATTACGTGCGGCAATAGGTTTGCCGCCGTGGATTCGCGAGTTGTGGTCACAATTGCCGCCTAACGGTGAAGTTGAGGGGCCGGCTGATGCCGCAGGCCGTGCTCACGTCGAACGAAGCTCTCCAGTCCCGGTGCGCGCGGCCGATTAAGCGCCGCGGGCGCACAATCTCTTCCAGCGCCCGCGGCGCGGGACCACTCGGGCCTCACGGCCCCCTCCAACGATTGTTAGACGCCCGGTTGTGCCATGCGACGTCGAGCGAGAAGCCATCCATACAAGCACCCAAGAATAACGCCGACTGAAGAAAACAGCAGCGGTCCGAGCAAAGTCAATCCCAGCAAAATAAAACCTAGCACGTCAGGGTGCCGAGGGGCACCACCGGCGATTCCGACATTGCTAAGGAAGGGAAAAAGAATGGCAAGAAGCACAACGTTACCAATGATGAAGCCGACGCTGCCCCACAGCCACATGCGCCAAGCGAAGCCGAGGAGGTTCCTGAGGGGCGAAAAGAAAGCCGTCGCCAGGGTCGCGACGGCGCCCGCCAAGGTGAAAATCACTGCCGCAAGAAGAGCGAACGCGTAGGGCACTTGGCACCGCCCTGAGCCGGGCGTCTAACGGTGAAGTTGAACGGCCGCGCAGAAGCGCCTGACAGGCGACGCGGGCGCACACTGTCTTTCAGCGCCCGCGGCGCCCAACCACCCACGCATCACGGCCCGTTCCAACGATTGTTAGGGGACACCTTACCTGATGCGCTCATCGTCGGTTCTCTTGGGCGGCGGTAACGAGCCACCGACGGGTTGACGCAGGGTTCCAATGCGCAGCCCTATTCCTCCGAGGGTCAAAAAGGACCCCACTAGTGCGGCGCTGATGACGCGAACAATGAGGTCCGTCGCAGTGAGCTTCGAAGAAAGCTCACTGTACGGTACCCCAAAGATCAGGGTCACTAACAGTGGACCAAGGAAGAGCATGAGAACTGTGAAGCGTGTCCAGAACGCAACCGTATCCTCCATGGGACACAACCTGCGCAGTAGCGCCCGTGTCGGAGGAAGGATGACGAGAGAAAGGACCGAGCTCAGCAGAAGGCTGACTACAAGGCCGAGAAGAACCACTGACCGCAAATCCACGTGATGTCCTTTCGTGTCCCCTAACGGTGAAGCTGAGCGGCCGGCCGATGCCGCCTATTCAGCGACGCGGGCGCACACTGTCTTCCAGCGCCCGCGGCGCTCAACCACCAGCGCATCACGGCCCGCTCCAGCGATGGTTAGATCCCAGCCAGTGAATGCATCGCATGACGGTCAAGGCGACTGTAATTCCTCTTTGTCTACGACGCGTCCGTTGCGAATACCGACGGCCCAAAGTATCGGCACAGGCCAGATCCAATAGTGATACTCGATCTCGGCGTTCGTGTAGAGGTGTGATCGGACCTCGTCTCGGGGAGTACCCATAGCGGCTATTACTGATGCAGCGGGATCACCGATCTTAACGCGGCCGAAGCCTGCGCTGAGAGAGTGCTCTCGGGCCAAGACGTATGCGACGGGACCGAGCGTCACTGCTGCAAAGATAATTGCGACTTTTAAACCGACTGGCATGCGCTGAGCTGGGATCTAACGGTGAAGTTGAGCGGCCGCCCAGAACCGCCAGATAGGCGTCGCGGGCGCATAATTCTTCCACGCGCCCGCGACGCCAACCTCAGACCTAAACGGCCCGCTCCAACGATTGTTAGACGACGCACTCACTCCCTGAAAGAAGTGATGCCGATCGGAACCGTCAAGCTCACCGCTCAGCATGCAGCAGTTCTTGAAATCTGCGGCCTGAGTGGCAGGGGCATGGGTCATTGCGGCCGAGCTTCTCACTGAGGCCCTTGTAGCCGCCGACGACGCGAGTTCCCCGTTTGACTTTAGTCTCTGACGGGAACCCCTTCCTTCGCTTACTGGTGACCTCGAAAGCACTCGGCGTCGAGGTGTTCTTGTTTGAGTCGCATGGGACACCTCCGTGTCAAAGCCCGACGGTTCGGGGCGCGCATCGTACGGCACTGCGGCGCACGTGGCAATGCGCAACATAAGTCGTCTAACGGTGAAGTTGAGCGGCCGCACGATGCGGCCAGATGAGCGCCGCGGGCGCACACTGTTCACAGGCGCCCGCGGCGCATAACCACCCACGCCTCACGGCCCGCTCCAACGATTGTTAGGCGGCAACTTCAACCTAGGCCCCGCGACTCGACGGCGGGTGAATCGGGGTGACATGCGACTTTTCTTCATTGTTGCCCGATCGGAACAGCGCAATAAGGACCAAGAAGAACGTGACGGCAATAAATCCGCCGAGCCCTGCGTCGCCTTGCCATAAAGCTGATCGACTCTTGGCTATCATCATGCTGGCGATATCTGTAGCATTGAGCATCCCATGAAGAATGCCCGCGGCGATCACCGATCTACCGTGATCACGTACGAGCGTCATGAGTGGCGCGAGCAGCACACAATAGGGCACCAAAATCGCAGCGCCGACCCACGGGTGATCAGGATAGTTGATATTGAACAGAATGATGCCGGGTGCGTGCCAAATGCCCCATACCAGGCCCGTTCCAACCGAGCAGCGCCAAAATCCAAATCGTCGCCAGAGCCCGTAGAGGTAACCGCGCCAGCCGAGCTCCTCCCATAAAGTCGCGAGGACGATCTGGACAATCGGATTGATCAACAGTGAAGACAAAGCGAACCCCGGCACATTTGCTGGCGCGGCGATGTCGCTGCGACCGATAAAGACTGTTGCCGTGAGAGCAATGGCCGAGTAGGCGATACCCATGCCGTATGCGAGGAGCCACCACCAGTTTGGTCGGATCTCCATTCCAAGCGCGACCGGGCGGCGCCCCCGTTCGAACAGGAGGGCGCAAGCTATACCCGCCATTCCTGGCCCAGCCATCATGAAGGTAAGGCTCGCCTGCGCCGCTGCGGAGCGATGTTGCTGAAGTAGCAAGAAGCTCAAGAGAGCCGCGGGCCAACTAAACCCGAAGCAGAACACGAGAAATGCCGTAGCCCGGCTCCTCATCCGCTACGCTACCTCACTGCGCCAGTCAGCGCTGTGCAGCACCATTGTGGTCGCCCACATGACGGCGAGTTGAATCAAACGCAGGACTTCATCTTCATCGACCTTAACGCGCGAAGAGCACCACCCCCGACAAAGTCGCCACGCGGCCGCTACGTTGCCGCCTAACGGTGAAGTTGAGGGGCCGCCCAGAAGCGCCTGCCAAGCGCCGCGGGCGCATACTGTCTTCCGGCGCCCGCGGCGCAGAACCACCCACGCGTCACGGCCCCCTCCAACGATTGTTAGGCGGCAGCGTCATGTCCACCACTGCGTCGAAATTCCCGGACCGCAAATACAGGCACCCCAACCCCCGCGCCGATGAAGTAGGCAATCAAAGCGTCGCCGATGAGGCCGACATCGTCACGGCCATGTAAGACGCCGACGCGAACCGTCACGACGCAGAGGCCAACAATGACGGCAAGCGCCCCACCAACGGCGGAGCAAATCAGCAGACGCTCGGCTACTTGAGCGAGTGGTCGAACTAGCCGCAGTAGGCCACCGACCGTGAGCGCAAGAGCTCCCAGCAGGCCAACTGCCATCGCGAGGAAGCCTATTGCGGTGGGGCCACCCATACTGCCGCCTAACGGTGAAGTTGAACGGCCGCGCAGAAGCGCCGGATTCGCGACGCGGGCGCATACTTTCTTCCAGCGCCCGCGGCGCCCAACCACCCAGGCATCACGGCCCGTTCCAACGTTGGTTAGAGGACGCCCTCAATAAGCCTACTGTGCGCGCGCGGTTTCCTCAGCGCAAACCCTGCCCGCGGGCTCAATGAAACTTCAGCCTTAACCGCAGCCGCATCTGCGACAAACGCAGCTGAAGCCGAGGAAATCACCCAGGACCTTGCACACGGACCGCGCGCGCTCCCGCAGTCTCAAACGAAGGGTCTTCGCCTTGGCTCTTCGCCCTTGTCGCTTTCGTTGCATAGGCGAATCTGGTTGCGTCCTCTAACGGTGAAGCTGAGCGGCCGCGCAGAAGCGCCAC
>Ga0209577_10005125_pt1 | contig 12245 bp, 12 predicted proteins | sample GraSoiAngelo_109_FD_185874 | JGI IMG/M metagenome (GOLD analysis project Ga0209577, IMG submission 185874) | Grasslands soil microbial communities from the Angelo Coastal Reserve, California, USA - 14_0903_12_20cm (SPAdes) (version 2) | ecosystem: Environmental > Terrestrial > Soil > Grasslands... | reverse complement strand
TCAGCTCTTTCACAAGTCCGCCCTCGAACCGCAGTTCGAGTCCTTCGACCTCGATGCCGGGAACGGGAGAGAACGGTTTCGTCGCCCGTACCGTTCCGCCCGTCCGCGCGGGGTCGGGCGTGGTGAACACCTCCTCGGTCGGCAAGTTCGGGATGAACGGATGCCCGTCGACCGTCTCGAAGCCGGCGGTCAGCCACTTCGATTGCGGAAAGAGCCCGACCGTGAGATCCGTCCCCGGTCCGCGAAAGCGGACCGCATCGAAGTCGCGGTCGTTCAGCGCTGCGGCGCGCCGCTCCAACGTCTCGATGTGGTCCTTCCAGGCGGCAACCGGATCTGGCTCTTCGAGCCGGACGGCATGTGCGACGAGCTGCCAGAGGCGTTCGACGTCCGGCGTGCCGAAGATCCGCTGGGCCCAGCCCTCGGTCGGATACGCGACGCCGGCCCAGTTGATCGTTCGCGCGCGGAAGATGACCTCGGCGCTTCGACGGCCGAGCTCTCGCGGGCGTGCGCGGCCAACTCGTTCGCCGTCGATTCCCGCGTAGAGATCCGGCTGCGGGTCGCCGCCGATGCCGAGCTCCGCGCCGCGATGCTCGTGCAGGTACTCGAGCTGAGCGAGCGCCCACGGAGGCGACCATTCGAGGACGTCGTCGGCCGCGTGCTCGAGCATGCCGCGGCGGACGAACTGGTCTCCGTAGAAGACGTCGACTCTCCGCGCGCCGGCGGCGTAGGCCGCATCGGACGCTGCCCGGGCAAGCGGTGCGTGCTCGATCAAGCCGCTGATGTGGACGTCCTGGCCCTCGCGGACGTTGAGGCCAACGCGGATCGCGAGCTCGGCGTATCGGCGCAGCCGATCGTCGGCGGGAACGCTCAGCCCAGAACCCACTCGTTGTTACGCAGGATCGGAACGGCGGCGCCGCCCGGCTCGAGCCCATCCACCTCCACGTGGATGCCTCCGATCGTCACGTCGGTGTGGACCGTGGATTCGTTGCCGCCTTCTCCATCCTCGAGTGCGTCCTTGTACGCGCTGCCGTAGGCGATGTGCGCGGCGGCGTTCTCGTCGAAGAGCATGTCGTAGAAGGTGACGCCGAGCTCGCCGACGCGCGACATCGCGTCGACGAGCGCGACCTCGCCCAGCCGCGCGGCGCCTTCGTCGCTTTCGACCTGCCCGCGCACGACCTCTTCGCCGCTCTTCGCGCGAACGTTCGCGATCCGGCCGTTCGTGAACTCGAGCTCGAGATCCTCCACAACGGTCCCGTACGTCGGAGCGAACGGACGCGTCGCGCGGACGCGTCCTTGGGTGCGAGCCGGATCTGGCGTCGTGTACACCTCCTCGGTCGGAATGTTCGCGACGTAACGGACACCTTCGGGAGTCTCCGAGGCACCGGTCACCCACCGCGACTGCGGCAACAACCCCACCGTGAGATCGGTTCCGGGCCCGCGGAAGCGGACTGCATCGAAGCGGCGCTCGTTCAGCAGGGCGGCGCGCGTGCGAAGCCGCTCGACGTGCTCGGCCCAGGCGGCCACCGGATCCGGCTCGTCGAGGCGGACCGCCTTCCCGACGAGCTCCCACAGGCGCTCGACGTCGGGCTCCCCCAGCATCTTCGTCGCCCAGCCCGGGTTCGGGAACGCGACCGCCGTCATGTTGATCCGCCCGGAATCCAACACCTCTATGACCCGCTCCACGAACTCCTTTGGCCGCGCCTTCCCAACTCGAGCGCCGTCGAGGTCGGCGTAGATGTCGGGGTTTGGATCGCCTGTGACGCTGATCGAGGCGCCGTTTTGCTCGGCGATGTAGTCCATTCGCGCGAGCGACCACGGTGACGACCATTCGAGCAGCTCGTCCGGTGCGTGCTCGAGAAACGCTCGACGGACATGCTGGTCGTTGTACTGCACGTCCACGTTGCTGGCACCTGCGGCGTACGAGGACTCCGTAAGGGCGCGCGCGAACGGGGCGTGCTCGTACATGCACCACACGCTCACGAACTGCCCGGGCTGGACATTCGCGCCGATGCGAACCGTGAGCTCTGCGTACCGGCGAAGCAGATCCTCCAAGGACATCGGGCGATTGTAGGCTGCCCGTGATGGCAGTCCTCACCACGCAGGTCGAGCGCGAGTCGGAGCAGTTCGCGCGGCGGCGCGAACGGATGGAGGCCTTGGTCGCCGAATTGCGGGAGCGCGCGGCCGAAGTCACGCGCGGCGGAGGCGAGCAGGCCACCGAGCGGCATCGTTCTCGCGGCAAGCTGACGGCGCGCGAGCGAGTCGACCGGCTCGTCGATCCCGGCAGCGCGTTCCTCGAGCTCAACGCCCTAGCCGCTTGGGACATGTATGAACGCTCCGCGCCCGCGGCAGGGATCGTCACCGGCATCGGCGTCGTCGAGGGACGCGAGTGCGTGATCGTCGCGAACGACGCCACGGTCAAGGGCGGCACGTACTTCCCCCTCACGGTGAAGAAGCACCTGCGCGCACAGGAGATCGCCGAGCAGAACCGCCTTCCATGCCTCTACCTCGTCGACTCCGGAGGCGCCTTCCTCCGGCTGCAGGACGAGGTCTTTCCGGACCGGGACCATTTCGGCCGGATCTTCTTCAACCAGGCCCAGATGTCCGCCAAGGGCATCCCGCAGATCGCCGTCGTGATGGGCTCGTGCACCGCCGGCGGCGCGTACGTGCCGGCCATGTCGGACGAGACGATCATCGTGCGCGGCACCGGGACGATCTTCATCGGCGGGCCGCCGCTCGTGAAGGCGGCGACTGGGCAGGAGGTCAGCGCCGACGAGCTCGGCGGAGCTGACGTGCACACGCGCAAATCCGGAGTCGCCGACTACTACGCGCTGAACGACGAGCACGCCCTGGCGCTCGCGCGCCAGATCGTCCGCAACCTGCAGGGACGCAAGGAACTCCCGTGGGACGTGAGCGAGCCGGAACCACCGGCCGCCGACCCCGACGAGCTGTACGGGCTGATCCCTGAGGACTTCCGTCAGCAGACCGACGCGCGAGAGGTGATCGCGCGGATCGTCGACGGTTCGCGCTTCGACGAGTTCAAGGCGAACTACGGCGAGACGCTCGTCACTGGCTTCGCCCGCATCGAGGGCTATCCAGTCGGGATCCTCGCGAACAACGGCGTCCTGTTCGCCGAGTCATCGCAGAAGGGCGCGCACTTCATCGAGCTCGCGTGCAAACGACGTGTGCCACTCGTCTTCCTCCAGAACATCACGGGTTTCATGGTGGGCAAGGAGTACGAATGGGGCGGCATCGCGCGCGACGGCGCCAAGCTCGTGATGGCGGTCGCGAACGCTCGCGTGCCGAAGTTCACCGTCATCACCGGCGGATCGTTCGGCGCCGGGAACTACGCGATGTGCGGTCGCGCGTACGAGCCGCGTCAGCTCTGGATGTGGCCGAACGCGCGCATTTCGGTGATGGGCGGCGAGCAGGCCGCGATCGTGTTGACGATGGTCGGTGACGCCGATCCTGACGAGATTCGCGCGAAGTACGAGCGCGAGGGGAATCCCTACTACTCGACCGCTCGTCTCTGGGACGACGGCATCATCGATCCGCTCGACACGCGGCAGGTGCTTGCGCTCGGTATTTCCGCAGCGTTGAATGCGCCGATTCCCGAGACGACGTTCGGAATTTTCCGGATGTAGGAGGAGGCCATGCCGACGGTTCAGCTCACTGAAGAGGAGATGCGGCTGTTGCGGGCGGCTCTGCACGCGTATCTCGACGACTTCGGGCACGAGGAGGCAGACGTGCTGCGCGCGCTCAAGTCGCTCATCGCGAAGCTCGAACCGCGCAGCTCGTAGTGGTCCTGCGGCTCGTCCTCTGGAATCTTGCGGACTCGAAGACGACGATCGGCGAGCTCCGCCGATATCTCCGCGACGAGTCCGTGGACGCGCACGCCGACATTCCGGGGCTGCGCTTCAAGGCCTGGGTCTCGGACGAGATTACGGAGCGCTGGGGCGCGATCTACCTCTGGGAGTCGGCGGAAGCCGCCGAGCAGGTGATGCCGAGCGGGGCCCGGGAACTGATCGGCAAGGATCCGGATATCGGCGAGACGTTCGACGTCGAGGCGACGATCGAGGGGCGCTATGAGGTCGAGGAGCTCTCACGGCTCGGTCTCGCGTTCGAAATGTCCTAGAGCACGAGTGTCTCCGGGAACGTCGCATCCTCCGCGAACCGCTCGAGGCGGTAGGGCGCAAGGTCGAGCTCGGACTCACCGTTCAGCAGCTCCTCGGCGACGGCGCGGCCGACCGCAGGCGACTGCATGAAGCCGTGGCCCGAGAAGCCGCAGGCCGCGTAGACGCCGTCGCCGATCCAGCCGATGATCGGGTGCGCATCCGGGGTCATGTCGTAGAGACCCGCCCAGGCGCGGACGATCGGCGCGCCGGCGGCGGCCGGATAACGGTGTGCAAGGCGTCGACGCCAATCCCCGACGAGCGAGTCGTCGACCTCCTCGCGGCTCGTCCAGCGCGGAACGGGCTCCGTCATCGCGAGCCGGAGCGTGTCGCCACGGCGGCGGAAGTGGAAGCCCGTTTCTTCCTCCACGATCATCGGCAGATCGGGCGGCACGTCGGCAACCGGACCGACGTCGACGAGCTGGCGACAGAGCGGACGGATCGGTAACTGCGGTGCGAGCTCGGTCGACGCGGTGCCGCACGCGATCACCAGCGTGTCGTGCGGCACGTCGCGCGCATCGGTGTGCTCACGCATGTCGACGCCCCGTTCGGATGCCCGTCGCACCAGTTCCTTGGTGATCTCCCCGGGCTCGGCGACACCGTCGGTCCAGCATGCGACCGCGCCAATGACGTCGTCGTCGCGGAGCCCGCGAATCCGCCCGGGATCGACCTCGTCGACCGCGACGCCGAGCCGGCGTTGCAGCTCCGCCCGTTCTCGGAGCCGCGTCCGGCCCTCTTCACTCGTTGCGAGGAAGACGTAACCGACAGCTTCGAAGAGCGGCGGCCCGAGCTCGCAGAAAAGCTTCGCGCTCTCCTGGGCGAGACGCACTTCCGCCTCCGTCGAGAACTGCTGTCGGACGCCGCCCATCGCCTTTCCGGTCGCGCCGCCCGCTACCTCCGCGCGTTCGCACAGCACGACGTCGCGCGCATCCAGGAGCGCGAGGTGATACGCGATCGACGCGCCTATCGCGCCGGCGCCGGCAATGACAATTCGAGCCATGCCTCCAACTCAGCACGCTCGGCGTCGGTCAACGTCCGCAGCGGCCTTCGCACGTCGGGATTGATCGGCACGCCGCGACGCGCGAGCACCGTCTTCAAAGCGGATTGGAACGGGAAGCGCTGCATCGTCTCGCGCGCCGAGCCGAGATCTGCGCTTGCCGGATCGCGGACGGCGGCAACCACGAGCTCGGGAAACGCCGACGCGAGCGCCGACACCGCTCCAACGGCACCTGCGTCGATGCCTCGCCCGATCAACGCTTCCGGTCCGACGAACACGTCGAGCCCCTCCACGAGGTACGGCGTAAACCTTTCCCACGGCGTCTCGGACACTTTGAGCCCGCGGAAGTTCGACGCAGCTTCGCGCAACCGCTGCAGCACGGTGAGCGGGACGGCGTAGCCGCTGCGCGCGGCGAACTCGTACACGTAGAACGGCGTCGGCTCGCACGCGCGCGCCGCTGCGGCGAAGTGCGCGAGCAACTCGTCGTCGTCCAGCGCGAAGTACGGAGGCCCGATCACCGCAACTGCGTCGGCGCGGATGTCGGACGCGTGTGCGGCAAGCTCGACGGTATCCCACGTCGATTGTGCGCCCGCATGGACTGCGACCGCCAGACGACCACGTCCCGCCTCGACATAGAGCTGAGCCGCGCGCATCCGCTGATCGACCGTGAGCAGCATCCCCTCCCCCGTCGTGCCAAGTGCGAGCAAGCCGTCCAAGCCGGCACCGGCGAGAAAGTCGACGTAGGGCGCGAACGCATCCTCGTCGAGCGCCTCGCCCGCGTCGCGCAGCGGCGTGACGGCCGCCGCGAATGCACCTCGCAACATGCCTCCAACTCTATGCTCGCCTGGTGAGCGGGCTGCGAATCGAGCGCGACGGCCAGGTGCTGCGCGTCACCCTGGCCAAGCCGGAGCGGCGGAACGCCTTCGACGCCGAGCTGATCGCCGAGCTCCACGATGCCTTCGCCGACATCGGCGATGCGCGCGCCGTCGTGCTCGCCGGAGACGGGCCGAGCTTCTGTGCCGGCGCCGACGTCGAATGGCAGCGCGCGTCGATCGACCTGAGCTACGAGGAGAACGTCGAGGACGCGCTGCGGCTCTATCGAATGTGTGAGCGCGTCGACCGATGTCCTGCGCCCGTCGTCGCGCGTGTGCACGGCTACGCCCTCGGAGGTGGCTCCGGTCTTGTCGCTTGCGCCGACATCGCCGTCGCAGCACGCGACGCGACGTTCGGCTTCTCCGAAGTGAAGCTCGGGATCGTTCCCGCGGTGATCTCGCCGTTCGTCCTGCCGAAGATCGGCGCGCATGCGCGGCGGTACTTCCTCACGGGCGAGCGCTTCGACGCCGAAACCGCGCTGCGCATCGGACTCGTGCACGAGCTCGCCGAGGACCTCGATGCGTCGATCGAGCGCGTGGTCGGAGAGCTCCTCACCTCTGGCCCGCACGCCGTGCTGGCCGCCAAGCAGCTCGTCCGCGATCGTCCTGCCGGCGAGGAAACCGCGCAGATCGCGGCGGGGCTGCGCTCCGGCGAGGAGGGACAAGAAGGCCTGCGCGCCTTCCTCCAGAAGCGAACGCCCGGCTGGCGTTAGTACATGCGCCGCCTGCTCCTCCTCGTCGGCGCGGTCGTCTTCGTCGACACGATGTTTTTCGCGGCGCTGACGCCGCTGCTACCGCACTACGTGCACACGCTGCACCTCTCGAAAGCCGGTGCCGGTGTTCTCTCCGCGATGTACCCGATCGGCGCGCTCGTCGCCGCGGTTCCGGGCGGCATCGTCGCGGCGCGTTTCGGAGTGAAGCCGACCGTGCTCGCGGGATTGTCGTTGCTCGCGGTGACGACGGTTGCCTTTGGGCTCGCGCACAGTGTCTGGGAACTCGACCTCGCTCGTTCCGCGCAAGGAATCTCGAGCGCGTTCTCCTGGACCGGCGGGCTGGCGTGGCTGGTCACTGCAGCCCCGCCCGGTCGCAGAGGAAGTCTGATCGGCACGGCGTTCGGTGCAGCCATCGTCGGTGCTCTCTTCGGACCGGTGCTCGGGATCGTGGCGTCGTACACGGGCACGGGCTGGGCGTTCGGCGGCGTCGCAGGCATCGCGCTCGTCTTGGCCGGAGCGGCCGCAGCGACGCCGGCGGCGACGCCGCAGGAGCCGCAGCCGCTACGCGCTGTCGTCCACGCGCTCGCCGTCCGCCGCATCCAGATCGGCCTCTGGCTGTGTCTCGTTCCGTCCCTTCTCTTCGGCAACCTGTCCGTACTCGCACCGCTGCGGCTCGCCCAGCTTGGTTGGGGCGCTGCCGCCGTGGGCGCCACGTATCTCGCTTCCGCCGGCATCGAAGCCGCATGGGCTCCGGTACTCGGTCGCGCATCGGACCGCTATGGGCGTTTTCCTCCGCTCCGCGCGGCCCTGCTCACGTCTGGCCTCGTCGCGGCGATTCTCCCCTGGCCGAACCACGCGTGGTTCCTCGCCGCCCTCGTCGTCGCGGCGGGCTTCGCGTTCGGCAGCTTCTGGACACCCGCGATGTCGATGATCACGGACGAAGCGGAGTTACGCGGCCTCGACTACGGCTACGCATTCGCGCTGGTGAACATCGCCTGGGCTCCAGGACAGGCCGGCGGAGCCGCGATCGGCGGCGCGATTGCGTCCGCGACGAGCGATGCGGTGCCCTATCTCGGCCTTGCCGCGGTCTGTCTCCTCACGTTCGCGGGACTTGTGCACTACAGGGAAGCAGCCTCGCCACTTGCGGCCGATCGATAAAGCGCTTCGATCGCGCGCGCCTGTCCGACCGCGTCCTCGCGGCCAAGCAGCGGCTCGACATCGCCACGGATCGCGCCTGCGAAGTTGTCGAGTTCCAGTCGGTACGGATCCACCGGATCGAGGTCGATCCGTTCGACGCGACCGTCCCGACGGAGCTCGATCACCGGGCTGATCGCGTGCCAGGGATCGTCGAGAAAGAGCGATCCCTCACTCCCGACCGCCTCGAGCTCGTCGCGCTCGGAGAGTGCAGTCCCGCAATCGAACTGAGCCAGAAGATCGCCGGGAAAGCGCAGCGTGCCGGCGAAGACCCAGTCGGTGCCGCTCGGCCCGATCACCTGCTCGCCGAAAACCTGCTCGGGCTCGCCGCAGAGCAAGCGCGAGCCGCTCACGCAGTAGCAACCGACATCCATCAGGCTGCCGCCCTCAACATCGGTCCGCAGACGGATGTTGTCGGGGTCGTACAACGCGTAGCTGAAACACGACCGGACGAGCCTCAGCTCGCCGATCGCTCCCTCGCTGACGAGCTGCTCGAGGCGTATCGCCTGCGGATGGTGCCGGTACATGAAGGCCTCCATCAGGATCCGGTCCGCGCGCTCCGCTGCGTCGAAGGCCTCCTCGACGTCGCGTGTATGCCTGCTCATCGGCTTTTCACACAGAACGTGCTTGCCGGCATCGACACAACGGATCGACCACTCACAGTGGAGCGAGTTCGGTAGAGAGATGTAGACCGCTTCGATGTCCCCGTCCTCGAGCAACGCGTCGTACGAGCCGTACGCGCGCTCGATTCCCCACTCGCGCGCGTAGTCGTCGGCACGACCCTGGTCACGGCTCGCGACCGCGATGAGGTCAACCCTGTCGCTCGCATGAGCCATGGGGATGACGAGCCGGTTGATGTGCGCGGTCGAGAGAAGCCCCAACCGCACCGGTCCCTCTACCCCCATGACGTCTCCGTCATCGGCCGGAAGGCTGTCTCGAGAATGCGGTGGTTCCGCGGACGTGTCAGCACGAAGAGCACGACCTCGGCGACGTCATCCGCGCTCATCATCCCCGCGAGGACGTCGCGCGTGCGGCCTCTACCTTCCTCGAGGGCGAAGTTCGTCGCGACGCCACCGGGACAGACATTCGTGCAACGAATCCCGTGTTCGCGCAGCTCGTGGTCGAGAGCGCGGGTGAAGCCGACCTGGGCAAACTTCGACGCGCAGTAAACCGCTTCGTACGGAAGACCGCGACGGCCGGCTTCCGACGCGAGCGTGACGATGTCGGCTTTCCCGCTTGTCAGCAGGTGCGGCAGCGCTGCGCGAACCGCATAAAGGGTTCCCTTCACGTTGACATCGATCATCTCGTCGAGGTAGTTGGGCGCGAGATCCAGGAACGGCCCGTAGGCGCCCACGCCGGCGTTGGCTACGAGAATGTCGAGCCGACCGAAGCGCTCGACGACGGCGGCGACGATCTCCTCGAGCTGCCCGGGGTCGCGGACGTCGCACGGAGGAGCGAGCGCATCGACGATGCCGAGGTCCTCACCGCTCCGCGATGCTAGGCCGAGCTTGACGCCGCGTGCCGCGAGCATGCGCGCGACCGCGGCGCCGATGCCGCGGCTCGCTCCTGTGACGAGCGCGACCTTTCCATCGAGCGTGGTCATGTGACCTCCAAGGGTCGAATGGCGGGATAGAGCAATCGGAAGCGCTCGTAACCGGGCTCGTACGCTGCACACCAGGCGGGATCCGGCTCGATGACGTCACGAACGCGAACGCAGCGGGCGACCGCCTCGTGCACGTCCGCAAAGGCACCCGCCGCCACGCCGGCGAGCAGCGCAGCGCCGTAGGCGGAGCCTTCTTCGACTGCCGTTCGCTCGAGCGGCAGATCGAGGACCGAGGCCACGATCCGGAGCCAGAGCTCACTCCGCGCGCCGCCGCCGGAGACGCGCCCAACCTCCGCGCGGACACCGAGCTCGCCGAGGAGCCCGAGCGAATCGCGCAATCCATAGGCGACGCCTTCCAGCACGGCGCGGACGAGCGCGCCGCGGTCGTGGCGGAAAGACACTCCGGCGAATGCCGCCCGGGCCGACGGATCGGCATGGGGCGTCCGTTCACCGGCGAGATAGGGAAGGAATGTCAGACCTTCGACGGTCGGCGGCCAGTTCGCGGCCTCGGCGATGAGCGCCTCGTAGCCGTCTCCACCTGCGAGCGCATCGCGGAACCAGTGCAGTGCTCCTCCGGCGGAGAGCATCACGCCCATCGCGTGCCAGCCGCCCGGAACGGCGTGACAGAACGCGTGTACCCGCGCCTCCCGATCGGCCGCGAACGCAGGCAGCGCAGCGAAGACGACGCCGGATGTGCCTAGCACGATCGAGACCGGACCCGGTCGGTCGACGCCAACGCCGAGTGCCGCGGCAGCCTGGTCGCCCGCACCGGGAGCGCCAGGAACATCGGGCGACTCGAAGACGGGCGGCAACCACTCGGGAGAGACCTCCAGCGACTCCAGCACCTCCTCGCTCCAGCGACGGCGTGCGACGTCGAAGAGGAGCGTCCCGGAGGCGTCTGCGACATCGATCGCCCGTGTGCCGAAAAGACGCAGGCGCACGTAGTCCTTGGGCAGCAGGATGGATGTGATCTGGGAATAGATCTCGGGTTCGTGCCGCCGGATCCAGAGGAGCTTCGGCGCCGTGAAGCCGGTCAGCGCGCGATTTCCGGTGAGCCGGATCAGTCGCTCGAGGCCGATGCGCTCCTCGATCGCGACGCACTCCGCCGCGGTCCGCTGATCGTTCCAGAGCATCGCCGGCCGGAGCACGCGGTCGGATGCGTCGAGGACGACGAGCCCGTGCATCTGGCCCGAGAGGCCGATCCCCGCGGGTTCGAGCCCGAGATCGCCAAGCGCCAGCTCGCTCGCTCGTAGCCAGTCGTCGGGGTCCTGCTCGACCCAGCCGGGTCGCGGCAAAGAGAGAACGTACGCCCGCTCCGCCCGCGCGATCACAGCGCCGTCGCCCGGCGAGATCGCCACCGCCTTGACGCCGGTCGTACCAACGTCCAGGCCGACGAGTGCGTCTTCCATCAGCCGCCGAGTGCGGCGTAGACGAGCTCATAGGCAGCGACGGCGTCCTTGCGGTATTGCGCGTCGCGCAGTGCGACGTCATCGATGCGCGAAGCAACGCCGTCGATGAAGCGCCAATGGAGGACGCTACGACGAACCGCCGCGACCGCATCCTCCGTGTACGGATAGAGGTCGAAGCCGAGCCGCTCGCCCTGGTCGCCGTAGTGTGCGCGCCGAAGCTCGACCGCTAGCTCGAGGGTCTCCATGAACGCGGTCGCACCCACCATGTTGTCATCGTCGAAGGTGCCCCAGCCGGAGTTCGCGTGCTGATGGCCGAGCAGTCCTTCGGACGCGAGGAGCGCCGCATATTCCGCGAGGTTCTCGCCGTTCATGATCAGGTGCTGCCAATCCATGTTCACCTTGATGTTGTTCAAGCCTCGACCGCGGAGCGTGTGGATCACGTGCAGGGTCATGCCGATGTTGCGCATGAAGATCTTCATCGCGGGTTCGGAGTTCTTGTGCTCGAGGAAGAGCAGAACGCCGTGCTCCTCGAGCTTCGCGGCCACCTCCGCGATCCCGTCGATGAACCACCCCCAGCTCTCGGCGTACGGCGTCTGGAACGGATAGTTGTAGCCCTCGACCCCCGGCCAGACGATCAGCGCCACTCCGAGTCGGCCCGCGAGCTCCGCGGCACCGACGGCGATCCGGACGGCCTCCCCCCGGAGCTTCGGATCCGGATTCGTCAGCCCGCCGCGACCGAACCGAGGGTCGAGGTGCAGTCCGCCGGCGAGACAGTAGATGTCGTGGTCCGGCCCGAGCGCGTCGTGGATTGCATCGACGTTGTCCTCGTTGATCTCCTGCGGATAGTGGAACTCGTAGCCGTCGATGAGATCGCCGAGCCCGTCGACGGCGCGGCGAACGCGATCGACCGTCGTCTCGCCCGCCCTCTGCGGCTGGTAGCCGCCAGGCACGAAGCGGGTGACCATGGGCCCGAGCGCCCAGATTCCGAGCGAGGTCTTCATGTGGCGCCCTCCTGTGCCGGTGAACCCCACTGCCTACTATCACGCCTGAGTGCCGCCGCGGAGTCGTGAAGGAGATCCTGTGAGCGCCAACGACCTCGGCGAGATCGGCGTGGGAATGCTCGGCTATGCGTTCATGGGGAAGGCGCACTCCAACGCCTTCCGCAAGATCGGCTACATGACGTGGCCGCCGCCGCTCAGGCCGCGGCTCGTAGCGATTGCCGGCCGGAACGAGGAGGCGGTCGCCGAGGCTGCGAGACGTTACGGCTTCGACCGCTGGACGACGCAGT
>Ga0209577_10005124_pt1 | contig 12249 bp, 10 predicted proteins | sample GraSoiAngelo_109_FD_185874 | JGI IMG/M metagenome (GOLD analysis project Ga0209577, IMG submission 185874) | Grasslands soil microbial communities from the Angelo Coastal Reserve, California, USA - 14_0903_12_20cm (SPAdes) (version 2) | ecosystem: Environmental > Terrestrial > Soil > Grasslands... | reverse complement strand
GAAGGACGCGACCGACGACCGCCCCCTGCAGACGCGCCGCTACTTCACGATCGGTCGTTACTGGGCGATCGCGACTGTACGTGACGGACAGATCGCCAAGGTCCAGGACTTCCCGTCGATGGCCGCGGCGCTGGACGCGCTCGGCGTCGACGAGGACGAGATCTAGAAGATCACGGCGTAGGAGTCACACCGAAGACCCAGGTTCTCCAGGCGGTGGAGGAGGTCGTCCCGCCGGCGAGGTTGTACTGATTTGCCAGCCACACCTTCCCGATCGTCCCGGTTGCTGCGGGATCCGGAGTCGCGCCGGAGTAGTCGCCCCAACGGCACGGGGTCGTTGAGCTGCAGCTCAAGTCGATGCTCGGGCCTGCTGACTGGACGAGCTTCTTTAGGCCCGTCTGAGCGCTCGCCGCGTTCTTCCAAACGAATTGGATCGCCGGATACGTGCCGGCCGAGGACGTGCTGACGCTCATCGCCATGCTGCCGCCGAACGAACCAGTGGTTCCGTTGTCCAAGCGGTCGGGTGAGATCGCGCCATTCCAGACGAAGAGCGAAGGATCGCTGGCCACACCCGATTGGAGGAGAGACCCGGTTGCATTTATCTCGTACCACCGCTCCTCGCTACCTGCGCCGCCGTAGACGGCGTGTGCGGTCCAGATCGCCACGCTGCCACCGTTCCTCGGGTCGACCGCCGCGACGGCTGCCTCGAAACGCCCGTCGAGCGTGTCGAGGAGATATGAGCTTCCGTTCTGCGGTGCACTCGGCGGCATCGAGTACGACGGGACGGTGACGTTCGTCGGGCCGCTGAAGGTCGGAATCGGAATGCCGTTCGCGTCGGTGCCGCTCTTCGTGACCGCGTAGACCGAAACGAAGTTGGCCGACGGCGTCACGCTCAGGTCGGCGTTGGCGACGACATACCCGGTTCCTGCCGAATCGTCGACCAGGTTGGCCGGAACCGGCGTGGACGCGAGGCTGCTGTCCGCGTTGTGTAGCGCGCCGGACGTATAGACCGTGAACGCGCTCGGCGAAGCGCACGTGGACCCGGCCGGCGGCTTATTCAGCGTCACGAAGGCCGAGCCGTCGTACGTGCTTCCGAAATTGCCGAACTGGTTGAAGCCGTAGAGGAGGAAGTCCGAGGAGTCGCCGAGCTTCGGATAGTCCGGTAGCTCGCTCCCGGCGCTGATCGCGTACTGGCAGAAATCCGCGGAGCTCGAGGGAGTCGCCGTCTTGCTCCAGCCGACCGCGAGCCCGTTGTCCGAGAGGAAGAAGTCGTAGTACACGGCCGAGTAGTAGAAGCGCTGAGTCTGGGCGTCCCACATCATCTGCGGATCGCTGAGGGTGTAGCCGAAGAAACCGGTACTGATGCCCGTGAGCGAACTGAGCGAGCCGGTGTTGATGAGCGAGCCGGAGCGCGAGTAGATCCCGTATTGCGTGTTCACCGCCTCGATGTATCGGTCGGGCCCGATCGCCCCTGTCGTATCGGGTGGCGTGCCGCCGGTGAAGTAAGTCCCGTTGAAGCTCGGCGAGACATTCGAATAGGCGGTCACCACCGGCCCACCACCACCTCCGCCGCCGCGCCTGCCGGAGTTCACGTTGACGCCTGCGCGTGCGTTCGCTGCCGCTTTCGCAACAGCGAATTCGTGCGCGTGCAGAGGCAGGTAGCCGTAAGGCGGAGGCGCAGCCGGGCCGCGGGCCGGTGGAACGTCACTTGCGGGCACGAGCACCAGCGTCCCCGGAGCACCGCTTCGGTGTGCGCTGGGTGCAGCTGCAGCGGTTGTGGCGAGCGCCAGAACGACGCCCGTGAGCGTGAGAATGACGGCCTTCTTCACGGGAAACTCCTCTTTGACGGCTGGGCTCTCGCCCTTTCTTCCATCTTCGAGGCACGCGATACGTTGTCAAGCCCGCGAATGAGTGAATCGGCGCGGCTAAGGAGCGAGGCGCGCGAGGAGCTCGGCCATCTGCTCTTCGAGCCCTGCGACGCGTTCCTCGAGCGACGCGGGCGCCGCTTCGATCGTTTCCGTTCCAAGCGCGTGCGTGTAGCGCTGTTCCTTCTGGCCGGGGCGGCGAGGTATGCGCACGACGAGCTCCCGCTCGATCATCTCGCCGAGCGTGTGCTCTAGCTCGGCTAGCGAGGCGAACCCGTGCAGGCGTTCGCCACGTTGCTTGAGCTCGCCGGGAGTTTGCGCGCCGCGAAGCAGCAGGACCGCGAGTATGGAGATTTGCGCGGCCGAGAGGCCGAGAGCTTCGTCGAGCAGCTGCCGAAACTTGACGGCGCGGCTGCCGGGTCCGCTCGCGAGCCGAGCCCAGCCGCGCTGGGCCAACCGATCGAGCGCCGCGCGAATCGTCTGCTCGTCGTAGGCGACCACGGGTTCGCGGTTCGTCGTCTGGTTGCACGCGAGCCGCAACGCGTTCAGCGAGAGCGGATAGGCGTCCGGCGTCGTCCGCTGCTTTTCGATCAAGCAGCCGAGGACACGCAGCTCGACGTCGTCGCCGTTCACGCCGACAGCCTACGACGCCTTCCCGTTTCCGACCCGTAGTGCTTAGATGATCGGCAGAGGGGTTTGAAGGACGGCAGGCTCAGGGGGATTGGACCGATTGCGACGGCCGCGGCCGTCGTCGCAGCGTCCCTTGTCGGCGTCTCCGCGGCTCGCGCCGCCGCGAACCAGTCATGTGACGCCTCGGGCTACGCGCTCACCGCACAGGCCCTGACCGGGCCGAGCGGCGCCGACCTCGGCATTCAGATCACAGCCACGACGCCAGGATGCGAGCTGCCTGAGGTTCTGAGCGACGTGCACACGACGATCGCTCGGTTCAAGCAGCACGCCGGCCGCGAGCTCGACTTTCGCGACGTCCCTGCTCCCAACGGCTTGGCGAGCGTGCACCTCGGCCGCGTCGTGCGTCGTCAGCCGCTCACCGCAACGATCTCGTTTAGCTCGCAGCTCGTCTTCACGGCACGCGTGCGGACGCTCCTCCGCCCCGATCTCATCGTCCGCAAACTCATCGTTCCCAAACAGACGCTCGCCGAGCGACAGACTGCCGTCGGCATCACGGTAGGCGAGCCGAATCCCGATCTCGGTGCAAGCGCAACCGTCAACGTGTCAGTCGCCGGAACCGTCGTCGCGACCGCGCCGATCCGAATCGCTCCGCGGCGGCGCGCGGTGCTCTCCCTACCGGTGATCCTGTCGGCCGCCGGCCCCACGCGCATCGACGTCGCGGTCGTCGGCTCGACCCCCGGCGAGACGACGCTTCGGAACAACACGAAGAGCGCCCTGCTCGACGTCACCGACTTCGCCGTCGTTCCCTCCCAGGTCATCGTGCCAAGCCTCGCCGGATACGGCGGCCAGTTCAATCATCACGTCTACGCGGCGCTCAGCAGGGGCATCGGTGTGACTGACGACAACGTCGGCGTGATGGAAGAGGAGATGCGCGCGTTGCATCCACAGTTCTCGCGGATCTTCTTCCATCCGTCCGCGTTCACCGATCCCGATCGCATGCAGTCGTTTGTACGAACCGTCCTGCTTGCGCAGAGCACCGGGACGACGATCAACATCACGTGGCAGGGCGGACGTCTCGATACGGCTAGCGGCACGATCCAGAAGTTCGCCGACGTGCTGATCGACCTCGTCAAGAGTCGCGACGTGTCGAAGCTGCGCTGGGTCACACTGCAGAACGAGCCGAACTCGACGAAGTTGACACCCGCGCAGGTCGAGACGGAATACCGACAGCTCGACCCTTACATCCAGAGTATTCGTGGACAGGTCCGCTTCATGGGCGGAGACCTCGTGCGCACGAACCAACAGGCGTGGTTCGAATACATGGCAAGCCATATGTCCGACATCCTCGACGCGTGGTCGATTCACGCTTACTGGGATTTCTGGGACACACAGAAGTTGCAGGACCGGCTCACCGAAGTGCGCGCAATCGTCGACGCGCTCCCGGTGAACGAACGGAAGCCGCTGTACGTGACCGAGTACGGCGTGCGCGGGCTCCGCACCCTGAACGGCGTGCCCGAGGGTGATCCCGGAGTCTGGACGGACGGGACGCTCATCTCACGGACGAACGTCAGCGCGTTTCAGCACGCCTGGTTCGACGTCCTGTCGGCGCGGCTCGGCTACCTCGGCACGAGCAAATGGGACACGTACTTCGGCAAGTACGACAACGGGACGCAGGCCTACTACATGATCGGCAGCCCGCAAGAGGGCTGGCCGCTCTTCCCGCTCTACAACCTGATCCACCTGATGACGACGACGATCCGACCGGGCTGGAAGGTGGTCGGCGTCGACCAGGTTCCCGACACGACAGGCTTGCTCGCCGACTACGTGAGCCCAAAGGGAGAGCAGACGATCCTCGGGCTCGACACCAACGGGGCGCAGCTCAATACCCCCGCATCCACGCAGGTGGAGTACACGATCGGAGGCCTTCCACCTGCGCGAAAGCTACGACTCGCGATCTGGAACGAGGCCGGCGACGGGCTCGACGGCCCGACGACGACGGTCACGACGGATGCCGCAGGAGTCGCGACCATTACGGTCCCGCTCAACGGCGTCTTCGCGCTGACGACACTTCGGCTCGCCTAGTCTCACCTCGAAGCTTGCTTTCAGAGGAGCTGGTACGGCACGCTCGTCAGGATCACACGCGGCTCGAACAGGAGCAGCCGCTTGAGATAGAGAGCGCGCTGGTTGTGCAACAAGCGGTCGGTGCCGCGCACGATCAGCTCGGGCATGACGACGACGGCGACGGCCTCTGGATCGGAGGTGATTTCTCGCAGGTACGTGAGCAGCGGTCGACCGAGATCGCGATACGGCGCTTCGATGACTTCGAGGGGAAGACCGGTCGGAAAGCGTTGCCAGGCGCGCCGCATCGAAGACGCGTCGTCCTCCTCGAACGAAAAATACACGGCGGTCGTATCTGCGAAGCCAAGCGAACGGGCGTAGAGCAGCGCCCGTAGCGAGGCCGCATTCATCGTCGAGACCGGAACGACGCACGCGGCGCGGCGCGGCTCGGTCCAGTTCCCGCCGGCCGAGGCGAGCTTCGGCACGTCGGTCACCACGACCCCGGGTTCTCGAAGCAATCCCAGCTTGAGCGAGAACGTCGACCGGCGAAGCACCGCCGAGATGAAGGAAGGAGAGCGGAAGAGCTCCGGGATGACCACGGTGACGAAGTCGCCCTCGCCGACGGGAAAACGCCAGATGTAGTCGAGCACCGCATCCAGCGGCTCGTCCTCTTCGTCGAGGATCTCGAGGTGCGGCTCGCCGTTCGACCAATGCGAGAAACGCGGGCGGATTCCAGGATCGCTGCCGGGAAACGGAACGTGGATCGCCCGCAACGATCCGTTCGAGATCTCGCGCGCGTACCAGAGCGCTTCCCGTGTGGCTGCGTCGAGCCGTTCGACGTAGAGCACGACCGTGTTTCGCGGCTCGGGCCGCGCGAGCACGGCACGGGCGGTGAACGGAATAGAACGCCACGATCATCACCGGGATTGCGATCATGACCATCCAGGCGCCGGCCGTGAACTTCGTCCAGATGACGATCACGGCGACCACGCCGGTCGTGGCGGAGCCGACGCCATTCATCGACGCACGTCTGCGCCACCCCGGATCCTTGTTGCGGATCCAGTAGCGCACCATTCCCGCCTGAGCGAGCGTGAATGCGGTGAATACGCCGATGACGTACAGGTGGATGAGGGATTGGACGTTCGCGCGAAAGGCCAGGATCAACGCGGCCGAAAAGCCGGCGAGGATGAGCATCCCGTTCGAGAAGACGAGCCGGTCTCCGAGATTGACGAACTGGCGCGGAATGAACCCGTCCCGGGCGAGCAGCGCTGCGAGTCGCGGGAAGCCCTGATACGACGTATTCGCTGCGAGGATGAGAATCGCGAGCGTGAACGCCTGTAAGAGGTAGTAGACGATCGCTCCCGTGGATCCAGCGGGAAATACCGCGCGCGCAATCTGCGCCAACACCGACACGGTCGCGCTCGGCCGCGCGTGCATCTTCACCGCGAGGTATGAGACGCCGAGGAAGAACGTGATCGCCACGACGCCCATCGCAATCAGGGTGCGCGAAGCATTTCGGGCCTGCGGGTTTCGAAATGCGGTGACGCCGTTCGAGATCGACTCCGTTCCGGTGAGCGCGACCGATCCCGACGAGAACGCTTTGAGTAACACGAAGAGACCGAGTCCACCGCTGCCGGCCGGAAGCGCGTGCGGCACAGTTGCATGCGGCCAGGCGCCCGTGATCCCCTTCACGAAGCCGACGACGAGCACGAGATAGAGCGAGGCCATGAACGCGTACGTCGGAAACGCGAACAGCAGCCCCGACTCCCGAACTCCGCGAAGGTTCGCGAGTGTGAGCAGGACGACGCAGGCGAGGGACAGCTGGACGCGGTAGCCGCTCAACGAGGGCGCCGCCGAGGTCACCGCGAAAATTCCTGCGGCAATCGAGACGGCAACGGTGAGCACGTAGTCGACGAGCAGGGCGGCTGCCGCGACGAGGCCGGGAAACGTCCCAAGGTTCTCCTTCGCGAAGACGTATGAACCTCCGCTCGACTCGTAGGCGCGGACGCCCTGCGCATACGAGACGACGACGATCGCGAGCAAGACGACGATCGCGATGGTGATCGGGAAGACGTAATGGAGACCCGAGGCCGAAGCCGAGACGAGCACGACAAGCGCGGCTTCGGTCGCGTACGCGACCGAGGAGATCGGGTCGGAGGAGAAGATCGGCAGTGCCAGCCACTTCGGCAGCAGCGTCTCCCCGAACTCGCGCGTCGCCCGCGGCCGCCCGATGACGAGCCGTTTCGCCGCCGCGACGGTGCTCATCGATCCCCGGGAGTGGCCGCAACCATCACGCGGCACGGCGCCTGCTTGAGCACGACGTCGACTGTGCTGCCGAACTTGCGCGGAGCGCTGAGGACGATGATCTCGGTCCTTGCGACGCCCGCTGCTTGCACAATCGTCTCGCCCGCGGCACGGCCGCGAAGAACGAGTCCCGAAACGGTGATGCCGTAGAGGTCACCGATCGCGGCCGCCTCGGCGAGTACGCGTTTCGCAGCTCGCTCCTCGTCGAACATGTGCGAGTCGAGCGGAAGCTCGACCGGCACTTCGACAACGGTCACCGCAGTGACGGACGCCTTTCGTTCGGCGGCGAGTTGACAGGCAATCGAGACGGCTTGCTCCGAGACCTCACCATCCACGAGCGGGACGAGAATCCGGTGGTAGGCCACCCGGCGACCACGGCGCGCGGCGCGCGAAGACGGCACAGCCTGCCGGACACGAAGTGTCACCTTCTAACGCTAGGACGGCCCTGCTCAGGCGCGACTCAGGATCCGAGACCGCGCCCTCAGGAAAGGCTCAAGACGAAACCGCGAGCGGATTGACGAGCCGGTAACCCGCACCCGGTTCCGTCAAGAGGTAGCGGGGTCGTGCAGGATCCGGCTCGATCTTGCGTCGAAGCTGCGAGACGTAGACGTGGAGGTAATGCGACTCGCTGCCGTAGCGCGGGCCCCAGACCTCGCGCAGGATCATCTGGTGCGTGAGCAGCTTCCCCTCGTTCTGAGCGAGGTAGCGGAGCAGGTCGAACTCGTTGGGTGTCAATGAAACGGGTCGCCCACCGAAGCTGACGGCGTGTTTCTCGAGATCGACGACGAGCTCGCCGACCTTCAGTACCGGCTCGCTCGCCGTCGCTGCCCGCCGGAGCGAGGCGCGTAGACGCGCGAGCAGCTCGTCCATCCCGAACGGCTTCGTGACGTAGTCGTCCGCGCCGGCGTCGAGTGCCGCGACCTTCTCCTGTTCGTCGCCGACGGCTGACAGGACCAGGATGGGCGCAGCGCTCCACACGCGTAGCTCGCGGCACACCTCGGTCCCGTGCAGGTCCGGCAGGACGAGGTCGAGGATGACTGCCTCCGGCGGATCCGCGGCCGCAGCGGCAAGTGCTTCCTCGCCGGTTGCCGCCGTCTTCACGTCGTATCCGGCGCCGCGCAAGGTCGTGCGCAACGCGCGCAGGATCTGCGGCTCGTCGTCGACGACGAGGATCTTCATGTTCGGACTTCCGCGGGAACGTCGGCGGCGGGAAGCGCGAGCACGAAGACGGCACCGCCGCCTTCTCCCGGTTCGAACCACACGCGACCGCCGTTTGCCTGCGCGAAACCGGTTGCGATCGCGAGCCCAAGGCCCGTGCCGGTCGAGACGCTCGACGACTCGAACGGATCGAAGATGCGCGCGGCGCGGTCCGGCGGAATTCCTGGGCCATGGTCGCGCACGCGAACGACGAGCTCTCCTTCTCGGCTGCCCACGTCGACGTCGATTCGATCCGCCGGCGAGGAGAACTTCGCAGCGTTCTCGAGCAGGTTCACGAGCACGCGCTCGATCTGTGCTCCGTCAACCGCGGCGGCGACAGCCTCGTTCGGAAGGTGCACGTCGACGCGTCGGGCGGCAGGCCCGAGCGTCTCGAGCGCGCGTCCGACGAGGTCCTCCGCGGGCCAGAGTTCGGGGCGCGGACGTGCGGCTCCGGCTTCGAGGCGCGAAAGATCGATCAGGTTCGTCACGAGCCGCTCGAGGCGCGCCGCTTCTCCCGTGATTGTCTCGGCGAGCTCGGCCCGGTCGGAATCGTCGAGCTGCAGGTCCTTGCGTCCCAGACCCTCGCCCGCAGCGCGGATTGCCGTCAGCGGCGATCGCAAATCGTGGCTCACGGCGCGCAGCACCGCGGTCTTGATCGCGTCGCTGCGGCGAAGGGCTTCCGCTTCGACGGCAGCGAGCGAGAGCCGCTCGCGATCGACCGCGACCGCGAGCATCGACGAGACCGCCGGCAGGATGCGTTGCGAGGCGTCCGGCGGAAGAGTCGCACCGGCCGGATAGAACATCCGTCCGACGTGACGCGTGCCGAAGCGAAGGTCCGTGGCGGACTCCCTGGGATCCGGACGGCGAACGGAAGCGAGCTCGATGCGAACGCGGTCGAGACCGAGTGCGTGGGCGACGTGTCCGGCGACGTCCTTCAGACGTTCTTGGACGTGGTCGGCCTCGAGCAGCGTGGCCGCGACGTCGGCCAGCAACGTGGCCTCGAGCTCGCGCCGTGCCGCGTCGGCCGCGCGCCGACGAGAGCGTGCGGCGAGCTCGCTGACGACGACGGCGGTGACGACATAGACGGCGAGCGCGAACCAGTTCGCCGAGTCGCGCAGCGCGAGCGTGTGCTCCGGCGGAAGGAAGAAAAAATTGAATGCGAGCATCGAGGCGACCGATACGCCGACCGCGAACGCCATCCCGAACACAATCGCGGTCGGTAGAACGGCGAAGAGGTAGAGCACCCCGAGGCTGAGGACGGGGACGAATCCGCGTACGGCGAAGATCGCGGCCGTGACCATCGCAACGGCGGCCACGCTGACGACCGCGCCTGCGAGCCATCCGCGTTGAGTTGTCACGAAAACAGGATACGGCTAGCCCGACGTGCGAACGGGGTCAGACCCCGTCCGATCCGGACACAGAACGAACCGGTCCCGGCCCCGCGGTTCGCCAGGAGCGGGGTCAGACCCCGTGCTTTCCGCACGCGGCCAAATGGGACCGCACAAGGTGGGCGATAGGGTCGCCTCATGGCTCGACTGACGATTCGCAAGTCGCCGTCGGAATACGACGACACATTTGTGGACGCGATGGCAACCGCGTATCTCGAGCGCACGCCGTGGACCGAGCTCCGCGTGACAGCGCTCACCGCCCTCGTCAAGCCGGCGGTTGGAGATCGCATTCTCGACCTCGGATGCGCGGCCGGCGCGCTCACGCACTACTTCAGCAGATCCGGCGCGAACGTCGTCGGCGTCGACGCGGAGCCGCGCGGGGTAGCGAAGGCTCGTACGTTGTTCCCTGAGTTGGAATTCGTCGAGGCGAACGTTGCGAAACTGCCCTTCGCCGACGCCTCGTACGACAAAGCCGTCGCCGGCGATCTCGTCGAGCACCTCGACGACGACACGTTCCGCGCCATGTTGCGCGAACTGCGGCGCGTCCTGGTCTCGGGCGGAACACTCTCGATCTACACGCCGAACCCGCGCCATCCGATCGAGCGGCTCAAAGCGCGGAACCTCGTACTCGCGCAAAACCCGACGCATATCGGACTGCGCACTTCCGCACAACTCACGGAAATGATCGAAGCCGAGGGGTTCACGCTCGACCGAAGCGACTGGACGCCCAGCTTCTTCCGCGGTCTTCGCATCGTCGAGCGGGCTCTCGGCCCCAGCGTCGAATCGTTCCGCTACCGAATCTGCCTCAGAGCGGTCAACAAATAGAAGAGGCGCGGTCTCCCGCGCCTCTTCGGCTTAGATCTTCCCGGCAGCACGCCACTTTGCGTAGATCGCCTGGAGATCGTGGTTCGCAGCGCTGACGGCGTCCGCGGCGCTCATCTTGCCCTGCGAGACCTGCGCGAACATCTTCGGAATCACGAACTTGTTGAACATCTCGTCGAACGCGGCGTTCGAGTGTCCCGGCCAACCGGGATTGACCGTGTACTTCTGCGCGATCGTCGTCAGGATCTGATACTTGCCGTGCGGCGGATGCGGATCCTGACCGGCGACCTTCCTGATCTGCTTGAACGGATACGCCCCGGGCCATGACGGGAAGTTGTAGAGCTTCGACGCGAGCGTGGCCTGCTTGTAGTTGATCTCGAGATCGGCGAGGAACTTCGTCGCCGCCGCTTTGTTCTGTGCGAACTTCCAGATCGTGTAGCAGCCCATCACGTGCTCGAAGCCCATCCGGCGCGCGGGTCCGCGCGGGATCGGATAGATCCAGAGTTGATCCGCGAAGGGCAGCTTGCGGTCCTCGGGAGTCCGCGTCGCAGAGATCGCGTTCAGGATCATCGAGCCGCGCCCGGAGTAGATGAAGTTGTTGTTTCCCGACGGATCCCACCCAAAGATCTCGGGCGTTTCTCCTTGCTGGTAGATCGAAGCCATGAACTTGACCGCTTCGACCGTGTGCTTCGTCTTGATCGTCACGCGGTGCTTCTCGTTCTGTACGAACGCGCCGAAGCACATCATGAAAGACATCAGCGCCATGTTCGAGTCGAGCTCCGCCGACTGGCCGATGCCGAGCGGATGTCCCTGCGCCTTCAGCTTCGGCGCAGCCTTGAGGACGTTCTCCCACGTGCTGGGCGCGATCCCGGTCGCGTTCCAGTAGTCGTGCCGCCACACGACCGGATCGGGGACGTAGTTGTCGGAGAACGCGAACCACTTCTTCGTCCGCGGGTTGTAGGTCGCGCCCTTCGCGACCACGCCGATCTTGCCGACCTTGCGCGTGACCTCCTGGACGATCTCCTTGTGATCGATGACCTTGTCCTCGTACTGCGCCGGCGGTGACAGGTTGAAGAACAGATCATGACCCGACCCTGCCGCCGCCTCGGCGGCCATCCGCGCGGGTAGCAGCGTGTTGAGGATGTGGTCGACCTTCACCTGGACGTCGTTGTTCTCGCCCCACGTCTTGGCCCACGTGCCGTCGAACCAGGTGTCGTACGCCGGAACGAAGTGGGCCCATTGGATGATCGACAGGTCGCCCTTGAGGTTCCTTCCTTTGAACCTCAGCGGCCCGTAGAAGCCGAATGCCTTCGAAGCCGCCGACCCGAAGTACCCGGCTGCCAGCGCGCCCGCTCCGGCCTTTCGGAGCAGCTCGCGACGATCGTACCGACCGTGACGCGCGCTGGGATCGTCACTGTCTGGCATATCCCCTCCTTTCTCAGCGGAACGCTCCGCCTGTAAAGCCAGCGATGAACCGATTCAGAAACGCGTTGTAGAGCAAGGCCAACGGGATGCTTGGGATGAGGGCGGCGACCATGATCGCGCCCCACTGCGGTTCATCCCCGCGGATGAGGTCGGTGTAAACACCGGTCGACAGCGTCCGGTTCGTCGAGCTCGAGATGAACGTGAAGGCGTAGACGAACTCGTTCAAGACGAGCGAGAACGAGAAGATCACGACCGTGAGCACCCCCGGCACCGAGATCGGGAAGACGACGCGCCAGAGCGTGCCGAACCGAGACGCGCCGTCGATCTGAGCCGCATCCTCTAGCTCGAGCGGGATCGTCTTGAAGAAGCCCATCAGGAGCCAAGTCGAGAAGGGCACCGTGAACGACGGGTAGACGAGGATCAGGGCCTTGAGGGAGTCCTGCCAATGGAGCTTCGAGATCATCCAGAAGAGCGGCAGGAACAAGAGCGTCGGCGGCACGAGATAGGTCAGGAAGATCCCGATGCCGAGGCTCTGCCCCACGCCGCCGGACAGCCGCGCCAGC
>Ga0209577_10005122_pt1 | contig 12249 bp, 8 predicted proteins | sample GraSoiAngelo_109_FD_185874 | JGI IMG/M metagenome (GOLD analysis project Ga0209577, IMG submission 185874) | Grasslands soil microbial communities from the Angelo Coastal Reserve, California, USA - 14_0903_12_20cm (SPAdes) (version 2) | ecosystem: Environmental > Terrestrial > Soil > Grasslands ... | reverse complement strand
AGAAAGCGGACTGTGCGTGGCCGATGTATCGCTTTGGAAAATCTGGTTGGCGTTCAAGAATTGGCGGAATCGACATCGCACGCAAATATGACTTGCCGATGGAGGCGGGGAGTATGCCTTGGTGATCTGCAGATTGATTGGGTGCTTCTGATACTCCTCCAGTAGCTTGATCGCCAGCTCTGAAGTGGCTAGAACGTCGCGCAGGTTGTATTTGATGTACTCTTCGGTGACCACCCCATGTCTCTTGACCGTCTCCTTCCCGTGCTCGACATCAAATTCCTCGCAAGCTGATTCCAGAGTGTGACCACGATCCGTTAGCGCGAAGGCCAACGTTCGCAGATCAAGGAAGTTGCCCCGAAACGTATAATCCTCTTCCGGCCTTCCGGTCATCGACCCGTCGGGAATCATGTCTTCTTCGTCGGGCTCTTCCCTTCGTGTGAAACCTTTGAGGGCGCGTTTGCTGTCGATCTGCTTGATGCAGATGCTAGGTCGAAAACGGTTTCTCCCGTCGCGATAAGGCCACAGATCAAACGAAAAGCCACCCGTGAACCGACGCCGCGCATTCGTGCTGTTAAACGCGAGGCGTGAGATGTCGAACGGAAAGTTGAATGCGACCAGCAAGCAACGCGCTCTGTATGCCAGATCGAAGACTTTCGTTAGAAACTGTGCAGTGGTCAATAGATCAGGTCGAGGCCCATCCACTTGATACGGGGTATCGACAAACTTTCTCAGGATCAGGCGATCAGCAAGTGGCAGGTCGTCGGCCTGGAACAGATTTCGGGCCAGGCACTCGCCTTTTCTGACGAAGCGATAGCTGCCGAACGTGAGGCGCTGGACATGGTCAGATCTAGTTTCGGTGTCGAATACGAGGCTAGAGTCTGGAAGACGCCACTTCCTGTCGGGGCGGTCGAAGTCCGAGTCTTCGTGCGGCCAGTCGGGAAACACCCGGACAGCGATAGGTAACGGTGTGGGCTTTGGCCGAGGCATTGGGAGACTCACCTCAGCATGTGCCCCGAACGGGGAACTCGGCTACGTTCCTAAAGTCACATACGATTCGACCAGGCGCTGAAGCCTACTTCTTTGGCACAAACGTTTCCAGTGGTGTTCCAAGCCAATAATTTGGACCGAACTTGCTCTTTAGCCAGTCGTCGAGTTTTTCCAGCACATCGGCGACCCAAAGTAAGCCTTTCTCGGCGAGGTAAAGGATTTGATCAATGAAGCCTCGAACTATCCCAGCAGCGGCAAGCAGTGGGCTGCCGTCCGGATTCTCACGCGTTTGCCTTGGCCAATCGTTTTGAGCCTCGTTGAGATCAGCCCGATGATCATTCACCGAAACCGGAACGGTGGTTTTAGGATCGTTCGCCTCAGCAAAGGGATGGTGGTTGTCCATTACGGTATGCCCCCTTTTTTGTCGCTGACATTTGGCGCAGATCATGGGGTGGCTGCCTGGAACTAATGCCAGTGGCCGAGCTTCGCCGCAGGCACAGCGTGCGTCTTCGCCCACTCGCCGTCGAGCAACTGCGGCGCGCTTGGCAGCGCCTTCTGGATCACGCAAACGTGGCTTTTTCATGCGACCCTCGCATGCAGAGATTCAAAGGAAAGAACGCCCGCCGACCCCAGGCGATCGATTTCACCTAGGTCCGTCAGAAATGGAAAGCGCTCGCCATCGGCATCGATCACGTATTTGCCTCGAAAGGTAAGAACCTTGGAGCTATCGCCCGTGTCGCGGTAGAGATCGATCGCATGCCAGTAGTCACCAAGCATGCTGGCCTGCCGCGAATCGCGAATGCCGATTTCCCGGCGTCCTTCGGGCGTCAGTATTTGGAGCACACGCAAGAGCCGGTCAACTCGCTTTGCCGCCCAACGCCCGTTTCGCCGTTTTCTCAATGCAGGCTTCGCAAGCCGCTGGACCGTGCGAGAGTCCCTGCCAAACTCTCGACAAGCTGCCGCGAAGGTGGCTCCTCCTTTTACCTTCGTGACGATCGGCCCGATATCGCTCCATAGTTCTTGGTCACGCTAACGAAGTGCCTGGTACTCGTCAAGGGTCTTCGGCGGAGCAGATTTCTTTCTCGCTGCGACATGAAATTTGCGCTTCTTCTTGCTCTTTCTTCATTGATGGCCCCTTTCCTGTCGATCTTGGCCAGCCCCTCGGCACCTTGTTGAGTCGCTGAAACTAACATTTAAGCGACAGTACTGTGGATATTATACGCATAAAATAGAATTGTTGTCGAGCGCCTATTCCTCCTAAATGATTAGTAAAAAATATACATATACTGATGGCTTCCAACCTTTCGTTTAATTGTGTTGATATTCTTGGCTTATGTACGTATAATTCGAGACTGGCTATCCAAGGTTGGAGTCGAAGAATGGGGCGCAAGAGGAAAGCGGTCGAAATCACTCAATTCAAAGACAATACTCCCAAGCGCGATCGGGGGCGGCCGTGGAGAGTGAAGGCGGGTGAAACTTACGGGCGGGCGCAAAATTATCGTGGAATTTTTGAAGTGATTTGGGATCGGTTCGGGCCTGCGCTCTCAAAAGCTCAAACTGTGGAAGAAGTTGTCGAAGCCATCAAGGAGCATGGCCGTCCCTATGACCAGACCTTCGAACCATTGGCCGGGCTGATATTCCAAGTTTTGCGAGAACCCACATTCCCCGCGCGACCCAACTCTCAGAAGCGGTTTCTGGCCGACTCGCTGGGTGCGTTTGGAGTAGTCAGTCCGCGCCGCTCGCGTGACATTTGCGCGGAGGAACGAGCTAAGGATCAGCGCAAACACCGCATTATTCGTTACGAGTACTACGTGGAATGTTCATGCGGGTACGAGGGTCCTTCAAAGGATCGAGCGTGTCGCAATTGTGGCGCTGGTATTCCTGCCAGTCTGTTTGGCTGAACTCAATTTGATGTGAGCGGGCCTGCCGGTTGTTAGCGCAACCGACAGACCCTGACCACCACGGAGGGATAAGCTCCAATGGCAGCTTCGAAAACCGTACTCCAACTCTCTTCATCCCACAATTCGGTCGTGCCGCGTCACGGAGTCGTAACCCTCTTCGGATACGGCATACAGGTTCGCGTGGATCGCGGGCACCTTCTTCTCGACGACGGCGTTGGCGCCGAACGCAGGCAATTCCGTCTTCCCCGTGTTGGGCATGGCCTTCGCCGATTGGTCGTGATCGGTTCTGATGGTTTCGTGTCGCTGGCAGCGCTGCGCTGGCTGGCCGATCAGAAGGCGAGTTTTGTGATGCTGGAACGCGATGGGACCGTTCTCGCAACGACCGGTCCGGTCCGCCCATCCGATGCACGGCTCCGCCGCACCCAGGCCCTCGCGCATTCTTCCGGAGCTGCCCTGCGTATCGCGCGGGAGCTGATCCGCCAAAAGCTCAGTGGGCAGGAGCAAGTCGCCAGGCTCAAGTTGCTCGACGTTGCGACGGCTGACATGATCGCTCGATTCAAGGCGGAGCTACCAACCGCCGACAGCATCGGCAGTATCCGGTTCATCGAAGCGCAAGCTGCTGGGGCCTATTGGTCCAGCTGGCGAAACCTGCCCATTAATTTCCCGAAGAATGATCTACGGCGCGTACCGGATCATTGGCGCACTTTCGGTGCTCGCATATCGCCCCTCACCGGCTCGCCTCGGTTGGCTGCGAATCCTCCAAATGCAATCCTGAATTACCTCTATGCTGTGCTTGAGTCTGAAGCTCGCCTCGCTGCTGCTGCCCTCGGGCTTGATCCCGGCTTAGGTGTGCTTCACGTTGATGCACAGGCACGGGACAGTTTGGCCTGCGATCTGATGGAAGCAGCTCGGCCGCAGGTTGACGCGTACTTGGTGGACTGGATTACTCGACAGCCCCTCAAGCGCGAATGGTTTTTCGAGCAGCGAGACGGGAATTGCCGACTCATGGGCCCATTCGCAATACGCCTCTCCGAAACGGCGCCGACCTGGGGGCGGGCTGTCGCGCCGGTTGCCGAATGGGTAGCGGAAGCCTTTTGGGATTCCTCTAAAAACCCAGCGAACAAGAAGGAGAGCGTTCCGACGAGGCTTACTCAACGCCGCAGAAGCGAAGGCAGAGGCAACAGATTCGCAGTGCGGGCCATTCCCGTGCCGAATCGGAAGAAAATTTGCGAGGTTTGCGGGGTGGAAGGGATACAAAATCGCTATTGCCAATCCTGCGCAGTTGAAGTTTCAAGGGAGAACATGACCCAAGCTGCGCTAATCGGTCATTTGAAACCGAAGACTTCTAAAGTCAAGGCGCGCATCTCCAAAACCTTGAGTGACCATGCGGCTGCGAACTCGTGGTGGACACCATCAAGCCTGCCCGCCTGGTTGAACAAGGAATTCTATGTTCAGAAGATCCAACCTAAACTCAGAATGGCAAAGGTCCGAGAAATAGCGGAGGCTATTCAAGTCTCCCAGCCCTATGCCGCCTTCATCCGCTCGGGCCGACGCCGACCCCATCCGAGGCATTGGCTGGCACTGGCCCGATTAGTCGGCGTTTCGGCGAATGCTTGATAGCCAGGCTGGGGAAGCCTTGTAAATCATCATTTGTGGGTCAATCGGTCAATCAACAAGGCGCTGTGGTCGTCAGGCGTACCGGAAAACTGGCCCACGAGAAGTGTGACGGGCACCCCAGGTTCGCGGTCTCCTCTTAGTGCATGCTGACTAGTTGTGCTCCTTGCAGACGCTTTCTGTATGGCTTGGCAGCCTTTTCGGCATCATTCTCGTCGGCACTGTTTGCCGCCAGATGCCCCAACTCATGTGCCATCCAGTACCCCAGGGACTCGTCGCCGCCGTAGTAGTCATCATCAATGAACACGCTTCGACTGGCCAGGTGGGTAAACATTTTGCTGGCCATCCCGGTCGGGACGTGAAGCTTATACATTTTGGCCGCATAGAGGTACTTCCAGTGAGGCACAAAGATGATTCTGCTGGGGATGACATCGGACTGCATTGCCTGCATTTGAGTGCGCAGCAGGGTCTCTTGCCTGGGAGTGGCTCCTTGAACAACGTAACTTTGGGTTAGGACGTCACCCGGCTTTAATTCCTTAGCTGCCGGGACTGCCGGATTAACCAGCACTTGGGCGATTCCGCTCGTGGCCAGTCCCATCAGAACCACCACCAGCGCGATGGCCTTTTTCATCTTCCACCTCCGTGCGTTGGAGGCGAACTTGAGGTACGTTTAGAGGAAATTCAATGGACGGGAACTTAATTGCCGCTTGATAACTTCTAAGCAGCTAACTTGCAGCGATTCCAACTTCTTGCGGTTTGATCTTATCTACCTGAGATTGTGGTCTCGTTCTAGACTCGACGCCTAAACCCAGGTCTAGACCTTCAAAGATGTCCGTTGAGACTCGCCCTTCGGAACCTTGAAGTGGAAGTGCGGGGCTGCGAATTGCGCTAAGAGACCTGAGCATCAAGCTGCAGGAACACTCCGATTCTTGCTTCGGGCCAAGGCCTGTCGGCTGGGCCGACCTCGAAATGCAAGTTCAACCGACCCTACAGCCGAAAACTCGGATTCCCGCCCAGATCCCCAAGCGCTACAAGTCGTCCCAGAGCAGATTTTTGAGCGGCGTTTGTTCTGGATACATGCCGGGCACACGTGTAGCTCATAAAACAGTCGACGGCCCTGGCTCGTGGACCTTAGAAGGTGCAATAAGGGCCAGGCGCAGGAAGCTCGTTGCGGAATGGAAGTCCCACAGGCGCGATAGCCACCACAACATCCTTTGCCGGGTTGCTGGTCTCGTTACGACCGATATGCCCGTGTCCGGTGTCAACATACCCCTGACCTTCCCTGACCACTTTAGGTGTGCACGATGGGTCATCCACCTCGTAGAAAGTAACTTCGCCTTGAGTTACGGTGATGAAAACTGGGCCGGGGTGTGTATGCCATCCCGTGGAAGCTCCAGGCGCGTAGTCGTTGGTTCGCACCACGAAATCTGCCACGGGTTCGAGTGACGGCGTTGATTTAAAGTCGTCAGACTTTTCTTTGTCGGATGCGAGCGACGCCTTGAATTTAAAGGCTGAGTTGTCCGACTTTACCCTGAACGCGCTGAAGGTTCCACGACCGATAAGAGTAGGTGTAACACCGACAGGTGTGGAGGCCCACGTTATCATCACGTATGCGGTTAAGACCAACACAGACAAAAGTCCGAAAGTCTTGTGCATTTTCATTGTCCTTCCTCCAAATATTCTTGACCGGCTTTCCGACCCGGTAGCGACCGCCCAAGTTCTCAGTTTCATTGGCCACCTCCAGGTCCATGGTGACAGTCAACTTGAGGCTAACGCCCGGGAAACTCAATCCACAGCGTCTTGTTTGTTGCTTGATTGTTGCTTGGCAGACATCTCCCGCGAGCTCAATCTGTTGGGGCCCACCCTAATCCGCTTCTTCGTGCCGTATGAGCTTCCCGATCCCCGTGCTAAACTCAGCGCCTAACCTCAGGGCTGCGTGGAAGCAATGACCCTTGAGACTCGATCTCCCGATCTGCTCCTCTTTGGAACCTTTGAGGTAGATCTGCGCACTAGGGAACTGCGCAAGCAAGGGGTGAAGGTCAGGCTTCAAGAACTACCGTTTCAAATTCTTGTTGTCCTGCTGCAGCGGCCGGGCCAACTCGTGGGCCGCGAAGAACTGCGGTCCCAGATCTGGCCATCCGACACCTTCGTGGACTTCGACAACAGCCTGAACACTTCCATCAACAAACTGCGTGAAGCGCTCGGGGATTCCGCCGACAGCCCGCGCTTCATCGAAACCCTGCCCCGGAGGGGGTACCGATTCCTGGTGCCGGTGATCACAAATGAAGGAGGGAAAGCGCCGGTCCCAGGCCGAGTAGCTGGATTGCTCTCGCGTGCCTGGAGGATCGTGGTCGTGGCATTGGCATTGATGCTGGCTGCTGGCTTGACATGGCTTATTCGCGAGCGGACCAACAGACAACCAGCGAGCGCCAATATGGGCATCCGGTCACTCGTGGTTCTTCCGCTTGCAAACTTCTCCGGCGATCCCGAGCAAGACTACCTCTCCGACGGCATGACAGAGGCGCTGATTGCGCAGCTTTCGGCAATTCATGGCCTGCGTGTGATCTCGCGCACTTCAGCGATGCAGTTCAAGGGTACGCGAATGTCCGTGACTGCGATTGGGAAGGAACTCAACGTCGATGCCGTCATCGAAGGGTCAGTGCTGCGATCCGGAGACAAGATTCGCGTCACTGTTCAGTTGATTCGGGCCAGCACGGACGAACACCTGTGGGCTGCAACTTATGACCGCGAACTGCAGGACGTATTGGCGTTGCAAAGCGATGTGACCCGTGGCATTGCGCGTAACATTGAAATCGCTGTGGCGGTGCAAGGCAGCAGACCGGTGACACCGGCTGTTTACGAGAGTTACCTCAAAGGTCGCTTTGAACTCCACAAGGGCACCCGGGCTGGACTTGAGGAGGCCGTTCGTCGCTTCCAGGCCGCCATCGATGCTGACGCCACGTTTGCTCCTGCGTATGAAGGCCTTGCGGCTGCTTACGATGATCTTGGGACCGTTTTCCACGGCGTATCTCCTGGCGAGGTTCGCCCCAAGGCGCTCGCCGCAGCCAGGACAGCATTGGAATTGGACCCTGAGCTTGCGGAGGCCCGCGCACTGCTTGCAGGGGCGTTGCAGGAAGACTGGCACTGGGCGGAAGCCCAGGTCGAATACAAGCGGGCGATCGAACTGAGCCCCAGCAATGCCAGTGCGCACGCGGGCTTGGCCGATTGGCTCGTATGCCAGGGGCGGACTGAGGAAGCGCTGGCCTCGGCTCGACGGGCGCAGGAACTCGATCCGTTGGAATTTCGCGGCATAGAGGTTGGCTGGATCCTGTTTCTTGCCCGACGCTACGATGAGGCTATTCGGGAATTGCGCATGGTACTGACCACGGAACCTGAAAGCTCGTCCGCTCTGTGGTTTCTCAGCTTTGCACTCATGGGTGCCCGACAGTTTGATGAAGCGATCCGCACACTGGAAAAAGTCGCATCCCTGACGGATCGCAGCTCGGCGGTGCTGGGGTTGCTTGCCGAAGCTTACGGTGGCGCCGGTCGCCGCGCAGAAGCGTTGCGGCTGCTTGACGAGCTTCAGCGGCGGCGACGGAGGAGTTACGTCCCTGCGGGCGCATTTCTTAACGCCTATCTTGGGCTCGGTGACACGGAAGAGGCATTCGCATGGCTAGGGCGCGCCGCCGAAGAACGATCGAAGATCATGGAATTTCTCAAAGTGCATCCTTTCTTCGATCCTCTGCGCAGTGACCCGCGTTTCTCAACGTTCCTACGCCGAGCGAACTTCCAATAACCGCAATAATTGCTACAACAGGGGAACTGCAGAAATGTTCTTACAATCGACTCCGGGTTCTAGGATTTCAGTAAGTCTACCTGCTTACACGTGGCGGAGCATACCTCAAGCTGGAGCAGCGCCAGTTAGCCGCTTTTTTCTAACCTCGATGAGAGCGTTGAAATTATGAAGTCCTTACTATTAGCGATTATTGTTTCGCTCGGAGTCGCTGGAAATGCGCAAACGTTCCGTGGCTCCATCAATGGGACGGTAACGGATCCGTCGTATGCCGTTATTCCGGGTGCCCAGGTAAAGGTGACAAACAATGCGACAGGTATCGAGTATTCCACTGTGACCAGCAACGACGGACAATTCGCCTTTCAGGATCTGCCGCTAGGAGACTACAAAATTGTCGTCACGCAGCCGGGTTTTCCTGCATTTATAGTCAGCAATGTGTTTGTTACCGCAGGCACGATTCATACGGTTCCGGTGACTCTCACATTGGGTCAGCAAACGACAAGCGTGGAGGTTTACGCGGCAGCTCTTACGCTAGACACAACAACGCAGGTACAGACGACAGTCCTGGGTGGCGGCGATTTGCTGGCCGCTCCCTTGAATGGGCGAGATTTTACTCAGTTGGTGGCCTTAACGCCTGGTTTTGCTGGATATTCCGGGGGCGGGTTCGGGTCCCTGAATGGAACGCGGCCAAACCAAATCAACTGGCAGATCGACGGATCGGATAACAACGACTTGTGGCACAACCTCCCTGCGATGAACCAGGGCGGCGTCTCCGGCATCGCCGGCGTCCTTCTACCGATTGATGCCACGGAAGACTTCTCTGTGCAAACACAATCCAGCCCGGAAACCGGACGAAATCCCGGGGGAACGGCAAACGTTACAATCAAGTCCGGTCAAAACACGCTGCATGGTTCGGCCTACTACTTCAACAGGAATGAGTTGTTCGCCAAAACCCCTCCGCTGCTTGCTTTCAAACAGAAAATGAGAAACGATCAATTTGGAGCTTCTCTCGGCGGAAGGATCATAAAAGACCGAACTTTCTATTTCGCTAATTTTGAAAAGCAGAAGTTTGTTATTGGCGTGCCAACACAGGGGACCGTACCTTCTGTGGCATACCAGACCGCGGCGCGAGCGTTGCTAGCGACCTATGGAGTTACCGAGAATTCGGTATCCGCCGCCCTACTCGCGAATGTCTGGCCGAGCAACGTTCTGAATGACCCCGCAGCAACTTCGGGAAACTACATCAGCCCTGATCCAGAATATGGATATAGTTACAACGGTGTGGTCAAGCTGGACCACAAAATCAACGACAAAAACAACATTTCCGCTCACTGGACCGTAGGACAAGGAAATCAGGTCGCGCCGGTAGGCACCAGCTTCTTGTGGTATTACGAAGGGGCGCCCATCCATGTGCAGAACTATGCCATAGTGCTGAATTCGACGTTTACTCCGCGGCTAACCAACCAGATGACGGCTGGCGTCAATTACTTCAACCAAGTCTTCTATGATTTCAATAACGGCATCGATCCTAAGGCTTCAGGGCTGTTTTTGAGCCCGAGCACGAATGTTCTTGGCGCACCGAACTTGCGCATTTCTGGCTTCGATCAAACCGGGATTACCCCGCCATCTGGCCGCAACGATATTACTGGGCTGCTGCAAGATACGGTTTCCTGTTCGGTAGGAAAACATCAACTCCGGTTCGGCGGCGAATTTCGCCACGCACAGTTGGATGAGTTCTACCATCGCCTCGCGCTGGGACGATTTCAATTTGACTCCAGTTCGATCTTTGCAGCTCATACCGCAAATCCTACTCTCTACAGCAACGCTCCTATATGGGACACAGACCCGTCGATCAACGAAGCGAACCGTTCAAACGTGAGGAATCTCGCCGACTTTCTGGCGGGCTACGTGTATCAGTCATCTATTGCGGTCGGTGACCCTGTGCGTCAAGTCTTCGTCAACACATATAACCTGTTCTTCCAAGATTCGTGGCAGGTGAGCCGAAAACTAACCTTTAACTACGGCCTTCGGTACGACTATCTCGGCCCCTTCCACAACAGCAAAAGGGATCTTTCCGTATTCCTCCCAAGCAAGGGGAGACTGGTGTTTCAGGGTGCGGAAATCAATTCGATCTATCCCCAAGACAAAAACAATTTATCGCCGCGAATTGGCTTCGCGTATCACCCGATGGGTAGAGGCAATCTAGTGGTGCGAGGCGGAATCGGTGTGTTCTTTGACTCGCCAAACTTGAACCCCTTTTTGGATAACCGCCCTGGAAATAATGGCCCCAATGGAGTGGAGAGTAATCCGGCCGGCCAAAATCCGGTATCCACCATCGCAAACAATACCGGCTACTTTATACCCACAAACCACACCTACATCTTTCCGGGGACGGGCCCGACGTGCGCCACGGGAAACGGGTGCCCTGCAACCTACAATGTTTTTTCGATTAGCCAGAATTTTCGCTCCGCGTATTTTTACAACTACAGCCTGAACATCGAGAAAAGCTTGACCAAATCAGTGATCTGGCAAATCGGATACGTGGGCAGCAAGGGGCGCAAGCTGCTGGTTCTCACTGATATTAACCAGCTTAACCCAGCCACGGGAACGCGGCCGTATGCGTCTGCGTTCCCCAACTTTGGGGTGATCAACGAAGTCAGCAGCGACGGGACTTCGAATTACAACGCCTTGCAGACCACCTTGAAAGTGCGGTCCTGGCACGGGCTGAATGGCCAATTCGCCTACACTTGGTCGCATTCCCTCGATGAGCAAAGCCACTATCGCGGATTCCTTCCGCAGGATAGTGCCAACCTGAAGGGGGATTACGGCAACAGCGACTTCGACACCCGGCACAGCTTCACAGCCGGTCTGAACTATGAATTGCCCAACAGTGCGCACGGTCCGAAACTGCTGGTGAACGGATGGCAAATGAGCAGTCTGGTTTCCCTGAACACGGGCGCGCCGATTAACATAACGGATGACAGCGACCAGGCTGGAACGGGAGAAGGTTTCCAGCGTCCGGATCTAGTCGGTAATCCGTTCGCAGGCGTTTCTCATAAAATCCAAGTGGATCCAATCAGTGGCAACAAGTTCGTGGAATGGATCAATGACTCGGCTTTTGCCAGCGCGCCGCTGGGGAAATTCGGGAATCTTGCACGGAATAAGTTTTATGGCCCAGGGTATGCATCAGTGGACTTCTCATTGATCAAGAACACGAAGATTACGGAGCGGGTCAACACACAGCTCCGGTTCGAGTTCTTCAACCTCTTCAACCACAACAACTGGGCACCGCCGAGCACCAACCCCTTCACAACCAATGATGGATGGGCGGGAGTTGGTTCTGGCGGACCGGGCGGCAACGGTTTCGGACGCGTGACGGATACCATCGGCAGCTCCTGGGGCGCACCGGGCATCGGCGTCGGTGAGCCGTTCAACATGCAACTGGCGCTGAAGATCGTCTTCTAACGGCTGCACAACTTGTCGGCCAAGAGAGCCTTGTTCGTCACTTGCGAACGCCAATGGTCACCCTCATCCAAATTATCCCCGCTGCCCCTCTGTCTCCGTTGCTGCCCTGCGCAGCAAGTAGAGCGCCCCAGGGTTTGGAAAAACGGGGCGCCAGGCTGTTTACTGATCGGTAACGAGGGCAGTTTCAGATCGCTCTACCTCCTATCCCCTGCGATGGTGTCTGTAGCAAGTTAAAATGTCCGCTTTTCGTAGCACATGAGTTGTCCGGTTTTTAAGTTAACCAGCAGCAGTCGTCGGGGCGGTGGGAAAGTGGGAATCCCGCGCACTTTGCGGGATTTCCAAGCTCGCAGGGAAAGTCGGCTTTATGACTTTTCCTGGGAGCGTCTTTTCCACGGCCGGTCGCGCCGGCATTTTGGTCGTTGCCAGGGCCGCGCCCTGCGCCGTGTATCGTCCCAAACAATGCGGCCCGTGTGTCAAACTCAGCGTTCC
>Ga0209577_10005120_pt1 | contig 12252 bp, 13 predicted proteins | sample GraSoiAngelo_109_FD_185874 | JGI IMG/M metagenome (GOLD analysis project Ga0209577, IMG submission 185874) | Grasslands soil microbial communities from the Angelo Coastal Reserve, California, USA - 14_0903_12_20cm (SPAdes) (version 2) | ecosystem: Environmental > Terrestrial > Soil > Grasslands... | reverse complement strand
GTGATAGGTGGCCTCGAGGCGTTCATAGTCGGGATGGGGCTGCTTGGTGTACCGCTTGGCGAGCGCCTCAATGTAATCGCGCTCGTTGCGCGGAGCGTCTGCGGAAAGCGCCAAAGCCTTCTGCACGCTTTCGTAAGCCAGCTTTTCCCGCTCGTCATCCACGGGCAGGTTGTAGTTCGTTCCAAGCACCAGCGCTATGCCCCAGTACGCCATGGCCATTTTGGGTTCGAGCTCGGCGGCACGGCGGAAGCACTGTTCGGCCTGACTGTGGTTGAAGCCATAATCGAGCGCCATGGCCTGCTCGAACAGGCGCTGCGCCCGCGGGTTCGCGGTCTTCACGGGGTGGTGTATCTTGCCGAAACCTGGCGCAGTGCAGACGGCGGAGACAGCCGAGGGGGCGGCATGATAGTGCTGCTGCGCAGGCGCGGCGAAGGCGGGCGCCAAAGCAGTCAGCATCAATAGCACAGCAAGCTGGCGAAATAGACCGGACCATCGAGTCCGCTTCCTGTATTTGGCAGACAGCATCGTTCACCTCCGCGAATCATAGCGCGCCATGACGTGGCTTATATCACAACTGAGTGGAGCAACAACTCCGAACCCTGAGGATGGTGCCACATCGGGAAAGAGAGTCGGCAGGATGTCGGCGCTAGATTCGTCTCTCGGCGCATGGGGGCAGCGTCGCGGGGCAAAAGAAGTTAGAATCGACCGGACACGAATGCCGGCTGCTCCGGCCATTTTGGTTTAGACATTTGCGTGAAGAAGGTACAGGAGGAGAGATGCTCACGGCGGCAGCGATAGAAAAATTTGGGCGACACTTCTCGCGACGTCTCGGACGGCGTTACGGCCTCGTGGCGCTGGTTTGCGCAGGGGTCGCAACAATTTTCGTATCGGGAGTCCTATTCGGCGTCGTTTTCATTCGGCCGGCCAGGGCTGATGGCAATCCGGCCAATCTCAACCCCGCGGCGATTGCCTACCAATTGCCCAACCAGCTCAAGTGGATAACGCAGCCGAACGGCGCGATTAATGCCGTGCTCCACGGCGATCCGTCGAAACCCGGGCCGTATATCGTGTTGACGAAATGGACGGCGCATCACATGAGCCGCCCGCATTTTCACCCCAATGATCGTTTCGTGATGGTGCTTTCGGGAACGTGGTGGGTGGGTACGGGCGGCAAGTACGATCCCGATAGCACCGTGCCGCTTCCGCCGGGCACGTTTGCCACGCATTATGGCAAGCAGGTCCATTACGACGGAGCCAAAGACGAAGACGTGGTGCTGGAGATCGTGGGCGAGGGCCCGGCAACGCAAACGGCGGCGGAAGAGAAGTGAGCATCCGCTCAGGATGCTCATCCCGATTAAGACGGGAGCGAAGGATCTCTGCGATCTTCAGGCACGCTTAGGGATTCGGGACGGGATCATAGGCGGCTACGGATCCGAAATAGGCAACGTAGATGCGGTGCGTCGCTGGGTCCACGGCGACGGAGTGGCCGCCAAAGTGAGTGGGTGCATCCTCGAGCACGCGATAGGAATCCGCCGAATCCTGATGGATGACGGTCAGGCTGCCGGCGCCATTGGAGGTGTATACGCGACGCAGAACCGGATCATATTCTGCGCCATCCACGCCCGATCCGATGGGAAGAGTTGCGACGATCTGTCCCGTGTCGGCATTGAGGACGACGAGCTTTTTATTGTCGCAGGCGGAAAAGAGGCGGCGATTGGCAGCGTCGAAGGCGAGTCCCGAAGGGCCTGTGCCCTCACCGAGCTTATAGCGCCGGGTGACCATCTGTTTTTCCGCGTCGACGACCACGAGTTCGCTGGTGTCTTCGAGGTTCTGATAAATCAGTCCACTCTGCGGGTCGGCTTGGGCATATTCTGCCACGCCGCCAAGCTGTACGGTCGCAACCACCGTCATGGTGACGGGATCGATGAGCGTGCCGGCTTTGCCGTTATGATCGGCGGCGTAGATTAAGCGCGCTTTCTCGTCATAGACGATGGCATCGGGATCGGCGCCGCCAGGAACTTTTTTCAGCAGGCGATTACTGCTCAGCTCGAAGATGCCGACCGTGTCGTCGCCGCTGGCCGTCGCAAAACCGTTGCCTCCGGCACCGGCGATACCGTGGGGACGCGGCAAGCCGCCGATTTCTGCGACCACCTGGTTCGTTGCGGTGTCAATTACCGCGACGAGGCCCTGGGTAGTGTAGCCCGCGTAGAGTTTCGAGCCGCTCACGAACATATAGTCGATGAACTTGAGCGGGAATCGAGATGGCGCGGGCGGAGTAATGATGCCGGCGGCTTTGATGGTTTTCGGTGCCGGGCGCGTGGAGAGATAAACATAAAAACCGCTAAGGCCTAGAATGATGAGTCCGACGAGCAGCCCCAAGCCTTTGAGCAGGAACCGGACGACTCGCATGCTTGCCCCTTTCGCCTGCCAAACGTTCCTGGCGCCGAAGCCGGAGGAAGGTTAACACCAAAGCTTCTCAACACTAAGCCGCTTCAAGCGGCAACGGAGGAGAGATTCCTCGCTCAACCGCACGAGGCGGACTCGGGACGACCACCCTGGTCGGATCGTCGCCTACGGGAACAGCAAAACGCGGCCGCTGATCTGGCGCTGTTCAAAGGCTTGGTGCGCCTGCGCTGCCTCGGCCAGGGGATAAGTGCAAGGGATGCGCACGGAAACGCGACCTTGCTGAATCCAGTTGACGAATTGCTCCAGGTAGCGGGGATATTCGCCGATCCAGGGAAGGGCGTTGGCGCGCGTGAGAAAGAGCGAGCCCTTCTCCTGCAAAAGCATGATATCGAAGGGCGGCACGTAGCCGCTCGATTGGCCGTAGATCACGAGATAGCCCGCTGGAGCGAGGCTATCGAGATTAGCCTCGAAGGTGTCCTTGCCGACACCATCGTAGACTACGTTCACGCCGCGATTGTCGGTGATGCGGCGGGCTTCTTTGGCGATATCGGAGCGCGAGGAGATGATGATTTCGTCGGCGCCGGCGTCGCGCACGAATTTCGCTTTTTCGTCTTTCGAGGTCACGCCGATGACGCGCCCGCGGCGAATCTTGACCATCTGGCAGAGCAGCAAGCCAACACCTCCGGCGGCGGCCTGGACGAGGCACCAGTCCTCGGGCTTGACGGGATACGCGTGATGCGTGAAGGCATAGGCGATAAACCCCTGGTTCATTCCGGCGGCGGCAATTTCGAAACTCACTTCTTCGGGAATGCCAATCAGGCGCGCGGCCGGAAGCGCAGCGTGTGTGGCGTAGGAATTTCCCCAGAAGCTGACGCGATCACCGGATTTGACGTTTGTGACGCCCGCGCCCACCCCCTCCACGATGCCGACTCCCTGGCTGCCCAGAAATGCGGGGAATTCGTCGCCGATGTTCGCTCGGACTCCGGGCGGTACTTGCCGTCGCGTGCTGGACTGGCGATTGTAGAAGGCCTGACCGACGAGTTCGCCGCGGCGCTTTTGCACGTCGAGGAAATTAACGCTGGCGGCGTGGATGCGCACTAGTGCTTCGCCTGGGCCGGGGACCGGCGTGGGCAGCTCTTCCAGGCGCATGACGTCGGGTCCGCCGTACTCGTGAATGCGAATCGCCTGCATGACATTAGCTCCGATTTCGTAGATGCAAGGAAAGATCTGCAGGGCGGCTCGAACGGAAGATGAGGATCGCAAGCAGGATCATCATGGGAAGAATCATATTAGTCTCCTTGTGCGCCGGGCGGTGTACTTAACAGCGTTAAGTATTAGCTTAACGATGTTAAAGCGTCAAGCAAAATGTTAAGCTCGGCCTATGCCGCAGGCGAATCTGGACCGCCAGACCGTGGCGCGCGCGGCCCTGCGTTTGCTGGACCGCGCAGGGCTCGATGGATTGACCGTGCGCAAACTCGCCGGCGAGCTCGGCGTACAGGCTCCCGCGCTCTATTGGCATTTCAAAAATAAGGAAGAGCTGCTCGAGGAAATGGCTACTACCGTATTCCTCGATGCGGTTCGCGACTCGGGATGGCCCCACCCCGACGCGAACTGGCCGGAATGGGCGGAGCAATTCGGCAAGCGGCTGCGCGAGATGCTGCTCCGTTACCGCGATGGGGCGAGGATGTTCAGCGGACGATACCTAACCGACAGCTCGTTCTATGGATCCATGGAAGCCGCGCTGCGCAAGCTCACCGATGCGGGATTCTCGCTGCGCGAGGCGACGCAGTGCCTGAATACGATCTACTGCTACACCATTGGCTTCGCTATCGAAGAGCAGGCCGTCTATCCGCGGCCGGGAAAGCGACGCAAACGCTACCAGCTGGCCGAGCGGGCCAAGCGCGTCGACAACAAACGATTTCCGCTCGCCGCCCGGGCAGGGGAGCACACGTTTGTGGATTTCGACAAACACTTCGAGCAGGGCTTGCGGCTCATCATTAAGGGCTTGCAGCGCTAGGAGTCTCCGCACGAAAATCGTGCGCCGATTCCAAAGGCGGGCGCATCCAATTGAGCACCCCGACGGCGACAAGGCGCTCTGCCTGAGGAGGCGAGCGTTGGGGACCCTGCATGGGAGGAAGACATATGCAAGCTGCTGTTGTACCCGCTGTAAGCGGTTCTTGGCAGGTCAAAGACGTTCCGCAGCCCCAACCCGGCCCCAATCAAGTCCTGGTGAAGATGCACGCAAGCGGCATCTGCTACACGGACGTACACGAAACTCTGGGACACATTCCTGGCCAATTCCCGCGAATTTTGGGACACGAGCCGGTCGGCGAGATCGTCGCCGTGGCCCCCGACGTCACCACGCGAAAAGTAGGAGACCGGGTGGGCACGGCGTGGGTTCAGCAAACTTGCGGGCGCTGCGAATGGTGCCAACGGGGCAAGAGAATGTTCTGCCCGTATCAGAAGAGCACGGGAATCCATCTACAGGGCGGCCACGCCGAATACATGCCGATGTTTGCGGATGCTACTTACCTGATCCCCGATAAAGTTTCCTACGAACAGGCGGCTCCGATCTTCTGCGCCGGGTACACGGTGTATAGCGGCCTGCGCTCGGCCGACCCCAAGCCGCACGAGCGCGTGGCCGTGCTCGGCATCGGCGGCCTCGGGCACCTCGCCGTGCAATACGCGAAGGCCGCCGGATTCAAGACGATCGCCATTTCCCACTCGCCCGATAAAGACAAGACGATCCGTGAGCTGGGCGCGGATGAAGTCGTCCGCGACGGAAAGGGCCTGGCCGCGGCGGGCGGCGCGAACATCATCCTCAGCACCTCCAATTCAACCAAGTCAATGGTGGACAGCATTCAAGGGCTCCGGCCCGAGGGCTGCATCGTCACCATGGGCGTCGATGCGGAACCGCTTTCCGTCTCGCTCACGGATCTGCTCGTGAAACGCATGCGCGTAATTGGAAGTTCGCAGAACGGCCCTGAATATCTTTACGAAGCGCTCGACTTCGTGGCCCAAGGCAAAGTGAAAACAATGGTCGAAACGTACCCTCTGGCCGAAGCCGCGAAGGCGTATCAGCGCGTGGTGGACGGAAAGGCGCGCTTCCGGGCGGTGCTCACGATGTAGGATTGCAAGCTGATGCCGCCCTAGAGGTGGCGGACGCACGTACGGCGAAAACGCACCCTTCGGAATGCAAAGGTGAAGGTAGGCGCCCGCAGAGGGATTCTTTCACTTCGCGTCCCGACGGAAATCGTAAAGGCACGATTTCCCGAGGAAGAAGCATGGGGATGCTCGGCTCAGAATGACGAGAGTGGATTAGGCGCTGTCGGCGCGATCACTTCTGGCTGATCATCTTCAGGCCCTTGGGGTCGTTGGATTGATCGAGCGGCACGGCCGTCATGACCGGAGCGGCATCGATGTAGTTGTGATAGCTCTCCATCATCATCCACGTGCCATTAAGCGGCGCAAAAACACGGCTGGCCCAGTAGGCACGCTCGCCGTAGGTAGGCTGCACCGAGATCATCACTACGGCAGTGCCGTAATCCCACCAGCGTGACCACAGGAACGGGACCGTGGCGACTTCGGGCTGATGCTTCGCGGCGACTTCCTCTTGTGCTTTGGCGATTGCGGCGACCATTTGAGACTTCGGTCCCCGCGGCCCACCGTAGCTGCTCACAGCGCGCTGATCGTAATTATCGGCAATATGCTTGGCCCACATGCCGGGCTTACCGGATTCCTGTTCCATCCAGGCGGCTAATGAAGCCTTTTCGTTTTCCGTCTGCGGCTTGTAGGGCACGTATTCGCAAGGATTGATGCAGGGCACGGCGTAGTTTGGCCGCACGGCCGTATAGTCGCGCGGGTGCACCGAAATTTCCGAGGTTTGCAGCAGCTTCCATCCGCCCTTATCGCGCTTCACCCAGGTGTGGGCGACATAGTCTTTGCCGAGATTATCCTGGATCCAGACGACGTTACCGTATTTGTGCTCGGTCACTTTGATATCGCCAGTGCTGGGCACAAGCGGCTTGACGTGAGATTCCAGCGCTTCGCGCAGCGGCCACATCATTCCGTCAGTATCAATCCAGGTAAATTCCGGATCGACCAACTTATTGATCATTGCTTTATCGCCTTTCTCGAAGGCGGCCGTAACCGCGCGATCGGCGGTGATGACTTCATCGTCGGCGGCGGCTGCACGCCGAGTACTAAGCGCGGCGAGGACGCCAGCTGCGATGACAACGGTAAGCAGCAAAGTCATGAACCATCGCTTCATCTGATCCTCCTCAATGCCAAGGGCCTATCGGCCCATAAGTGCCAAGGCTAAGGCGAGTGCGAAAAGTGTCTCCCTCGATCCACCCCACCATGCGCAAAAACCGGCGCTCGGCGGAGACCCCGATTTCATCCCAACACACGCAAAAGCGGCGCGTCTTGAGGACCACATGCGGTACGCTCTTCGCACTCTTGCCGAATTTCTATAAGCGGGAGTCTACACCGGAGAGGGGAGCCCCGACAACCAGGGAGGGCACCGGGTGCGGATGTCTCAGGCAGGCCCAATGCGGCCTGTGGCGTCGGTCGGTTCTCGTGAGGCCAAAGTAACCCGGAAGCCAGTAATTTCTTCATCGACAATGTTTGAGTAGATTGTGAAAAGACCAACCGCCGCCGAAAGGGCAAAGCGGATGACCTCGAGAATTATTTGACCTGCTGCCAGAGAGACGGCTGTAACTGCCCGGTTACGAATCCGAACGGAATGCTTGTTACTCAGCCTAAGGGGAGGCCGTAAACAATGCTACGCCAAGTAAAGACCCACCAGATTCGGAAGGTACGCCGAAACGTTTGCTTCACTTGTCGGTCGGAGTCTTCAGACTGAGTTGAAACGAGAGTTACGCGGAATCCTCGAAATTTCTTGCGGAAGACGCGATGGACGATGAAAATCGCAGTAGCATAACCGCAAAGAGGACTTGAAATCGCAAGGAACCAGTTCTCGGATTAGTGAGGATTGAGAGAAGGTCCTGAAGATACTCACGGACAGCAGCGTATTCCTCCACCAGAACGCCCACCAAATCCGAAACCCATGTCCGAGAGTCGCCTGAACGTAATCTTGAGTCAGCGAAGTGCTCTGAACGAGCAAGTCCCCACCAACGTCGAAGGCGAGGCATTCATACACCTGGGCGCATTCTGCCTAAGGCGGTCGCCAAGTCAAGATTGCCACTCTCGCGCTTCGGACTTGTGATGCCCTAATGCAGGAAGCGGGCGGCGCCGAGGACGAGGCCGAGCGTGAGCAGGGCGACCGCGACTTCGCCGATGGCGCCGACGAGGAACGGCCGCAAACCTTGCTTGCGCATTTCGCCGATATTCGTACGCAGGCCCACGCCGGCAAACGTCAGCAGGAAGGCCCAGCGTGAGAGGTTGGCGAGGCTGGTGAGCTGGCCGCCGTCGAAAAATTTTGCCGTGGCCAAGGCGGAGATCAACAAAAAGCCGAGCACGAATTTGGGGAACTTCCTCCACAGGAAGGCGGCCTTATTGCCGACGCCCGCCGTGCCCTGTTTGCGCGCCCAATAAATGGCGTAGCCCAGCACGACAAAGCCGATCATGGCGTTGCGCGCCGTCTTAGCCAGAACGGCAACTTTGCCCGCGGCATCGGAGTAAAGCGCGCCCGCAGCAGTAGCTTCGGCGGTGTTGTCGACGCCGAGGCCGGCCCACAGTCCATAGCTCGTGTCGCTCATGCCCAACCAATGCCCGATGAGCGGAAATGTGAAGAGCGCGACGGCGCCCAGCGCGAGCACAGCGGCGATAGCGTAGGACGTGTCTTCTTCATCGGCTTCGATGGCGCCTTCGGCGGCGATGATGGCGGAGACGCCGCAGATCGAGGAGCCGATGGCCAGCAGGGAAGTAAGCTTCGGAGTGAGCCCGAAGGCGCGGCCGAGCGCGGTCATGAAGAGCAGCGAGATGCTGATTTCAATGACCACCAGAACCAAGCTCACGCCGCCGAGCTTGAGCACGTCCCCGAGGATGAAGCGCGACCCGAGCAAGACGATGCCCGCCTTGAGCCAGAATTCATACGTGGCGAGGCCCGGACGGAAAGCTGCGGGAATGCCCACGGTATTCGAGATCACGAGGCCGATGAGAATGGCCCATAGGACGTATTCGATATTCGGCAGAGTGAGGTGGTACGCTTTGCCGTAACGCGCAATCGACTGCTCTACGAATTTTCCGGCGTAGCCTACAGCGATCAGCAGAAAAAGGCCTGGGATGAGTCGGGCCAGGCGCTTGAAGAGATTGTCCGAGAAGGGCGCCGGTATTGCTACGGATGTGGCCACGTCATTGCTCCTTAGTTAGTCCTTCTAAAAAAAGAGAGATTCCTCGGTCGCCCCGGCGACATCAGAATGACACGCGTGATTCTGTTACCACGGGATGCGCTTGATCCAGCCGACCCAAACCAGCGCCGTCAGCGCCAGCGCGATCGCCACGGCCCAGGCATCCAGCGAGATAGGCCAGGCGGATCCCTGCTTGGCTTTATGCGCGAGAGTTCGCGCTTCGTCGGAAACGAGTTCGTGCTGAGGTCCATGTGCCATATTTTGCCCTTCTCCTAAAAAAACCGCTCGCTGGTTTTGGTGCCAGCGAGCGGGCGTTTCTTTCGGTAGCGATTGCTTGCGGTTACTTAGAAACGCACCTGCATACTGGCATGCTGTTGCGACAACAGGCGCGACAGCAACCGTCGTAACAGCAAGTGCAGGCGCGATGGATCATGCGGGTATGCTAGCCAAGATACCTTCGTCGGTCAAGCGGTGGCGGCGTGTGGAGCGTGTGGCGGCGCGTAGGATCAAATCGCCCCGGGGCTTGGCTCAGCTAGCATCGCGTCACGCAAGCTGGCGCGATGAGCGGCTAGAGGCATCGTCAAGGCGCTTCAATTCTGCCTCGCGTCGCTTCAATATGCGAATATCTTCGAGCAGCCACTCGAGACGATTGCGGTCGAGCGACTCAACAATCTCGGCATCGACTGAAGAAATCGAGTCGGAAACAGGGAAGGCGCTTTCCGCCCAGCCGAGCGACCATTTCCAGGGTTCTTGCTGAAGTCGCACGCCCAGTTCCACGAGGCAATCTCCGATGCGTTCGGCCTCCCCGAGTTTGCGGGCGAGTTCGTTCTGTACCTGCTCCAACTGCTGGGAGAGTCGGACGGTCATGTCAAGCTCCGCCTGTTACGGCAGCAATGATTGGTGCGCTACCACCCAAAATCAAGGCGAATTGAAGGGTCATCGGACGCGATGCGGTGGAAAAACGGCAATCCTGTGGAAAATGTAGGAAAAGTGTTGATGTGCAGCAGATCGAGGTTGGCGCCGTTAGGCTCCCTTGGGCGCCCTACGGTTTCCCCAACCGAAAAGAACCGAAAATTATTGACAATAAAGAGAGAAATCGTTACTTTGTTGGCCTATTCGGGGGGTGTACCGGGCCGGGGCATCCAGGTTTACCCTTATCACCACGGCCTGGAAGAGTGAGGTAAGTATGACCGCCCAGCACAAGACCATCGGCCGCAGGATTTCCGCAAAAGATCGTGAGTTCGAGGAACTTCTGCGTCGTGCCGCCGTTAACGCCAAGAGTCAGACCGCGGCGATCCTGCGCGCGCGTAAGAGGCGCGTGAGGGCCGCGTAGTTACTCGTTTGTAGCCGCGCTTGAGAAGCAATCCGCGCCCGAGCGGCCCACGAGAATCCCCCTGTTCGGTGAAGTCGGAACCTTCTTGGTTATAGGCGTCCCCGTGCAAGGATCTTGCTGTTTCCCTTCAGTGCTGCATTGATTCAAGTGAGTCTATCCAAGGTGCACGCGCATGGAAGCATGGCGCAAGTATAGCGTTTTTAGTCTGTCGGGCACGTTCTGCAAAGGTGAGTCTTTTCTTGACAGGGTCTTCATCGACGGGCGGCACCGCGCGGCGGTGGCAATAACTAATCGGGCATTCAACGGCCTGAGTACTATGGCCTGACAAGCCGCCCGTGCCAGAATAGATAAGCGCGCGGGGGCCTGTGAGCTTTCCAGAACAGAATACGCCTCAAGGCCTGTCGGCGGAATTTGCACGACGAGTGCCCTTTTATCTGAACGCTTCGCCAGAGGGAATGGACCAGCAGAGTTCGGTTGTAGAGTTCAGCGCTAATCCAGCAAAAGATATGCAGCTCACCATGCGCCGGATGGACCGGCGCCAGTGGTGGCTGTGGTCGTACGCGATCATGGTCACCTTGCTCCTGCTTACAGCTGTGTCCTCGTTTGCCTTTCCCGCATTGCTCTCCGGAGCGGACAGCTACTATTCCTTCTTTCTGAACCAGGCGGTGCGGGGGCTGGTTGGCATGGTGCTGATCTTCAACGTTTATGTGATCTATCAACAATTGCAGATCAGCCGCATTCGCCGGCAGCTTACCGACCAGGTGTTTGCGGTAGACAAAGTGGAAACACTGGCGCAGGAGGTCTACAAGATGGCCCTCCTCGATCCTCTGACGGGCCTTTTTAATCGCCGCTATATCGAACAGCGCCTGGAAGACGAGATCAAGCGCTCCGAGAGGCACGGGCGGCCGCTTTCGGTGATTTTATTCGACCTGGACGAATTCAAGCAGGTGAACGACACCTATGGGCACGGCGCCGGGGACGCTTTGCTGAAGGCCTTTGCAGAGAGGTTGAGCAAAGCCACGCGGGGCTCAGATGCCTCAGCGCGCTATGGAGGGGACGAGTTCCTGGTAGTGCTTCCGGAGTGCAAACCGGAAAACGTGCAGCATGTGCTCAAGCGGCTGGAAGGAATTCGCGTCGAAATCGAAGGACGCACGCTGCAGCTGGCTCTCTCCGCCGGCTGGGCCGAACTCCGCTCCGGCGAATCGGCCAAGGAATTATTGGCTCGCGCTGACGCCGAGCTTTACGCCAACAAGCGCGCGAAGTCCGCAGCACAGTCCCAACCTGTAGCAAGCTAACTAACTAACTAACTAACTAACTAACTAACTAACTAACTAACTAACTAACCCGCGAAGATCCCACTAACTTTTCTTCGAGGTTGTCGCGTAGAAAGCGGCCCACTGCTGTTCCAGTTTGGAGCTGCCACATTTCGGACACTTGATCTTTCCTTTATCGTGTTCAGCAACGGTCAACGCCAGAGAGAACTTCTTGTTGCAGTCTTGGCAGAGGTACTCGTAGTAGGGCATAGTCACCTCCCTCAGCATTTGTCTGCCGATGATCTTAGTCGCGCCGACGCGACACAAGCAATTGGCCTGTGAATAATTGTGGATTTTGTGGCTCGAAGACGCCACTTCGAGCGGACGAGCAAGTGCAGGGCCGCGCGGTCTGCGAACTTCTCCCAACCGTAAGCGAGTCAACCAGAAAGCCAGGGGGTCGCTCCGAATTGATTTACCGCGTTTGGCGTATTGGGAGCCGAGGCTATGGTGAACGTAGCAATGCGTTTTACTCATCAAGGTCAACGATCAACCAACTGCCTGCTGTCGGACAAAGCTTTCCAGGGCTTCTTGGTTATCGCCGTGATCGGCGGGTTACTAGGATTTGGCGTGATTGCTTCGGCGGCCGCGGGAATCGCGAAAATCCTGTTCTTCATTTTCCTCTTCATCATGGGCCACGCTTCGCGTGGCAGAACGGTTTCGGGACACACGAAAGAGTTCCAGACCTACCTTTTACCCTGGTTTACCCACCATCTGCGTAAGACACTCAACATGACACGAAGTGCGCGCTCAAATGTCTTTGGGCGTTCTTCTTAGGGATTGTCCTAGCAATTAGGAGCGAGTAGTGGCCTTGCGCACTTTATAATCCGCCGATGGGTCCTGAGTTGTTCTAAAAAAAAGAGTCCGAAAGGGATACTGAATGTCCCAAACT
>Ga0209577_10005119_pt1 | contig 12252 bp, 10 predicted proteins | sample GraSoiAngelo_109_FD_185874 | JGI IMG/M metagenome (GOLD analysis project Ga0209577, IMG submission 185874) | Grasslands soil microbial communities from the Angelo Coastal Reserve, California, USA - 14_0903_12_20cm (SPAdes) (version 2) | ecosystem: Environmental > Terrestrial > Soil > Grasslands... | reverse complement strand
AAACGGCGGTCTGCTGTCGCCAGACGTCGAACGACTGGGCGCCGGCGATTGACGTCGAAGCACCGGTGGTCGTGATGAATCGAACGAGCGAGGCCGCATCTGGTGCCTTGAGCGGCCGAAGGACGACAGTGTTTACGACAGAAAAGATTGCGGTGTTGGCGCTGATGCCGAGCGTCAGGGTGAGAATCGCCACAAGCGCAAATCCGGGCTGCCGGCGAAAGGTTCGGAGTGCGTACGCAATGTCCTGCCAAAGTTCACGCATGATCGAACCCTGCACCCCTTTCTGACACCGCTCCCCGGGTCAGTTCTTCGGTCGGCACAGCTTACACGTTGCTCGGCATTCCAGATTGAGGACGAACGGTAATGCCGAAGCATCGCGCTTGAGGAATTGGTTCGCATTACGTCGCCAGCCAAGGGGCGCTCTGACAGGGTGTCTCGCTTCACTCCTTCGGCTCGACTGGACCGCCTAGAGGTGTGAGTGGTGGACGCACCTGGCGGGCGCACTTCGAGTTCAGGCGGCAACCACCGTTTTCCCGAAGGCTGTCGTTGCGGACAGGACACCGGTCTCATGCTTCAACATCGCATCGGCCGCGAGCTTCTGCTCGGGTCGCAGCTCACCGTGAAACGTCGCCTGCAGCGGCTGTGCATTGTGACGCTCGTCGCGGACGACCATGCGAATGTTCAGGTCCGTCAGGACCTGACGAACATCTGCCAGGCAGCCGCGCGGGAGACCGATGTGATGCGGATATTCCTCGGCGCAGCCGATGATGCGTGGGCTTGTCGTATGTGGGCAGCCGCATCGCTTGCGCCTTGTAGAACTCTGGATTCTCGAATGGCGCGACACGCAGCAACCGGTTTCGCAGCCCCGGCGCCAATCCGTCCCTGGTGACGTAGACCTCGTTGCCGAGGACGAGCTCAAGCGATTGAGGGAGGTCACCAGCAATCGGCAGCTCCTTTCTGCGTCGTGATGGCGGCGCTGTCCACGGCGCAGGGTCGTCGTCCTCGGCCAGCGGAAGGTTCACGCCGAGGACACGGCCTCGTTGCTCGGCTTTGCGCACGACATCTTCGACATGTCCGCGTCGAATACGCCGTATCGTTGAAAGAAAGGCCCATTGATCGTGATGCGGGATGCCGTGGTCGTCGAGGAAGATGCTGTTGCCGTCACCGCGGCGGTGTTTCTGCAGCGGCAAGGCGATCAGATTGCCGAATCCACCGTGTGGCAGGGTGTCTTGATTCGGGAAGAACCTGTCGTACGAACCGAAACCGATGTCCGGCCGACGTTCCATCGTCTCGGTCAGGATGTAGCAGCCGAGCTTTCTCGCGAGTGCAGCAGGCACAGCCTCTTCGAAGAATAGCCAGGCGTGGCCGCCCCGTCCCGAACGCGACCGCTCGAGGGCAGGCGAAAGATCCATTCTGCGGCACGTCTCAATAAATGCAGTTGAGTCCTCGAACCAACCGCTCTTGTCGAAATCGACCGCTAGGAAGAAGCACGTCTCATCCAGAAGCATGGGATAGACGCCGGCGACAAAGGGCCGGCCGACATCGTCGCGGCCGGAAAGGTGCCATCGGATCACTTCATCGGTGACCGGCAGGAATCGACGGTTTGGGCACTCCGCGCATTTGACGCGCGGCTTTTCGCAGATGCCGCGTACCCACTCGTTGGCGCATGCGGGTGCGTAGCCGGACTTCCCTGTTTTCCGGCTCTCGAATCGACGCGGATACACGTCCTGGCGCCCCCGAAAAAGCGAGCGGAAGAATGCGATCTTTTCGTCAGACGAGGAGAGTTGATGGACGAGACCGGGACTCTGCTCCATCGGAGTCATCGCCTTGGACCTTGCGGCGATGATGTCATCGTCCGGACAAGGCGATCAACCGATCAATCGTCAGCGTCGTGAATCAGTGTCAGGAGCGACGCAATAGGCAAGATTGGCCTCTCACTTCCGTCGATGCTGCAGATTCTGCAAGGCACGAGTCTGGAGCGGGGAACGCTTCCGGCCGTTCTCAACGCAAGTGCTGGAGCTCGCTGGTTCAGGTTCTGCGGTGACACCACATCGCGAGAGTCGACTTGAGCCGAAGGACCGGGCGCGATTAGCAGCCCGTGGTGAAAGTTTGAAATTGGGTGCGAGCGGAATTCTGCCGCCATCAGCAAGTCAGCGCCCGCTCGACTAATTCCGCATATTGCCCAGGATCCATCAACCCCGCGGTGTGTCCCAATGTCCCTAACGTAATGGTCGTCACTGAGCGGCCGAAAAGCGCCTCGAACCGTGCTCGATCGCCGCGTCGCTGGGTCCGGTCGTTCACGGCTGCCAGTACGATGGCGTGACCGCGCCAAGCGCGAAAAGCTTCAGGATGGACGATGCGGCGTCGGATGATATCGGCCATCACTGCAAAATGCGACACGACATCTCCATGGCAAAGGTCGTTCTCCAATGTGGAATAGACGGCGCGGCGCCATTCATCCCGTTGCGCATCAGGGACGGTGAGGACGCGAGCGAGCAAAACGCCAAGGAGTTGTCTAAGACCGCGGTCCGGGAGGACGCGGACCAGAAGCATCGCAAGTTGTTCGAGTGGCAACCACACGCGCCCATAGTCAGCCGGTCGCGTGCTTGACAGGACCAATCGCTCGACCACGTCCGGTCGACAGGCCGCATACGCTTGCGCGAGTATTCCGCCGTAAGACTGACCATAAACCGCACAGCGGTCGACGCCTTCAGCCTGGAGAATGGTGTCGAAGCCCGCGACGAGCTCATCGAAAGACATCACGGGCGGAAAATCGAGCGCGATCACCGCGTGGCGGTAAGCGATCTGCTGCATGGTCTCGAAGAGATACGCGGCTCGGCGCAAGCCGCCGGGGAGCATGAAAATCACAGAGCCCGCCCCGAAGACGTAATAGCGCCAGGACACGCCGTTGACAGTGGCGTCCTTCGCGTACGCGTCGGAGAAGCGTTGGATCTGTTCAGCGATCGGTAATGTCTTGGCTCTTTGCATCGAAATCGCGGAGCGCGCGGCGGTGTTTAGGTGCGTCGTGCAGATCGACACAACCCATCCGTCGTACTACACTCTGCCCATGGCAATGGGTAAACGCAAACGCGACCGACAGCCTACCATGTGGGTCGCGACGACCGATTTCCCGACGGCCGCGAGTCACCCGTTCTACACGCGATTGAATCAGCTGCTGCGCGAGCACGGGTTTGACGACTTCGCCGAAGGTCAGTGCGCCACGTTCTACGCCGAAACGATGGGTCGGCCCGGTCTGCCGCCCGGGATCTATTTCCGCTTGCTGTTGATTGGCTATTTCGAGGGCATCGACTCCGAACGCGGGATCGCGTGGCGTGCGGCGGACTCCTTCGCCTTGCGCGACTTTCTGGGCGTCGGTCTGGACGCCGCGCCGCCTGACCACTCGACGATCTCGCGCACACGTCGGTTGATCGATCTGGAAACCCATCGCGCCGTGTTTATCTGGGTGCTCCAGTGCCTGAGTACGGCCGGCTTGGTCAAGGGCAAGACGATCGGCGTCGACGCCTCGACGCTCGAAGCCAACGCAGCGCTGCGGAGCATCGTCCGACGCGACAGCGGGGAGAGCTATGAGGAGTTTCTCACGACGCTCGCGAAGGCCTCGGGCATTGGGACGCCCACGCGCGCCGACTTGGCGCGGATCGATCGGAAGCGGAAGAAGAAAGGCTCCAATGACGATTGGACGCATCCACACGATCCCGACGCGAAGATCACGAAGATGAAGGATGGCCGGACGCATTTGGCCCACAAGGCCGAGCACGCCATTGATCTCGAGACAGGCGCGATCGTCGGCATCACCGTGCAGGGCGCGGACGAGGGCGACACGACGACGATTCAGGAGACGCTACTCGAAGCCGCCGAGCAACTCGAGGCGGTCGCGGCCGTCACCGATGACACGGTGGCGGTGATCGAAGAGGTCGTCGCCGACAAGGGCTACCACAGCCGAACGACGGTGCACGATCTGGAGACGCTGAAGATTCGCACCTACATCAGCGAGCCGGATCGCGGGCCACAATCGTGGATCGATCAAGAAGCACAACGCGATGCGGTCTACGCCAATCGTCGGCGCATCCGCGGCGACCGCGGGAAACGGCTTCTCCGCAAACGCGGAGAATTGCTTGAGCGACCGTGTGCGCATCTCTACGAGACCGGTGGGCTGCGGCGCGCACACGTCCGGGAGCGCGAGAACGTCCTCAAGCGGTTGCTCGTGCACGCCGGCGCCTTCAATCTCGGTCTCTGGATGCGAACGCTCTTCGGCATCGGCACGCCACGCGGCCTCCAGGGCCGCCTGGCCGCGCTCACGGCGGTGCTTAGTGCACTGTGGAGCTTCGTGTACGAGGTGATCGCGCCGATCAGAAGTCAGACCGGCCGTCCGACAGCATCGATCCGACGGTTGAACACATTCGTTACGTGTGATTGAAAACGCTACTTGTACCACGGGCTGTTAGGTCACACGGGCGAAGAGCGTATCCCACGTGCGATGATGCTGGGCGCCATCGGCCCGTGTACCAGCGAACCGACGGTCCAGGACGCGTAAGTAGCGGATCTGATCGACATCGAACTCTTTCCATCCATGCGATGCCCCGCTTTGACTCTCTCCGCCAATCTGAAAACCGAGCAGGCGCTCGACGTCACGTCGAATCCCGTAGTCGTGCGGCTCGACGATTCGAGCGCGTCCGGCTTTATAGACGAACTCGACGAGATGCTTGCCGCCGATTGCGTGCACGAGCTCGTCATTCACGGCTTCGCCCAGACCACGAAACGAGAGGCGTTCGACAAGGCTCAGACCGGGGCACTCTTTACGGTCGCGTCGTTGGTTTCGTGTTGCGCCTTTTGGGCTTAGGTACTACAACAGGCTTCGGCGCTGTGACTGGAGTCACTCCGGCGGTCATCGCGTCCCATTCTTCCGCCGTGCGCTCACGGGCGATCAACTGCTCAGGAACTGAAATCAACGCCATTTCCTTCGTGTGAACCCAGACCACTTCACCGTCTTCATCGATGAAATTGAAATCTGTGGTGAATTGACTCTCTTCATCGTAGTCGTCTCGTAGCATAGCGAAGAGGTTACCGAAGTCGCCTTCTTCATCGAGTGCGTCGTCATCGTCTGGCTCGGCTTGATGCTGCCACGGCGGTGTCCCATCCGCAAACCAGATTTTTACGGTAGCGCTTTGGTACGGGCCTTCTTCTGGATCGCGTTCGAAGTCTGTACTTTTGGCCTTGCGCTGCTGCTCGCGGTTATGTTTCTTGCCCCCACACGGACAGTGGGCCTTCGAAGAGAAAGTGCCATCCGAGAAGATGTTCGGCGCGGACTAGGTACCGTCTCTTGGTGGGTTTTTCGAGATCGTCGATGGGCTTCTCATCGTCGGAGGGTGCCTTGTCGTCAATCTTGTCATCGTCGATCCTGTGGTCGTCGGCTGGCCTTGTTCCTTCGAACTCGATGCGAATCGCGCCTGACATCCTCTCAGCTCAGTTCGAAGTACCCACTCGTCGGGCGGCGTGGCCGTGCTACAATGTGTACATTTCAATACATACGATCACAGATGACTACAACCATTTCAGTGCGGATCGACAGCGACACCAAGGACCAACTCGAGGCGCTCGCAAAGCGCTCACGTCGCTCCAAATCGTTTCTCGCGGCTGAAGCCATTGCCGCCTATGTGGAAGCGGAGAGATGGCAATTGGATGAGATTCAAGGTGGCCTCCAGCAGCTTGATAAGGGGCGCGCCGTCGCCCATAAGGATGTGTCGAAATGGCTCCGATCCTGGGGCAAGAAGCGTGAACGAAAGGCGCCTCGCGCGTGACTGTCGTCTGGTCGCCGCGGGCGATCGGCCATCTCGCTGACCTTCGAGCCTATATCGCCCGCGAGAACCCCGGCGCGGCAGCCCGTACGGCTACGACATTACTCGCGGCGGTCGATCGCTTGGCGCAGATGCCGAATCTCGGACGTCCCGGTCGGGTACCCGGCACTCGTGAGCTCGTGGTGCCAGGCACACGGTACGTCATTCCGTACCGAGTGCGCGCCGAGCGTCTAGAGATCATTGCGGTGTTCCATGGCCGCCAGCGCTGGCCAAAGCGCCTGTAAGCGATCGGACACGGTCAGACGCGGCTCCCTCGTACGACGGTGATCGGAATGGCCGTGGGGCCCGGCTTCCGCCGGGAGCTCAACGAGCGCAGAATCCCATCGAGCACCGAGTCCAGTTCCTTGGCCAAGTCCTCGGCGAGATAGCGCAACACGAGATAGCCGTTCTCTTGCAGTAGCTGATCCTTCCGTCGATCGCGGCGGTACGCGGCCGGATCCGCGAGATGCTGAGCGCCGTCAATCTCAACGACGACTCGCGAATCTGCGCACAGGAGATCTATTTCCATTCGTCCCCAACCGTCGAACGCAATGGGCAAGTCGGCGTTCACCTGGAATCGTCCTCGTGTCTCCGCCAAAGTTTCCAGGCGTCGATAGAGGAATGCCTCGGATGCGCTCCGCGCTCGATTGGCGCCTTCGGCCTCAAAAGGAACCGGACGAGCCGCCGTCACGAACAAGTTCGCAAGCGGTACATCGACGCCGTCCCGAACGAGTCGTCGCACGCTGGCGGCATAGTCTCGTTTCCACAGTGGATCGGCAGGCAGAGCTACGTCGGTGGGCCAACCCGGAATGGCGCTAGCTGGAAGAACGATCGTGTAGCCGACGGCTTCGTACCCGCGGCAACGCCGATCGAACATTCGCGCCAACATCGGCACGTTTAGGTCGGCGTAGTCGTAGACCCGTACCTCACGCTTGCCATCATAGAGGCGATGCAACCTTCCGACGTACTGCGCAATCGTCCCTCGCCAGGAGACCGGCAGCGTCAAGAACAACGTGTCTAAGCGCGGATCGTCGAACCCCTCTCCGATGTATTTGCCAGTCGCCAGGATGACGCGACCTTCTTCCGCTGGGATGGCCGCCAGCCGTTCGGCCTCTGCCTGTCGCTGCTTCTTCCCCATTCCACCTCGAAGGACTACGACGTGACGAATGTTCGAGGAAAGCACACTTTCAAAACGATCGAGGTGCTCGTTGCGTTCCGTGAGCACGAGCGGCGATCGCCCGTGACGAACGGCTTGCACGATCTCGTCGCTAATAGCTCGATTCCGGGGCTCGTCATCAACCAAGAGCTGGTAAAGCGCTTGGAACTCAATTCGTTTGTCGGCAGATGTGCCGCTCGCTGGATAAAAGGCAGTGGGACGGACGTGGACCGTGTGCTCGAAGGGCCGCGCGGCCGCCTGCGCCCTTGCGTCGACCCGATGGCGTACGGGACCGCACTGCATGAAGACGATCGGATGGTGACCGTCCTTCCGCGTGACCGTCGCGGACAGACCAGCGACGAATCGAGCCTTTGCGCGGCGGACGACTTGTTCAAAGCTGTGGGCCGACAGGTGGTGGCATTCATCGACGATCAGCTGCCCATAGTCACCGACGCGGTCATCTACGACACCATTGCGGACAAGACTCTGAATAACAGCTACGTCGAGCAAGCCGGTCGGCTTGTTTCGGCCGCCGCCAATTCGTCCGATCGACTTTGCGGGCAATTCCAGAAAGGCTGCGAGGCGCTCGACCCACTGATCGAGCAACTGCCGACGATGAACGAGCACCAACGTATTGATGCGGCGCTGTGCGATAAGCCAGGCGGCAATAACCGTCTTGCCGAAGGCCGTCGTCGCCGACAGCACACCGATCTCATGTTTCAGCATCGCGTCGGCGGCCAGCTTCTGCTCCGGTCGCAGCTGGCCTTGAAAGGTCACCCCCAGTGGCTGTCCGCCGTAGCGTTCGTCGTGGATGACAGGCCGAATATTCAAGTCCGCCAAGACTTGACGGACATCGTCCAGACAGCCGCGCGGGACACCGATGTGATGAGGATGTTCCTCGGCGCACCCGATGATACGCGGCTTGTCGTAAGTCGGCAGGCGCATGGCTTGCGTCTTGTAGAACTCTGGATTCTGGAATGCTGCGACACGCAACAATCGGTTTCGAAGGCCCGGCGGCAAGCCGTCCTTGGCGATGTAGATTTCATTGCCGAGGACCAGTTCGAGTGACCGAGGAAACTCGCCAACAATCGGCGGCTCCTTCCGACGACGCGACGGCGGTGCCGTCCACGGCAATGGTTCGTCGTCCTCCGCCAGCGGCATGTCCACACCAACGACACGTCCTTGTCGTTCGGCTTGGCGCACGACCTCTTCGAGATGTCCACGTCGAATGCGCCGAATTGTCGAAAGAAAGGCCCATTGGTCATGATACGGGACGCCCTGGTCGTCGAGGAAGACGCTATTGCCGTCACCGCGGCGTTTCTTCTGCAGCGGCAAAGCGATCAAGTTGCCGAATCCTCCGTGCGGCAAGGTGTCTTGATTAGGGAAGAATCGGTCGTACGAGTCGAGGCCGATATCCGGCCGCCGCTCCATCGTTTCCGTCAGGATATGAGAGCCGAGCTTCCGCGCGAGCGCAGCAGGCACGGCCTCCTCGAAGAAGAGCCACGCGTGGCCGCCCCGACCAGACCGTGACCGTTCCAGTGCGGCCGAGAGTCCCATCCGGCCGCACGTCTCCACGAATGCCGTCGAATCGTCCAGCCAACCGCTCTTATCGAAGTCTACGGCCAGGAAAAAACACGTCTCATCCAAGAGCATCGGGTAAACACCGACCACGAACGTCTGACCGGCGTCGTCGCGGCCGGAGAGGTGCCATCGAATCACGTCATCGGTTACAGACAGAAAGCGACGGTGCGGACACTCCGCGCATTTGATTCGGGGTTTTTCGCAGATGCCTCGCACCCACTCGTTGGCGCAGGCGGGAGCGTAGCCGGACTTCCCTGTTTTCCGGCTCTCGAATCGACGGGGATACACGTCGTCGCGCCCGCGAAAGAGCGAGCGGAATAATGCGATCTTTTCGTCAGATGAGGAGAGCTGATGGACGAGACCTGCAGGCTGATCCACTAATTCACTCGCCTTGGACCCTGCGGCGATGATGTCATTGTCCGGACAACGCGATCAACCGGTCAATTGTCGCTTCGCGAATCAGGTCCGACCACTCACGTCGGGTAGCGTCGAGAGTAGCTATTTGCCTGGAAAAGTCGGGCGATGGACCAGTTCGCGAGGGACGGAAGTGAGAAATCTCGAACGATTCTGGATGAAGGTCATTTGAAGCACGGATCACTCGGTTCCGACGGTCGATACCGACCGAAAAACCGAGTGACTCGACAGTCTAAATTCTGCAGGTTTTGTTAGGAATTGGTCGGGGCGAGAGGATTTGAACCTCCGACCCCTCGGTCCCGAACCGAGTGCTCTACCAGGCTGAGCCACGCCCCGACATATATAGATGTGTACCGCACGTCGCCCGGGAAGCGACGAAGTGCCTATTCTACCATCGTTTGCCTTCGAACGGCCGCCACGATCGCGCTGGCATTCCCTTTGTTCGTTCCCCTAACCTCGCGCTCCACGGATCTCGCTCGGCAAACGCCTCGCGCCCCAGGCATCTCGCCCGCGCTCCGTCCGGTTGCCGCGTGGCTGTTATTTCAGCTCGGTGATGACCGCGCGGCCGGACCCTTTCGCGAGGACCTCCGTGTGGACACGGTCGCGGAGGTTGAAGCGCGTCGTGCCAACCGAGAATTCGTTCGTCGTGCTCTGCCCGTCAGGCGTCGTCGACTTCAGCGCACCGTCGGCGAGGTACACGACGACGACGTCCTTGTCGTGGAAGTGCATCGGGGTCGGCTGATTCGGCGTCCACGAGTAGTCCCACACGATGATGCGCTCGTTCTCGAGCACCTTCTTGACGCCGGGGCGCGGAAAGGCGTTCGGGTAGCCTGACTTGTTTTCGAGCGGCGGCTTGCGTGCGTTCTTGAGATCGATCGCGATCGCGCGACCGCCGAGCGCGGCGATGTCGGCGCGCGCGCCCTTTGATTTCACCACCACCTCGCCCGGACGCGACACCGACACCCAGACGGAGTCGCCCTCCACGCGCGGACCGTTCGGATCCGCTGCCGTGACATCCCACACGGTGACGCGCTCGTTGTCGATCAGCGGTTTGCCGCTGACGTCCGCGCTGGAAGCAGCCGCCGGATTCCTGACAGGAACGGGATCGGAGGTCAGCAGCGGAACAGCCGCCGGAGGACGAGGCCGGCTTCTCAGATACGCGTAGATGTCGGCGAGATCCTGTTCCGACAGGGTCTTTTCTCTGTACGGCGGCATGTCGCCCTTCGGCGATCGCACGTAGCTGACGAACCCGCGGAACGGCGGCGGATTCGGCGCGATGCGCGCGCCGGCCGCGCCGCCGTGCCCTTCGTAGTTGTGGCATTGATAGCAGCCGACCTTGACGAACAGCGTCTTGCCCTTGTCGGCATCGCCCGCCGGCGTCGCACTCGTTTGTAGAAGCACCGCGGCCGCGAGGATCAGCAGGTATCTCATAAGCTCTTATCGCGGTTGACAGACGACGTCGACGAGCGCCGGCTCGCCGCGTTTGACGACGGCGACGGCACGCGCGATGGCCGGTCCGAGATCTTTTGGATCGGTAATGGGCCCCTCTGCGTACATGCCGAGCCCTTGCGCCACCTTCGCGTAGTCGATCGGCGGATCGACGAGCTCGCTGCCGATGCGGCCGCGATCGACGCCGCGACTATGGCGGTTGCACATCTTCTGCACGTGCATCAGCTCCTGATGATACGCGCGGTTGTTGTGCATCACGCTGAGCAGCGGAATCCGATGATGCGCCGCGGTCCACAGCACGCCTGGCGCGTACATCAGATCGCCGTCGTTCTGGATGTTCACCGCGAGCCGCCCGTGTTTCTTGTGGGCGAGCGCCGCGCCGACGGCCGCCGGCGCACCGTAGCCGACGCCGGCGCCTCCTGATCCACCAATCCACTGATACGGCTTGTCGAAGTTCCACAAACGGCGCGCCCATCCGCCTCCGGTGCCGTTGACGAGCGCCCAATCCTCGTTCTTGATCTGTGCCCACATTTCTGCGGACAGCCGCGCAGTGCTCACCGGACTCGCGTCCCAGGCGTAACTCGCCTCGAGCCGCGATCGGTCGAAGGCCGCGCTGCCCGCTTCGGCCAGTTTCGCGCCGCGGCTCTCGAATACCCGCTTTCGATCGCCGGTCATCTGCCGCTTCACCGCTTCGATGAGCGGCGGCAGCGTCGCCTCGGCGTCCGCAGCGATCGCGAGATCGACTTCCGCATAACGCTGGAAATCCTGATAGTTCGATTTCATGTAGAGGTCGCCGGATGTGATGCTGATCAGTTTCGCGCCGGGCCTGGTGACCGATCGCGTCGTTCGATTCAGTTGATCGCGATAGGAATTGACGACGCCCCAGAAGTCCGACAGCTCGAGCCCGAGGATGACGTCGGCGTCCGCGATCGCACGCGCCTGCGACTGGTTCAACGGGTGGCGCGTCGGAAAATTCATCCGCCCGCCCTGATCGATGACGGCGGCCTGCAGCGTCTCAGCCAGCTCGACGAGATGCTTCATCGCGGCTGGTGTGCGGGCGACGCGGTCGGCGACGATCACCGGATGTTCGGCGGCCACCAGCAGCCGCGCCGCTTCGGCGACCGCGCCCGAATCGCCCTGCGGCGCGGACGGGACGGCGAGCTTCGGGATCGCGATCTTCGCATCGCCGGCGAGCGCGTGCTCCTGCATCTCGGAATTGACGACGAGGACGACCGGCGCCATCGGCGGCGTCAGCGCGATCTTGTACGCGCGAACCGCCGATTCGGCGAAATGCGGCAGCGACATCGGCGTGTCGTCCCACTTCGTGTAGTCGCGCACCATCGCCGCCGCATCCTGCACGCTGTGCGCCCATTCCGCGCCCGGCCGCCTCATCGTCGCGTCGAGCTGATTGCCCAGCATGATGTACACGGGCACTCGGTCGCACCACGCGTTGTAGATGGCCATCGCCGCGTGCTGAAGGCCCACTGTTCCGTGCGCGAACACGCCGATCGGTTTGCCCTCGACCTTCGCGTAGCCGTGCCCCATTGCGACCGATGACTCCTCATGACAGCACGTGATCAATTCCGGTTGTGAATTGCTGCCGTAGTTGATCACCGACTCGTGAAGGCCGCGGAAGCTCGATCCAGGATTTGCGCAGATGTAGTCGAGCCCCAGCGACTTGAGGACGTCGACCATGAAGTCCGAACCGGTTCGATCGGCGGTGAGCCCGTCGGCGTCGGGTGGGTTTGCATTTTCAGCAACCGCGGACATGATCGGCGTCGTCGACGCCGTCGTTCGCTG
>Ga0209577_10005117_pt1 | contig 12256 bp, 12 predicted proteins | sample GraSoiAngelo_109_FD_185874 | JGI IMG/M metagenome (GOLD analysis project Ga0209577, IMG submission 185874) | Grasslands soil microbial communities from the Angelo Coastal Reserve, California, USA - 14_0903_12_20cm (SPAdes) (version 2) | ecosystem: Environmental > Terrestrial > Soil > Grasslands... | reverse complement strand
TGGTGCATCAGTGCGATAGCCATGTTGATGCGGCGCTGCATACCACCTGAGAATTTTTTTACTGGTTCTTTGCGGCGGTCATAGAGTCCGACGAAATGCAGGAGTGCTTGTGCCCGCTCCTTGCGCGCTTTCGAGGACAGGCCGTAAATCTCGCCAAAGAACTCCAGGTTCTCCAGTGAGTTCAGGTCGTTGTAGAGCGCTATTTCCTGGGGCACGACCCCGATCATACGCTTCACCTTGCGAGGCTCCCTGGTGATTGATTGCCCATCAATGAGCGTGTCGCCAGAGGTCGGTTCGAGGTAGCCACACATCATGTTAATGGTGGTGCTTTTCCCAGCTCCGTTGGGGCCGAGAAGCCCGAAGATTTCGCCTCTGCCGATGGTGAAAGAGATGTCTTTGACCGCCTCCTGTTTCCCAAAGGTTTTTACGAGATGCTGTACTTCAACTTCTACCGCACGCCCGTCTTTTAGCAGATGGATTGCTCCGGTTTTTGTCGTGTGAGCGATTTCTGATAGCGATTCTCGCATGATTGAATACCTCCTTCTATGAAAAGCTTCTTGTATTCAAGACTCAAGTCCAGTATAGAGGAAGGAGGCTGGAAAGAGGGAGTATGGAAAGACACAATCTGGTGATGTGTCGAAAGTAATGGTCATCAATGGAGAAAGAGCTATCTAGAGAATATCCTGATGGGCATTGAGTTGGCGATAGAACTCGTCTCTCGGCTCCTTTGTCGGCTTCTAGAGCTGATGAGAAAGACAGAACTTCTGGTCTTTTGATCCATCTGTACCTGAGTTTCTCTCTGAGAAGGCCAAGAGAGGGCCGTATTTTATCGAAACGAATCCTACTGTCTCAATCTCGTTAGGAGGTAGAAAACAATCGTGGTACGTTTTGTTCGGGTAGCTCGTCGGAGGTAGAGAGTAGGAGCTACTCATTGTCTGGTACCTCTTCTGTCAAGTCAGACACGTCAACATTGAGAGCTTTCGCAATCTTGAGGAGCGTGCTATAAGCTACATCTCTATATGGGTCACTGTAGATAGCCTGTACGGTACGCGGGTTCAAGTCCGCCATTCTACTGAGTTTTGCCATAGAAATACCCTGCTCTTTAGCCACTTCTTTGACTTTGAGTCTCAACATATTCGTCCTATCGCTCTAATGCTTGCGTCTTCTCAGGCATTGTAACGCACCCTTGCTCGTTTGGTTAATACCCCGGCCCAACAAGGAAATAGCCCGTAATCACGCTACATGAGTTCGTCCTGCTCTGACAAAAATCCCCTTTCAGGTAGGAGCCTTGTTGTTGTTGAACTGCCCCATAAAAGTAGAGCGGTGTCTGCCCGGCGGAGCGCTGCACCGTTAAACCGAAGTTGCCTTGCCTATCAACGGTCCCATGCAGCGGATTTACTCCCTGGGAAGGTGATTTGAACGTGACCGTGCCACTCAAGGCAGCATTTCCCTCGCTCTGCACTAGAAGCACCGAGATAGAGGTTGTCTGTTGCGTTGTCTGATCAAACATCGATCCGTTATACGTGCCAGCTATATAGAGGCCGTTTCGCGGCGTTGCCGTCGCAGCGGGAGGAGAGGAGGATTTGCCAGGGGCAGGAATGGTTATGGCCGAGGTGGGAGTGATGTGGGCAGTGCGTGTGGCCAGAGACGGGTGCGTAGTGGGGAGGAGAGTGGCGGTGGTTCCTGAAGAGCGTTGGCTGAGAGAAAGGAGTTGCACGCTGCCCACTACGGCCAATACGAGCAGGAGCAAAAGTCCAAGGAGGAGGAGGGCTCTGCTTTGAAAGAAACGTGGGAAGGGCTGGGGTGTGCTCTTCTTTCTTAGAGGCACGGGCCCAGGCGCAGTTTCTTTGGCAGGGATAATCGTCAGAGTGAGGGTGAGCGTCCCCCTGGGCCCCCCAGGAAAGGCTGGTTCGCCCAGTCCCTCTAGAGAGATGACTTGCCCTTCGTACGCTCCTGCTGGCACGACCACGATCGTTTGTCGACCGCCGGGGAGCCTGATGGAACGACTGGTACCACCCCGTGCCTCCAGCTCGCTGATGGCAAGCGTGGCGTGCAGTTCGCCACTCGCTGGGAAGGCCTGCTGTGGCGGCGGTGGTGATGAGATGCTTTTGTGCTTTTCTCTGATCTCATATGCTGAGTGGATCGGCTCTTGTCTCTGCTTGTCCATGGTACTCCCTGTCCTCTCGTAGGTGGTTGCGAAATGCTCTCCAATAGTTGTTATACCCAAAACTTGCCGCGGAGGCAAGGCGAATTCAGTTCTTTTTCTGTAGCTCCGTCAGGTATTTTTGTAGAGGCTTTTGATGTGTTCTAGATGAGGCCATGCTGCGCCGCGCCGGCAGCTACTATGTGATCGGCTATGGCGGCAGGCTCAATGTGCCCACCATCGATATTATCTCGACCGAGATCAACTTTATCGGCAACCTGGTGGGAACCTACAATGACCTGGTAGAGCTGATGACCCTGACAGCGCAAGGCAAAGTGCAACTGCACACCGCAATGTATCCTCTTGATGCTGCTACCGACGCCATCCATGATCTGGATAGTGGCAAGCTGCGTGGGCGAGATATTCTCATCCCCTGATCAAGAAAACGAGAGTAGCACCTGGTATTCTCAGCCGGGCGCTACTCTCTGAAACGCTACTTGATTGAAGAATGTGTCCTCACAGCACCATTGCCTCGCTTCGCTCGCCCCGCGCTAAAGCGGGGTCTACATTCTTAGCCGACTGCGAAAAAGTTCGAGATGGGGCGAAGGTTTGGAGGTCCAGCGTATGCTTAGCAAATGGTTCAGGTAAACGGACCTTGCCATGCTCAACCTCGCCAGTCAGGAGAGCTTCAACTAACAAAGCAGTTATGGGCGCGTGCATCAGGCCATGACCGGAGAAGCCCACCGCATGAATCAGATTGTTCAGGTTGCTGTCAAAGCCTATCAATGGGTTTGCATCGGGCGTTGTCCCATAGAAACCACTTGTCGTTGCCGTTAATCCCCCAGCCTCAGCCAGCAGAGGTGAGAACGCGAAGACCTGCTCAAGCAGCGCATACCCATAGTTATCCACCCCATTGTTATGGTTAAAATGAGGGTCGATGCGATCCTGATCCTCGTCACTAAAGTCGGGCTCAGGTGCCGCCTCATGCGCCCAGGCGAGCAAAAGGAGATCACTATCAGGACGCGAATGGGCACCACGGCCACTGCCAATCCCGTAAATAGTCATAGGCAAACGATGCCACTCTTCGCTGCTCATGATGGGCGCGGTTGGTTTCATAAAATAGAGGTATCGCTTGAGTGGTACAACCGGGAGAGGCATACCGCCTATGCTTCGACTGACCCGCGCTGCCCAGGCGTTGGTCTCATTGACAAACCAGTCGGCCTCGATAGGACCTTTCGTCGTCTCAAGGGCAGCAATATTCCCATGACGCAGCGTCGCGCCTATTACTGCTGTATCCTGCAAAACAGTGACACCCAGTTCCTGGGCGCGGCGGAAGCCTTCAGTATAGATCATTTGAGGATAGAGAAACCCATCGGTTGGTCCCCACGTTGCTCCGATAAGGCGATCAGGTACGAGATGAGGCCAGCGATCGTGTACCTGCTGTGGCGTCAAGAGCTCTACAGGCTCGCCGATGCGCTGTTGCAACGCCACATTCGCCCGGGCCATTTGCCATACACGTTCCACCTCCCTGCGGCGGGTTGGCATCCAGGCCGGCGCTGCCTGCTCGGGATCTTCATACAAAAAAAGGTAGCCATTCTGCCTGATGACGGGCTGCCTTCTCTCAGAAGGGGTTTCTAGTACCTCGTGGAACTGCCTATACCACCACCTGGAATATTGCATCCCAATCACTGTCTCCTCAACACTGAATTGGGCTCGAATGCCTGCTGCTGAGCGGCTTGATGAGCCGTTACCGATCTTTGCCTTCTCGAGCACTATTACGCGGAAACCGCGCTCAGCCAATCGAATTGCGGTTAAAGCGCTGGATGAACCTCCGCCAATCAGAACGACCTGGCCTGCAGATCTACGTCGCGCGGGATAGAGTAGGTTGCTCATGAATACTCCTCGCTTCGCTCGCCCCTCGATAAATCGCGGGTCTACATCGCTTCGCTCGCCCCTCGATAAATCGCGGGGTTTACATTTAGGCAGTCTTTCGCTTGTCAGGCTCGACCTTCGCGCGAACTTCATCCATTTACTGCGATGCTATTCTTTCGGTTTTTCAGTTATCTCCACGTCAACCATAATGGCCCCGGTGAGGTCGGCCTCATCCAGGTTGGCATCTTTCAGGTCGACCCCATTCATGATAGCCCCAAAGAAATTGGCCCGGCTCAGGGTAGCACGGCTCAGATTGGCTCTGGTCAGCACCGCTCCTCTCAGCGTGGCTCCGAAGAGGCTGGTCACCCCCAGGTCGGCTCCGGTGAGATCAGCTCCCCGGAGATCGGCGCCACTCAGGTCGGTCTCGCTCAGGGTAGCCTGGCTGAGGTTTGCCCCGCAAAGGTTCGCTCCACTCAAGTTTGCCTCGGAGAGCTCGGCGAAACTCAAATCCACTCCACTCAGGTTGGCCTGGGCCAGGTTCGCTCGTGTCAAGATAGCTGCGGATAGCGTTGCTCCACTCAGGTTCGCTCCGCTAAGGTCCGCTTCGGTCAGGTCGGTTTCGATCAAACTCGCCCCGCTAAGTTCAGCCTGGCTGAGGATAGCCTCGTTAAGGTCGAGATAGGCGAGATCAATGCCTTTGAGATTCTTCCCGCGCAGGTCCAGCCTGCCGGGTTCTCCTGCTTCGCGATGGATGCGGTCAACATCCCCTCTGGTAAGAGGTACTTCCACCTTCCTGGCGGAAGAGCTATCACCGGTACTCCTCATATCACCCTCCTTATGTTAGCAAGAGCAAAAGCAAGCTATTGCTGCGGCAGCTCAGTGACGGTTGTACCTCCAGCGGGAGGAAGACCAAGACGCGCTTTGCGAGCAGCAAGCCGCTGTTGTACTGCAGATTGTGCCAGGACATCAGCAACGGGATCTGGCTGAGGTGTAATTGTTCCCACTTCCTGCTGTAAACGAGCATGAGCGACGTCAGCATGGCTCTGGATGCGTGCAGTTATGTCGTCAATAGACGACGTTCCACCAAGAGCGCTGTTCACCGCGTGTAACGCGTGTGCAGCACGATCCTCTGCAGATGCGGATGTATCGATAGATTGAAGGGTTTGTAGTTGTCGCATCATCGTCGTGTGCTTCGCTTCAATGGCACTCATCGCCTGATCGTACTGAACATGAATAGCTTGAGCTTTTTCAAGCTGGTTGTTGAGCGGCGTCAGGTTATTTTCTACTTCTTGAAGGCGCTGCTCGACCATTGCAGCCAGATCTTCACGTGGAGGATTCAACTGCAGAAGTGCGTCTGCCTGCGTATTCAGGGTTGCCTCCTGTTGATGTAGCTGGCTTATCTGTCGATTGAGCCCTGCGATTGCACCATCATTTTCCGCCTGTGCTTCACGTAAATCGGCAATAGCCTGCTCCAGGTCACGAATATATTGCTGCACAACAGGAATTGAATGCGTATCAATCGCTGCATCAGCAATTTGATGGAGCCAGGCCAAAGACAAAACTCGCGCTTTCTGACGAAGGGTTTCCATGAGTTACTTCTCCATTTCCTGTACGATCTTGATGATTACTTAGCTATCGAGTGAGCTAAGCCTCTGTGCCAGCCACTCGAAGATGCAGTGCCTATATCTCTCTTTATCGAATACATCGTCTATCATCGTCCTTGCCAGGTTGATTCTGAGGAGTATCCTGGCCGGGAAATGCGCGGATGCTCCTGCTGAAGACCTGGCGTTGTCAGCTGGTGAAAATCAATCTGTTCTTGTGGGTTTCTCTCCAGCCTTTGCACAGCCGTCTCAACAGCATGCAGCAAATACTGGGGTTCTTGCGCTTCGTTGTAAACCTCTTGATAGAGGCGTTGCATCTGCGCATAGTATGCAGGCTGTAATGTCTTACTGTCAGGGTTTGTATCAGGATTACTCAACAGGTTCCCCAAGCGCTCCTGTACTGTACTTGCTTTCTCCTTTGCGGTTTCAAACAATCCACGTAACTGGGTTGCCGTGACTGCAGGGATAAGTGCCAGGAGAACTTCAATACGAGGCGACAATTCTTCTATCTTATTACTCAATGAGCTACTAGCATCCACGGCCGCCTGCTTCGCACGTATTGCTTGCTCTTGAGCATTCGTTGCAACTGCAATTGCCCGTCGGCGTCTCAATAAGATAACTGCCAGGACTGCTCCTGCAACCAGGACAACGAGAACCGCTAGCGTTACCCATATCCAGGTGTAGTCGGGGCTAAGCTTCTTCTGAACCTGCTTGAGAAGGTCAATGGTGGCCTGGGCATAGTTTCCACTATCAAATTCGGAGCGGATACTGAGAACCATCTGCTGAAAATCAGCAGCAGTCATCTTTCCGCTATATTGACTCCCCAGATGGAGAAACGGCTCATAGCCTTTGGCCAGGATGAGAACCACGAAATTGGATCCTCCCCAGGTCGGGCATTTAGACTGTATATAGTAATAGTAGTCCCTCAGGCTGCTCCCGGCGAGTGTATTCTGGCTGACGGTAACCACCCGCATATCTGCCTGAAGGGAGTCATTGACTGCCTTGGCCTGATTCACGACGTCTACGATTCGATTTCCAAATAATTGGGCATCGTCGGAGACGGTGTCGTTGCATGACCCTGATGGCATTGCTTGTTGCGCATGTACATATACAGTCTGCACTTGCAGGCCAAAAAACGTAATTGCCAGGGGTACTAAAAGTACGACGATAAGGAGTAAACGCTTAAGAACGGTCATCATTTGTTCTCCTCCTTGTGTTGTCATGGAATCAGTATATCAGACAAGATTCTTTTTGAACACTCTCTCTTTTCCTCTACAAGCTGGTAATTATGCTGCTTCTGAGTGAACCTGGCAAAAAATGTTCGCCATGGTCTTGTTCATGCTGGTAAACTTGCTATAGGATGTATTTTGATCAAGGCTGAAAGTTCATGAAAACGCCAGAATCTATTCGTCATCTCAGAATAGCGATTATTTTGGTGCTCAGTGTACTGGTGCTGGGAACGATTGGCTACATGCTGATCGAACAGTTTTCCTTTGCCGATGCCCTCTATACTACCGTCGACATGATGGCCACCGTGGGAAGTATGATACGACCGCTTTCTAGCGCTGGTCGGATGTTCTCCATTGTCGTGATCGTATTGGGAGTAGGGTCACTGCTCTATACCTTCGGTGCAGGCATGGAATTCATGATCGAAGGTCACTTCAGCCAGGCAATCAGGAGGCGTTTGATGGAGAACAAGATCGCTGCGTTGCGCAACCATTATATCATCTGTGGTTATGGACGTGTCGGCCTGCAGATAGCCGAAGAGTTTGCAGCAGCACGCCTGCCGTTTGTTGTAATTGACGAGAAGGAGAGTAATGTTGGCAACTGCATTGAACGTGGTTATTTAGCGCAACAAGGAGATGCTACGAGCGATGATGTGTTACGCGAGGCAGGTATTCAGCGTGCAAAGTGTTTATTGGTAGCTACGGATAACGATGCTAACAATATCTCCATTACGCTGACCGCACGACACCTCAGCAGCAAACTGTTCATTGTTGCACGAGCTAACCACAACGAGACGGAAGCAAAGCTCAAGCTAGCAGGAGCAGATCGCGTACTTTCACCGTACACAATTGGTGGACATCGTATGGCAAACCTGGCTCTTCAGCCTGGCGTGATGGAATTTTTTGATACTATTACAAAGGCTGGCGATGTGGAACTTGCGGTGCAGGAAGTAGTAGTTCCTGCGAACTCGCCACTCGTGGGCAAAACATTGGAGGAGGCCCAGAATACCCTGAGTTATGGGACAATGCTCGTTGCGCTGAAAAGACCTAGTGGGGTGATGCCGGGTTCAAGGCTTGAGGCGCGCATTGAAGCGGGTGATACTATCATTGTTGTAGGCGCTTTAGAGCAGCTGGCAACATTTAAGCAGAAAAACAATGTCAGCTGAATAGCTTCCCGATCTTCATGACGTGATGTAATTCACGTATAATACTTTGAAACTTCACCTATACCTGTTCCGTGCTTGCGTCAACAGAAGTTATTATTACAGAGAAGGAGTATATCATGAGTGGCAAGAAGGCCTGTATTGTGGCTGATCTCAGAACAGGTGAACACCTGGCAAAAATCCCTGACATAGTTGCTGTCTTTTCTGCGGCAGGATGGAAAACAGACGTCACGCTGAAAGAATACGGTGGCGAGACATTGAAACTGGCCCAGAAGGCTGCCCGTGATGGTTATGATCTGGTAATGGGGTATGGCGGTGATGGTACACTGAATGCTGTTATCAATGGTGTCATGAACGCGGGTGGAAAATGTCTTGTCGCCGATTTACCAGGCGGCACGTACAATATATGGGCAGGGACAATCGGTGTACCGCATGATCCGGCAAAAGCGGCTCTGGCGATTGTGAACAGCGAGGCGCGCAAGGTTGATCTTGGGCACGTAGAGGTAGAAGGCCTGGGATTTGCTAAGGGGATGGGCAGTGATCAGCAGCCAACAAATGGTTTGAAAACGGACAAGAAGCCAGAGAAATCCCCCCAAACCAGGCAATACTTTCTCCTGCACGTTGGGATTGGTGTCGACGCAGCAATGATGGCCCATATCTCTAAACCTCTCAAATATCATTTGGGACCCCTGGCTTTTGATCTTTCTACAATTAAAGAACTGCCCGAGCAGCGTCCATTCCCTGTTCAGGTGCAAGTAATGGATAAGGCAGATAATGTTGAGACGCACTGGCAGGGTGATGTCTGGGAAGTGATCGTAAGCAAAGTGCCGATATTTGGAGGAGCAGTGAACTTAGATCCGGACGCCCGTGCAGATGATGGGCTGCTCAGTGTGTGTTTGATTACTGCAAATGGTCCGGTGAAAACAATAGAGCAAGCGTTATCAATACTGGCACAGAAGAAGCTCGATGCAGAGACGACACGATACTTCCGAGGAGCCCATTTTTCCATTCAGGTACCAGCTTCTATTGGTATGCAAGTGGATGGGAGTGTCGCAAAACTCGAGGAGCTTTTGCACAAATCCGAGCAGAAGGTTATGCAACATGCTTCTGATGCCAAACAGATAATGGTCAACTACCGCTTCGATGCGAAGCCGAGAGCTTTACAAATGGTAATTCCACGCACGTACAGCGGATCATTATTCTCCAAAAGGAACTTACACCAGCCGGGAGATGAACGAGGTTCTACACTTCAGCAGAAAGTTACACAGAATGGGAAGGTCCAACAGGACAGTCAGCGCCGTTTCCAGTCAACGCAAAAAACAGCGTACGAAGTGACAGTCATTGGAGTTGCCCCAATTCCAGAGAAACAACACACCTATATTGTAGCAGGCAGTTATAAAAAGCAGGATACAGATGAGACTGAAGTATTTGCTGTATGTATTGATGATCAAACTCGCATACTCAACAGTGAAGGCACGTACATTCCTCCTACAGCTGTATGGGAGTTACATGAGGGAGAGAAGATTGTCGTTGAGGGAGATAAAACCAAGCGCGGCGTCATTCGAGCAAGCTGTGTCAGTTTCTCTCACTGAATTGTAGTTGAACAAGGAACTTGCTATGCCTAACACTACACGCCTGCGTGAACTGCTTGTTCAGCGGGATCTTCTTGTCGCTCCCGGAGCCTATGATGCCCTCAGCGCTCGCCTCATTGCCCAGGCAGGATTTCCTGCCGTTTATATGACCGGCTTCGGCACGGCAGCCAGCGTACTTGGGCAGCCGGATGTCGGCCTACTCACTATGAGCGAGATGGTGAGCCGCGCCGCGGCCCTCGCTGCCGTTGTTGGCGATCGACCACTTATTGCTGATGCCGATACTGGTTACGGCAACCCGATTAATGTGCGTCGCACCGTTCGTGAGTATGAGCGGGCAGGAGTGGCTGCTATCCACATCGAGGACCAGGTCTGGCCTAAGAAGTGCGGCCATATGGAGGGCAAGCAAGTCATTCCCGTCGATGAGATGGTTCAGAAGATACGCGCTGCCGCTGATGCCCGGCAGGACCCCGACTTCGTGATTATCGCACGAACTGATGCCAATGCCGTGTATGGTCTTGAGGATGCGCTACGCAGGGGAAGAGCCTATCGCGAGGCCGGGGCCGATGTCATCTTCATCGAGGCACCTCGTTCCATAGAGGAATTGCGCGCTATTGCACAGGCGTTTCCAGATGTTCCATTACTCTATAATTGGGCAGAGAGTGGTAAGACGCCTTTGTTACCCTTAGAGGAAATTCACGCTCTTGGATTCAAACTCGTCATTTTTCCCGTCAGCATGTTGTTCGCGGCTACGCAAGCTCTAATTGACCTGTTAGAGGCGCTCAAACAGGGACAGACGTCCCTGGCATTTGCAGAGCGCATGGTCACCTTTTCCCAATTCACTGATCAGATTGGCCTGCCTGAGATTCAGGCTTTGGAGCGCCGCTATGGCGTCCATCAATAGTAACCTGGTTGAAAGACAGATTGCAACGACGCTAGCGCGTCTAGCTTCGCTCAGCAATCTGCAAGGAATGTACCTGGTTGAAAGACAGATTGCAACTTGCGGTAAAATCTTGAAGAGATACAGTGTCTTTTACGCCCTCTTCAGGTAGGCATCAAGTTTTTTGAGAGCGATTGTTCTCATCGATGTTTCTTGGCTTTCCTCATCTGTCATCTCTGCCCACGTCTTGTGATATCCACTGGGAATAAAAGTTGACTGCTGTTTTAGACCATATCGTACAGCTTTTTTGCGGCCCTTTCAAGGTTCTATCCGCAAAAGATTTGTGCAAAAATACGTACACCATAGGTTGACTATGTTCCCCTTGCTTTTCCTCCTATTCTAGCACGGAACTACTTCTCCCTCCATGTACTAGTAGTTTTTCATCTGTCTGTCAAGGGAAGGTGCGAAAATGCTGCTTCCTGTAGGAAAACAAAAGTACAGACAGGATAGCTAGCTGGATACAAATGGAATATAATTCGGTAGAGAAAAACTTATGCAACATGAAGTTTCCGCGTAGTCAAACAACGAGAAGAAAGGACATTTCTATGGCAGAAACCGCGTTCCAGAAATCTAGTATCACTATCGAAGCAGCAGAACGTATCATTAAGGCAGCCGAAAATAAAGCTCAAGAAATGGGGAAGCCTATGAGTATTGCTATTTGTGATGAGGATGGCACGCTGAAAGCTTTTCGACGCATGGATGGGGCGCCCCTCTTAAGCGTACAAATCGCGCAGGACAAGGCATTCACCGCTATTAGCTTTGGTGGCATGGCATCGCATGAATGGTACGACTTCATCAAGAATGATCCACCATTGCTTCATGGCATTGTTAAAACAGACCGCTTAGTTGTATTTGGTGGTGGTTATGCTATCAAGACTGATGCTGGGATAATCGGCGGCATCGGGGTCAGCGGAGCTCACTATTCAGAGGATATGGAAGTGGCGCAAGCTGGCCTGGACGCTCTGTAGCATAGGATGGATTATTTCAATGTAGCAGCAAGAAAGATGCCGGCTCGCCGGCATCTTTCTTATTTTCAAAGCGGTCAATGATGGGGAGGGGGAGTCGGCGTGCTGGTTGGTTTTCCATTGCCATGATTACCAGAATTTCCGGTTCCGCTGCCGTTGCCATGGCTGCCAGAATTTCCGTTGCCATTGTTCTTGCCAGGCTGAAAAGCGGGGGTGTTTGTCTTAAGGCAGGTTCCTAAAGGCATCGCGCCGCAACTCTTGAGCGCCTGCGCCAGGTAGCTCAGTAAATTATCACTGGTCAGTTTACTACTCGCGCTGGTTTTGTTATGAGTTGCCAGATAGCTCGCATAGGCCAGCAGCATATCGATTTCACCATAGCCAAATACACGCCGCGAAGAAACGGACGCACCTCTGGAGGTTGTGCCCTTGAATGTCCCTTGATGCAAGGCGCAAATAGCCTGTATCGCACTACTTTTGCTATCGGTACTGAGTGAGTATTTGCTTGCCAGTTGCTGGGCTTCCGGGAGGCCCGGGCAACTGTTCCCATGACTGGTGACATCATGACCGTTGTTCTTGTGGCTGGACACATCCTTTTTAGTCGCGTTGGACGACTGCACATGAGTAATCGAGTGGACAATGCCTGTTCCCGCCGGGGTAGCGGCAAATACGGCTGTGGCGCTCCCGATGAGCACAATACTGGCAAACGCAGCTACCAGCAATTTTCCGAGCTTCGCTCGCCCCGCGCTAAAGCGGGGTC
>Ga0209577_10005115_pt1:0-10000 | contig 12263 bp, 9 predicted proteins | sample GraSoiAngelo_109_FD_185874 | JGI IMG/M metagenome (GOLD analysis project Ga0209577, IMG submission 185874) | Grasslands soil microbial communities from the Angelo Coastal Reserve, California, USA - 14_0903_12_20cm (SPAdes) (version 2) | ecosystem: Environmental > Terrestrial > Soil >... | reverse complement strand
CTGCACCCGCTTGCAATCTCGCATGCCTACGGCAGCGGCTTCACCGCCGAATTCGACTGGACCGGCACGCGCGACTTTTCTGCCTGGCTCGCCTGCGGCCCCGGCATCCGGTTCCTGCAGGCGCTCGGTACCGAGGCCGCGCGGGCCTATTGCCACTCACTCGTCGTCGCGGCTGGCGACCAGATCGCGCGCGCATGGGGCGAACCGCTCGGCGGTCCCCCGCACCTGCACGGCTTCATGATGGCGGTCCGGTTACCGCCGCGCTGGCAGCGCGCGGCCACGCGCGAGAACGCCGCGCAGCTTCAGTCGTTGCTAATGCGCGAGCACCGCGTCGCCGTCGCCGTCATGCCCATCGGGGGCGCGCTTTGGACGCGCATCTCGGCGCAGGTATACAACAGCGCGCAGGATTACGAGCGCCTGCTCGAGGTAGGGCTGCGCGGGCCGGATTAGTCGGCCGTGGCGCCGCTCGCCTTGATGACCCGCGCCCACTTGGCAGACTCGCTGCGGATCCAGCCCTGGAACTGCGCCGGCGTGCCTGCCACGACATCGAACCCCTGCTTGCCGAGGAGCTCGCGCACGTCGGCCGCCTGCATACGCCGCATGGTCTCCGCGCTCAGGCGCTCCAGCACTTCACGCGGCGTGGCCGCCGGCGCGAGCAGGCCGATCCACGCCAGCGACTCGAGCTGCGGCAACCCGAGCTCGGCCACGCTCGGCACCTCGGGCGCGAGCGGGCTACGCTTGAGCGCCGTCACCGCCAGCGCCTTCATCTTGCCGGCGCGGACATGTGGCAGGACGCCCGGAATGATGGTGAACATCGCCTGGATGTTGCCCGCCAGCATGTCGGTGACCGCGGGCGGAAAGCCGCGGTAGGGAACATGCACGAGATCGATCTTCGCCTCGCCTTTCAATAGCTCCATGGTCAGGTGCGAGGCGCTGCCGCTGCCCACCGACGCGTACGAGATGCGCCCCGGCTGAGCGCGCGCGTAACCGATGAAGGCGCCAAAATTCTCGACCCCGAGCGCGGGCGCGACGACCAGCATCTGCGGAGCGCTGGCGAGAAGCGAGATCGGCGCGAGGTCCTTGTCTGGGTCGTACGGCAGCGACTTGTAGAGATACTTGTTCGTGGCGATCGGGCCATTGATGCTGATGAGCAGCGTGTAGCCGTCTGCCGGCGCCTTGGCCACGGCCTCCGTGCCGATGTTGCCGCCGGCGCCGGTGCGGTTCTCCACCACCATCGGCTGGCCAAGCGCTTCCTGCAGCTTCGCGCCGAGCGTGCGCCCCACGATATCCGGCGTCGAGCCCGGTGGGAACGGCACGACGAGCTTGACCGGGTGCGTGGGATAGGGCTGCGCCGCCGCGGCCGTGCAGAAGACAAGCGCCGCGCACAGCGCCCAGCGCATCAGATTTTCTCCGTCTCGCCGCCGCGCGGCTGCCACACGAGCAGCCGCCGCTCGGCGAGCGTCACGAGCCAGTCGAGGAGCAGCGCGAACGCCGTGAGCACCAGGATGCCGGCAAACACCGCATTGATATCGAACGTGCCCTCCGCCTGCAGGATCAGGTAGCCGACGCCGCGCGAGGAGCCGAGGTATTCGCCGACCACTGCGCCCACGAACGCGAGGCCGACGGAGTTATGCAGGCTGGCGAACACCCAGCTCATGGCGCTCGGCACGTAGACGTGGCGCAGCAACTGCCGGTTGCTCGCGCCGAGGATGCGGGCGTTGGCCACGACGGTGAAGCTCACTTCGCGCACGCCCTGGTAGACGTTGAAGAACACGATGAAGAAGACGAGCGTCACGCCGAGCGCCACCTTCGACCCGATGTCGAGGCCGAACCAGACGGCGAAGATCGGCGCCAGGATGACGCGCGGCATGGAGTTCAGCGCCTTGATGTAGGGATCGAGCAGCGCCGATGCCGTGGGCGCCAGCGCTAGCCACAGGCCGATGGCGAGCCCCAGCGCCGTGCCGAGCACGAACGCGAGCAGCGTCTCGAGCAGCGTCACCCAGAGATGTGCATAGATGGTGCCGGAGGCGAACCATTCCCAGACGCGCTCGAAAACCTTCACGGGCTCGCCGAAGAAGAACGCCGCCTTGTTCGGATCGTCGAAGTAGATCGGCGGCAGCAGCGTCGGGCTGGTCGCTGCGTACCAGAACGCGAGGAGCGCAACCAGGAGCAGCACCTGCCAAAGCCGCAGGATTTTAGTGGAGCTGTTGCTGGGCATAGCTCTTCAGCACTTCCTCCTTCATCGCGTGCCAGATCAGTGTGTGCAGCTCGATGAACCGCGGTGTGAGGCGGATTTCCGCCACGTCGCGCGGCCGCTCTAGATCGATGGCGAATTCGCCGATCGGACGCGATGCCGGGCCCGCGGCGAGCACCACGACGCGGTCGGAAAGCGAGATCGCCTCCTCCAGGTCGTGCGTGATGAAGACCACCGACTTGCGGTTCGCCGACCAGAGCTCGAGCAGCTGGTTCTCCATCAGCTGGCGGGTCTGGATATCGAGCGCGGAGAACGGCTCGTCCATGAGGATGATCTGCGGATCGAGGATCAGCGTCTGCGCGAGCGCGACGCGCTTTCGCATGCCGCCCGAAAGCTGGTGCGGGTAGCGGCCGCCGAAGCCGCGCAGCCCGACGCGCTGCAGCCACTCGTCGGCGCGCTTGAGCGCCGCGGCGTGCTCGACGCCCCGGAATTCGAGCCCCGCGGCGACATTGGCGCGCGCGGTGCGCCAAGGCATCAGCGCTTCGGTCTGGAACAGGTAGCCGGCTTTTGCATTGAGCCCGGCGAGGGGCGCGCCGAAGACGTTGACGCGGCCGGCGGAGGGCGCGAGCAGCCCGACCGCGACATTGAGGAGCGTGGACTTGCCGCAGCCGGTCGGCCCGACCACCGACACGAATTCGCCGGGCTCGACGCGGAGCGTCGTGTCGCGCACCGCGGTGTAGCGTCCGCCGTCGGGCGACACGAACGTCACAGTGACGTTTTCCAGCGCGAGCGCCGGGACCGCAGCCGACATGCGGTTACTTCTTCTTGTCGAGCTTGGCGTGCGCGCGCTTCACGAACTCGTTCGTGTAGGTCTCGGCGAGATTGATTTCCTGCGGCTTGATGTTTGGGTTGAACGAGGCGAGCGCCTTCAGCGTCGTCTTTGCGCCCGCTTCGGGGAAATAGCCGTCCTTGGAATAAGCGGTTCGCACATTGTTATAGGCGAAGAGATACATCGCCTTGTCGCCGAGCAGGTACTCCCCAGGCACCGTCTCGAGAATCTGCTGCGGCGAGGCGTCCTGCATCCACTTGAGCGCGCGCACCGTCGCGTTGGTCAGCGCCTGCACGGTGTTCGGGTTCTTCTTGATGAAGTCGAGCGGCGCATACAAGCTCGCCGCGGGCATGGGCCCGCCGAAGAGCTTCGCCGTGCCTTCGGGCGTGCGCGTCTCGGCGATGACCTTCACCTTGCCGGCCTTCTCCAGCATCGTCACCGCAGGATCGGTCTGCGAGATGACGTCGACCTTGCCCTGATCGATCGCGGCGATCACCGTGGCACCGCCGGTGCCGATGCCGATAATCGCGACGTCGGTCGGCTTCAGCCCGCCCTGCGCGAGCACGTAATTGATCACCATGTTGGTGCTCGAGCCCGGCGCACTGACCCCAACCTTGAGACCCTTGAGGTCCTTGGGCGAGCGGTACTTGTCAGCGAGCTTGCTCGAGAGGGCGACCGTGATCTGCGGCGCCGCGCCGGTCAGCACGAATGCCTGGAAATGCTGCCTGCGCGATTGCATGTTGATGGTGTGCTCGTAGGCACCGGCAACCACATCCGCGCTGCCGCCGACCACGGCTTCGAGTGATCGCGTGCCGCCCGGGAAGTCGCTGATGCGCACGTTCAGCCCCTCGTCCTTGAAGTAGCCCAGGCGTTCCGTGATGGTGAGCGGCAGGTAGTACAGCGCCACCTTGCCGCCGACAGCGATGTGCACGTCGCGTTTTTCGAGCTGCGCGCAGACCGCGCCCGTCCATGCGAGCGCCAAGACAAGCACTATGTTTCTCATTGTTCCTCCTCGGGGCGGCAAATGTACTAGATTTCGCGCCGCTCCAGCAGCGCCTGCGAGATGGTGCCGGCGTCGACGTACTCGAGCTCGCCGCCGAGCGGCACGCCGCGCGCGATGCGGGTCACCTTCACACCGCGCGCACGCAGCATCTCGGCGATGTAGTGCGCGGTGGCCTCGCCCTCGTTGGTGAAGTTGGTAGCGAGGATCACTTCGCGCAGCTCGCCGTCCGCGACGCGCGCCTGCAGCCGGTCAAGGCCGATGTCGCGCGGCCCGACGCCATCGAGCGGCGAGAGCCGGCCCATCAGCACGAAGTACATGCCGGAATAGGCGAGCGTCTGCTCGACCATGGCGAGGTCGGCGGGCGTTTCGACCACGCAAAGCAGCGCGCCGTCGCGCCGCGGCGAGCGGCAGAGCGCGCAGATCTCCTCTTCGGTGAAGTTGTTGCACTTGGCGCAGCGGCGCACCGTGGCGAGGGCTTGCGCGAGCGCCTGCGCCAGGCTTTCCGCGCCCGCGCGGTCATGTTGCAGCAGGTGAAAGGCCATGCGCTGCGCCGAGCGCGGACCGACGCCGGGCAGCACGCGCAGTGCCTCGACCAGCCGCTCGAGGCCTTTCGCCGAGGGAACCGCGTCCTTGCTCAAAACGGCAGCTTGAACCCCGGCGGCAGCCCGAGCCCGGCCGTCATGCCGCTCATCTTCTCGGCGACCGTCGCCTCGACGCGCCGCGCCGCATCGTTGAACGCCGCGGCCACCAGGTCTTCGAGCATCTCGCGGTCATCGCCGACGAGCGACGGATCGATCGCTACTCGCTTCACCTCGTACTTGCAGGTCATCTGCACCTTCACCATGCCAGCGCCCGACTGGCCCTCGACCTCGATGCTCGCCAGGCTCTCCTGCATGCGGCGCATGTTCTCTTGCATGAGCTGCGCCTGCTTCATCAGCTGGCCGATGTTGCCTTTCATTTGCCCTCTTCCCGTATGGTGGAGTCGACGACCTTGCCGTCGAACAGGTTGACGAGGTCCTTGACGAAGCCGTCGGAGTGCACCGCCTGCGCGGCCGCGGCACGCCGCGCTTCACGCTCGTTTGCTTGCAGCGCCGCCGCGCTCGTGCCGGCGGTCTCGCCGATGCTTACCTTGATGGTGACGTTCGCGCCCAGATGCTGCTCCAGCGCCGCTTTGAGCTTCTCGGTGTACGCGCGTTCCCCAAGATACGCTTTCGCCTTCGGCACAAGGAGCTCGAATGCGTTGCCGTCGCGCCGCTGCAGCTCTGCGTTGCGCGCGAGCTCGCGCGCTGCGCCCGCCACCGGCAGCTGCTGCACGAGCTCGGGCCAGCCGCTAGCGGCGGCGCTTGGCGCCTTCGGCGCCGCGACGTTCTTCGGCGCCGGCCGCTCGATCGGTTTTTCGGCGCCTTCGGGGCGGAAGGCGAGCATGCGAAGCAGCGTCATCACGAAACCGCCGTGCTCGTCAGGCGCGAGCGGCAGGTCCTCGCGCCCCTGCAGCGCGATCTGGTAGTAGAGCTGCAACGACTCCGCATCGAGGCGCTCGGCGAGCTCGGCGAGGCGCGCGCGCTCGGGCTCCTCGTCAAGCGTGCCCGGCACGCTTTGCGCGAGCGCGAGCTTGAGAAGGAGCGCGGCGAGCTCGGCGAGCGCCGCATCGAATGACAGGCTCCTCGCCTGCATTTCGTCGGCGATCTTCACCGCCGCGGCGGCATCGCCGCGCGCGACGGCATCGATAAGCGCGAGCAGATGGCTGCGATCGATGGCGCCAAGCATGTCGGCGACATCCACAGCGCTCACGCGCCCTGCCCCGTGCGCGATCGCCTGGTCGAGGAGCGAGAGCGCATCGCGCATGCTGCCCGCCGCCGCTCGCGCGATGAGCGCGAGCGCTTGCGGCTCCGCCGGCACCTGCTCCTCGCCCAGGATGCGCGCGAGATGGGCCGCGATCGCCCCCGGCGGCATCTGCTTCAGGTTGAACTGCAGGCAGCGGCTGAGTACCGTCACCGGGATCTTCTGCGGGTCGGTCGTCGCCAGCACGAACTTCATGTGCTCGGGCGGTTCCTCGAGCGTCTTCAGCATGGCGTTGAACGCGTGGCCCGAGAGCTGGTGGACCTCGTCGATCACGTAGACCTTGTAGCGTCCGGCAGTGGGCGCGTATTGCGCCGTCTCGAGGAGCTGGCGCATTTCGTCGACGCGGGTGTTGGTCGCCGCGTCGACCTCCAGCAGATCGATGAAGCGGCCGGCGTCGATTTCGATGCACGCCGCGCACTTGCCGCACGGCTCAGGCGTGACGCCGGTTTCGCAGTTGAGGCACTTCGCCAGGATGCGCGCGAGCGTCGTCTTGCCGACCCCGCGTGTGCCAGTGAAGAGATACGCGTGGTGCAGGCGCTTTGACTCGAGCGCGTGGCGCAGGGCGCGCACGACGTGCTCCTGGCCCACCAGGTTCGCGAAATTCTTCGGCCGCCACTTGCGTGCAAGTACTTGATAGCTCATCGCGCAGAGAGGAGTGAGAGGCGAGCCTAACCCCCGGCACTTGCAGGGACCGGCTGTGGCTGCTTCCTTCCGGACCTGACCAGGTTCACCAGACTGCAATGCGGGGAGGCCCGCCGTCGCCATTGTAAGTCATGCGAACGGCCAGTCAGGCGGCTGTCAGTTGCGAGTCAGGCGCTGGTAACGCACGCCACGCTAAGGTGCGGGCGTTGGATCCTCCTCCATCGCGTCATGCGCGATGGTTCACGCCCGCAGCGCAAGCTGTGGGCGTTTTTCTTTCCGGGGGTGATTGGCGGAGAGAGTGGGATTCGAACCCACGGTACGCGTTTAACGTACACACGCTTTCCAAGCGTGCGCCTTAAGCCGCTCGGCCATCTCTCCGCAGGGCGCTGATTTTAGCGCCCGCTAAAAGAAAAAGCCCGCCACCAGGGCGGGCTCCGTCGTTCGGCTCGAACGCTAGGGTCTGACCGTTGCCGGCTGCTCCGTCCAGATGCTCATCTTGCGCGTTTCGGGCATGAGGAAGAGGCCCAGGATGAAGCACACCGCGGGCACCGCAATGGGGTAGATCAGCGCGTTGCCGACGCTGCCGGTCGCCTGGAATGCCGCAGAGGTGATGAACGGCACGAGACCGCCGCCCCAGCCGTTGCCGATGTGGTAGGGCACTGACACCGACGTGTAGCGGATGCGTCCCGGGAAGTACTCGGCGAGGAAGGCGCCGATCGGGCCGTACACCATCCCTACATACGACACCAGAATGAAGACGATGAATATCGCCACGGGATAGTTGATCGCACCGGGCTTCGTCACCGTTCCCAGCCAGGTGTAGAGCGGGTAGTAAGTGAGCGCGGCAAGCAGGAAGCCACCGAGGATGACGGGCTTGCGTCCGATGATGTCCGATAACCAGCCGAAGAGGATCAACGTCGGCGTGGCGAGCACGAGCCCGACGCCAACGATCGTGGCCGCAGTGATGGGGTCGAGCTTCGACACCTGCTGCAGATAGTAGAGCGCCCAGAACTGGCCGCTGTACCACACCACGCCTTCGCCGATGACGATGATCGACGCGATCAGCACGAACTTGATATTTGGGCTGAGGAAGGCCTCTTTCCAGGGATTCTTCGTCATCTGGCCTTTGGCCTTGATGTCCTGGAAGATCGGCGTCTCCTGCAGTTGCAGGCGGATATAGATCGCGACGGCCACCAGCAAGAAGGAGATCAGGAACGGCACGCGCCATGCCCAGTCGTTGAACACATCATTGCCGAAGTAGGCGCGACACCCGAGGATGACCGCCAGCGAAACGACGATGCCCAGCGTGGGCGAGGTCTGCAGCCAACCCGTGTAGTAACCGCGGCGCTCGTCGCGCACATGCTCCGCCACGTAAGTGATGGCGCCGCCGTATTCGCCGCCAAGGCACAGGCCCTGGATCATGCGCAGGGCGAACAGAATGAATGCCGCGGAGAGGCCGATCTCTTGGAAGGTCGGTATGAGGCCGATGCATCCCGTGCCGAGACCCATACCGGTCAGGGTGATCAGGAAAGTGTATTTACGGCCGACGCGGTCGCCCAGCCAGCCGAAGAGAAAAGCGCCGAGCGGCCGGATCAGGAAGCCCGCGGTGAACAGGGCGATGGTGCTGAGGAGCGCGGCGACCGGATGCGTCTTGTCGAAGAACTTGACCGAGAGAACCGCCGCGAGGCTGCCGAAGATATAGAAGTCGTACCACTCGATGACGTTGCCGACCGACGCGGCAACGATCACGGTTCGGAAGTTCTGCGGAATCGCAGTGGCCATAACTGTGCGCTCCTCCGTAGTTGGTGTCGCTCGTTATCCGCAAGTGTGGCGCGCGGATGCTTACATCAAACTTGCCAAAAGGCAAATCGAGGCCCGCTACCGGCCGAGTTCCCGGATGCGGTCCACCACCTCCGGGTTGGCAAGCGTGGACACATCGCCCGGGTCCTGCTTGTTGGAAATCGCGGCGAGCACGCGGCGCATGATCTTGCCCGAGCGGGTCTTCGGCATGTCGGGCACGATGATCACCTGCCGCGGGCGCGCGATCGCGCCGATCTCGGAGACGACCGACGCGGTGACTTTCTTCGCGATGTCATCGGAGGCCTGCAACCCCGGCTTGAGCGCGACATAAAGATCGGGCACCTTGCCCTTGATCTGATCCGCCACCGGGACCACCGCTGCCTCGACCACTTCGGGCACGAGCAGCGCCGCCGATTCGATCTCCTTCGTGCCGAGGCGGTGCCCCGCCACGTTGATCACGTCGTCGATGCGCCCGAGGATGCGGTAGTAGCCGTCCTTCGCCTGCACCGCGCCGTCGCCCGCCATGTAAGGCCAGTCGCGCCAGTCCTTGCTCTTCGGATTCTTGCAATAGCGCGAGTAATACACGCGCACGAAGCGGTCCGCGTCCTTCCAGATCGTCTGCATGATGCCGGGCCAGGGATTGCGGATGCAGATGTTGCCCGCCTTGCCCGAGCCGGCTTTGAGCTCCCTGCCTTCCTCATCGTAGATCACCGGGTGGATGCCCGGCACCGCCGGCCCCGCGCTTCCCGGCTTCATCTTGTGGAGGCCCGGCATCGTGGTGCAGAGGAAGCCGCCCGTTTCGGTCTGCCACCAGGTGTCGACAATCACCGCCTGCTTTTTACCCACGACGTTGAAGTACCACTTCCACACTTGCGGCTCGATCGGCTCGCCGACCGTCGTCATGTGCTTGAACCGGTAGTTGTACTTGCCCGGCTCCTCCGGCCCATCCTTGCGCAGCGCGCGGATCGCGGTGGGCGAGGTGTGGAAGATGTTGACGCCGAGCTCCTGCGCGATGCGCCAGGGGCGGCCGGGGTCCGGATGCGTCGGCACGCCTTCGTAGATCACCGACGAGGCGGCGAGGGCAAGCGGACCGTACACGATGTACGAGTGCCCGGTGATCCAGCCGATGTCGGCCATGCACCAGTAGACGTCTTCCGGATGGATGTCCTGCACGTACTTGGATGTCCAGGTGACGTACGAGAGGTAGCCGCCGATCGAATGCTGGGCGCCCTTTGGCTTGCCAGTCGTGCCGCTCGTGTACATGAGAAAAAGCGGCGCCTCCGCCGGCATCTGCACGGGCTCGATACGCTTGCCGCGGTACTTCGGCAGGAGCTCGTTGACCACGAAGTCGCGTCCCTCGACGAGCTTCGCCGGGCTGGAGTACTTGCCCGGATAGCGCTGCCACACGAGGACCTTCTCCAGCTTGTGGCCGTCCTTTTCCGCCTCGGCCACCGCGATGTCGGCCTTTTCCTTGTGATCGAGCAGCTTGCCGCCGCGGTAGTAGCCGTCCATCGTGATGAGCACGCGGCTTTGTGAATCCGTCACCCGGTCGGCGCAGGCCTTGCCGCTGAAGCCGCTGAAGACCTGCGAATGGATGACGCCGAGCCGCGCACAGGCGAGCATGGTGATCGGCAGCTCCGCCACCATCGGCATGTGCAGCGTGACGCGGTCGCCGGCCTTCAGCCCGCAG
>Ga0209577_10005114_pt1 | contig 12265 bp, 8 predicted proteins | sample GraSoiAngelo_109_FD_185874 | JGI IMG/M metagenome (GOLD analysis project Ga0209577, IMG submission 185874) | Grasslands soil microbial communities from the Angelo Coastal Reserve, California, USA - 14_0903_12_20cm (SPAdes) (version 2) | ecosystem: Environmental > Terrestrial > Soil > Grasslands ... | reverse complement strand
TCGCAGCATACCGGGGCAAGAATAGAAACATGAAGCAGATCGGGCGGGACCTGAGCGTTGCGAACGTGCTCGAGGGAAGCGTGCAGATTTCGGGCGATCGCGTGCGGATTAACGCTCAACTAATCGACACCCAGACGGACACCCAGATTTGGGCGGAGGAATACGATCGGAAATTGGAGGACATCTTCGTGCTCCAGAGTGAGCTCGCGCAGACGATCGCAGGCCAACTCAAAGCAACGCTTTCCGCCAGCGAAAAGGCTGAGATTTGGAGGCAACCGACGCAGGATTTGCAAGCCTATGATCTTTATCTCCGCGCCCGCGCCGCCTTGCGCGGTGAAGGTGCCGTTATTCCACGCGAGAACTGGAACGTAGCAGTCGATCTTCTCGACAGAGCAATCGCTCGCGACCCAAAGTTCACTCTCGCCTATTGTCTGCTGAATGAGGCTTACGTCTTACAGTACCGTTTTGGAGAGGACCATTCGCCGCAGCATCTCGCTGCCGCGAAAGATGCGGCGGAGACAGCGCTGCGCCTCGAGCCAAATCGCGAAGAAGCACGTGTTGCACTTGCTCGATACTATTATCATGGGTTGAGGGACTACCGCCGAACGCAGCAGGAATTATCGAGTCTCCCTTCTTCCGCGCCTCATGACGTTGCTTTCTTTGCGCTGGCTTCGCAGGTCGAACGCCGTTTGGGGAAATTTGCGGCAGCGATTCGCGATGGCGAGAAAGCGGTTGAGCTTGATCCTCAGAATGCATCGCTCGCTGCTAGTCTCGTGCAGACGTATTCGGGGTTAAGGCGATTCGGCGATTCAGAGCGCGTGGCGAACGCGGCCATTGCGCGACTGCACGGAGCAAAGTCGACGGGACTTTTGGCGGTGAAGAGCGACGCTGCAGTCGCAATGGGGAATCTGGAAGAAGCGCACGCCGCACTCGACTCAATTCACGATAGCGATGACACGGATTACCAGGCCGCTCGACTCCGGCTCTACCTGATCGAAAGAGATTACCGAGGCGCAAAAGCTTTCGCTGCGAAGATGACCGACGAGGCAAAAAGAAGGCCGGATTTCTGGCTAACCCTGGCAGCAGTTGCTCACGCGGAAGGTAAGGTGAACGAGGAACATCAGGCCTATGGGGAGGCAAAGCGCTCGGCTCTACTTGCACTTAAGCCGCGGCCAGATGACCCGGGACTCCTTGGTCAACTAGCGATCGCCGAGTCTGCGCTTGGACAGAACGAAGAGGCACTCCGCCATGCGCGTCGCGCAACCGAGATGCTTCCGCCGAGCGTGGATGCTGTCGGCGGTGCCATGTGCGAGATGAATCTCGCGGCAATGCTGGTTATGATGGGAGACCGCGACGCTATTTTCGACCAATTAAGCAAGCTGGTGAAGCTGCCGTTTAGTCTTACCCATGGCGATTTGAAACTGGATCCCGTCTGGGATGACATTCGGGACGATCCCCGCTTCGATCGTATCCTGGCGGAGTCTGCTTTGCCTGGAGGCTAGTCCTCCCATCGGTTCCACGCATCATTAGCGTTCCTTAGGACCGATTTGCGTAGTTGGTAATTTTACTGGGGCAGTGATCGCGAATAACAAGTGACTCCACTTTCAACTACCGTTATCTGCAAGGTAATCAGCCGCTAACTACCGAATGCGTATTGTCGGCCAGATTCAAACTTCATCCGGCAACGATACTGCGATACAACTCTTCGTACCGAGGGACAACGCGATCTGCTGAGAACCTTTTGCGCACGCGATCGCGACTCTGGTCACCGAGTTCGCGGGTCAGATTTGGAGATTCGACCAACGCGTCCAGCGCAGCAGCAGCGGCAGCCACATCGCCGAAGGGATATAGCGGACAGGCGTCACCTATGACTTCGGGAATACCACCAACGCGAAAGGCGATGACAGGTTTACCATAAAACGCCGTCTCGAGAATGCTCAGACCGAAGCTTTCATATTCGGATGTGTAGAGTCCCGCATCTGCTGCCTGCAAATATTCTTCCACCGCAGCGGTGTTCCGGCGAACAATGACGCTGTCACGGAGACCCAATTCATCGACCAATGGCTCGTAAGGGTCAAAAGGTCCGCCTGCCAAAATGAACAAACGAAGGCGCGCCCGGTTCTTCGACAAGGCAATCGTGCGCAGCAGCAGATCGATTCGTTTAACGGGTCGCAAATTCGACATGTGCAGCACGAGAAATTTGTCGTCGACGCCGAAATCACGTCGAATTTCTTCGCGGCTTCTCTTTGGATTAATCGGAATGAAGAAATTCGGAATCACTTCAATCGGTCGTTTCAAACGAAAGGTTTCCTGGGTTTGATTCCGAAGACTTTCTGACACAGCCGTGACCGCATCGGAATGCACGAGGGCATGCTCGATCGCGGTGCGGTAATCGGGATCCTGGCCCAGCAGAGTCATATCGCTCCCATGCAAAGTTGTGACGATTCGCGGAGCTGACGATCCTACGATCTGCGAGGCTAAACACGCGGCCAGCGCGTGTGGCACCGCGTAATGAACATGAAAAAGATCGAGCCGCTGCGAACGCGCCACTTCCGCCATTTTCACTGCGAGCGGCAGAGTGTAATCGGGACATGGAAATAAAGTGTTGTCCGCAAATACAACCCGATGAAAATGAAGTCCCTCCTGTGGCAAGTCCAGTCGAACCGGCTGCGCGTAACTAAAAAAGTAAACTTCATGCCCGCGACGTGCCAGTTCCGACCCGAGGGCCGTCGCCAAAATTCCGCTCCCGCCAATCAGCGGAAAACATGCGATCCCAATTTTAAGCGGTCCCGATTCCATTACAGCCCCGTATAAGCTCTGTCGAAGTCGGAAATCTCGTCGCGCTTGATGAATTTCACGTCAGGAGCGTCGTCCTTGTTAACGTAATGCTGTTCGCTCGCACCGGCGACGTAATGAGTGCATTGAATTACTGATTGCATCCAACGGAATCGCGTATCGCGGGTCGGGCTGATTTGCTGTGGACCGAATGCGCCTCCGGGAATTTCTAAAAACCGACCGCCTCCTTTATGCAGCAGGAATTTCCCGTCGCGGTAACGTGCGCGAACGATTTCTCCTTCATAAGGCTGATCGACAAAATAATCTGAGACCGCGACAGCGCGCGCCCGGAATCCGGGTGCACTGGATCGCTCCACCCGGACATCTTCGAGCAGCTCCATTCGTTTGTACATCTCGAGACAAAAGTCGGCGACATTCGAACAGTTGGTCTCCTTAAATTGCGTGACCAGAGACTGCCCCACATAATTTGGAAGCTGGCGCGCAGTTTTCTCCTGCCATTCCGGAAGGACGCGTTTGGCGTATAGCGGCGAAAACTGCTTTTGGATCGGATTTTCGAACTGAAAGTTCAGGGCCACCTCCTGGTTGCTGTTTTGGTCTCGCAAAATGGTACTCGTTTCGCGCGGGTCGTGATCGCTATCGTGAAAGAAAAAGACGATCTCTCCCCCAATTTCCTTTTGTAGACGCCGGGCCGCAGTAATTTTAGCGAACAAAAATCGCTTCGGAAAAAATCCGCACGGTTGCTGGCCGAAACATATAATCGGGTGATCCATGGCCAAGAGTGGATTTCATACCCTGAGGGCAGCATCCGTGCCGCGGAAGATGATTCGCTGCAGGACCGGCGCCAGGATCAGCACGGCCGCGCATCCAATAAGATTGTACCAGAGGTAACCGATATTTGTGGTAGCAAACAGGACGAAGACGAGTGTTTGGGCAACCAGCGCCGCGAAAAAAACAGCCGAGCCGCTAACGCGGCGGACAAAGAAACCCGCCAGAAAGAGACCGAGGATGCTGCCATAGAACACCGAGCCCAGAATGTTGCCCGCCTCAATCAGGTTTTCGACCAAACTGGCAAACGAAGCGACCCCAATGGCAATTAAACCCCACGCTGCTGTCAGCGCTTTCGCTGCGATCACATAATGATGATCGCTTGCGTTCGGGCGAATCAACGGCCGGTAAAAATCGATTGCCGTGGTAGAACCGAGAGCATTCAGAATTGCTGACGTCGCCGACATGGTCGCGCACAAAATCACTGCGATCAGTAATCCGACAATTCCGTGCGGCATCTGTTGAAGAATAAAAGTAATAAATACGTAGTCCGACTCCTTGCTTTTTGGATCGACGCCTGCTTGCTCGAGAACTGCCTTGGTTCGATTCCGCAACTCATGCGCCTGCACATCGAGTTCGCGGAGCCTGGTCGCTGCCTGATCGCGCTCGTTTGACGATTCACTGGAAAATGCCTGAATAGCAGCGCGTTTTTGCGTGAAAACATTATCGAATTGCGTTTGCAATGCGTTTAACTGCGGCGCGTAACCGCTCGCCATTGCACGTTGATAGGCCGGTTGATTGAAATAAACCGGCGGCTTTTCGAATTGATAGAACATGAAAACAAGCGCGCCAAGCAGGAGAATGAAAAATTGCATTGGCACCTTCACCGCGGCGTTGAACAGCAATCCGAGGCGACTCTCTTTGAGCGAGCCTCCCGCGAGATATCGTTGTACCTGCGATTGGTCCGCTCCGAAGTAGGAAAGCGCGAGAAAGAAGCCTCCAATCAAACCCGACCAGAATGTGTAGCGCTTATGCGGATCGATTGAGAAATCGACCGCCCCCAGCTTGCCCATTTTGCCGGCGACCGACAGCGTGTGTTCGAATGAAAGATCGGGCGATAGCCGGTAAACCACGACCGCAAAGGCAATCGCCATGCCTACCAAAATCACAATCATCTGGTAGCGCTGGGTGATGCTGACAATCTTGGTCCCGCCCACGACCGTGTAGATGATCACCAGTCCGCCCGCGAGCCAGATGGTCAGGTCCAAGCGCCATCCCAGCAAGGCAGATAGAACAATCGCCGGCGCGTAAATCGTGATTCCAGCAGCGATGCCTCGTTGCACGAGAAACAGGAATGCGCCGAGTAGTTGCGTCTTCCGATCAAATCGTTCGCCGAGGTACTGATAGGCCGTGTAAACCTTCAGCCGCTGATAGATCGGAACGAACACTGCGCACACAACGATCAATGCGAGCGGCTGCCCAAAATAATTTTGGATAAAACCTATGCCGCTCTCATACGCCTGGCCAGGCATGGAAAGAAACGTGATCGGCCCTGCCTGGGTTGCGAGCACGGAGAGTCCGATGGTTGCCCACTGAATACTCGAATCGCCCTTGAGATATTGACCTAACGAGGGACTGCCGCGCGTTCGCCATAGGCCATAAAGCGGGATCGCCAGAATCGTGGCGATGAGAACGAGATAATCCAGCCGGTTCACGAAAACCGGATGGTGAAGAAGTAGAGAAGCACTACCTCCACTGCAAAAAGGGAAAGCACGAGGCCATACACTTTGCGCCAGGAATGTGCGTCTGACTTGTTATCACTCATGTTCATTTCCCCAATGACAACATGTTGGCGAATAACCGGTAAGCTCCCGGGACGCCGGCAGGCAATTGTCGAAACCAGGAATAACTAGTGTAGATAAAGTAGCCTTTGCCGAACTTCGCAACCAGCAGACCGCCATCGAGTGGCTTTTCCTTTGGATCGTTGGACGAAAGAATCGCGGTCCATGCGGGATCCCATTGCTTAGGAAAGTAAAGTCCGCGTTCCTGAACCCATCCTTCGAAATCTTTCGATGTGATTTTGTTTGGGGCGCTCATCAGCGGATGGTTGGGCGAGAGGATGCGCACCTCTGCGTTTTCGTCAGTAACGCGATCGCGGGAGATTTCCAATGGATACGGCGCGAGTTGCTCCGTCTTAAGCTCTGCCAGGGTGTTGTATTGTGCGATCACAACTCCGCCAGCTTTTGCGTAGGCAAATAGTTCCGGCAACCAGTTGGAAATTCGATCCTGCGTGTTGTAGGCACGGATCCCGAGCACGATGGCGGAGAATTGCGCGAGGTTTTTCGCTGTGATATCGGATTCGCTCAGAATCTTCACTGAGTAACCGATCTGCTGCAGGCATTCCGGAACATCATCGCCGGCGCCGGGAATGTAACCAATCCGATCGCCTTTCTTGCGAATATCAGCCCGAACAAGTTTTACTTCTGCCGGCGGCATCAGCGTTTGAACACCAATGTGCGGATAGGAGATGCGCACGCGCTCGAACGAATAATCGCGGCCACCCGTCGAAACGATGGCTCGCAAGGTCCCTTCGCTATCGCGGTCTGGTGGCCTGACGGTGAACGTTGCTGCCGTCTCGGTATTGGCTCCCTTCAAATCTATCGGTACAAACGCCGGATCGACTCCCCACCCCTGCGGCACAGCCACTTTAAGTTCTCCTTTCACAGGACCGGTTGTCGCAGTGACACGCACTGAAACGGGTTTTGGCTGCTTTGTCGGGAATACCAACACGTTGTCGGCGACCTTCACGAAAACGGGTGGCGCAATAACCAACGGTCGGCGGACCTCCCCCGCCACCGGATCGACCGTGCGGTACTTTGTGTCCAAGGTATAGCGGAGTTCCTGTCCGTTCACTTGCAGCACTATTTCCAAAGGAAACTCGGGCGGATTTTCGGGCAGGCCGACCAATGTTTGGTCGTCAACAGCAAAGGCGCCGAGCGTTCCAGGTTTACGCAGCCAGTAGGGTTGGGAATAGGGAGCATTCTCCGGGATCTTGCACGAGAGTTCTTTGGTAACGAGTTCGTTCGATGGAAGCGGCGCATCGATTGTAATCGAGCCACTGGAGTTGCGACATCGTACCTCCTGTAACGTGACTGGAATGGTGCAGCGGTTAATTGCCTCCAGCTTGATTGTCGTCGTTTCCCCCGGCATGACAGTTTCATTGGTTGCCGACGTTTCCACATGCAGGCCCAGACACGCCGCGATGATTTCGTCCAACTCGGCTTTTTTCTCGGAAACCCAGGAGTCATCCTTAATTCCACTCATCGCCTGCCGCAGCTTCAACAACTCGGGCACTGACGCTACTGGATCAGCCGGATTGAACTGCGAAATAATCTGACGAATTTCTGAAGCAATCGATTCCGAATTCGGGACGCGCGACCAGCTCGTATCGATGCCTTCGAAGAGCGAGCTCGTCATGGGCTGACCTTCCAACGGTTTGAAATATTCTTTTCGCACTCCGCGTCGCGGCGGGCTGCCAACGCCCTGACTCTTGTGCATACTCAAACTGGCTGCTGCGATTTCTGTGTACGCCTTTCCCAGAAGCGGATTGTAACCGCCTGCTTCCAGAACAGTCAGACCTGTTGGATCGAAAGGAATGTTTCGGATCGAAAAGAAAAATGGAGACGTGTTCCAAACCAATCGCGTTGGCTGCGATGGCTTCACGAAAACCAGTTGCTCTGGGAAGCGATTTGGGTCGCCGGCAGCCGAGAATGCTTCAACCGCCAGAATGGATGACGCTGTGTGATGGCCATGCGTCAATTGATCCTCCGGACTGAAACGTGTCACGATTACGTCCGGCTGAAACTTCCGAATCACCCAAACCACATCGGAAAGAATCTTGTCGTGATTCCAGATGCGCATTGTCTCATCGGCTGTTTTGGAAAACCCGAAATCGATTGCTCGTGAGAAGAACTGTTTGGCGTGGTCGATACGGCGCGCTGCCAACAATTCTTCGGTTCGAATAACGCCGAGGCGTTCGCGCAATTCCGGCCCGATCAAATTCTGACCGCCATCCCCACGGGTGATCGAAAGATAGGCAGCGTCATAGAGTGAGCCATTTGCCCACAACGCCATGAGATTTGTGTTCTCGTCATCGGGGTGAGCCGCAATGTAAAGAACTCGACCAAGCACGTTGAGCTTCTGCAATGCGAGCTGAATCTCGCCACCACTCATTTGTTCCGGAACTAGCAACGGTGGCGCGTCGGCCGAATTGGCCGTCGCCGCGACTGCGAGTATCGCAGCAACAACCGCTGCACGCCGCCAGCGCTTAATGCTGTGGTGCATCACGATTAGCGGCGCACTTTCCTGTGAGCGTCCCATCGCGGCTATCGTCCCAAGTCCCAGATAGCCGCGTTATTTATTGATGTCCTGCTTCGCCTGAAGACGATCGATGAGCCCCTGGATAGCCTGCTTCTGCGCATCACTAGGAGCGGCAGCTTGCGCCTGTTTCGCATCGTTCAGCGCGCCGGCGAAATCACCAGATGCAGATTTGATGCGGGCCTGGGCTAAATATCCGAACACTCCGTTCGGAAACCGTTTGGCGATCTCTTTGAAGATCTCCATTGCTTCAGCCCCCTTTTTCTGATTCTGCAACTGTCGACCATAGGTGTATAGCTGCGGTGCAGCGGCCTTTCCAAGCGCCTGGTCCCAGGTTTTCTTCGCCTCATCCTGCCGATTCAGCGCCTTGAGGATATCCGCTTTGGTGCTGAGATTTTCGAACCTCTCCTCATTCTGAATTGAGAGATCGGCCCAGCGCAATGCTTCATCCAGATTAGTATTTTTGGTCAAACAAAATTGCGCCGCTTGGTCCGGGGCTTGCCAGGCAAACTGGCCTCCGCCTTTCATTTGAGCTCGGATATTCTGCAACGTCTGATCCGAATCATTAATAGAGACAGTGAAAGGAACACCTAATTTCTCCCACTTTAGCGTCACCGCCGTCGAAGTGGGCTTCAAATCTTCAAACTCGAATTCAAGCGCTTCTTCCGATTGAGCGAGCGGCTTCGGTTTCACATTCACCCGCAAAGCATCTTCGTCCTGCTTATAGCTGTAGCTTCCCCATCCTGTATTAGTTTTTGAAAAGATAACTGTGCACGAATCCGGATTCGGAATCATGTGCAGCCCATAAGTTCCTTTGTCCAACGGCTTGCCCTCCACCGAAACCGGATCGCTGAATTCAATCGTGGTGTTTTCGTTAGCGCCTGCCCGCCAGACTTTGCCATAAGGAATGAGGCCGCCCCAAATTTTCCGGCCGTTCACCAATGGGCGATGGTATTTAATCGTGATATCGGTCAGGGCGATGCGCTGTTTAACCTCGGCAGCCTGGCTGACATCAGGCAGCTTCAAATCGCTTTGCGCGGAAACAGTCCCGCAAAGTCCAAGGATGACGAGACAAAGAGCAAATGATTTAACCGTAAGTGTTTTCATAATTTAGGCGATTACCCTTCTCAGATTTTCGGCACTCCGCTACCAGATAATTTAAGGATTTTCTTTCGAGTCCCAGGCCCAATTGGCTTCCGACACAGGTGAGTTCATGTCTTGTCGCCGAGCCCGGCTTGAAATCTCGGATTATTGTCGCAAGACTTACGCCAACATCGACGGCAAAAACATTGAGGGCGTAAAACATGAATAGCGCCCCAACACTCAGTCTCAGCGCCGGTCTTACGACGGTGTGATTTGGACCGGGCGATTGAGCGGCTTTCGGAATGCTAGCGCAGCCATTAATACGCCCTATTACAGTAGCTAACCGGTAATCTGCGACTCCGAGCGAGATCGTTTTCCCGCGGACTGCGGGATCAGGATGACATCTGTGCTTTTTGCGTCGCTTCTTTTTTTGCCTGTCGTTTGACCAGAGTGATTTGCTTGATACGCGCCGAATCGGACGGGCTCCACGTCGCTACTTCGGGATCGTCTTTGAAGGCATTATGGACCAGACGGCGTTCGTAGGAATTCATCGGCTCCAGCTGAAGCGAACGACCGGTTATGCGGACACGTTCGGCCAATTCCCGAACTCGTTGCACGATGCGGTCTTCGCGCATGGAGCGGTAATGCTCACAATCGACGATGACTTTTTCAGCGTCCTTATCCTTGGCCTGCAGCAGTCGATTGAGCAAAAACTGAATAGCCTCGAGCGTCTCGCCGTTGCGCCCAATCAGACGACCACTTTCCTCGGTATAAATCTGCAACGTCGGGTTGCCGCCCTCGTTTTTCGTCTCTTCGATTTGAACAACGAAACCGAGATAGCCCAGGAGAGTATCGAGTAGATCCTTTGGCGTCATCATCGTTTCCGTTTCCCTGGCGGCGCAACTTTTTCCAGTGTCGGCATGGGTTGTCCTCTATTCTGATAAAATTGCAAGATACTGAAAAGATTTTGTGCGGTGTAATACAATGCCAGAGCCGCGGCAAAATTGTAGCAGATAAATAAGAAGATCAGCGGCATGAACATCATGATCCTGCGCTGGGTGGGATCGCCCGTCTTTGGTGTCATTGCCATGAGCCAAATCTGCGTCGCAGCCATGCAGAGCGGAATGATGTTGACCGGCCAGCCGAGCAACGGCAGGTGCGCTACTGTGTCGGGCTGGGAAAGGTCTTTTACCCACAGAAATTTCGCATTTCGCAATTCCACCGCCTGGCCCAGCATTTTGAACAGCCCGAAAAAGATCGGAATTTGAATCATCATGGGCAAACAGCCGCCGACCGGGTTGATGCCGTACTGTTTGTAAAGCTTCATCAACTCCTGGTTCATCCGCGTCGGATCGTCTTTGTACTTGTCCCTCAACTCCTGCATTTTGGGGTTGAGCGCCGCCATCTGGCGCATGGACCGGTTCGCCCGGTTTTGAATCGGCCAGAGCGTGAGCTTGATAATCGTGGTGAGAGCCAGAATGGCGAGACCGTAATCGTGCAGCCAGCTGTTGAGCAGGTTCATGAAGTTGATCAAAAACTGGCAGACGATCTTGAATATGCCGAAGTCCATCACTTCGGCTTCATTGTGCGGAAGTTGCGAGAGCCGATGATAAAGTTTCGGGCCGGCATAGATTTCGAAACGCGCACTGTATGTTTGGCCGGGTTGCAACTGAAATCCTGGCATCCCAAGTGCGCCTTCGATAGCTGGCAGTTTTTGCTCGGGCGAATATTCGACGTCGAAACGGCGGCCCCACACGCCGGTGGCCTTGGCTGTGAGCGGCGCCATTAGCGTGGCAAAAAATTGATTACTCACGGCAACCCATTCCGCGCCGTGAATACTCTCCTCGTAGTAGGGTCGCGCAGCGCGCTGGCCCAAACCGAGGAAACCGCCGCTGCTGCCAAACCAGCCAACATCGATTCCTTTTGCCCTCCCATCGATGCACCAGACTAGTCGCGTGTACGATGGATAATCCTTGGGATGAATGGGCGCCGCCGAGCCAAGCGCCACAAAATAACCAGCGTTTTGATATGGCTTGGTCCCACGGTTTTCGAGATCGACATCCATCTCGATCACATAGTTGTCTTTCGGCTCTGGAGATTTTTCGAAGAAGAATTTTTTTCGAATGGCGATTTGCTCTGCCGTTGTCCGCTCAAATTGCACGACCGAATTTGATTCCGTTGATGCGGTGAACTCCGGCAGCGTTGGCGCCGATGGCTGCTCAATGATTGCGCCGATCGGCGCGCTTTGCGTCGAATTCAACACAACGTTTTGCCCCTTCTCAGCTATCTGCTTGAGAAGGATCGCTTCCCGGATGCCGCCTCCCCGATTCGTTAGGCGCAATTCGATGTCCGAATTTCGCAGCGTTTCCGTCTTCTCGGCAAAGCTTGGAGCTGACTCGGCGCTCTTCGGCGTGGCTTCAGGGGCGACCGGGGGCGTGGATGCCTCAAAAGTTTTCGGGGTCGCCGTGGGCGAGGCTTGCCCTGTTGCGACACTCACCGGCGCGAGTCGCGTCGGCGTCTGTTTCGCTACGTAAATCTGCCACACTACGAGCCCGATTACGCAAAGGCTAACGACAATCCATGCAGTTCGATCCATAATCGGTAAGTCGTCTTCGAGCGGCTATTCAGCAGAGCCGGGCCCAACGGTCAAACTGGATTTGAGATGCTCAAAGCCGACCGTCGCGGGTAAGCTGGACGTTAAAGTTTTGCCACTCGGGACGGGATCATATCCACATCCACCCCACGGGTGACATCGCGCGAGGCGTCTTAATCCCAGCCAACTCCCACGGAAGATGCCGTATCTCTCCACTGCTTCCAGAAAATATGCCGAGCACGTCGGCGTAAATCGGCAACCGGAGTCAGGCCCGCAGAGGAAACTGAGCAGCGGCGAAAGCGTGCATTGATAAACGCGAATGATAGAACGAAGCAACCACAGCATCAGATCAGAATAGAAGCGCGCTTCGAGAGACGCAACCATTCATCTTCCAACCAACCATAGCTCGCGCTCGCAGCTTCGCGCTTTGCAATAAGCACGATCCAAACATCTTGTCGCAGATCATACTGATGCCGGCGCACAATCTCCCGCAAACGGCGCCGGACACGATTGCGAACCACCGCGCCACCAACGCGACGAGAAGTAATCATGCCCACGCGACACGGCCCGGAATTATCGACCACTGCCGCGCTGAGCGTTAGCAGTTTACCGTGCCGAACCAGGCCCTCGCGTTTTACACGCTCGTATTCG
>Ga0209577_10005113_pt1 | contig 12265 bp, 11 predicted proteins | sample GraSoiAngelo_109_FD_185874 | JGI IMG/M metagenome (GOLD analysis project Ga0209577, IMG submission 185874) | Grasslands soil microbial communities from the Angelo Coastal Reserve, California, USA - 14_0903_12_20cm (SPAdes) (version 2) | ecosystem: Environmental > Terrestrial > Soil > Grasslands... | reverse complement strand
TATCGACCGAGGACTCGGGGACAGCATCAATTTGATGGGTCGGCTGCACCAGCGGTCGCAACACAAGGGCAAGTCCGCCAGCTTCCACATCCACCGCACCGACGGCGAGGGCGAATGGATCCTGCGTGCGGAAGGCGGTCAGGCGCTGGCCGAATCCATCCACGGCAAAGCCGATGCCGCTCTTCGCGGACCGGGCGAAGGCCTCTACTGGGTACTGATGGGTCGAGGCAACCCCGAAGAGCACGGGGTCGAGGTGCACGGAGACGCGGCGCTTGCCTCCAGCTTCAAGGAATGGTTCCCGGGACCGTAGAAGTCGTGAAGTACGTACTGCTATTCACCGAGACCAAGGACCGGCTGCGGCTGTGGGAGTCGATGACGGATGCTCAGAGGCTGGCGGCGTACGGCCAGATCAACCAATGGTTCGGTAAGTACTCCAGCAAGATCACCGGAGGGCATGAGCTGCAGCCGGAGCGGACTGCGCGGAGGTGGAGGTGGCGGGTCTGGACGAGGCGATCGCAATGGCCAAGGAATGGCCCACGGGCGGGCCGGTCGAGGTCCGTCCCGTGATTGAACGGCAGGGCGAGCGCTAGGCGGACATGGGCGGAATTCTGCAAGGCAAGAACGCCATCATCTACGGGGGCGGTGGCGGGATCGGGAGCGGCGTGGCTCGGACCTTCGCCAGGGAAGGGGCAAAGGTCTTCCTCACCGGCCGCACCCGGGCAAAGCTCGACGCGGTAGCTCAGGAGATCACGACCACTGGTGGTTCGGTGGAGGTGGCCGTCGTCGACGCCCTCGACGAGCGGGCGGTCGATCAGCATGTCGAGGCGGTAGCCTCCAGGGCAGGCAGCGTGGACGTCTCGTTCAATCTAATCAGCCGCGGCGACGTCCAGAGCACGCCGCTTGTCGAGATGAAGGCGGACGATCTCCTGCGCGCCGTGGTGAACGGTCTGCGGAGCAGCTTCCTCACGGCCCGCGCCGCGGGGCGACGGATGATCGAGCAAAAATCCGGCGTCATCCTCCACCTGAACAGCGCCTCAGGCGCTGGAGCGATGCCTGGCATGGGCAGCACTGGTCCGGCAGACGCGGCCACCGAGGCCTTCATGCGCTATCTGGCGGCCGAGTTGGGGCCGCATGGCGTGCGCGTGTGTGGCATCTGGACCGCCGGGGTGGCTGAGACCCTGACGAAGGAGAAACTCACCGCTGTAGGCGGCCCCAACACACCGGATCCCCAGGTCGTGGTCCAGATGATCGCTGGGATGGCCGCTCTGCGGCGTGCTCCCAGGCTTGCCGATGTCGCTGAGGTCGCCGCCTTCCTCGCCTCTGACCGCGCGGCCGGGATGACGGGGGCGATGGCAAATGTCACCTCCGGAATCGTCCTGAGGTAACGTCGGAGTATCGCATGGACTTCAAGCTCGAGCTCGTTGTGGTTCCGGTCTCGGACGTGGACCGCGCCAAGTCTTTCTACACAGAGAAGGCCGGCTTCAAGCTGGACGTGGACCACCGAGCCGGCAGTGACTTCCGGGTCGTCCAGATGACCCCGCCGGGTTCGGCGTGCTCCATCTCGGTCGGAAAAGGGATAACGGATGCGGCACCAGGCTCGACCAAGGGCCTTCACCTGGTGGTCGCCGACATCGTTGCGGCGCGCGCCCATCTGGTCGAGCGAGGAGTCGAGGTCAGCGAGGTCCGGCATCTCGAGTCGGGCGGATGGGTGTCGGGTCCTGATCCAAAACACGGGGATTACGAATCGTTCGCTGACTTCAGCGACCCCGACGGCAATAGCTGGGTCTTGCAGGAAGTCAGACGAAGCCAGGGTTGAATCGGAACCACAAGGGCAGCCGATGATCCGGGTCACCACCGACCTGGCATCGATCGATCTTCGGTTGGCGCACCGTTGGATCGCGTCGACCTACTGGTCCACCAACATCCCCTACGATCGATTCGAGCGCGCATGCGCGAATAGCCTCGTCTTCGCCGCGCTGGATACCGACCAGCTGGTCGGTTTTGCCCGGGTGGTGACGGATCGTGCCACGTTCGCCTGGCTTTGTGACGTGTTTGTCCCCGAGAGTGCCAGGGGCCGCGGGGTATCCCGCCGGATGATGGCGTCGATCATGGCGCACGAGAGCTTGACCGGACTTCGCCAATTCATCCTGTCGACCAGGGACGCGCATGGACTGTACGAACAGTTTGGCTTCAGGCGGCTCGGGGAGCCGGACGGTCGCTTCATGCGCATCGCGCGTCCTCCAGCGGAGGTCTACGGACCACCACTACCGATCCCGCCGGTTCACGATCGCGCGTCCGCATAACGGAATCCGTCACTCCGGCGTTCCCTTCGTGATGATTCGTCAGCGGCTTGGAGCCGTTCTCTTGCTTTGCATTTGGGTCTGCGCTGGCTGTGGTTCCGCCACGAGCGGATCACCCCCCACGCCCTCGCCGGCCGCCTCCGGGTCCGCAGCCACCCCCACTGCGTCACCAACGGCGACGTCAGCTCCTCAGCCCTCCTGTGCCGATCGCGTCCTTGCGCTTATGACGCTCGACCAGCGGATCGGTCAGCTTTTTGAGCTGGGGCTGGCTGGCGACGGCCTGGGTGCGACCGAGAGCAACATGATCCGCAACGACCACATCGGCTCGGTCTGGTTTGTCGACCGAAGCTATGCGGGTGTCGCAGGGATTCGGGCGGTGGCGATCGCCGTGCAATCCCAGGTCTCGAGCGCATCCACCGCCAACGTTCGGTTTTTCATCGCCGCCAACCAGGAAGGAGGCCTGATCCAGGCCATGCAGGGGCCCGGCTTTTCCCGGATACCAACCGCTGTCGTCCAGGGGACGTGGGCGGCGGGGGTGCTCGAGAGCCGGGCCGCCGTATGGGGGCAGGAGCTTCATTCGGCCGGCATCAACCTGAACTTCGCTCCCGTAATGGACGTGGTCCCGCCGGGGACCGATGCCCAGAACCAGCCGATCGGGGTCCTGCAGCGCGAGTACGGCCATGATCCAGCTGCCGCCGGCAGCCATGGCACCGCCTTCCTGCGCGGCATGCGGCAATCGAGTATCGCGGTCACCCTGAAGCACTTCCCCGGCCTTGGTCGGGTGGCCGGCAACACCGATTTCACCACTGCGACCGATACCACGACAACCGCCTCTGACCCCTACCTGGCGTCGTTCGGCCAGGGCGTTGCGGCGAATGCCGATTTCGTGATGGTCGCCCTGGCAAAGTACACCCGGATCGATCCCAACCACCTGGCCGCCTTCTCCCCAATCGTCATCACCCAGATGCTGCGCACCACGATGGGCTTCCAGGGCGTCATCGTCTCCGACGACCTCGGGGATACCGCGGCAGTGGCAAGCATCTCGCCCGCCACCCGAGCAATTGACTTCCTGTCGGCCGGGGGCGACATGATCATCTCCAAGACGTCTGCGCCCGCGGCCGCCATGGTGCGGGCGATCAGATCACGCGCCGCGACCGATCCGGGCTTCCGTCAGCGGGTCGATGACGCAGCCCTGCGAATTCTTCGAGCCAAGCAGGCCTGGGCACTTCTCCCCTGTTGAGGACTAGGGCGCCGGAGGGGAGGCACGCAGCTCGGCGGTGGTTTCGAGTTCGGAGACGAAGCCGTCCCATCCTATCCCGGCCTCCGGCCCGGGTGCCGGTGCGGTAACGACCAGCAGGTGCGCCGGGCTGTCGCCGCGGATCCGATAGCCGTGCTCGATGCCCCTGGGGAGAAACACGAAGCCCCCCTGCTCCACATCGAACTCGTCTTCGGTCGGATGGGAATGGCCGGGCCACTCGTCGTCGGCGGTCAAGTACTCGAGTACGGCGAGGCGTCGCCCCTGGCCGCGTTCTCCAAGTTTGACGATGAAATCAACCCCTAAGTTGTAGATCCACCCTTCTTGCTTCTTCAGCGCGTACGCCACATTCCCTTGACTGCGTTCCATAGTCCCTCCATTCAACCACCAGCCACCGTCTCGGGTCAGCGCCGGCCCAGGGTTCGACGCAGAGCGATTTCGGCGGCATTGCTGCCGCACATTCCATGAACGCCGCCGGTTGGTGGCGTCGCCGATGAGCAGATGTAGATCGACCGGTTCGGAGTACGGTAGGTCATCCACGTGGGTCGCGCGAACAGCTGCCGAAGGTCAGCGATGCCACCGTTGATATCGCCGCCTACCAGGTTCGGGTTATAGCGTTCGAGATCGAGCGGCGACATCAGGTGGCGCCCGGCGATTCGGTTTCGGAAGCCCGGGGCAAATCGTTCGACCTGGGCTTCGATCCGGTCAGTCATATCGACGTTTGATCCGTTGGGAACATGGCAGTAGGCCCAGGCTGTGTGCTTGCCGGCCGGCGCCCTGGTGGTATCGAATAGGCTCGGCTGGACGAGCAGAACGAAGGGTCGCTCGGGATGGGAACCGAAATGGACCTGGTCTTCCGCAGCCACGATCTCTTCAAGCGTTCCGCCCAGGTGGACCGTGCCGGCCTGGCGGCAGATGTCCGACCCCCAGGGGATCGGAGCCTCCAACGCCCAGTCGACTTTGAACACGCCCGGGCCGTAGCGATAACGCTCGAGCTTCCGGCCGTACCGCGGCGGGAATGCCGAGCCGGCCACCCGAAGCAACTCCCGCGGCGTCAGGTCGAACAACACGGCGCGATGGGCAGGCAGGTCGTCGACTGAATCCACCCGGCGATCGACGAGAACGCGCCCACCGAGATTCTCGAGGTATCGGACCAGGGCGGCTGCAAGCTGTTGCGATCCTCCCCGAACCAGCGGCCATCCCCAGGCATGGGCGGTCACCGCGAACATCAATGCGACCGCCCCGCTGGGAAACTGGCTCAGGCGAACCATGGAGTGGGCAGCCAGGCCAGCTATCAGCGCCCGAGCTGTATCGGTCTTGAAGGCATGCATGGCAAGGTACTCGGCGGGTTGGATTCCACTCCACCCAAACCGGGCGAGCGTGATGGGATGGCGCGGTCGTGGGAAGGGCCGGAGGATCTCGGCAAGCAGGCCGGGAGCATCCGCAACCAGCGGCCGCACGAGCCGCCGGTAGGCTGCGGCATCACGATCGAGTCCCCGGCTGGTTTCTTCCAGCGATCGCCCGAGCACGACGGCACGCCCGCCGTCGAGTGGATGAGCCATTGGCACGGGAGGCTGGACGAATTCGAGGCCGTATTCAGGGAGCGGGCAACTCCGAAAGAAGGGCGAGGCCATTGCCAGGGGATGAGCCGCCGAACATACATCGTGGATGAAGCCCGGAAGCGTCAGCTCAGCGGACCTGGTCCCGCCACCGATCCGATGATCGGCCTCGAGCACGTCCACCGAGCACCCGGCGCGGACCAGGACGATCGCGGCGGCCAGGCCGTTGGGTCCTGACCCCACCACGATCGCGTCGCGCGAATTCAGCGCTGGCGCGGTACCCCCCGGCGGCGGCCCGACCTGTCGGGTTTGTCCGATTCCGTCAGCGGCGGAAGAGAACGGTGCGAACTCTCCATGCTTTTCCAGGGGTCTTCCTGTTCGGTCAGCCAGTCCCAGACATTGCGCATCGTGACGCCGTCCGGACGCAGGCTATCCCTCTTGATATCTGACCAGGCGACTGGCATCGCGATTGGCGCGCCGGCCCTGGCCCGGACCGAGTAGGGCGCGACCGCCGTCTGCGCGTAGGCGTTCCGGTTGACGTCGATGAAAAGGCGGCCTTCTCGTTTCTGCTTGATGAATTCGGTGGTCAAGTGTGCGGGATCGCTTGCAGCCAGCTTTTGGGCGACGTGGTCGGCGAAGAGGTGGGCCACCTCGAAATCGGGTCCGACGGTGATTGGCACCACCACGTGGAGACCGCGCGATCCTGTGGTCTTGACGAATGGACTGAGGCCCATCTCCTCGAGCAGAGCCTTCAGGCTGACGGCGGTGCTGCGCACCAGTTGGAAGTCGTCGTCGGACGGGTCGAGGTCGAAGATCACCTGATCCGGCCTATCGGGCGCCTGGCCGTGTGAGAGCCAAACGTGCGCGGTGACCATGTTGTAGTTGGCGAGATAGACCAGGGTCTCCGCGTCGTCGATCACAGCGTGAGTGATCGTTCCGCCTTTGCGCAGGTCGACGGTGACTCGCCTGATCCAGGCTGGAAAAGAGTCAGGAACTCTTTTCTGCTGGATGGCGATGCCGCCAATCCCATCCGGGAAACGGTTCATGTGCAAGGGACGGTCCCGAACATGCGGAATCATTCGCGGCGCAATCCGTCGGTAGTAGTCGACCAGCTCGCCTTTTGTGATCCGGTCGCCTGGAAAAAGAACCTTGTCCGGGTTGGAGATCGTGACCTGGTGCTCGGCCGCCACCTCTCATCCCTCCAGCAAGCCCGTCGCCTGGCGCGCAATCACGGCATCCTCTCGCGCCTCGACTCGGAGGACCGCCACCGAGCTGCCTCGCTGGCTGATCACAGCGTCCTCTCGGAAGTCCCTCGGCGAAACCGGCCTCAGGCCCAGGAGCATGAGCCGCCGGACGATCGCAGAACGAATTCGGGGCGAGTGCTCACCAATGCCACCCGTGAACACGAGGGCGTCTAGCCGGGGCAAGGCGGTGGCGACCGCTGCGATACCGGCAGCGGCGCGGCCAACGAACATGTCGACCGCCAGCTGCGCGCGATGATTCCCCTGGCGCGCCGCTTTGAGGATCTCGCGCATGCCGGCCCGCCGGCCAACCACGCCCACCAGCCCGGAGTCGTGGTCGAGCGCCGCCTCGAGCTGTCGCCACCCGGCGCGGCGGGTGCGCAACATATATAGAAGGATGCCCGGATCGATGGATCCCGCTCGGGTGCCCATCATCAGGCCCTCCAGGGGGGTCATCCCCATCGAGGTCGCCACGGAGCGGCCATCCAGCACGGCCGTGACCGAGGACCCACTTCCCAGATGGGCCACCACCAGCGCCAGCCGCTTCGAAGGCCGGCCGAGTAGCTGCCCGGCGCGTCCGACCGACCACTCGACTGAGAGTCCGTGAAAGCCGAAGCGCCGGATCCCGTATTGGGTATGCCAGGCACTGGGGACCGGATACCTGAACTGATCCTCGGACAGCGTCGCGTGGAAAGCCGTGTCGAAAGCGGCCACCTGCGGCGCGCCGGGCAGCACCTCACGGGCTGCCCGGATACCCTCGGCTGCGAGCCGGTTGTGAAGGGGAGCGAGCTCACCGAGCTCCTCGATACCCTTGAGAACCCGATCGTTGACCCGGGTTGCCGACCGAAAGCGCATGCCGCCGTGTACGACCCGATGGCCCACCACGTTCACCGGCCGCGGGCCGCCGACCGCCCCCAGCTTCCGGGCCAGGCTGGCAACCGTCCGCTCCAGGCCGTGTCGCCTGGTCGCATCTGCGCCGAGGGAGACTTCGGCTCTGGTTGTGGCTTCGAGTGTAGAGCTCTCCAGGATGCTGCCCTTGAGCGAGCTGGATCCGGCGTTGAGAACGAGGACACGCACGCCGTCAGGCCCGGTTCAGTACGGCCAAGTCCAATCGCGGACGTCGGGGATGTCCTCGCCATGGTCGCGCGTATATTGCCGGTGCCGTAGCCGTTCATCGACCATCCGCTGGCGGAGGTGGCCGGCCTTCGATCCGAGCCCGGGCACTCGGTCGATCACGTCCATCACCAGGTGGAAGCGGTCGAGATCATTCAGCATCACCATGTCGAATGGTGTGGTCGTTGTCCCCTCCTCCTTGTAGCCGCGCACGTGAAGATTGTTGTGATTGCGGCGCCGGTAAGTGAGGCGGTGGATCAGCCAGGGATAGCCGTGATAAGCGAAGATCACCGGCCGGCTCGTAGTGAAAAGCGCGTCGAACTCGGCGTCGGAAAGCCCATGGGGATGCTCACTGTCCGGCTGCAACTTCATCAGGTCCACCACGTTGACCACCCGGACCTTGAGCTCTGGTAAATGCTGCCGGATCAGGTCAACCGCCGCCAGCGTCTCGAGCGTGGGTATGTCGCCGGCGCACGCCATCACGACGTCCGGCTCCCCGGTATCGTTGCTGACCCAGTCCCAGATGCCGATGCCACGGGTGCAATGGACAATCGCTTCATCCATCGACAGGTAGTTCAGTGACCGCTGCTTGCCAGCCACGATGACGTTTACGTATTGCCGGCTTCGCAGGCAATGGTCGGCCACCGAGAGCAGGCAGTTGGCATCCGGCGGAAGGTACACTCGGACCACCTCCGCCTTCTTATTCACGACCAGGTCGATAAATCCCGGATCCTGGTGGGTGAAGCCGTTGTGGTCCTGCCGCCAAACGTGGGAGGTCAGCAGGTAATTGAAGGAAGCAATCGGCCGGCGCCACGAGATCCGGTTCGTCACCTCGAGCCATTTCGCGTGCTGGTTGAACATCGCATCCACGATGTGGATGAAGGCTTCGTAACAGTTGAACATCCCGTGCCGGCCGGTCAGGAGATATCCCTCCAGCCACCCCTGGCAGAGATGCTCGCTGAGCACCTCCATCACCCGGCCGTCCGGTGCCAGATGATCGTCTGTCGGGATCGTTTCGGCGAGCCAGGCTCGGTTGGTCCGCTCGAAGACGGCCCCCAGCCGGTTCGACGCGGTTTCGTCCGGTCCCATGAGTCGGAAGTTGTGGGGATTGCGGACGATAACGTCCCGCAGGAAGACGCCAAGGATCTTTGTCGCCTCATCAAAGGTCGTCCCGGGCCTGCTGACCTTCACCGCGTACTCGCGGAAATCCGGCAGTCGCAATTCCTGAAGCAGGACACCCCCGTTCGCGTGTGGATTCGCGCTCATACGGCGCCCGCCCTTCGGCGCAAGCCCAGCGAGATCCGGGATCAACGCCCCGCTGGCTTCGAACAGCTCATCGGGTCGGTAGCTTCGCAACCATTGCCCGAGGATTCGAAGGTGCTCAGGTTTTGCCATATTGTCGACCGGAACCTGGTGCGCACGCCAGGTCCCTTCGACGGGTAGGCCGTCGACCTCTTTTGGCCCGGTCCAGCCCTTCGGCGTCTTCATAACGATCATCGGCCAACGGGGGCGCTCAGGCTGTCCACGCTTGCGCGCCTTCCCCTGGATTGCAGCGACCTGATCGAGCACGCGATCCAGCAACCCGGCCATCCGCTGGTGCATATCGGCCGGGTCGTCGCCGGCGATCATGTAAGGCTCATACCCGTACCCCTCCAGCAGGCTTCGCAGCTCGGCCTCGGGAATTCGGGCAAGCAGCGTCGGGTTGGCAATCTTGTAGCCGTTCAGGTGAAGGATGGGGAGCACGGCGCCATCCGTCAGCGGGTTGAGGAACTTGTTCGAATGCCAGCTCGCCGCAAGAGGGCCCGTCTCGGCCTCTCCATCACCGATCACGCAAAAGACGGTCAAGTCGGGATTATCGAACGCGGCACCGTAAGCGTGGGTTAGAGCGTAGCCGAGCTCGCCCCCCTCATGAATCGACCCTGGCGTCTCCGGAGCGTCATGACTCGGGATGCCGCCGGGAAACGAAAACTGCCGGAACAGCTTCTGGAGGCCGGTGAGGTCCCGGCTGACATCGGGGTAGATTTCGCTGTAGGTGCCCTCCAGATAGGCATTGGCGACCATCGCCGGTCCGCCATGTCCGGGACCGCAGATGAAGATGGCGTCAAGGTTTCGCGCACTGATCACACGGTTCAGGTGCGCGTATAGGAAGTTCAACCCGGGAGTGGTTCCCCAGTGCCCGAGCAGCCGCGGCTTGACGTGCTGGATCTGGAGCGGCTCGCGCAGGAGTGGGTTGTCCAGCAGGTAGATCTGGCCGACTGATAGGTAGTTGGCGGCCCGCCAATAGGCGTCCAGCCGCCTGAGCTCGTCCGCGGTAAGCGGGCTTTCGGCAACGGCCTCGGCGCGCCGAGGTTGCCTCTGCATTACCCAACCATACGTGACCCTGTGTCGAGCCCGGACTGGCCACCCGGCCGGCTTAGCAAGAAAATCCGCAAGAAACGCGGCAGCGCCCCCGCGCCCTCCCTGGATCTGCTTAGCATTCTTTTGTGGGCTCTGACTCACCCCGGCTGATCGCCATTTTCGGTTCGGGCGAGACAAGTCCGGCCATGACCGCCGTTCACCAGGAACTGGTCGCCCGGGTAAGCGATCCGCGACTCGATGCTGTCCTTCTCGATACCCCATTCGGATTCCAGGAGAACGCTGACGAGATCGCGTCCCGGACGATCGCCTACTTTCGCCAGCATGTCGGGTGCGAGATCAACCTCGCATCCTTCAAGCACAGCGGCCGGGCCACAGCGCTGGAGCTGAGATGGTTCCTGGCTCGCCTGGCCGCCGCGAATTACGTCTTCGCGGGGCCCGGCAGCCCAACCTATGCACTGCGCCATTGGCAGGGCAGAGCGGTCCGCGGAGCGCTCGCCGAGAAAATCACTGGGGGCGGATGTGTCTCATTCTCGAGCGCCGCAGCCATCACCCTCGGATCGGTCGCTCTCCCCGTTTACGAGATCTACAAGGTCGGAGATGACCCGGCGTGGATCCCGGGGCTGGACCTGCTGGGCGAGATCGGTGTGCCCTGTGCGGTCATCCCCCACTACAACAACCGGGAGGGCGGAACACACGACACGAGGTACTGCTACATGGGCGAGTCGCGACTCCGCGTGCTCGAGTCGATGCTGCCCGATGATGTGGTGATCCTTGGAGTCGACGAGTACACCGCCTGCATCATCGACGTCGCGGGTCAATCCGTGGCGGTGCGCGGACGCGGAGGTGTGACCATACGGCGTGGCGGGGCTGAACGAGTCTGGCAGCGAACCAGCTTTCCTCTCAGCGAGCTAAAGGGCCCGCGGGACGCGGCGGCCTGGATGGCCACCAGGCCGTTTGAACCGGATGGCGCCGGCATCTCACCGATGCTCGAGGAGGTTCGGGTACGGGGCGCTCGAGGGGCTGACGCTCTGGGTCGACGAGACATCGGCGGAATCGTGGCGGCCATCCTGGATATGGAGAGCGTCCTGCACGACTGGGCGGCCGACCTGGCCGGCACCGACGAGCGCGATCTCGCTCGGGCCGAGATGCGTCAGCTGATCGTCCATCTCGGAGGCCTCGTCCGTGCCGGCGGCCGCGACGACGTCCGCGAATACCTTGCGCCCCTGGTCGACGTGCTGCTTTCACTCCGGGGCAACGCCAGGCGTGAGCAGCGCTTCAGCGACGCCGACCGGCTCCGCGCGATCCTGGCCCAGTGCGGTGTCGAGGTTCAGGACACCCCCACCGGGACCGCCTGGTCACTGGCCGGCGCTGACTGATCTCCTGACAAACACCGTTCGCAGGGCCGCGCTTGCGATCACCACCGAAGCAGGGAGAGGGAGCAGGAGGATCACCCAGGGATGCTGAGCGATGACGTCGCCGACTGACCCGCCAATCGTAACCCCGAGTACCAGCAAACCCCCAACCCAAACCGAAGCGGCGATCGCCGTGCTGAGCCAGAACGTCGGGTAGCTGACTCCAAGCGTGCCGCAGGCCACCGCCATCGCCCATCGCAGGCCAGGTATGTAGCGCGAGATCACGATGGCCAGAGGTCCCCAACGCCGAAACCAACGCTGCGCCCGCTGCATACGATCCGGGGTCAGGTGCAGGATCGCGCCCAGGCGGCCGGCGGCGAGCCGCGGGCCCCAACGGCGGGAGGCCGCGAACAGATTCGTCGCGCCAAGCACCACGAGGGCGGTGAGCCCAAGCCAGGCAGTGATAAGACCCACCGGGTTCCCACCCGCGCGCCGGCCGAGGTATCCGATGTTTACCTCGGACGGCACGGGCATCGGGATGCCAGTTTCCTCGAGATAGATTCCGGTCATGGCGAGCCCGGGCCCCAACTGCGCCTGGACACGAGTCGCGGTCATGGCGACGCTGGTCGCGACCGTGGGGCGGGTGGCGATGACAGCCAAAGCCGTTACCCCCAGCGCGAGCGCCAGGAGCGTAATCGCCCGGCGGCGCCTGCCTTGCGCTTGAGTCACGCCCGCACCGTGCGGCTATCGTATGTCAATGCCTGGCTGGCTGGAGGTCCTGGCCGGGGTGGTTCTCGTGCTAGCCGCCCTGTACGACATGTTCCAGTCCGTGGTCTTACCCCGGCCCGCGATCAACAAGTTCGTTCTGGTGCGCAGGCTCTTCCGCTCCCTGTGGACGGTCTGGCGGTGGGTGGGTACCCGGAGCTCACGTGTCGCTCGGCGGGAACGGTGGCTGGCAGCCTTCGGCCCGATCGGCGTGCTGATCATGTTCGGGACCTGGGGAACGGCACTCGTCCTCGGCTACGGGCTCATCATCGATGGTTTGCGTTCGCAGATGCACCCAATGCCGGACACGTTCGGGACCTCC
>Ga0209577_10005111_pt1 | contig 12267 bp, 10 predicted proteins | sample GraSoiAngelo_109_FD_185874 | JGI IMG/M metagenome (GOLD analysis project Ga0209577, IMG submission 185874) | Grasslands soil microbial communities from the Angelo Coastal Reserve, California, USA - 14_0903_12_20cm (SPAdes) (version 2) | ecosystem: Environmental > Terrestrial > Soil > Grasslands... | reverse complement strand
ACGCGAAAGTCGGCCGACTTAGGTCCGAAGCTGAGACCATGTCGTTCGTCGAGCTTTCGCGTTTTCTCGAAGCACAACTACATGACCCCGTCGTGGAGCGAGATAAGGGCTTGCGGCTCTGGTGCCTCATTGTAAAGGGCTAACGGACATTGAGATTGACTACAGAGCAACGACACTCGCGCGAACGGTGAACTCGGACTCTTTGATTTCGTAAAAGGGAATCCTGGACACGCAGCGCTGTGCTCGGTGGAGCGCTCCTTTCGACTATGACGTCCGGCGGTGTCGTATGAGCGCTCACTTAGGACCCCGAAGCAGTCCTATTCTCTTCCTTGATGTACTGAGTTGTGACAGTCAGCGCATAGCGTGATGAGATTTTGCTCGGAGTCGTCTCCGGACTGAGCACGAAACTGCTTGTGATGAATTTGAAGATTCTTCGGACTGCCGCAAGACTGGCACCGCCATCCATCTCTTCTTAGCACGTCTCGACAAAGCTGCTCGTACGATTCAGGATCCAAACGCAAGCGTGATTGCTTGGGCCGAATCCGATTCATGAAGCCTTCTGATTCACTTGTGTCAGGAATTCCTGCCTTTGCTTTCCCGGCAGGAACTTGAAAAACTGTCGGATCGAATGCAGCAATATCTCAGGATTTCCGTTGTCCAGGTTCGCCCCTGCCAGAAAATCCGCACAGATCATCTCTAAACAGTAACCTCGTGATTTGTCGGTCCCAAGTATCAGAGCAGCCGTCTCGAGTGCCTGCTCGACCACCGGGATCTGGCTCTTGTACACTTTGAAGTAGATGATCTCGTGTGGCTCGGTCTCCCGCCCCGTTAGTTCCTTTTCCACCTCTCGCGTAAATTCTTCTCTCGCCATTGAGCGGGCTTTGTGCACCCAGGGTGCACAATCGAACCGCTGACCCTCCGCCCGCGCCAACTTCGCCAGCTCCCTTCCTTTCGTCCAGCCGATCTCTTTCAATTCCTTCCTCGCCCGTGGCGGCAGGTGTTCATGTATGGACATCAGGTAGTACGCCTTCCTCCTCGACTCCGGGAAACGCATTTCCAGGAACTCATCAAACGACTTCAGATTCTCCAGCCGCCAGTATTGACCCGCCCGCACTTCGCATAAGTACCTTCCCAGCTCCACGAACCGTGTGTCCCGCTCGGCCTCTTTCCGCTGTTCCCATGTCAAGATCTCGTCGATCTTGGTCAGCACGAATAGGGCTCGCCGGCGATTCAGCTTGGGCAGCATAGGCGGATACTTAGTACGTAAGCTCGTCAAACAAACCAAGATCAGCCCCCGGCGACTTTATCAGCGTCTTGCACCTGCACTACCTCCGAGTCGTGTCTTTTCTGAATAGGTGCAGAGGACAGCTTTTCCCATTGGTTAGCTGGTGCGAAGCCGTCGAAATTCAGCAGAACGGTGCCATTGACGGTGGTGTGGCTGATCTTGACGACGCCCCGCAGCCCGAATAGGGCCTTTTCATCGATTTCGTCTTGTCCGAGCAGCTCCGGATCGTAAACGAAGTCGCGCAGAAACCAGCCCAGCTTCCAAAGAGCCTTGGGTGTGCAATAGAGTCGACCCGAGATACTGCGTCCAGCCAGTTCACGCGGCTCGAGCACAGAAAGACGCAGCGTGTAGAAAGGTTTTTGCGCGTGCCAGCGGTACTGGGCCTTGTCTACGCGTACCAGGAAAATGCCGTCCGGTACGTCATTATTATTATTGGCGGACAAGCCTGAGACCTCATTCAATCCCGGGATGCGGCGTTTCATGCTGCACTCTCCGTGCCGTCGAGATAGTGATTGAGCTGGCAGAGCAGGGAACTGCGGTCTTTCTCGGCCCGGTGAGTCAAATGTGCGACGAAGTTTTCAACCTGGCCGCGGAGCGGCTCGCGCAAAAGTTTCACGCCGCTGAAATCAGGGGCATAGGAGTTCGTCAAAGTGGCATTCCGCTGGTGCTGGCGAATGTTCTGACAAAGTCGTTCGCAAACCTTGCGGCCGCCGTAGTTCCCACGGACAAGTCTTCGCGCCAGCTTCTCGGACTCCTGAGCGGACTGCGGCTCAGCAAAGAATCCAACCTCCTCGACCGAGCAGATGCCGATTCCCCAAGCCTTGCGGAACCCTCGATTGACGGCTCGAGTGTCCGCCAGCAGCAATTCGGCAACCGCAGATGAGACTGCAAACATTGACGTTCCTGATTTGCGGATTTGTTACGCTTCTATTTGATGTGCGTCAGTGTCATCCTTAGGATGACATAAAAAGCTTTTTCTGTCAACAGAGGATTTCCTTTTCGAGTGATAAAATTCGCCTCAAGATGACGGCCAAGGATACGAGGCTCACATTTCGAGTTGCGTCCGATCTGAAAAAGAAATTGGAATCCGTGGCGGCATCCGAAGGGCGGAGTGTAGCGCAGATTTGCGAGGCATTCTTGCGGTCAGGGTTAGCGAGCTACCACAAAGAAGGAACAAAATACATTCGACGATTCCTTTCTCGACAAGAGCCCGAGGCCTGAATCGCGACTTGGCAACCGACGCGCGCCAGGGGTGGTTTCTCCAACTTTGCAAAGCAGGCGTGAGTTCACTCTCAGCGTCAGCCAGCATCATTTTCAGCTCGGGACCTTAGCCCTGTACCTCGCCATAATTATGCTCGCCTCTGAAATCAACAGCTTGCACGCTTTCCTCAGCCGCGATATCTGCTATGACTGTGTCCATGTTCCGCTACGTCAGATTATGGTTGGGTCTGCTCACCCGCTGCTTGCAATCGCATCGAAGCCTGCTCCTGGAAAATCTCGCTCTCCGGCAACAGCTGGCTTTGCTGAAGCGCAAGCATCCCAGACCCCGGATGGGAGCGGTTGACAAAATCTTCTGGGTATTCGCCCGTCGTTTCTGGAGTGCTTGGAAGCAGTCTCTCCTGCTCGTCAATCCTGAGACGGTCGTCCGCTGGCATCGGGCAGGTTTTCGCATGTACTGGAATTTGATCTCCAGGGCGAGGCGGCGAGTGGGAAGAAAGAAGCTGGTGGCGGTTTGTTGGTAGAGCGCGGAGCAAAGGCGATGGGGAACAGAAGAATGAGAGCCGAACAGCGATCAGGTACCCTTTGCTTGATCTTCGTCTTATAAGAGGCAATACATTTATGGCACATGGCGCGCTCGACCAAAGCGGAAAAGGCTCAGCAGCTGAACGCAGCTCGCGTCCTGCTTCAGCGTCATGTTGCACTCCCGAAGCGGTGTGGCGGTTGTCACGCGAGTTCGATTTGTCAGAGCGTCAAGCATATCGCTACCTGAAGGAAGCCTCCCAACTCGATCGACCAGTCGAAGTTCCCGAGACCACGGTGCCGGTCACGTTGAAGCTTCCACCACGCACCGCGGAACTGCTCCGAAAGTACGCGAGAAGCAGCGGTCTGACTATGGGAGCGATCGTAAGCGGCGCGTTGAATGCGTTCGCACCCCGCGCAGCGAGCAGAAGCGCAGTCGCCTCGCCAATTCGGCTGCTTGCGCCGGTGATGACCACGACCTTGTCTTTGATTCCGGATGAATTGCCTCCTGATGAATTCTTCATATCCGTTTTTCCTCTTTACTATTCGGCGACGGTGGGGACGACACGCGCGGTATTGGAGGTTGGTGCCGCCGTGCCGCGAAGATGATGGTTCCGTTGCGCGAGGAGTTGCTGGTGCTTTGCCAGGTGTATGTGGCGAATTCGGTGTGGTCAAGCTGACGATTCAATGGTGTCTTGCAGAACAGCAACGCGGGCAATGATGATGCTGTGTTCATGACCATAGACATATTGCTTCAATGCGAGACGCTGCCTTGTTCTGCAGCTTAAAGAAGTTAGGATTCAGTCTCGAGCGTCGTAACCACGCTGCTCGAAATGGCATCCGCAGAACGGCAGTGTGTGGCGACCTCCCACGAGACGCAGTGCTCCGCAGAGCGCACAGTCGACTGGTCAACGTTGTTCAATTCAACGGACCAGCTAAGGCAGCTCAGTCTGCTTGCTCGCAAGCGGCTCATATCGTTGCCATAAGTTGCGGAAAAATGCCGGGGGGATTGCCGGTTCGCGGTATTCCATAACCGCACCTTGCTGCATCAACTCTTGCGTTAATTGCCGGGTATCAATGTCCTGGACATCTTTGCCGTCGCGTAGCGCAATCGCTGTTGCAACTCCGGCACCCTGACCGATGATCATGTATTGCGGTTCCATGCGCAGCGAAGAATAAGCAACGTGACTGGCGGAAAAGCAAACTGGAACCAAGAGGTTGGTCGCCTCACTTCGCTTCGGAACGATGATGCGGTATGGGATTTGATAAGGCGCTACGGGCACTTGAACATCGCCTTCGTTTTCTGCATAGCCCGCCGACGTGACAAAGCGCTGGACATTATGCGAATCGCTGTTATAAGACCCCATCCCGATTGGGTCGGGCTTGGCCACGTCGGTTTGAAGGTCTTTCTGCGTCATGACGAAGTCACTCACCATACGGCGCGCCTCACGAATGTATAACTGGTGCGGCCAATGGTTGGTATCTTGAAACTCGTCTTTGGCCAAACCCCAATGGTTCACCTCATCGTGCAGGGACCTCGGAACGCGCGGATCATGGGCGAGAAAATAGAAAAATCCTTTCGTGTAGTCGATGTGAGCCTGCCAAATTGCCGCACGTTTTGCATAGGTGCCGTTGGGATACTCCCAGCTTGCGCCGATATAGTCGGTCGAGAAGGCACCCTGGTTGTTGAAATCGGCCTTGTGATTAGGAATTGGCGCAATTAGCGTCACTTGGTGGAGTCCGGGCGCCACGCCCATTTTCTCTACTGTTGTTTTGAGAAGCCGAGCCAGCAATTCGTAACGGTGTGGATCATATCTTGCTGGTTTCGGGAAGGGCACTTGATTGCCCGGATCGTCGGACAGAATCATCCGGAAGTTATACGATTGCACCTTCTTGTCTGCCGAGCCAAGCGGCGTTCCCGGGTTGGGACTGACTTCCGGCAAAAGCTGTCGGTTGCTCTCGTATGCCGAAACTGGGACGACGAACTGATGTAACGGTGTTCGCTCATGGACGCCCGCCAAGGTCTCACCATACTGCGATTTTGATTCGCGTCCCCACGTATAGCTGATGCCCGCTTGAGCCATCAGATCGCCTTCATATGAACAATCGGCAAAGAAGCGAGCGCGATAGGCACCCAGGTCGGTGGCAATGGCAGCTATTATCGAGCCTTGCTTTTCAACTCCGTTTTTCTCCCGCAATCGTTCGCCAAGGCGAACAGTGACGTGTGCCTGTTCCAGCATTTCATGGAGTACCTGCTCACCGACATGTGGCTCGTAGTACCATGCAACCTCGTCTGCGAAGCGGTTGACGCCGTACTTCAACCCTACACGCCAGTAAAACTCCAGAGCCAGACCGCCGATCACTTCTTTCTTCCCGAAATCGGTTCGGGACAGCCCGCCCGTAGCCATGCCTCCTATGTGGCGCCCCGGTTCCAATAGGAGGACATGCAAGCCTTCGTGGGCGGCGGAAATTGCCGTCATGACGCCCCCAGCGGTTCCGCCATAGACCACTAGATCGTATTGGTTTTGTTGAGCAGCAGCCGCGGTAGAAGAAGCCGCAGCTAAGGCAAGAAAAAGAAGGATACGCATGTGAAGTGCAGATTGTCGCGCAAGACGGACCGAAGTGGGGAGTTTCCGACCGTTTCTTATGTTACTGTTACGGGCGAAAAGGACGCAAAGCTACAGGCCAGCAACGCACCAGCTTCGTGCCGTCCATCTCAGCGCTGATGATCGCCTCGTAGTATTCCGGTGAACCTTTTGCCTTCCACAACTGCCCTAGTTCTTCGAGTCCCTGGTTGGAGGTGAGCAGAGAAACGAGAGCGGATGTGTGGCGCGAGGCCAAGACAATGAGGTGCGTATGGCCGTCGCGACCGGGCAGCAGTGCAATCACACCAGGCCAGATGGACCGCTCAGCCGATTCCTCAACCAGACGAGTGCTCTTCGGTTCTCCCGGCAACGGGTGTCGTACTTCGACGGATGTTTCATGTGAGGCAAGCACGTAGTCTAGGCGGTCAAGATAAGGCTGCAAAGGGCTCAATGTACCCCACGTGCCAAGCGCAATTACATTTTCGGCGTCTAGTGCTTCCAAAGGAGCATCCGTCGCGCTCACCACTGTCGTGCTCAGCCCAACGCGATCCAGGTAGCGGGCAAGACGAACCGCGGCAAATGTATCGGAACTAACGGTGTAGTTTGAGGCAAGGTGCGGAGATCCAAACATCCCTGCAACAGTCCGATATCGAGATGATCTGTCTCGGCTCGAAAAATCATTAACTTCCGTGTCGCGGAACATGATTGTTCCCCAAGGATTGCCTGCTTGGGGGGTAAAGGAAAAAAACAGGGGCGTGGGCACGATGATTCTAGTAGGACGCGCATTTCCGAAGAACGTCGTCCAGAACGAAGGCGCGGGCTGGACCTTCAACCCTGCGGCTGGCGAGCGGTGCAAAAGCGCAACGGTTAGACCAATGCAAATGGCTAGAAGAATGCCACAGGCGAACGTGAGGTACGTAACTACGGGCGAGCGTCGCGTGCTGACGCTTGATCCTATTGTGGAGTTCTGATTAACTCGGGTAGGCTTCCGAATCGGAGCCGGCGGAGCTGGTTCCAGCCGGAGCCGATGCGAGCCGCGTGGAATGACAATCCGCTCCGTCTCTGCAGAACCTTCTTCTTCGTAATACTTGGCGAGGCGTTGTCTGAGACGGGAAATCAGTACCCGCACAGAAGCGTCGATATCAGGATCGAAGGTACTCTGACGGGACAGTGCCTCGGTTGCAATCCTGTATTCGCTCAGGGTTTCGTCCCGATGCTCCCATAAGTAGGTTAGCAGTCGGCGCAGAGTGGGAGCACGCTCGAATGTGCGACTGGCCAGCGGAACCGACAGGGTTGACAGCAAAAAGCCAGAATCTTGCCCGTCCTTCGGCCGAGAGACCAGTAGTGTCATATTCGCCGGAGGATTATAGCGCTTTTCGCCCTTAAGCTGTCGCCGGCCGAGCCGTAACAGCTCCGTAACAAACCCCTAGAAACTTGAGTTGGCCGTACATCTGTGCGAAACCTAGCAGCCGTCGGGGTGCAGGATGTCAAAAACAGCTTTGCGTAGAGTGTTAGCGACGATTTTTTGTCTCACAGTGATGACGCTGGACGGCCGTTCGCAAACTTTCCAGGCGCAGATCAGCGGTGCCGTGATGGACCAAACCGGTGCCATACTTCCCGGTGCCGAGCTCACAGCCAAGAATCTCGCTACCGGCAGCGTTTATTCCGCAATATCGAATGATGGCGGCATCTATCGATTTGCCAGTCTCCCTCCAGCGCAATACAGCGTGTCCTGCACCTTACGAGGATTCAAGCACTTTGAAACCGGCCCTGTCACGCTGCAGGTGAACCAAGTTCTGGAAGTAAACGTCACGCTGCAGCCCGGTCAGGTTACCGAGCAGATTACAGTCAGCGCCGCGCCTCCTATCCTTGACACCGAAACGAGCAGTATCGGAACGATTGTCACTACCCGCTCGATTCAGAACCTTCCGCTCAATGTTCGAGACCCACTGGCTCTCATTTCGCTGACGCCGGGCGTAGTCATTGGCCCAAATTTTGGAAACGGAGGCGGTAACGATGTGGGACGGAATTTCTTCAAATCGGATTTCAACGTCGGTGCTGGCCGCTCTGGCTCTCAAGAGATTCTGTTGGACGGCGCGCCCGATACGACGCCGGATATCAACCGCGGCATCATCGACCCACCAGTGGATTCAGTGCAAGAGTTCAAAGTGCAGGCTCAAAGCTACGACGCGCAATTTGGGCGGACTTCCGGCGCAGTTATCAACGTAATCACGAAATCAGGGACAAACGATTACCACGGGGTGGTCTATGATTTCGAACGCCACAGCGTCTTTGACGCAAACACATACTTCAATGATCGGAGCGGTCTGAAAAAACCGTCCTTTCACAGGCATCAGTTCGGGGCCGATACCGGCGGACCGATCCTTAAGAATAAGTGGTTCTTCTTTGTCGATTATGAGGGACTTCGTCAAGCGTTTCCTGTCACTACTCTTTCGACTGTTCCCACAGCTCTGCAACGACAGGGCGATTTTTCGCAGACCTTTGCCGCAAACGGATCGCTCATCAAGATCTACGATCCGAGTACACTCGTCACCCTTTCAAATGGCACCCGCCAGCGCAGTCAATTTACGGGCAACGTTATCCCGCAAACCCGCTTTGATCCGGTGGCGGCGGCTGCGCTCAAGTTTATTCCTTTGCCAAAATTGGCAGGTAACCCGATAACTGGACAGAACAACTTCATTTATTCCAGCAATTCAATTACGAACAGCGATAAGTATGACGTGCGTACCGACACCGCCTTCGGCGATAAAACACATATGTTTGTGCGTTTTTCGCGGCAGCAAGATGAGCGCTCCGTGCCAGGGCCATACCCGCTTCCTGCCGGAGGAGGACGGCGTACGACCGATCACTACACCCAAGCAATCGCAGACCTGACGCGCGTATTTTCACGCAATCTTTTGGGAGAAGTGCAGTTTTCCGTTAGTCGTGCGCTGGCGAAGCAAGCTGGAGCCTCACAAGGTTTTGATCTCTCACAATTGAATCTACCGGCCTCATACATTCAACTCGTCGCGCCGCAGTTCCCAGTTTTGAATCTGACCGATACCATCGGAACTGGCAACGGTACGGATTCCATAATGCAGTTTCAGCCTCGTAACGTATGGGCCACCTTGGGCAGCATAAGCTGGCAGCGTGGGCGTCACCTCTTGAAATTTGGTGGAGACTGGCGCGTGCTCGACTTCAACGAAGCACAAAATAGCCAAGCTTCGGGAACCTTCAATTTCACCCGCCTCTTTACTCAGGGGCCCAACCCTACCATTGCAAGTGCCACGGCAGGCTATGGCGTTGCATCGTTCCTGCTTGGGGATGCTTCGAGCGGCTCGGTGAACCAGATTAGTCCCATTTCGACGCAAGGTCTTTATTACGCTTCGTTCGTGCAGGATGATTGGAGGTTATTGCAGAAGCTGACACTGAACCTGGGGGTGCGCTGGGATGTGAACATCGGCAATCGTGAAAAATACAATCGGCTCGCCTACTTTGACCCCACAGCACTCAGTTCGCTAGGCCCGCCAGCGGGCCTCCCGAATCTCACTGGCCAGCTAGTGTGGATTGGTGGGAGCAATCAAGCGAACCAGACTGGCACAGATTGGAAAAGTATCGGGCCGCGGTTCGGCCTAGCATATAGACTCAGCTCGAAGATGGTGTTGCGCGGCGGTTACGGCATTTTCTATGTTCCCAAAATTGTTCAGGGCAACGCGGGCGGAGCCGTCGAGGCGGTACGAACAACGACGATGGTAGCAACGACGGACAATTTGACGCCGGCAGCAACGATCAGCAATCCCTTTCCACAAGGAATCCTACCTTCGTTAAACGACAGGGATCCCAACGCCAACGTGGGTTTCGCAATAGCCGCCCCGGTGCATCAGTTCCATAATGGGTACATGCAGAGTTGGAGCTTTGGGCTGCAGCGCGAACTTCCGTGGGAGCTGGTGCTCGACCTCCATTATTGGGGCATGAAAGGCACACACCTGTTGGAGACCTGGAATATCAACCAACTGCCAGATCAATACCTCTCCTTAGGCTCACACCTAAACGACTTAGTTCCGAACCCATTCCGTGGAGTAATTTCTTCTGGTGCGTTATCGGGGACTACGATCTCGCGCCAACAATCGTTGTTACCGTTCCCGCAATACACGGCAGTTCAGCAGGTGTTTGTTCCAGCCGGAAACTCGACCTATGAAGCAGGAACGGCGCAACTCGAAAAGCGCCTGTCTACGACTCTGACCTTTCTTGCAGCGTACACGTGGTCGAAAGCAATCGATGATGTTCGTACCCCGCTCGATGTCTATAACCGCAAAGTCGAGAAAGGTCTCTCAACATTCGATACTCCCAACCAGGTTCGACTCAGCGGTGTCTACAACATTCCAGTCGGCCGTGACCGCGCTTTCGGCAAGGCACTCAATCCCGTGGCAAATATCATCCTCGAGGATTGGGACTTTGACGGCATTCTGACCTTGCAAAGCGGTATTCCAATCGCCATTGCGCGTCCTTCGGTTAGCAATGGGCAAAGCGCACATCTCATTAGCCCCTCGGTCGAGCGATGGTTTAACACTAGTGTCTTTGCTGTCGCTCCACCTTTCACCTTCGGCAACGTCGGACCGGTGCTGCCGGATGTGCGTACCGCACCGGTGCGCAACATTGACGCCGTAATCGTCAAGAACTTCAAATGGGGTTTATGGGAGCGCGACATCAACGTACAGTTCCGGTCGGAGTTCTTCAACCTATTCAATCACCCACAATTTGGCACTCCCAACGGGAACCCAGCGTCTCAGAGCTTCGGAACGGTGGCAACCCTCGCCAATGCGCCCCGTGATATTCAATTCGCGCTCAAGATTTTGTTTTGATTCATCTCAAAGCTGCTCGATCCAAGAAAAGTTCGGCACGTGCGCATTGACCGTTTTTCCTAATGTTCTGCGTTCATCTCCAGAGCCGTCGAGTGACAGTTCGTAACGATAAACGCCCCAGTATTTACCAACCGTGAATTCACTTGGATGGTTTGTTCGGCGACTCGGAAGTTATTCCTTCGCAGCATTTCGGCGCTGTCGGTGCGAGGGCGGGCGAGTCTGCGTGTCGAGCATGCGAATCAACACTGCTATAAAATTGCTGCGTCAACCGGCAGACTTTTGCGCCCGCACAAGGAGACTTCCATGAGAACCACAATATTTTCACTAACGATGTTGATCCTATGCGTCGCCGCCGCTGTCTCCCAGGCCCCGTCACATACGTCTGACAAAAGGACCATCAGCTCGTCTGATTTTCCCAAGCCGTTAGGACCTTATTCGCAGGCAGTGGTGGCGGGCGGCTTTGTCTTTATCGCAGGTCAAGGGCCTATAGACCCTAAGACACAGAAAATGGAGCTTGGCGACGTCAAATCGGAAACTCGCATGGAACTGACCAATATCTCGCACATCCTGAAAGCGGCGAACAGCAGTCTGGAAAACGTGGTCAAGGTCTCTGTGTTTCTCGCCGATGCAAAAGATTTTGACGCCATGAATGAGGTTTACCGTGAATTTTTCAAAGACAATTTTCCGGCACGAACAACTGTTCAGGCCGTGCTGGGTACGGGCCGTAAAATCGAGATCGACTGCATCGCCCGAGTGAATCAATAGGAAACAAGGCTGTCTCAACGGAAAGCGACTTTTCATAACAGAGCGCGGCGCGCGCATAGAGCGGCGCGTGTCGTTCCCCACTATGTGAGCCGCGCGGAGAGGTGGCCGAGTCGTTGAAAGCCGGCGGCTTGCTAACTAAGGCCTCCTCCGCAAAGAGTCGAAAAATCAATCAAATCCCTTTTGCCAGCCGCGATTTATGCGGGCTTTGCGCTTGTTCCCGCATCTCGGAATTTGCCCCGTTTTGGGCGATCTGTAGCATAATTTTTCGGACAGTGCGACCGGACTGTCACCAAAAAACGCACACGTTAATGCACGCTCAGCGCCTCACGAACACATAAGTGTTGATGTGCGATGGGCCGAGCGAGATCACATCACCGTGCGACAACTCTGCCGTAGGGTCGTGGTCGCCTTCGGACTGAAGGCGTTCACCATTCACATACGTTCCGCAACTGCTTCCAAGGTCACGCACAAAGTATCTTTTCTGCGCGTCCCCGAGCCGAAAAATCATTGCGTGGTACCTCGATACTTCACGAGGAGCTAAGCACGGAACGTCATGGCAGAAAATATCAACCTGTGATTACCGAAAACTCAAAGCGTCGGTTCCTTGGAAGGAGTGGAGGTTATCTGACGCGTCCCAATCGGCGAATACATCCCAACGATAGAGTTCCTGTCGCGAAAAGTATCCGGTCCTGATCCAGGAAGAGTCGGCTTTCGGTCCAGAAGATCAGGGGGAGCGGTATCCAGGCCAGCAAGCCAAACGTCGGCGTTGGCGTCGGCGACGTCGCTTGGGATTGACTAGGCAGCGCGACGCTGGTATCGGTGATGGAGTCCGCCGACCTGAGGAATCGCTAACACACGACCCTGGTCCGGCGGTTCCAAGGTACGGGGCTCGGGCGCATCTTTGCCCAAGGCTAAATGGGTTCGCTAATGCTGGTAGTAGGCAAAATGGCTTCGTAGGATCCGGCGTAACGATCGTTGATTCCAGACGATGACGTGGTCCAGACATTCTCGCCGGATGGAGCCCACTAGC
>Ga0209577_10005110_pt1 | contig 12268 bp, 9 predicted proteins | sample GraSoiAngelo_109_FD_185874 | JGI IMG/M metagenome (GOLD analysis project Ga0209577, IMG submission 185874) | Grasslands soil microbial communities from the Angelo Coastal Reserve, California, USA - 14_0903_12_20cm (SPAdes) (version 2) | ecosystem: Environmental > Terrestrial > Soil > Grasslands ... | reverse complement strand
CGCGATCACCCGGCAGGGGGGCGTCGAGCTCGTGCCAGACCGCGGCCAGATAGGCCTCGGGCTCGCCGACCAGCCCCGGTCCCGCGTCGAGGCAGGGCTGGGCGTGGCGCAGGTGAAGGCGGGGCTCAACCACGCCCCGGAACTCATTGAGCTCCAGTGCGAACACGGCATCCAGAGGCAGGCTCGCGGCCGCCGGAAGGCGCCCGCCGCCCCCGAAGGCCACCGCCCGGGCGCGGGCGCCCCCGGACTCGACGGTGAAGCGGACGTGCTTGCCCTCCCCCATCGCCACCGGGTCCGACAGCGTGACCGCCGGGACCAGCAGGCAGACCTCGGGGTTGCCCGCGCCGAACGGGCCCAGGCGCCCGAGCTCCTCGGCCAGGGGCGTTCCCAGCTCGCCGCCCGAGACCACCGCGTCCACGCGCTGGACGGGGCGCAGGTCCTCGGCGGTCAGCGTGCGCTGCGCATGGTCGGTGAAGGCGGTGCAGAACCGGTCGAGCTGGGCCACGTCCAGCTCCAGACCCGCAGCGGCGCGGTGTCCGCCGTGGCGCAGCAGATGGGCGGCGCCGGCATCGAGTCCGGCGAGCAGGTCGTAGGCGGCAATGCTGCGTCCGGATCCGGTGCCCCGCAGCTCACCGCCACCCTCGCCGCGGCCACGCTCCAGCGCGATCAGGATCGTCGGCCGGTGGTGGCGCTCGGCGATCCGCGCCGCCACGATGCCGATCACGCCCCGGTGCCACCCCTCGGCGGCGAGCACGTAGGCGGGACGAGGCCCGGCGGCCGCGACCTGACCTTCGGCCTCGAACAGGATCCGGGTCTCGACGTGGCGGCGCTCGGCGTTGGCGGCATGGAGCTCCTCCGCGACCTCGGCGGCACGCGCCTCGTCGGCCGTCAGCAGCAGCTCGAGTCCGGCGTCGGCCCGGTACAGGCGGCCGGCGGCGTTGATGCGCGGAGCGAGGCGGAATGCCACCGAGCCGGCGTCGACCGATCCCGGGTCGACCCGCGCCACGCGCATCAGCGCCCGCAGGCCCGGCCGCGCCGTGGCACCCATGGACCGCAACCCCTCGCGCACGAGGCGCCGGTTCTCGCCGCGCAGCGCCACGACGTCGGCGACGGTGGCCAGGGCCACCAGGTCGAGCTCGGTGTCGGCGGCGGCGGGATCCTCCCCGGCGGCGCGAAGGAGCTGCGCGGCCAGCTTGTAGGCGACGGCGGTTGCGCACAGCTCGGGGCACGGGTACCCGCACAGCCCGGGGTGGACGATCGGCGCGTCGGGGAGCCGGCCGTCGGCGCGGGGCGCGTGATGATCGGTGACCACCACCTCCATCCCCGCCGCCCGCGCCGCGGCCACCTCGGCGATGGCGGTGATGCCGCAGTCGACGGTGAGCAGCAGGCGGGTGCCTCGGCCCGCGAGTCGATCGATCGTGGCCCGGCCCAGCCCGTAGCCATCGACCAGGCGCCCCGGCAGATACCAATCGACGCTGGCGCCGAGGCGGCGCAGCGTGCTGATCAGGATCGCGGTCGAGCACACCCCGTCGACGTCATAGTCGCCGTGCACGGTGATGCGGGTGCCGCCGGCGGCGTGGCGCAATATCGTGGCCACCGCGTCGTCGATGCGGCTGAAGGCCCCCGGCGGATGACGCTCGTCGGCGGCCAGCCAGGCCCGGGCGTCGGCCGGGTCGGCCAGCCCGCGACGAACCAGGACCTGGGCGAGCGGGAAGCTCACCCCGACCTCACGCTCCAGGCGCAGCACCTCGCCCAGAGGGGCGGGCGCGACCTCGATCCGGGCCTCGGCCTTGAATGACACGCGGCCGAGCGTACGACCGCACGGCGACGGAACGCCCGGCCCAGGACTTCGAGCTAGCCGGCGATCCGCTCCCGGCGCACGCCCTCGAGGTAGGCGGCGGCGATCCCCAGCAGCGCCCCGGGGATGGCGTACAGCGCGGTCACGAGTTCGGTGGAGTGGCGACCCGGTACGTGCAGCGCGCCGGTCCGGGCCAGGTTGATGATCAGCCCGATCACGATGGCGCCCACCAGCGCCCCCACGAAGGCGCCCACGATGCCGCCCCAGAAGCGGTCGGGCAGGAAGATCGTGAAGTGCCAGATGGCCAGGCCCATCATGATCCACGCGAGCATTCCCATGGACTAGCGCTTCCTCCCGTGCTTTCGCCGGCGGCTCGACCCCGCGCCGCGCTTGCCCTTCGGACGGCCCAGCCCGGCCCCGTCCACGCCGGTGCGCTTGGGCATGACCACGTCCTCGGGCGTCAGATCGGCGGAGGGGTCGCCGGCGGTGTCTGCCCTGGGTGCCTCCTGCTCCCGTTGGGGGGCCTTGTCCTCGAGGCCGGCGGCGCGCGCGACCTCGGTGCGGCTGGGCGCCCGCGACGCCGCCGTGGACGCGCGCTGGGGCTGGTCGACGTCGAGGTCGCGCACCAGCTCGTCGAACTCCTCGCGTGAGATCTGCTCTCCGGGCTCCTCGGGGGCGACCACCGACCGGCGCCGGCGCCGGCGCGGCTCGGGGGGAGCGACGTCCACCGGGGTGCCGGCGGCCACCGTCGCGTAGGCCGGCACGGCTCCGAGCTCGCGCTCCAGGCGCGCGCGCCGGGCGCGGTAGACCGGCTCGCGCTCCTTCCAGTGGGTGAGCACAGGCGAGGCGATGAAGATCGACGAGTAGGCCCCCGAGGCCACCCCCACCATCAGGGCGAAGGCGAAGTCCTTGAGCGTCTGCCCGCCGAAGAGGAGCAGGCTGATGATCGGCAGCAGCGTGCAGAAGCTCGTGGCCAGCGAGCGGGTGAGCACCTCGGACATCGAGCGGTTGACGATCTGGGAGAACGCCGCCCTGGGCATGCGCGGGACGTTCTCGCGCACGCGGTCGAACACGATGATCGTGTCGTAGAGGGAGTAACCGAGGATGGTCAAGAGCGCCGCGACCGTCGACGTCGTCACCTCCCGGCCGGTGAGCGAGTACACCCCGGAGGTGATCAGCAGGTCGTGCATGAGCGCGATCAGCACCGGCACCGCGTATTTCCATTCGAAGCGCAGCGCGATGTAGATCGAGATCACCAGCAGCGAGGCGATCAGCGCGATCACGGCGCTGTTGGCGATCGTCTTTCCGAACGTGGGCCCGATCGAGGTGTTGGAGAAGTTGCGGGTGCCGAAGCGCTGGTCGAGCTGGCCCTTGACCAGCTCGACCTTGGCCGGCTGCAGCGTCTTGGTCGAGATCTGAAATGCGTTTGACCCGAGCGCCTTGTCCCCGGTGATGCGCTGGATCTGCGCGTCGGGGTACCCGTCGGCCTTGAGCACGGTGCGGATCTGGCTTTCCGACGCGGGGTGCACGAACGCCGTCTGGATGCGCGTCCCGGACTCGAAGTCGATGCCCAGGTTCAGGCCCTTGCCGGCGACGGCCAGCGACCCGATCAGCAGGATCGTCCCCGAAAGCGAGAAGAACCAGCGCGAGGCGCCCATGAAGTCGTAGCTCCAGCGCCGCCGCTGGGGTCCGGCGCCCAGCGCCGAGGGGCTCGAGATGAGCCTCGACCGGCCCATCGACCCCAGCGCGGCCTGGGTGGCGAGCACGGCGGTGAACAGGGAGACCAGAGTGCCGATGCCCAGGGTCAGGGCAAAGCCCTTGACGCCGGCGGTGGCCAGCACGAACAGGATGAACGCCGTCATCAGCGTCACCACGTTGGCGTCGATGATGGCCGCGAGGCCGCGCTTGTAGCCGGCCGCGATGCCCGAGGCGATCGAGCGTCCCCCGCGGATCTCCTCCTTGACCCTTTCGAAGATCACGATGTTGGCGTCGGCCGCCACTCCGATGGTCAGGATCAGTCCGGCGATCCCGGGCAGGGTCAGGACGATGGGGATGAGCTTGATCAGGCCGAAGAAGTAGACGGCGTAGATGAGCAGCGCGCCCACCGCGATCAGCCCGAGGACGCGGTAGAAGACGAGCAGGAAGAGGGCGACGACCGCGAACCCGACCAGCCCGGCGAGCAGGCCCTGGTTGAGCGCCTGCTTGCCCAGCGTGGCCGAGACCTGCGACTGGGAGATCAGGGCCAGCTTGATCGGCAGGGCGCCGGTCTTGAGCAGGTCGGCCAGGCGCTGGGCCGAGTCGATGGTGAAGCCGCCCTGGATCTGGGAGCCGTTGGTGGCGTCGATCCCGTCGGGGTTCTGCTTGAAGTCGATGAACGGGACCGAGATCAGCTTGTTGTCCAGCACGATCGCGAAGTGCTGGAAGACCGCGTCGGCCGGGGTCCCGGGCAGCTGCAGGCCCTGGCCCCGCTGGGCGATCTGACGGGTCGCGCGCTGCCAGATGCCGCGCCCCTTGTCGCTGAAGTCGAAGGTGACGATCGGCTGACCCGTGCCCCCGGGGCCATTGTCGAAGGCCTGCTGGGGATTCTTGATGTCGGTCCCACGGAGGACCGGATCGTCGTTGAGGACGTAGTAGCGCAGGGGCTGGCCTTTGGGCACCTTGGTCGGGGTCTGGGCCTGGACGACGATCGTGCCCGGCGGGACCTCGACCACGCGGGTGCCGGGCGGCGGGAGGCGCTCGGCGAACAGGTTGGCCCGGCTGTCCTCGGGACCTCCGACCACCGATCGGGTCCGGTCGCTGACCAGGTACCAGGTCCCGTTGGTGGTGCCGGTGGGGCGCTCGATGGGCGGGCGCCTGGAGGCCCGGATAACCGCGTCGTAGAGCGAGAGACCGCTTCCCGGGTCCCCGGCCGCCGGGCCCCCGGTGATCTGGTCGCCCCCCGGAGGCGGAGGTGCGGGCTTCCCGTTGGGCCCGATGACGTTGGGCTCCCAGTCGTAGAAGAAGAGCTGGGCCACCTGGCCCACCTCCCCCTCGGCGCGCTTGGCGTTCTTGACCGCCGGCAGGTCGACCACGATCTGGTCGGAGCCCGAGCGCTGGATCTGCGGCTCGGCGACGCCGAGCTGGTCGACGCGCTGGCGCATGATGTCGATGGCCCGGTTCAGCGCATCCGGGGTGACCTGGGACTGCTTGGTGGGCTTGCCCTGGTACACGAGCTCGACGCCCCCCTGCAGGTCGAGGCCCAGCCGCGTCTTGCGGGCCTTGGCTACACCGGGAACCCCGGCCACGATCAGCAGCGAGCCGACCAGGAGCAGCACCACGGCCGAGAGCACGAAGACGTTGCGGCGGCGATCGGTCATCTCAGCGGGCGGGGGTGAGCACGAGCAGCAGCCCGCCCTCCTCGTCGTAGGCGGGGAACAGGTCGGCCTGGGCTCGCGCCTCGATGTCTCCCTCGGCCTTGACCGAGGCCGGCTTGTCCAGCTGGCGTACGCCCCATTCGAGGACCGTCTTTACGTGATCGTCGCCGTTGACGAAGTTCAGTCCCAGCGCCTCGTGGATATCGCGGCCGATGACCTGCTCGTCGTGCAGGCCCGTGAGCTCGTAGGAGTTGCGCCCGCACCCGATCACGCGCCCCTCGCGGTCGCACACGAAGAAGGCGGCCTCGGGCGCGGGGTAGTAGTCGTCCAGGAGCTCGAAGAGGAAGGCGAAACCGCACTTCTCGCAGCCCTTGGGCTCGCGCCGGAAGCCTGCCCTGCGCTCGATCTCGCTCGTCCGGTGCCCGCAGTTGGGACAGATGAAGGGGTGCGCCATTGCCTGGCCACAGAGTAGGGCAGGCGGATGCCGGCGGCGCCCGGCGGCCCTGGCTCAGAACAGGGCCGCCGGCCTCGGCGGCTCGAGGCCCAGGTGCTCGAAGGCGCGCGGGGTGGCGGCCCGGCCGCGGGGCGTGCGCTTGATCAGGCCGGATTGCAGGAGGTAGGGCTCGTAGACGTCCTCGATCGTGTCCTGCTCCTCTCCCACCGCGACGGCGAGCGTCGACAGCCCGACGGGGCCCCCGCCGAACTTGGCGCAGATGGCCTGCAGGATCTCCCGGTCCAGGCGGTCGAGCCCGAGAACGTCCACCTCGAGCAGGCCCAAGGCCGCCACCGCCGCCTCCTCCGTCACCACCCCGTCCAGGCGCACCTGGGCGTAATCACGCACGCGCTTGAGCAGGCGGTTGGCCACGCGTGGGGTGCCGCGGCTGCGCGCGGCGATGATCCACGCGCCGGCGGGATCGAGTTCGATCTGAAGGATGGCGGCCGATCGCGTGACGATCGAGGCCAGATCGTCGGCCGTGTACGGCTCGAGCCGAGCCTGGATCCCGAAGCGGTCGCGCAGCGGGGTGGTGAGCAGCCCGGTGCGGGTGGTGGCGCCGATCAGGGTGAAGGGTGGTAGCGACAGCGTCACCACGCGGGCTCCGGCGCCCATCCCCACCGTGATCGGCAGGCAGTGGTCCTCCATGGCCGGATAGAAGGTCTCCTCGAGCGCGCGCGGGAGCCGGTGGATCTCGTCCACGAAGAAGACGCTCCGGGGCTCGAGCGCGGTGAGGAAGGCGGCGACGTCGGCCTTGCGCTCGAGCGCCGGGCCGGCCGTGGCCACGAAGTCGACCTCGAGCTCGGCGGCCACGATCTGGGCCAGGGAGGTCTTGCCCAGGCCGGGCGGGCCCGCCAGCAGCAGGTGGTCCAGGGCCTCCTGGCGGGCGGCGGCCGCCTCGATGGCCACCGCGAGCTGCTCCTTGAGGCCCTCCTGGCCCACGAAGTCCTCCAGCCGCCGCGGCCGTAGCGACCGGTCGAGCTCGTCCTCGGGTGTCAGGTAGGGCGTCTGGACGCGGGTCTCGGTCATGCTCCCGCCCGACCTGCCCGAGAGCCACCGACGGGCCCGGTCCGCAGGGCGTGAGCGATCAGCTCCTCGGGCGTCTCGCCGGAGGCCTCCTCGAGCAGGGCGTCGGCCTCGGCCGCCGCGATACCGAGCTGCACCAGGCCGTCCCGGGCCAGCCGCCGCGGGTCGTCGCCCCGGCTCACCGCGATCGGTCCCCCCTCGGCCGGCGGCACACCCGCCTTCTCGCGCAGCTCGGCCACGATGCGCTGCGCCGTGCGGCGGCCGACGCCGGGCGCGGCCTCGAACCGCTTGGTGTCGCCGGCCGCCAACGAGGCCAGGAGCTCTCTCGCCGGGCTGCCCGACAGGACGGCCAGGGCGACCTTGGGCCCCACCGAGGGGACCGAGATCAGCATCAGGAACAGGTTGCGCTCGAGCTCGGAGGCAAACCCGTAGAGCTGCATGGCGTCGTCGCGCACGACGAGATGGGTGTGGAGGGACACGGCCTCGGGCACGGCCGGGACCTCGCGCAGCGTCTGGGCCGACACCGCCAGCCGGTAGCCGACGCCCGCACACATGACGACCACGTGGTCGGGATGGCGCGCCGCCACCTCCCCGCGGACGAGCGCGATCACGCCTTCAGCCCGCCGGAGATGGCCGCGCCCAGAGGCGCCCGGTTGACATGGCAGATGGCGACGGCCAGGGCATCGCCCAGGTGATCGGAGGCGGGCGGCTCGGCCAGCGCGAGCAGCGAGCACACCATCCGCGCCACCTGCTCCTTGGGCGCGCGCCCGTTCCCGCACACCGCGCCCTTCACCTGCTGGGGCGTGTAGGCGGCGCAGCGCACGCCCCGCTGCCCGGCCGCCAGCATGACCACTCCCCGGGCCTGCCCGACCGCGAATGCGCTGCGTGCATTCTGGCCGAAGTAGAGATCCTCGAGCGCGAGCGCATCGGGCTCGTGCTCGTCGATCAGGTCCGCGACGCGGCCGTGGATCACGCCCAGGCGGCGCTCGGGGAGCATGTCGGCGCGGGTCTCGATCACGCCGGCGTCCAGGGCAGCCAGACGCCCGCTGCGGCGTATGACGACGCCGAAGCCGGTGTGGGCGGTGCCCGGGTCGATGCCCAGCACGATCATGGGTGGTGATTCTGGGCGCGGCGGCGGACGCCTGCCCGCCGGCTTCCCTAGGCTCCGCCGGCGGGATGCCCGATTACGAGTCCGAGGGCCTGCTCGAAGGGCTCCAGGGGGAGGAGCGCGAGGCGCGGCTGGCGCTGGTGCGCGAGCTGCACGAGAACCGCGGCGTCTCCATCGAGGAGCTGCGGCAAGCGGTCCGGGAGGATCGCCTCGTGTTCCTCCCCGCCGAGCTGGTGCTGGGCGGACCGGCGAAGTACACCGACGTCGAGCTGGCGAAGAAGGTGGACCTCGACGCTGAGTTCCTGCGCAGCATGCGCCGGGCCAACGGCCTGCCTGACGCCGAGCCTGGCGAGCGCGCCTTCACCGACGCGGACCTGGCCTCGGCCCGAACGGTGCGCAAGTTCCGCGATCTCGGCGTGCCACAGGAGGACATGGTCGAGATCACTCGCGTGCTCGGGGAGGGCTTCTCGCGTGCCGCCGATGCCATGCGGACCATGGTTATCAAGCTCGCGCTCGAGCCCGGGTCCAGTGAGGCCGACCTGGCGCTGCGCACGGCGGACCTCGCGGGCAACCTGCTCCCGCTCACCGAGCCGATGCTGGCCCAGCTGCTCACGCTGCACCTGCGCCACATGGCCCGCACGGAGGCCATAAGCGCGGCCGAGCGAGAGTCGGGGCGGCTGCCCGGTGCGCGCGATGTCAACGTCGCCTTCGCCGACCTGGTCGGCTTCACGCGCCTGGGCGAGGAGCTGGCGGCCGACGAGCTGGGGCGCGTGGCGGGGCGACTCACCGAGCTGGCCGATGAAGTCGTGCGCCCGCCGGTGCGAGTCGTCAAGACGATTGGCGATGCCGCGATGCTCGCCTCCCCGGCCCCCGAAGGGCTGGTGGACAGCGGACTGGCGCTGGTGGAGGCGGCAGATGCCGAGGGCGAGGAGTTCCCGCAGCTGCGTGTCGGGATGGCGTGCGGCCCGGCGCTCAGCCGGGCGGGAGACTGGTACGGGCGGCCGGTGAACCTGGCCAGCCGGATCACCGGGGTCGCCCGCCCGGGCAGCGTGCTGGTCACCCGCGAGGTGCGCGACGCCGTCCGCGAATCGGCCGCTGAGCGATTCAGCTGGTCGAGCGCGGGACCGAAGCGGCTCAAGGGCGTGCGCGACCCGGTCCCGCTCTATCGGGCGCGCTGGGTCGCGGAGTCCGACGACCCTCCCGACCCGCAGCGCTCCTAGCCGGCGACCTTCTCCATGACCTCGGCGGGCACGTCGAAGTTCGCATGCACGGCGCTGACATCATCGCTGTCCTCGAGGGTGTCGATGAGCCGGAACAGACGCCGCGCCTGCTCCTCGTCGACCGGCACCCGGCTGGTCGGCCGCTGCGTGATCTCGGCGCGTTCGATGGTCACTCCGGCCCGCTCCAGGGCCGCTCGCACGGCCGGCAGGTCGGCCGGCTCGGTGATCACCTCGAGCACGTCGTCGTCGAGGGCGATGTCGAGCGCCCCCGCCTCGACCGCGGGCAGGAGGTCGTCCTCGGAGTAGACCGCGCCGTCGACGGCGATCACCCCGCGCAGCTCGAACAGATAGGCCACCGACCCTGGCTGGCCCAGGCTGCCGCCGTGCTTGGTCAGGGCGTGGCGGACGTCGGCGCCGGTTCGGTTGCGGTTGTCGGTCAGCGCCTCGATGAGCAGCGCCACCCCGCCCGGCCCGTAGCCCTCGTAGACCACCGACTCGATCGTGTCCATGTCGGTCGCTGCCCCGGTGCCCTTGGCGATCGCGCGCTCGATGTTGTCCTTGGGCATCGAGGCGTCGCGCGCCTTCTGTACCGCGTTGGCCAGCGAGGGGTTGGCCTCGGGGTCACCGCCACCCTCGCGCGCGGCGATCGTGATCGCGCGCGCGAGCTTGGTGAACTGCTGGCCCCGGCGGGAATCCACCATCGCCTTCTTGTGTTTGATCGAAGACCACTTCGAATGACCGGACATCGGGTGGGCAGTCTAGGCGCGAAGGGGTCACTCATCCCAGAGCCGCCAGGGAGCCTTCCCGACCCGCCACAGGTCGTTGAGCTCGGTGGCGTCCTTGTAGGTATCCATGCACTTCCAGAACCCGGTGTGGCGAAAGGCGCGCAGCTGGTGGTCCTCGGCCAGTCCCTCGAGCGGCTCGCGCTCGAGCACGCTCGAGTCGGTGAGGTAGTCGAACACGCCGGGCTCGAAGTAGAAGAAGCCACCGTTGATCCAGTGCTCGGACGGAGGCTTCTCGTGAAAGCCCAGGACCCTCCCGTCGTGGCCGTCGAGCTCGGCCACCCCGAAGCTCAGGGCCGGGCGGACGACGGTCATGGTGGCGAGATCGCCGTGCTGGCGGTGATAGGAGCTCAGGTCGGCCAGGTCGATGTCGGCCACCCCGTCGGCGTAGGTGGCGTGGAAGCCACGATCGCCCACCCGCTCGTGGATGCGCTTGATGCGCCCGCCCGTGGGGGTGTCCGATCCGGTGTCGACGCACTCGACCTCGACGCCGGCGGGCCAGCTCTGCGCTTGCACGAACTGTTCGATCAGCTCGCGGCGATGGCCGGTGCACAGCACGAACCGGCGCAGCCCCTGCACGGCGTAGATCTGGATGACGTGCCACAGGATCGGCCGGCCCCCGATCTCGACCAGTGGCTTGGGCAGGGTTTGGCCCTGGCCCTGCAGGCGCGTGCCGCGGCCGCCGCACAGGATGACGACGGGAGCCGGTGAGGCGGCGGACATAGCGCCCGATTATGCAGCCAACCTCGGGAAATGCCAGTGACTACGGGCGCGCGAGCTCGCGATAGAGGCTCTCGTAGGCGTCCACCATGCGCTCGAGTGAGACGTCCTCGGCCCGGCGGCGGCAGTGCGCCGCGGTGGCGGGATCGCCGGCGAGCTCCAGCGTCTCGACGAGCGCGCGCGCTAGCGCCAGTCGATCTTCGGCCGCGAACGTGCGCCCCACCTCGGGACGGTCTATGAGCTCCGGGATCGCCCCCCGGTCGGCCCCCACCACCGGCGTTCCGCAGGCCAGCGATTCCGCGAGCACCAGGCCGAAGGCCTCGGTCCGGGACGGCAGCGCCGACACCCACGCGCGGCGGTAGGCGCCGACCAGGAGCGCGGGGTCGGGGTCCATGAGCTCGACTCCGTCCTGGCGGGCCAGACCGCGGGCCAGGGCCTCGTCGCGCGGGCGCTGGAGCACGAGGGTGGTCTCGGCGCGCCACCTGCGGACGTGGGGCAGCGCCTCGACCAGGAGGCCCACGCGCTTTTCGGGAACGTCGGCAGAGGCTGCGCACACGATGCTGGGCGCCGGCGAGCGCTCGCCTCCCGGGGCGAAGGCGGCCAGGTCGACGCCGGGATGGATCACCCGCGCCGCGACGCCGAGATCGCCGGCGAAGGCATCGGCCGCGTGGCGGCTCAGCGCGACCACCGCATCGCAGCCGTGCACGGCGCGAAGCATGCACTCGAGCCTGGCCCTGCGCCCGACCAGCCAGCGACGCTCCGGGATGCCCATGAACGAGAACACCACCGGGCGCCGAGTACGGCGCGACCATCTCAGCCCCGCGAGCGCGTCGGGGGCATGAGAGGCGTGTGCCACGTCCGCGCTGCCTCTGCGCAGTGAGAGGTAGGTGAACGGAGCATGAGTCAGGTGTTCCTCGTAAGCGCGACGCACCAGGCGTCCGTCGGGCGGACGCCAGTTTCGCGTCACCTCGATCCCGTCCTCGTTGCTCTGCCGCGGAGCATCCGGGTGACTGGTGATGAGCCACGGATGGTGCCCGCGTGCCGCCAGGCCACGGCCCAGGTCCCTGAACATGCGCTCAGAGCCCCGGCGCACCTCGGGCCACGTGCAGGGGCTGAGCAGGGCGACCCGCAGGGCGTCCCCAGATGCCGGCGGAGACCCGTCCGGAGGCCCCGGCTTCACAGCAGAAAGGCCCGATGCTTGACGCTGGCGCGCGCCAGGACCAGCATCTCGGCCATGTCTATCGCCGCTCGTCCGGGAAGCCAGCCGGTTGCGTCGCGCAAGCGCAACCGCCACGGCCAGGGCCGCCATCGCCGCGTGCTCGCGCTTCCACCACAGGCGCCCATACAAGGCGCATCGCAGGCTCGGATGGCGCTTGAGCACGCGCGCTAGGTCACCCCAGCGCGACGCCGAGCGCAACTTGCCCACCAGCCGCATGTCGTCTACCGCGTGGTACATGAGCATCGACGGAACCGCCACGAGGCTCGTCCCCTGAGCCCGTACGCGAAAGGCCAGGTCGGTGTCCTCGCCGGCCACGAGGCGTTCGTCGAAGCCCCCCGCTTGCTCGAGAATTGACCGCGGATAGGCGATGTTGCACCCCTGGGCCCAAACCGTGGGCGGCGTGACCCGGTTGGTATGTGGCCACGGTGCCGCGTGCAGCGTCACGCCCTCGTCGGGATCCGGCTCGGTGGTGCCCTGCAGCACAGCTCCGGGATGCATCGCGGCTGCGTCCAGGATTCGCTCGAGCCAGTCACGTGGCGGCCGGCAGTC
>Ga0209577_10005109_pt1 | contig 12269 bp, 12 predicted proteins | sample GraSoiAngelo_109_FD_185874 | JGI IMG/M metagenome (GOLD analysis project Ga0209577, IMG submission 185874) | Grasslands soil microbial communities from the Angelo Coastal Reserve, California, USA - 14_0903_12_20cm (SPAdes) (version 2) | ecosystem: Environmental > Terrestrial > Soil > Grasslands... | reverse complement strand
TTTCTTGTGCTGTAATGCCTGCGCCAATGCTACGGCGTCGGCCTGGCGCGCCATCGCTGCGACTTGCAAGACGACAGCGTCCCGCGGGACGCGCAGTGGGTCTACGGATTTCGTGTTTGATCGGGCAGAGTCCATGCGCTCAGAGCGCTTGCCTGCTGTTCGTGCCGAAGTGCGGCTTGGCACCATGTACTTTGGCGGCTCCGGCATAGCCTCAGGGGGCTTCGCTGGCTCGGCGGAATGATAGAAAGCCCAATCCGAAGGCGGCGGCGCCGGCTTTTCAGCCTTGGCCGCGGAGCTATCCGCCGGAGCGCGGCTTGCCTTGCCGGGCTGATCGCTCAGGCTCTCTGGTTTGCCGGGGATACTGCTGGCATCGGCGCGGAGTTGCGCATCGTATTGGTTGCGTCCCAGGACATAACCGAGGGTAAATACGACGCCAAATAACACTACAAGCAGGATGAAGATGCCGGCCAGCTGGCCCCCTCCGAGCACCCAATCGCGGCTTCGCCGATGCCCTGCTGCCATCAGCGCCCCGACTCGAGCGACTTCTTCACCCAAGCGTTGATGATATCAATCGGGAGCGGAAAAATGATGGTTGTATTCTTCTCTGCCCCGATTTCCGTCAGCGTCTGGAGGTACCGGAGCTGGATCGCAGCAGGCTGGGTTTCCAGGACGCCGGCGGCCTCGGCGAGCTTCGCAGATGCCTGGAATTCGCCGTCGGCATGAATGACTTTCGCACGCCGTTCGCGTTCGGCTTCGGCCTGGCGCGCGATGGCGCGCTGCATCTGCTCCGGAATATCAACCTGCTTCACTTCCACCTTGGTTACCTTAATACCCCATGGCTCGGTGTCCTGGTCAAGAATCACTTGCAGCTTGCTGTTAACCTTTTCGCGTTCCGCGAGAATTTCGTCAAGTTCGAATTGGCCGACGATGCTTCGCAACGTGGTTTGCGCTTTCTGCGATGTGGCGTAAAGATAGTTCTGCACCTGGGAAAGCGCCAAGTTTGCATCCACCACGCGGAAATAACAGACGGCGTTCACTTTGACTGAGACGTTGTCGCGCGTGATGATGTCCTGGGAAGGCACGTCAAGCGTCTCGATGCGCAACGAAATGCGATAAAGGCTCTCAATGGGCCAGAAGACCAGGCGCAGTCCGGCCGGCTTGGCGTCGGGCAACATGCGTCCCAGCCGCAAAACCACTCCGCGCTCCCATTCCTTGATGACGTAGAGAGAGTTCCAGAACCAGATCAGGAGGATGACTATGGCAATGAGCGGTCCAGTGAAGCTGAAGTCCATCATCGTCTCCTTCCGCAGGGAGCAAAAATCGGCGAGTCGTACTTCGCAAAATTCCGCCCGATCATATCAGCGTGCGGCCGATCCCGCAGGCGTGACGTGCACCGTCAGTCCGGAGATCTGCACGACGCGTACCTGGGTGCCCGCCGGAATAGCCATGGGAGCCACCGCGCGCCAGAGCTCTCCACGCAAGCGCACCATGCCTTGAAATGATGCAGGCGCGGCTTCGCCGCGGACGGGTGCGATGGCCTCAGTAACTTCGGCTTCCACTCCGAGTAACTCTTCCTTTCCAGATGACTGCTTCCAGGCACGCGAACGCAGTACCAGCCGCATGAGAAAGATCGTAACTAGCGCCGCAGGAGCCGTCACGCCCAGCGCCACCCCAAAGCTGACGCCAGCGCCCGTGAGCGGCGAGCGGATCAACATGAACGCGCCCAGCAGCATGGCTATGATGCCACCCGCTGCCAGCACACCGTGGCTCGTATATTTCGCTTCGAGAATAAACAAGCCCAGGGCCACGATGATCAAGAGTAAGCCCGCGAAGTTTACGGGAAGAATGTGCATGGCGAATAGCGCCAGGACGAGCGCGATGGCGCCGATCACTCCTGGCGCGATCATTCCTGGATGCGTGAATTCGACGTAAAGGCCCAAGACACCTGCGATCAGCAGAATGAAAAAGACGTCGGGTTGCACGATGCGCGCCAGAAACCGCTGCCGAACGGACATTTCCATCGTCACGACTTCGGGATTATTCAGGTTCAAGCGCGTTTCGGAGCCGTCAAACCGCTTGATGGTCTCTCCATTGAGCTTGGAGAATAACCCCTCCGGCGAAGTTGCAATGAGGTCGACGAGCTTGTCATTCAGTGCTTCCGTTTCTGTGAATGCCTTGCCATCGGTGACCGCCGTTTCCGCAATCTCCACGTTGCGGCCCCGCTTCCCGGCGTAGCTGCGCAGGAAGGCTGTGGCATCGTTCAGGATTTTTTTCTTCAGCGTCTCGTCCACATTCAAAGGGATACCGCCCACGGCAATCAACGGCGAGGCCGCGCCCGCGTGCGTCCCGGGGGCCATGGCAGCCACATCGGCCGAGAGGAGAATGAAAAATCCCGCTGACGCGCCGCGCGCACCGGCCGGAGAGACGTGTACGACCACCGGCACCGGCGAAGAGAGGATGTGCTGGATGATCTCTTCCATGGACGAACTCAGGCCGCCGGGCGTATCCATGGTGATCAGGATCAAGCTGGCGCCCTGCCGAGCCGCATCCGTGATACCGCCATCAATGTATTCGGCCATGATGGGCTCGATTTCATCGTCGATCTTCAATTCGACCACGCGCGGGCGGGCCGCCGAATTTGAGGCCCGGCTTGTCTGTGCGTTCGAGGCACCGCCAAAAGCGTAAAGCAGCGCAAGAATTATCGGGGCCAGGCGCATTACGCCGCCGCTCCTCTCACTTTCGGTATGTATTGTGAAGGCTGAAAGGCCGGGCAAGAAATCCGGAAAATAGCACGAGCTCGCGGACTCAGCGGAACCGCAAGCAAATCGGCCGGAACGCAGCGGCAGCACATTCCGGCGCCATTGTATCAAAGTGCCTGTCATTCGCAGCCGTGGTAGTGTGACCGCGATGATACGGGTGGTAGCGGGAATTATCGAGCAGGACGGGCGAGTGCTGATCTGCCAGCGGCAGGCGTGCAGGATCTTTGGCGGGAAGTGGGAATTCCCCGGCGGGAAGATGCGCCCGAGCGAGACGCCTCGTGAGGCCCTCGAGCGCGAGTTGCGAGAGGAGTTGGGCGCTGCCACAAAGATCGGCGATCTGTTGCAGATCGTGCGTCACCGGTACGCGGAAATGAGCACGTCCGTACATATCTCCTTTCTCTCAGCAGTCCTCGAGGGTGCACCGAGAAACCTCTCGTTCCAGCGAATCGTATGGGCGAGGCGGGCGGAATTGCCGCGCTACGACTTTCTGGCCGCGGATCGAGGAGTGACTTCGCGCCTCGTGCGGGGAGAAATTTAGGTGTGCCTCAGGAGGGGATCGACGAGCCGCCATCGACTAACAGAACCTGGCCGGTAACGAATTCAGCGCCGACCAGGTAGACGACGGCATTGGTGATGTCGTCGGCGGAGCCCGTACGGCGCAACGGAGCGCTGCGGAGGGCACGCTCCGCAATTTCGGGCGCATCGTCAGGGAACGAAATGGTTCCGGGTGCAATTGCATTTACGGTGACGGCTGGCGCCAGGGCCCGCGCCAGGCAGCGCGTCAGCATGATCACGCCCGCTTTCGAGACGCTGTACGCAGTGTATTTGGGCCAGGCCTGGAGACCACCGAGCGACGCGAAATTGATGATGCGACCGCGTCCGCTTTGAGCCAGCAGGGGCGCGGCACGCTGCGCGGCAAAGAACAGCGCCTTCAGGTTGGTATCGAGGACGGTATCCCATTGCGTCTCTTGGGTGGGGCCGACGGGCGTTGGGGAAAAGATTCCCGCATTATTCACTAGAATGTCGAGGCGCCCCAAGCGTTGCTCGATGTCTTCGAAAAGGTGATCGATTTCCACGACTCGGGTGAGCTCGGCTTGGATGCAGACCGCTTCCCCGCCACTGCGGGAGATTTCGGCGGCGACCGCTTCGGCTTCAGACTGGGAGCGGCGATAGTGCACGACCATTCGAGCGCCCTCGGCTGCCAGACGCAGCGCGATGGCGCGGCCGATGCGGCGGCCCGCGCCGGTGACTAGAGCGACTTGTCCCTGGAGGCTCACACCGAGGCAGGAATTTAACACAGAGTCAAGGAACCGGCAGCACGCGGCACGCGGCGCCGCTCGCACAAGGCGAGAGTGCGCCTTGCGCTACAATCGGGCGGCTTAGACTTTAACCCGCGAAAGCTTCGTGGCTTTCGCCGGGGGAGGGGCGATGAAGCTGGATCTGCTGGCGATGGCCGCACATCCCGATGACGTGGAACTCACCTGCGGAGGAACGCTGATCAAGATGGCCCGCCACGGCTATGCCGTAGGAATTTTGGATTTGACCGCAGGAGAAATGGGTACCCGCGGATCGCCGGAGACACGACGCAAAGAAGCTGCGGCCGCGGCACGCATTCTGGGGGTAGCACATCGTGAGAATCTGGCCCTTCCCGATGCGCACCTGGAGATGTGCATGGAGTACAAGCTGGCCATCGCGCGGCGAATTCGGGTGCTGCGGCCCCGCACCGTGATTTTGCCGTATTGGGAGGGGCGGCACCCCGACCATTACACGGCATCACGGCTGGGCTACGAAGGCTGTTTTCTGGCAGGACTGAAACGCCTGGACCTCGAAGGCGAGGCTTACCGGCCGTTCAAGGTGCTGTACTCAACAACCTATGATCGCACCGTGCGGCCTTCATTTGTAGTGGACATATCGCGCGAGTTTTCGAGGCGGACAGAGGCGATCCTCGCCTACGGCTCCCAATTCCGCCCCAAGGGACGGCAGCGGCGCTCAAAAGTTTATTTACCTCTCGACCGGCTCGTGCAGGAAGTGCACCTGGTGGCGCGATTTTATGGGGAAATGATCGGAGTGGAACACGCAGAGCCGTTTTTGGCCAAGGAAGTGATGCAGGTAGAGGACGTAGTGGATTTGCCCGTGAGGTCGATTTAGAACTCGTCGGAATCTTGCGCCATGGAGAACCCGGGCAGGGCCTGACTCGTGCCTTTTCGTATCACCTTGACGCGAAGGATGGCGGCGGTCTCCTTGCCGGCAGGGCGAAGAACGGCGAAAGTGGTGAGGGCTTCACTATAGAGGCGGGTGACCAGGAAGCTCTCGTCGCTGCCCGCCTTCTTCCAAACCTGACCAACCTGTACTTTGGAAACCGACATTTTAGAGTTAGTCCACCGGGTACACAGGCTTGACGAGCTGCGCCAAGAACCTGCGCCTCAACTTGAATTCGGTTTCTGACCAATCTTGGGGCAGGTGGCCCTGGGTGTCAACTGATCCAAGGTACAGCGTTTACTCTTCGGGGCGGATCGGGTGCACTGAGCCGCACGCCCCGGGCCAAGTTCTTGTAGCGGGCCGCGAAAGCCGGGAAACCCGGGTTCGATAGAAGCCATCAAAGCGGAAGGACCTATATCCGCGAGGCTCGCCTGGATGTATAATCGCAAGGAGCGGAAAAGTCGGAGCAAAAACATGGAATCGTCACAATCGGGTGTCCTGATTGGAAGTCGCCTCTGGGGCCGAAGCCTTCTAGGGCTGGCGCTCGTGGCGGTGTTCGCCTTCCCCCTTTTCGCCACACCGCAGGCGCCCTCACAACCGGCGCAACCTCCGGCCAATCCCGCACCTCAAACCGCGCCGACGGCCCAAGATTCCGGGGCGCAGCAACCGCAGGCCTCGCCAAGCGATTCGCAGCCCAGCGATTCGCAAGCACCACAGAAGGCCAAGAACAAAAAAGGTAAAGATAAGGAGGCAAAGAAGTCGAAATCGGCGGAAGCCGATGCGCAGCCGCCCCAAGCAAAGAAGGATGAACCTCCGATTCCGCAAAAGGATAAGCCCGACGTCAAGGCGGGGTCTAAGGCGGACGTGGATGCCATCGGCAACCGTGGAGTGGGTAAGGGAATAAACTTCTACTCGCTCGAGCGTGAGATGGCACTGGGCAAGAGCCTGGCCCAGGAAGTGGAGCGCTCGTCGAAGTTGATCGATGATCCGGTCGTTTCGGAATACGTGAACCGCGTGGGGCAGAACTTGGTGCGTAACTCGGACGCCAAGGTTCCCTTCACGATAAAGGTGATCGATTCGGATGTGGTGAACGCGTTTGCGCTTCCGGGAGGATTTTTCTACGTGCATAGCGGGCTGATCCTGCGCGCCGATTCCGAGGCGGAACTGGCGGGCGTGATGGCGCACGAGATTGCGCACGTGGCCGCGCGGCACGGCACCAAAAATGCCACCAAGGGTGAACTGGCGCAGATGGCCACGATTCCGCTGATCCTGCTGGGTCCGGGCGGCTGGGCTGGTTACGGGCTCTATGAAGGACTAAACTTTGCCATTCCGATGTCTTTCTTGAAATTTTCTCGCGACGCCGAATTCGAGGCCGATTATCTCGGCTTGCAGTATATGTACGCGGCAGGGTACGACCCGAACGCGTTCGTGACTTTCTTCGAGAAGGTGGAAACGGAGGAGAAACGGCAGCCGGGAACCGTGCCAAAGTTCTTCTCCACCCACCCGCCGACGCCAGAGCGCGTCGTAGCTATTCAGAAGGAGATCGGCAACGTCTTGCCGGCCCGAGAGCAGCACATCGTGACCACTTCGGAATTCGATACCGTGAAGGCGCGGCTGCGGGGCATCGAAAACCGCAATAAGCTGCGGGAAGATAAGACGAGCAAAGACAAGCCGACACTGCGCACGCGCACCGAGCGGCAGCAACCGCAAGCAGGCCAGGGCGGGCAGCAACCGAACGCGCAGGGCGGTGACAGTCATCCTTCGGATGATCCGGACCGCCCGACGCTAAAGAAGCGGCCGGAGGACGATCCAAACAATCAGAACAGCCCGAATCAAAACAATCAGTAAAAGTTGAGATTAATGCAAAAGGGCGCTCGTTTTCGCGAGCGCCCTCTGTGTTGTACGCCGTGCATGTTCGGCAGCTAGCAGCTAGATACAACTTACTGAACCGCCCGATGCGCGATCCGCATGTCCTGGTGGAATGGCAGAGGAGACTGGGCGACCACTCCCGCTATGCCGATTATGGCGAGGAAGCCCTCGGTTCGCCAGCAGCCAAGCTGACGCTACGAAGTGCTGCTTGTGGCAGGCTGATGCGCGATGCCCATCCTACGCATCTCTTCGGCGTAATACTTGCGATAGAGTACGTCCCATTCCTCACTGCCCTCGAGAATCTCCTTCTTTTGAGAGCCGATTTTCTGGCGGACCTGGGCGTCCATCTGCTCCTCTTCTTTGAGCAGGCTCAGCAGGATTTCCACCACATTCTGTCGGATGGTGGCGCGATCTTCGATGAATTCGACATCCTCCCCGGCGACGAGGACGTCGGTAATGACGTGGGACAAGCGGACGGTTTTTTCCCGACTCAATCGCATAAGATCGCGCGAACGGCTTTCGAGGGGCGCGTCGCGGTCGCGCGCATAGCGCTCAGCGCAGAATCAATTTGCGCTGCCGCGCCAGCTCACCCTTCACCTTTTTATACATCTCCTGATACGAGACTCCCGTGCGGCGCATCTCCTCGGCATGTTGGCTGAGGATTTCGCGGACTTCCTCATTCAGGCGGTCCTCGAGGCCGATCTCCTCCGCCATTTTCATGCGGACGCGCTCGGCGAGGGCAGCGGGACTGCGAGTTTCGATCATTTTGTTGGCGATGAGGCGCTTGACCACCTCGTTCGCCATATAGCCCACGAAATCGCGTGACAACAGCATTCTCGCCGTAACTCCGCCCAAAAAAGCCGCATTTTGAGTCTACCGACAGGCGCGAGAGAGTGTCAAGGAAAGCGGGGGAGGGAATATCCGGGGGATATATGGGCGCACGCCGCTAAAGTTGGCCCACCACCCCTTACGCCGATTGCGTGCGCACCGACTTCACAATGAGGCCCAGAATTATCGTCTACGATAAGTATCTGGGCTGGCATTACGCCTTCGTGGATGGCTACTATTATACGTTGCGGCCCGGCGAGGCTTTCCTGATCGCTTGCGATTTTTCTGTACATTTTCAACGAGGCGATTCGGTGCGGGGACCAATTCAATGCCAGCAGCCGATTTAGACACGAAGGCATCGCCCAAGGTATGCATGGCACCTACAAATTCGGGGGCCTCGTGAACTGTCCGGATGGTGGTCCGCGCCACCTGATAATCGGCGGACTAGCTGACGCTCCTGAATCTCAGGCAGCGGAATATACGAGTTGATGGCGCTGGTAAAAGGGAAGGCCTCATATGAAGGACCACGCAATGGTGGTTTTTGATCCACACCATCCCAAAGTCACAAACACGGTCTTGGAATTAGAAGAGTCTTCCACCCACGAACCCACGAATTAAATGAAGTTGACGGCCCGAGTCAGGACCAGTGGCGACCTCCGCCCGACTCTCATTTACAGGCGGGCAACCAGCGGGTGGTAGAGATCGAGCCGTTCGAAGCGGGTACCTGCTCCCAAGGGGAAAAACGGGGACGAGTGGCGACCTACGCCCGAGTGCACTTAGAGGCAACCAGCTACCTGAATTCGGTGTCAAAGAACATTGCGAGTGCGTAGGCATATTCTTCCAGCGAAGACGAAGCGATCCGGGAGCAGTGTAGCGGTGACGGAAAAAGGCAAAAACTGCCTCCTTGCGATTGGCATTGTCGCCGTGGCATTCCTTTCGCTTCCGGGCAGCGCGCAAGTCATCAGCTCTTCCACCCAACACAAATCTTCCGGGCAGCGATCGCGAGACTCTCGGCAGTCCATTCTGGTAGACGTGAAAATGGTATTGGTCGACGTGACCGTCACCCACGCCGATGGCAGCTCGGTTACGAGTTTGGAAAAGGGAAGCTTCCATGTATTCGAGAACGGTATAGAACAAGAAATCTTAAGCTTTTCACGCGAAGACGTGCCGATCTCCATCGGACTCATCTTTGATATGAGTGGGAGCATGGCTGACAAGTTAGATGAGTCGCGACAGGCCGCTCTGGAGTTCCTAAAGACCGCCAATCCACGCGACGAATTTTTCCTGGTGAACTTTAATGATCGAGCCGAACTGACCAGTCCGTTCACTTTCGATATCGAAGAAGTGCGAAAGAGCATCATGTCCGGGACGCCGAGAGGGCGTACCGCCCTGATGGATGCGATTTACCTGGGCCTGAGCCAGATGAAAGGCGCACGCAACAGCAAACACGCCTTACTCGTCATCTCCGATGGGGGGGATAATCATAGCCGGTACAGCAAGACCCAAGTCCGAAACGCCTTGAAGGAAGCCGACTGTTCCCTGTACGCCATAGGAATTTTTCGTTTCAAGGATATATTGCGATCGATGGAGGAGCTTCAGGGACCCGGCCTGCTTTCGGAACTCGCCGAAATTACGGGCGCCCGCATGGTCCGGGTATCGAGGTTGGATGACTTACCCGATATTGCCGCGAATATTGCAATGGAGCTCCGTAACCGATATGTCCTCGGATATAAGCCAAGTGATGCTCGCCACGACGGCACTTGGCGAAGAATTAAGGTCAAAGTTGTTCCGCCCGCGAACCTGCGGCCGCTCAACGTATACGCAAGGACTGGATACTATAGTCCGAACTAGAGGCACCCGATCCTCCATTCTCGAATTGCTCGGAAGTACCTCAGCAGACGCGCGTTTCGCCAACCCCCGCAACTGATTGAAATCTAACGCAACCGAACATCGACGCGTCGGGGGTGATTTCGCAAGAAGTCAGCCCGATATTTGTCCAGCGACCAAACGTTGCTGTGGTATACGAGGGGCAGGCAACGCCGAGGACGATGGCTTGAAAAGCCCTCGTCGTTGAACGAAGCCGTACGTTTACCGTTCTCCGAAGGTATATCCCACAGAAACGGTATATTGCGGGACCCAGTCGCGGCCGAATTGGTCCGTCAGATGGGGCACAAAATGGAAATCAAGTTGCGGCTTGATGAAAAGCGACGGCCTGATGTACAGCTTCAGGCCGGCGGCGACATGCCCTTGAAAGTGATTGGCGTTCAGCCCTGTAGGGATGCTCGCCGTGCTGGTGATGCCCGTGATCGCAGTTGTCTGAGTAGCGTAGAGGGCCACTCTGGCGCCGCCGATGCCGCCTTCCAGGACAGGAACGATGCGCGTGCCGGAGATCGGCTCCCAAACAGCATTGAAATCGTAAAACGCCGGACGAAACTTCAATCCGGCTAACGGGAGGTAGTTGGCCTGAGCGAAGCGGAAGGCGTATTCGCCGTTGACGCCTAAGTGCGGACTGAACATGAAATCCACGCCAAAAATGCCGAACACACCACCAATAGTGGGTGCAGGCTCGCAAGCGTTGTTGAAGTTATCGAAAAGCTGGCCCGGCGAACAACGCGTGCTTGTTCCCGCGGAGTCGGTGCCCGAGCCCAGACCAAAGTAGGGGCTGACGCCCTGTGCGTGCGCATAATTCAAGCTTCCCAACAGCAGTGTAGAGAGCAGCAGAATTGTTCCAATCGTGAGTTTGGACAAGAAACTCTCCTTTTTGGGAATTTCCATTTATTAGAGTGAAATCTCGCTGCACAGGTTGCACGGATTTACCGCGCCACGCGGCACCCTTTTTTGGTGAATCGTTGTTCCTAATTGCCGGGCGGCAATGCACGTGAAAACAGCAACAAGTTGCCCTACAGCCAGGCAATGCTTTGTAGGCGGGCTCCGTCGCCCTCCGGGATACCCGCCAACGGATGTGCCGGTTTACATTAGGAATCCAGGAGTGCTATACATTTTCGTGCCAAGACGAGAGTCAACCCGGGCGAAACAACAAAGAATTACTCTTGCGCGATGGGTGGACTTGCGTAATGCGTCGGCCTGAGGGAGCGGTGTTATAAGCGAGCGTTGGCGCAGCGCGAGGCTGAATCGGAAGTTCGAATGTCGCCTGGGGAAGGGATTCCCCAAAATGGTAAATCGCTTTTGGGTCACGCGCACCGGAGTAGTAGCGTTAGCCTTCGCGCTGCTGGCGGGCGCTCAAAATCATCCGCGTGGCAACTCGGGGGCAGCGAAGGAGCAGCAGGCAACTCCCCATCCCGGCCCCGTGCTTCTCGATGGTTGGGGCCGGCCCGTGACCGATGCGTTGAAGCCTGGCGAGAAGCCGGGCCCGGCTCCGCACCACGACATTTCCGGGATTTGGGAACCCGCTCGAGGGCCGGGCGACGGAATTCAAGCAAATGGCCCGCGGGACATGCCCTACGACGGAAAGCCGGAACATGATCCTCCGTACACTCCTTCGGGGTTGGAGACATTAAAGTCTCATAAGGCGCTGTTCGGGTACGCCGCCGTTCTCGAGTCACTGAGCAACGATCCCAGAAACAAGTGTGATCCGCTCGGCTTCCCGCGCGCCGATTTTTATCAACTCCGCCATACGCAGATCATGCAAGACGAACGCAGGGTCGTAATCTTGTATGAATTTGAAAAAAGGTGGCGCGTGATTTGGACCGACGGGCGTGAAGTCCCCAAGGAAATTCCATCGCCCCGATATTACGGGTATTCGGTAGGCAAATGGGCGGACGACACGACGCTGGTGGTGGACACTATCGGAACTGTCGGGAATGAAAAGATCTGGCTTGATGAAACCGGCCGGCCGGCAAGCGACGCGATGCATGTCGAGGAACGATTCCAGCGCGTAAACCACAGTCGTTTGGAGCTGACTGTTACCGTTGACGATCCCAAGATGTACACGAAACCCTGGGTGGCCGTGAACAAGTTCCCCATGCGGCTGCAATCGCCCGATTACGACGTCGTCGAAATGATGTGCATACCCTCGGAAGAGGAACAGTACTACAAAGACTATGGCGACCAGGCCAGCGGTGTAGACAGCAAGCAAAGCAAATAGCCGTAAACTGATATTGGACCAAAGACGGAGGTCAATTGTCAGGTGGCAACCATGGTTCTATTCGGGACTCGTGGCCCATTGCTATGTCGGGTTATCCGAGGGGGCCTATAGTTGCTTTGAGACTTAGGTGCACGAGGCACGCCGGGCCTAACGACTTAGTCGAGACTCACCCTCGAACCCAAGTGTCCAGAACCGGACTCGCCACCGCCAGGGAAGTTCCCCAGCAACGGAACGGACGCGGGTCAGAGACACTCAGCTGTTTGTGGCTTCAGATATTTGGCTTCAAATGCGACTCCGCAGAAACTCTTCGTTCTTAGGCCGCGACCGGTATTGGGGTGACTTTGTATCCCAGCTTGGCGGCTTTCCACTTGAGCTGCTGAATCTGGAGTTGGCGGTGTTTAAGTTCGTAGAAGGCCGCTCCTTGGTCCACGTATTTCATCCCGTAGCGCAGCATGCGGTAGACCAAGCGGGCCAGCTTGGCCGCCATGGCCTTGATAGCGATGGGAGCT